>Ga0075152_10000273_pt1 | contig 40592 bp, 38 predicted proteins | sample JI61114C2DNA_FD_70964 | JGI IMG/M metagenome (GOLD analysis project Ga0075152, IMG submission 70964) | Wastewater effluent complex algal communities from Wisconsin, to seasonally profile nutrient transformation and Carbon sequestration -... | ecosystem: Engineered > WWTP > Effluent > Algae...
GCCAGGGAGTGGGAGGCAAAGCCGCCGAACACCACCGAGTGGATCGCGCCAATGCGGGTGCAGGCCAGCATTGCGAAGCAGGCCTCGGCGATCATCGGCATATAGATCAGGACGCGGTCGCCTTTCTTGACGCCCAGTTCCTGGTAGATCGCCGCCATGCGCATGACTTCGGTGCGCAGCTCGGAGAAGGAGTAGATCTTTTCTTCGTCGGTCTCGGTGGAGATGTAGACCAGGGCCTTGCCGTTGGGGTTGGTTTCCGCGTGGCGGTCAACCGCGTTGTAGCAGAGGTTGGTTTCGCCACCGACGAACCACTTGACGAAAGGCGGCTTGGAAAAATCGTAGATCTGTTCGGGTTGCTTGTTCCAGTGAATCAGCTGCGCCTGCTCACCCCAGAAGCCGTTGCGGTCTTCGACGGAGCGCTTGTGAAATTCCTTGTATGAAGCCATGGGTTCCTCTCCCTTTTTCGAATAGTCAAACCACTGCGTTGGATGGCGATGCGTCTTGGCGCCCGCCTTGTTATTCGTCCTTGGGTGCTGCACTTACCAGACCGGTTTCTGCAACGCGCGCGAGGGTGACGAGCGGCAGACCGGAGGGGAATTCGGATTCTATCAATTCCAGCAGAGGCAAGAGTGTCCGTATGGCATCAGGGAGCTGTTTGCGCAAACGGGGATCAAGGCCGGCGGTGCGTAGCTGAAGGAGGTACTGGTCGATGCTGATCGGAGCACGCGTCCGAGTGCCAACCATCTCTGCCGTGATCTCTCCCCTCTCGCCCATCACCCGGTTGCCACCCTCGGCCCTGCCCGCGGCAATACGCTGCACCGCAATACCAATGAGGTGGCTGACGGTCTGGATCTTGCCGGGCTCGGCGGCCGCCAGACCGATGGTGATCTGGATGCGGATGCGCTCCTCGCGGTAGGTCATCACGATGTGATCGATGGCCGCCCGAAGACGCATCGCAAAAGCACATGCACCGTCCATATTGGTGCTCGGCGACACGATGACGAAGCGGGCCGGCGCCAGCTCGGCAACGGTATCTTCTTGCCGCAACTTGGTGGCCAGTATCTTGGACAACTTGCGATTGACCAGCTGCGCCACGTGCGCCCCATAGCGAGCGATCAGGCTGTCGAACTGGTCGATCTCGATGACCATCACGGAGAGATCCCCATGTCGCCGCTGGGCCAGCGAGAGCTCCTGTGCTGCGTGGTAGTGCAGATAGGACGGCGTGGCCAGCCCGGAGGTGGGGTCAGTAGGACTGGCCGTAGCCAGGGCCGCCCGGCTCTCTTCCAGATCCCGCTGGGTACGGGCCAACTGGGTCAGGGCCTCCAGGCGCGCCAGCAACTCCACGTTGCCGATGCTCTTGGAGATGAAATCGGTGGCCCCGGCGCTCTTGGCCTTGACCCGCACATCCGGCTCGTCGTCGCCCGAGATCACCACCACCGGCAAAGTATTGATGCGGGAGATGCGGCTACGGCGAATGCGCTCAAGCAAGCCGTAGCCATCCAGGCGAGGCATGCCGATGTCGGTGATCACCGCCTGGATGGTCGGGTCCACCATCAGGGTCTGCCAGCCCGCTTCTCCATCGGCTTCCTCACGTACCTCAAAGCGGTCCCGCACGTGCCGGATGATGGACGCACGCACCATCCGGGAATCATCGATGATCAGTACCCGTGGCAGGGCCTGATCGCTTTCGTCATTCATGCTGGACTCGCTTGAGAGGGACTTCAGCTGTTAACGGCAATCACGGTGCGCCCCTTGACCCGGCCGGCAATGAAGTCATCAAACACGCCGGGCAACTCGGCAAAGGGCACGGTGCGGGTCATCTGGGCCAGGTGACGGGGCTTGAGATCGGTGGCCAGACGCTCCCAAACCCGCGTACGGGTCGGGAAGCCCATGTAGCCGGAGTCGATCCCGAGCAGGCTCACGCCGCGCAGGATGAAGGGGAACACCGTTGTCGGCAGATTGATGCTTTGGGCGTTACCGATGCTCGCCACCGTACCGGCCTGCTTCATGGTGGACAGCACCCAGGCCAGAATGTCCCCACCCACGTTATCAACTGCACCTGCCCACAAGCCGGCATCCAGGGGGCGCGTCTTGGCCGGATCGATGGTGTCACGCAGGCGGATCTCCGCCGCACCAAGGTCCTTCAGATAGCCCTCTTCATGCGCCTTGCCGGTCAGCGCGACCACGTGATAGCCCAGCCCTGCCAGCATGTCGATGGCCAGACCGCCGACGCCACCACTGGCACCGGTGACGATGACCGGACCATTCTCGGGACACAAGCCGTTGTCCTCCATGCGAACCACACCCAACGCCGCCGTAAACCCCGCTGTACCCAGTGCCATAGCGTCGAAGAGCGACAGGCCAACGGGCAAGGGCACGACCCAGCCTGCCGGAATCCGCGCGTACTCCGCATAGCCACCATGGTGGGCAACACCAATATCGAAACTGGTAGCGATCACCTCATCCCCCGCCTTGAAGCGCGGATCGGCGCTCTCGACCACCGTCCCCGAAAGATCGATCCCCCCCACGCAGGGAAAACGACGGATGATCTTCCCAGCACCCGTTGCAGCCAGCGCATCCTTGTAATTCACGCTCGAATAGGCCACTTTGATAAGAACTTCGCCTGCATCGAGGGCATCAACGGACAGTGTCTCCATGGCCGAAGACACCTTGCGGTTTTCGTCCTGACGGATCACGAAGGCCTTGAAGGGGGAAACAACGCTGGACATGCTTTTCTCCTCTTGAATGGGCGCCAGGCCGGCGCTCCTGTTGTTAGTCCGTCGATTATAGCTCCGGCACCGGCGATGCATCCGGACACCGGCCCAGCACCTCAATCCTGCGTCACTCGTGCCGTAAATGGAGTCATCGCCCGCCGGAAAAAAACCATGGCCCTCATCACCCAAGCCTTTGACACTATCGATGCCTATCTGGCGTTCTTCGGCAACGAGCCCATCCCTGTCCTGAAACATACGGTCAAGGAACTGCAGGCCATGCGGGAAGAAGAGGAGAGCATCAACGGACGCACGGTGGCAGCCCTTGTGCTGAGTGATCCGATGATGACCCTGAAAGTCCTGATCCACATCGAATCTCACCGCAGGGCCAGGCAGAACCACGATATCACTACCATTGAGCGGGCCATCATGATGATGGGCATCTCGCCCTTCTTGCGGGAGTTTGCCGATCTGCCCACGGTGGAAAATCACATTGCAGCCCACCCCCGGGCCCTGGTCGGTGTATTGAAAGTCATCGGTCGGGCGCGCCGGGCAGCGCGCTATGCCCGGGACTGGGCCATCCTGAGACACGATCTGGACGTAGACGAGATCACCGTCGCCGCGCTTCTATCGGAAGTCACCGACATCCTGTGCTGGAGCTTTGCACCAGACCTCACGCTGCAGGTATACGAGACTCAACGCCTTGATCGCAGCCTGCGTTCCGGCGCTGCACAGCGGGCTGTGTTCAACTTCTCGGCAAGGGAAATGCAACTGGCACTGGTGCGCCAGTGGCATCTGCCCGAGCTACTCATCTCGATGATGGACGAACGGCAGATCCAGAACCCCCGAGTTCGCACCGTACAGCTAGCCACCAGCCTCGCACGACATACTGCCCAAGGCTGGGACAATGCGGCCATCCCCGATGACCTCGCGGCGATTGAGGCCCTACTCCACATTGGGCGGGAAAGCCTGCTCCATCGTTTGTCAGTACCCCATGAGGCTACCGAGCACCTGCTTCAGGCCGGCGGCCGGCCGGAGGGTGCCCTTCCTCCTCCCGCGTGACGTCGCCTACTTGCCGCCCCGGGACTCCAGCACTTCCCAGCGCAGCATGGCGGCTTCGAGCTCTGCCTCCAAGGTCTGCAGACGTGCGTTCAAACCAGGAATCTCCTGAGAACTGTCCCGATACGTCGCCGGGTCATTCAGACGCGCCTGGACCTGCGCCTGCTCGGCTTCCAGTCCGGCAATGCGATCCGGCAGCGCCTCCAGTTCGCGCAGCTCCTTCCAGCTAAGCTTGGCAGGCTTTGTCGCCGCTACCGCAGCTGTAGGCGCCTCCTTCTTCACCGGGGAGGCTTTCGGTGTAGCAGGCACGCTCGCCGTAGCCGCAGACTTGCGCACTCTCAGCCAGTCATCGTAGCCACCGGCATACTCCTTCCAGCACCCCTCACCTTCCGCCGCGATCACCTGGGTCACGACGTTGTCGAGAAAGGCCCGGTCGTGGCTGACCAGGAAAACCGTACCGTCGTATTGGGCGAGCAGATCTTCGAGCAGATCAAGAGTCTCGATGTCGAGATCGTTGGTCGGCTCATCCAGCACCAGAACATTGGCTGGACGGGCAAACAGGCGGGCCAGCAAGAGACGATTGCGCTCGCCCCCGGACAAGGACTTGACCGGCGAACGGGCGCGCTGGGGAGAGAACAGGAAATCCCCAAGGTAGCCAATGATGTGCGTGCGGTGGCCTGCAATCTCCACATAATCCGACCCCGGGCTGATGACTTCGGTCAGCGGCGCTTCAGGGTCAAGCTGCGCACGCAACTGATCGAAATAGGCCACGGTCTGCCGGGTACCGCGACGGATGCTTCCCTCGTCCGCCTCAAGCTCACCGAGAATCAGCTTGAGCAGGGTGGTCTTGCCGGCGCCATTCGGCCCGATCAGGCCAATGCGGTCGCCGCGCAGGATGCGGGTGGAAAAATCCCGAACGATATGTCGGTCGCCAAAGGTCTTGCCCACATGCTCCAGCTCCGCCACCATCTGGCCGCTACCATCCCCCCTGTCCAGAGCCAGCTTGACGTTGCCAAAGCGATCACGACGCGCACTCCGCTCCCGTCGCAGGGCCTCCAGCCGCCGCACACGCCCTTCATTGCGGGTTCTGCGAGCCTCCACTCCCTTGCGAATCCACACCTCCTCTTGGGCAAGCAGCTTGTCGAAGCGTGCATTGGCCTTCTCTTCTGCATCAAGCTGATCCGCCTTGCGCGCCAGATACTCAGTGAAGCGCCCGGGGAAACTGCTCAGCAGGCCGCGATCAAGTTCGACGATGCGCGTGGCCACGTTGTCCAGGAAGACCCGATCGTGGGTAATCACCACCACGGCCCCCGGAAAATCGCGAATGAGCTCTTCCAGCCACAGGATGCCGTCGATATCCAGGTGGTTGGTTGGCTCATCGAGCAAGAGCATTTCCGGCTCGCCAACCAGGGCACGGGCCAAGGCCACACGTTTGATGCCACCACCAGAAAGACTCCCCACCCGCGCATCTCCGGACAGACGAAGCTGGGCCAGAACCTGCTCCACCTTTTGCTCCAGGCGCCAGGCCTGGGCGTCCTCGACGCGGTGCTGGACCTCCTCCAGGTGTGCAAGAGCGGCATCACTACCGTCCTCAGCCACTGCCAACATGGCCGCGTGGTAGTCCACCAGAAGCTTCGCCACATCACCCAGACCATCAGCCACTGTCTCGAAAACGCTTCGCTCCAGCGGGAAATCCGCCTCCTGCGGCACATAGGCAACCCGCGCACCGGGTTGCCGCCAGAGACGCCCGTCATCCAGCGTGGCCTGGCCAGCCAAGGCTTTCAACAGACTGGACTTTCCGCTGCCGTTACGCCCGATCAGGGCCACACGCTCACCGGGATCGAGCTGAAAGGCCGCCTTGTCGAGCAAAGCGACATGTCCAAATGCGAGGCAGGCGTCGTCGAGAGTAATCAGGGGCATGGGGTAAGCAGACGGTCGAGCAGAAAGGTCGCGATTCTACCCCGCCCCGGCATCGAGCCGGAGTGGCAGCACAGATCTTCGGGGCAGCTGGCCGAGCAAGCCAGAGTGTCAATGTGCCTAACACGTGCTGCATCAGCGTTGACTTGGCTTGGCCTTGTCTGTTTAATACGAATTATTCTCATTCTACTTGCTATTAACGTGAACAGAACCGCCCCTCCTCTGAACGCACCAAGGCCAAACACTCAGACTTCTCCAGTCTTGGGCGAGATCGAGGCGCCAATCCGCAGCAGGGATCTGTTCAACAACCGTCCGTGCGTTTACATTGAGCACGAAGGCATGATTTATGCTCTTCGAGCCACGCGCGCAGGCAAGCTGATCCTGACCAAATGACGGGAACAACCGGATCCCGAACCTGCACAGGCCAAACCAGCTTTTGTGCGCTCACGGCTGTTTGAAGGAAATACGACAATGTATGTTTGCGTCTGTCGAGCGGTGACCGAGAAACACATTGAGTCCGCAGTCAATGCAGGGGCCAGGCGCCTGCGCGACCTACGGACACAGTTGGGCGTTACCGAAGAATGCGGACGCTGCGCAAAGTGCGCCAAGCAATGCCTCGATGAAGCCGTCGGGCAGGCCTGCGCCTCCGCCATCCACCCCACCTGCGGCCCGGTCTCTTTTTCATTGATCCAGGAGGCTGCGTGAGGACAACGCTTGCCAGCCAGATCGCCTGACCCGCGCCAGAAACCGCGCGGAACATACCTGAACTCAAGCAAGGAAACGGAGGCTTCGGCCTCCTTTCTTGTGCCTTTCAGTCCAGGGAGACGCAACATCGGTGCAGGAATACGCCCATGCTAGGCATACAAATAAAAATGCCGCTCAGCGCTGGCTGAACGGCATTTTTTGCGACGGCTTTTCAGGCTCTCATCGCTTCGGGTCGGCGAAACTACAACCGACCCACGGCTCGCTTATCAGGCGGCCACAGCTCCCATACCCTTGATGGCAGCCGAGAGACGGCTCTTGTGGCGAGCAGCCTTGTTCTTGTGAATGATCTTCTTGTCAGCAATGCTGTCGATCGTACGCTGAGACGAAACGAAAACTTGCTGAGCAACCTGCTTGTCGCCACCATCAACCGCCTTGCGGACAGCCTTGATAGCAGTGCGCAGACGGGAACGCAGACTCATGTTGAGGGCGCGAGCCTTAACAGCTTGCCGGGCGCGCTTACGGGCTTGTGCCGAGTTGGCCATCTTTTAGTGATCCTGAAATAAATGCAGTGAAGCCATGGATTTTATTGGAAAACAAACCCTCTTGGCAAGACTTTTATTCAGGACGGAACCCGCCCAAATAGACAGGGCCCCACCATTTCTGGCGGAGCCCTGAATCAAGCACAAATAAAGATCAGATGCGCTCGAAGATAGTAGCAATACCCTGACCGCCACCAATACACATGGTCACCAGCGCGTAGCGGCCACCGGTGCGATGGAGCTCATAGATGGCCTTGGTTGCGATGAAGGCACCGGAACAACCAACCGGGTGCCCCAGAGCAATGGCACCGCCGTTCGGGTTGGTCTTGGCCGGATCCAAACCAAGGACGCGCATGACGGACAGAGCCTGGGCAGCAAAAGCTTCGTTGGACTCGATTACATCCATCTGATCCAGCGTCAGGCCTGCCTTCTTGAGGGCCAGGCGGGAGGCGGGGATCGGACCTTCACCCATGATGTCGTTAGGCACACCTGCAACGGCATAGGACACCAGACGCGCCATCGGCTTGTAACCAGCGTTGACGGCGGTGGAGCCATCAGCCAGCACAAAGAAAGCGGCGCCATCGTTGATGCCGGAAGCGTTGCCAGCGGTGACGGTACCGTCCTTCTTGAAGGCCGGCTTCATCTTGGCCAGCGACTCCATTGTGGTGCCGCGCTTCAAATGCTCGTCGGTATCAAACACCACGTCGCCCTTGCGGGTCTGCTTGACGATGGGAACGATCTGGGACTGGAAATGACCTGCATCAATGGCCGCTGCAGCACGCCGCTGGGACTCGACAGCGAAAGCATCCTGCTCTTCACGGGTGATGCCGTGCTTGGCAGCCAGGTTTTCGGCAGTGATACCCATGTGGCCAACGCCAAACGGATCGGTCAGCACAGCAACCATGCTGTCGATAGCCTTCGTGTCACCCATGCGGGCCCCCGAGCGCAGGGCGGGCAGCAGGTAGCTGGCCTTGGACATGACTTCGACACCGCCGCCGATACCGTAATCGGCGTCGCCCAACAGAATGTTTTGGGCGGTGGTAACAATACCTTGCAGGCCAGACGAGCACAGACGGCTCACCTGCATTGCGACGGACTCCATGGGGAGGCCAGCCTGAATCGACGCGACGCGGGAAACATAGGCGTAGCGGGAATCGGTGGGCATACAGTTGCCGACGGTGACATAGTTGATCAGCTGGGGATCCACGCCAGAGCGGGCAACCGACTCCTTCATGACGATGCCGGCCAGCTCACTGGCGTCGAAATCGGCCAGAGCACCACCGAAAGCACCAATAGCGGAACGAACTGCACTCAATACGACTACTTCGCGACTAGCCATCTGTATTCCTCCTCAGAATTATTACGATTAATTACCGACCCAACCTGCGATACCCAATAGCGCCAACAGCAACATTACCAGCACCAGAGTGCGCCAGATCAAACCGATAGTGCTCTGCATGAAATCAGCGTCGGCCTCGTCACCGACACCCATTTCCGGTCGCTCGACGACATCTCCCGACTCGTGAATCGGCATCCCCAGCCGAACGCCCAAGGCTCCGCCTCCACTGGCGAGCAGTATACCGGAAGCCTTGTCCTTCCATTGATTGGCTTGGGCCCGCCAGCAATACACACCATCCTCGAAATCACCTACCACGGAAAACGCTGCAGCAGTCATTCGCACGGGAAGCCAGTCGAGCACGGCGAAGGCACGGGACGGAAAATCTCCGAAGGCACCAAAATCAGGATCGAGCCGCCGCTGACGGCCCCACTCTTCGTCGAGAAAGCGTGCCAGCCGATACAGGATGGCACCACTGGGGCCCGGCAGGATGATGAACCAGAAGGCAACACCAAAGACATTGCGGTGGGACGCGATGAGAGCCTCCTCGATGGCGAGGCGTGCAACTTCACTTGAGCTTGAATCGTCATGGCGACGTCCGCGCCACTCCCCCAGGATCTGCCTAGCACGCGGGACCTCGCCCATGCGCAGCGCAAGCTGGATATCCGTGAAAAAGTGGCTCACCTGACGAAAGCCCATCGTCAGATACAGGATCAGAACATTGAAGAGCACCCCGAGCAGGGGACTGACGTGCCAGAGGACGAAATAGAACAGTGCCGCACCAAAACACGCAGCGAGTATCGCCACCCACCACGCAACCGCACCATGACGGGACTCTCCATCATTGAAACGATCTTCCAGGAAACGGGCAAAAAGCTTCAGGGGTGCCTGGACAAAACGCGCGACAGGCAGCGGACGAAGTTGCTCCAGGAGGAGTGCGACTATCAGCGAAAACAGGGTCATTCGACGGGGGGTCTTGAACGACCCTCATTGTTCATTCCTATTGGGGATGCTCCAAGATACCATCAAACCAACCCATTACAAATGGCGTTCGCTCATCGATCCAGGAAACGTTGCAGGCTGACGATCATCCCGGCCGTTGCTCCCCAGATGAAGTAGTCGCCGTAGGGCATGGCATAGTACTCCCTCAAACGACCACGCACCTCGGCGCGATGCAGCTGATGGTTGTTCACATCGAGCAGGAAGGACAGGGGCACCTCGAAGACCTCTGCCACCTCAAACTCATCTGGCACGAGTTCAAAGGGTGGCGTGACCAGTCCAACCACGGGAGTCACATCGAAACCCGTACCCGTATGGTACTGGGGCAGGCAACCAAGCAGTTCGACGTGCTGGCGCGACAAACGGATCTCCTCTTCAGTCTCCCGGAGGGCCGTATCGATCGGGGAAAGATCCTGATCCTCGACACGCCCGCCGGGGAAACTCACCTGTCCGGGATGGTGATGCAGATGATCCGTGCGGCGCGTCAACAACACGGTGGGAGTAGGCTGACGCAGAACGATGGGCACGAGGACGGCAGCTGGCCGCAAAGGGCCACGCGGGACTCCCTCCTCGGCTGGAGATTCATACCCTCCTGCAGTGGAGAAGCGCTGACGCCACCAGTCAACCGAATATACCGCTGGAGAATGCTGTTTTCTGTCCATGGAGTCAGCGCTCAATAACGTTGTCGCAGATAAAGTGCGGTCCCCTCACGACGCATGTCCATCCGGTTGAGAAAGCTCATGCCAAGTAGCACATAGGGCATTTCAGCGTCGACCACAACGCCAGGCACATTGCGCAGCGTAACCGAACCTGCGCTCACCCTGTCGAGGGATACCAACCAGCCGCGGACAAGTCCGTTGGCAGTCTGCATGGTTAGCGGATCGCCCTTGGTGAACTCGATTCCCGCCCGCAATGCGTCTGACCTGCCCAAGGCTACCGAGGTGGCACCTGTATCGACCAGAAAACGCACTTCGACGCCGTTGACTGCCCCCACCACGTTAAAGTGCCCGCGGCTGTCCCCATGAATAACGATGGATGGACTTCCGGCGCCCGCGGGCGTTGCAACGCTGACCGCGTGCTCGCCGACCACCAGCCTGTGACGCCGGCCATCGAACTCGAGAGTTGCACCCTGTCCGTCAACTGCAATAACGCGGACACCCTCTGCCGTCGTGCTTCCCACTCCGGCACTGCGCGGCGCGCCGTTGTTGATGACAAGGAGCGCTTTTCCGGGGAAGACGCCGGCAAGGGCGACCTCGGTGGCCAATGCGGGATTGACCCCACAAGCCAGGATCAGACCGATAAACTGAAAGCAGCGAAAAAAACGGAAACCCGACATGAAACCGATTGCAGTCATTCGCCATAGCCCGACAGAAGGTCCGGGACATTTTGCCACATTCCTCGGACAGCACGCCCTGCCGTGGAACCTGATCCGCATCGACGCGGGAGATTCTGTCCCGGCCTCCCCGGATGAATTTTCGGGGCTGTGCCTGATGGGTGGGCCGATGAGCGTCAACGACAAGCTGGCGTGGATTCCTCCCCTGCTCACCCTGATCCGACAGATGATGGCGGCTGATAAGCCGGTCATTGGTCACTGCCTGGGCGGACAACTGATGAGCCGCGCCCTCGGGGGGATAGTGAGCAGTAACCCGGTCAAGGAAATCGGCTGGGCCCCCGTCAGGGTCATCGACTCGCCGCTGGCCAGGGAATGGCTGGGGAACACCCTGGAGTTTGAAAGCTTCCACTGGCACGGGGAGACGTTCTCGATTCCCGACGGCGCTACGCGGATCCTGGAAAGTGCAGCGTGCGCCAACCAGGCCTTCGTGCTGGGCAAGCACTTGGGAATGCAGTGCCACGTGGAAATGAAGCGCGAGATGATTCAAACCTGGTGCGAGAGCGGAGCCGAAGAAATCAGGGATGCAAACCCTGCCGATTCAGTCCAGACACCCGCAGAGATGGGGATCGACATCGATCGGCGGCTCTCCGCCCTAAGCCGACATGCCGAATTGCTGTACACAAAATGGATACAGGGGCTCTCGCGCACCTGATACCGGAAAGAGAAAGCGCCAGCCTTTTCAGGCCGGCGCTTCAGCAGACAAAGTCAACACGAACCCGTTCAGGCGTAGGTATCGACAGACCGACCCATCGTCGCCGCAGGGTCAGGCAAGGAGGCGGGTTGCGGCAGGGATGCAATCATCTGTGCCGCCGCAGCCTGCTGCTGATCAAGCGACTTGCGTAGCATCGCAACAGAAACGGCATCCTGGGTTTGAACCTGGGAAGTGGATGCAACCGACGAGATGTTCATTTTTCAGTCCCTGAAATTGCCGTACTGCAGCGGAAAGTCAGTGATGTCCTTGCGTACCAACGCAATGCACTCCTGAAGAAGATCCCGCTTGGCACCGGAAACCCGCACCGCCTCACCCTGGATGGACGCCTGAACCTTGAGTTTGCTGTCCTTGATGAGCTTGACGATCCTCTTGGATTGCTCCTGTTCGATCCCGACCCGAACGGTGAGTTCCTGCTTCACCTTGTTGCCACTCACCTTTTGTACGTCGCCATGCTTCAGGCAGCGCACATCGATCTTCTTGGCGGTCATTTCGGGCAGCAGGATCGCCAGCATCTGCTCGAGCTGGAAATCACTGTCCGCATGCAGCGTCAGCAACTTCTCAGCCTGCTCAACCCGGGCATCACTCCCCTTGAAGTCGTAACGCCCGGTGATCTTGCGGTTCGCCCCTTCAACAGCGTTGCGCAATGCAACCATATCGACTTCGGACGTAATGTCGAATGACGGCATGGCTGTCTCCCGATCAGGCGAAATGGCAGACGTAGTGATAGGCGTCGCCGCTCACTTCGATATCGAAGCTGGAGTCGCCCGGCACAGTGAAGGACTCGCCCGCACCATAGCTCTTCCACTCGGATTCGCCCTTCAGGCGAACGCGGCAGTTGCCAGCCACGCCTTCCATGATCTCGGGAACACCCGTGTTGAAGGTCAGGGTGGAGGGGAGAATGACGCCCACGGACTTGCGCACACCATCCGCCAGAATGACCGTGTGGCTGACGCACTTACCGTCGAAATAAACGTTGGCTTTCTTGACGACGGACACGCCGTCAAACTGAATTTCCTGAGTCATGTTCAGATCACTTCCTAAATTCATTCGATGCCCAGCATACGCTGGATGATGCCCTTCGCCATAAAACCGATAAAGCCGACACCGAGCCCTACGAACATCCAGATCGCACCATACTTGCCCGCCTTGGACTCCCAGGCGAGCTGTCCGATGATGAAGACCATATAGATGATCAGGCCACCGACGCAGACCTGGAGGGAAATCTCCTCGAATTCTGCGACAGTGAGCCCAAAAAAGAGGGGCGCGGTGGGATCCATGCCGGTCTGTCAGCTCCGCTTGTTGCGGGCGTTTGCAGCAATCCGCATGCGCAGGGCGTTGAGGCGGATAAAACCGTGGGCGTCCTTCTGGTTGTACGCACCCTGGTCGTCCTCGAAGGTGGCGATGGTCGGGTCAAACAGGGAGTCGGTCTTCGAGTCCCGGGCCACGACAATCACATTTCCCTTGTACAGCTTGACACGCACCCAGCCATTCACGGTCTGCTGGGTCTGGTCGATCAATGCCTGCAGGGCCAGGCGCTCGGGCGACCACCAGTAGCCGGTGTAGATCATGCTGGCGTAACGGGGCATCAGGTCGTCCTTGAGGTGGGCGACTTCACGGTCCAGGGTGATGGATTCGATGGCACGGTGGGCACGCAGGAGGATGGTGCCGCCCGGCGTTTCATAACAGCCGCGCGACTTCATACCCACATAGCGGTTCTCAACCAGATCGAGGCGCCCGATACCGTGCTTGCCCCCGAGTTCGTTGAGCTTGGCCAGCAGCTCATGCGGCTTCATGCGGGTGCCGTTGATCGAGACCAGATCACCCTTCTCGAACTCCAGATCCAGGTACTCGGCAGCATCCGGCGCGGCCTCGGGAGACACCGTCCAGCGCCACATGGACTCTTCGGCCTCAGCAGCCGGATCTTCCAGGTGACGACCCTCGAAAGAGATGTGCAGGAGGTTGGCATCCATGGAATACGGAGAGCCACCCTGCTTGTGCTTCATCTCGATGGGAATGCCATTCTTCTCGGCATAGGCCAGCAGCTTCTCGCGGGACAGCAGATCCCACTCGCGCCACGGGGCAATGACCTTCACGCCCGGCATCAGGGCATAGTAGCCGAGCTCGAAGCGAACCTGGTCGTTACCCTTGCCGGTCGCACCGTGGGACACGGCATCAGCCCCCGTCTGGCGAGCAATGTCGATCTGGCGCTTGGCAATAAGCGGTCGGGCGATGGACGTACCGAGCAAGTACTCACCCTCATACACGGTGTTGCAGCGGAACATCGGGAACACGAAATCGCGAACGAACTCTTCGCGGAGATCGTCAATGAAGATGTTCTCCGGCTTGATGCCAAACTGCAACGCCTTGGCCCGGGCCGGCTCCAGCTCTTCGCCCTGGCCTAGGTCGGCCGTGAAGGTGACAACTTCGCACTGATAGGTGTCCTGCAACCACTTGAGGATCACCGAGGTGTCCAGTCCGCCCGAATAGGCGAGCACCGCCTTCTTTACGTCGCTCATGTCCCGCTTTCCGAAAATGAGTAAATGATTCTTAAATCAATAGACTGCGTCAGACGCAGTCGCCGTCGATCTTGCCGATGAGAAGAAACTCCATCAGCGCCTTTTGTGCATACAAACGGTTCTCCGCCTCATCCCAAACGACCGACTGGGGGCCGTCGATGACTTCAGCCGAGACCTCTTCGCCCCGATGAGCAGGCAGGCAGTGCATGAAAACGGCACCAGGATTGGCCACCTTCATCATGTCCTCATCCACCTGCCAATCGGCAAAGTCCCGCATCCGCTCTTCGTTCTCGGCCTCGAAACCCATGCTGGTCCAGACGTCAGTGGTCACCAGGTCGGCCCCGCGACACGCCTCCATGGGGTCGTCAAGCTGAACGAAATTCCCGGTGCCATACAACCCGGCTCGCTCCGGCTCGACCTCGTAACCCGGCGGTGTCGAAACTCGCACCTGGAAGTCGAGCACCTCGGCCGCCTGCAGCCATGTGTTGCACACATTATTGGAGTCCCCAACCCAAGCCACCGTCTTGCCCTGAATGGGGCCCCGATGCTCGATGAAGGTGAAGATGTCAGCGAGAATCTGGCACGGGTGATATTCGTTGGTCAGTCCGTTGATCACGGGCACCCGGGAATATTCTGCAAAGCGCTCTATGATCGACTGCTCGAAGGTGCGAATCATGACGATGTCGCTCATCCGGGAGATCACCTGGGCCGCATCCTCCACCGGTTCGCCGCGTCCAAGTTGGGAGTCACGGGTGTTGAGATAGATTGCCGAGCCACCGAGTTGCTGCATGCCAGCCTCGAACGACAGCCGCGTTCGCGTGCTTGCCTTCTCGAAGATCATCACCAGCGTTCGATCGAACAGGGGGTGATGGGGCTCGTAGCGCTTGAACCGGTCCTTGATCCAGCGGGTGCGGGAAAAAAGATAGTCGTACTCGGCGCGAGAAAAGTCTTTGAACTGTAAGTAGTGTCTCGGTGCGTTCATGGCACTCGTTCTTGGTTATTGTGCTGCGAGAAATTCCCTGATCAGCGCAGCCAGCCCCTCTACCAGCGTCGCCGCATCTGCAGTGCTGAAATTCAGCGGCGGCAGAAGGCGGACAACCTTGTCCGCGGTCACATTGATCAGAAATCCTGCTTCCAGAGCCTGGGTGACCAGCGCACCGCAGGAGCGGTCGAGCTCGACACCGATCATCAGGCCAGCCCCACGGATATCCACCACACCGCTCACCCCCTCGAGCGCCTTGGCAAGCGTACTGCGAATAAGATCACCGACAACAAGAGCATTGGACAACAAACCCTCTTCCTCAACAACAGCGAGGGTAGCCAGGGCTGCGGCACAGGCCAGCGGGTTGCCACCGAAGGTGGAACCGTGATTTCCCGGCTTGAAGGTGCTCGTTGCACGGCCTGCGGCCAGACATGCACCGATCGGCACCCCGGACCCGAGGCCTTTTGCGAGGGTCATCACATCGGGCTTGATCCCTGCATTCTGATGCCCGAACCATTTTCCGGTACGCCCGATACCGCACTGGACCTCATCGAACATCAAGAGCCACTGCCGCTCATCGCACAAGGAACGCAAGGCCTGCAGATAAGCCTGATGGGCGACACGAATGCCACCTTCTCCCTGTACGGGCTCAACCAGGATGGCGACGATATCATTCCGACCGGTGACCGCGGCCTGCAGAGCGGCGAGATCATCGAAGGGAACACGCACGAAGCCACTCACAAGGGGCTCGAAACCCGCCTGAACCTTCTTGTTGCCCGTTGCCGAGAGTGTCGCCAGGGTACGTCCGTGAAACGACTGCTCCATGACGACGATCGCTGGCTCAGCAATACCACGGCCATGCCCGTATAGACGGGCAAGCTTGATGGCTGCTTCATTTGCCTCGGCACCTGAGTTACAGAAAAACACCTCGTCCATGCTCGCCAGTTCGGCCAGCCTGTCAGCGAGTGCCTCCTGGAGTGGAATGCCGTAAAGATTCGACGTATGGATGACGCGGGCAGCCTGCTCGGAGACCGCCTTCACGAGTTTTGGATGATTATGACCAAGCGTAGTCACCGCAATGCCGGAGAGCGCGTCGAGATAACGCTTACCCGCCAGATCAAACAGCCAAGAGCCTTCGCCGTGACTAAAGGCCACTGGAAGCCGCCCGTAGGTGTTCATCAAATGAGACATGGTAGAACCTAGTTTCGTTGACTGCCCCCATGACCACGGCGCCTGAACACGCCAACGGCCATAAAGGCGAAACGGCGACTTTCGTCGCCGTTTGGTACATAAACCTTGTCGAGCATGCTAATCCAAAACCTCAGGATTGTACAGGCGCGCGCCCAGTAGAGCGCCCTGGGGCACGACGCCGCCGAATCTCCCAGCCTTAATCTTCCTTGTCAACCACGGCGGGCGGCGAAGCCGACGGAGCCGCAATCGGCGTCGTTACCGACTCCTCTGGATTGCTCTTATCGACAACCACTGCCGAGGGCGCATCACGCCATTTTCCAGCACGCTTGAGCTTGTCCCGCAGCCCGGGCAGCGGGAAGCCCAACCGATAGGCCGTATGCGCATTTTCCAGCGCTTTACCGAATTCGCCAGCGTCATAATAGGCAAGACCCAGATTGTAAGCGGCGTTGGCGTTCTTACTTTCACTCACATCAGCCTCGGCAAGTTTCTCCAGGGCCAGGGCCTTTTGCCCCTGCTTGAGGAGATAATGACCAAAGATCACCTTCACCATCGGATCCCCTGGCTGAAACGTCTCAGCACGCATCAGGAAACACTGGACGCTGTGGGACGCGCCGGGCGCCTTCGGTACTTTGAGATTTGATCCGAGCCGAACCATGGATAACAAGGCCCGGTGGTGATTCGGAAAGGCCCGGAGGGTATAGCTCAATTCGCCACCAACCGGCCCCGTATTGCCCTTGCGCAGGCTTTCCACATTGGACGTAAAGTGGAACGACTCAACGACATTAAGCTCACTCGTTCCGATGGAAGCTCGATAGTCGTAAGGGCCAAAAGAACTCCGAAGACTGCCGCACTCCGGTGGCAGGCCCTGCTGGGCCAATGCCGATCCGGCCAGAACACAGCCAGCGGCAATGTAAAACCAAAGTTCGCGCATCTTCATGTTTAGTTGTTCCAGGTTTCAGCAGCCGATAGGCTACGCACTTCACGACAATGTCGAACTGTTCAAAGAACTTCAAATACCCTCACGCCTCTGCACATCGTCCATCAGAACAAAGCCCCCAACGCCTTATCCGGAAGATGGAAGATTTACCCGGCGGTTCGATGAAAGCCGCTCGAACTCCTTGGTGGAGGGCATAACCACCTTTCGCGCCTCAGCACGGCGATGAGCAAGCAGGCAGCCATGCCCTGCCACAACCATCACCACGATATTGTAGGGCAGATCAAAGTACGCAAGACTGAGGAAGGCTCCCCCCACAGCGTAACCGACCAACGACACCTGGCACATCCCCGCGAGATTGAAAAGCCACTTGAGTTCCTCGTCGTTTTTTGTCTGCGAGCGCAGACGACCGGCGAGACCGAGAGTGCTCACCCAAATCCCCAGGAAAAGAAGTAGTCCGATGTAACCGTGCTCTCCAAGAACCTGGAAATAGATGCTGTGGGCAGCGTGGACATCGAGTGGATCGGGAGCGAATGCGGCAAACAGTTCTCCGGTGTAGGCCTCAAAGCCGGCACCCGTAATGCGGTGATTCGCCATATTGAAAGCAAACCACCATGCATTGATGCGTCCCATCGCCGACCCGTCCTGCTCGTATTCTGCGATGGTGGACATGCGCTGCTCCCAAGCGGACGGCATGAAGGCAACAAGCCCGACGCCCGCCAGAACAACGATGATACCCATGGCGAATTTACGCTCGGATCGCATCCACAAAACCGCCCCCATGGCAACGAGTGCCAACAATGCACCTCTGGACTGGGTACCGAGAGCTGCTGCGGCCGACAGCACCATCGTCATAACGAGCCCCCGTCGTACCCAAATATGCTCAACCACTGTACGGAGGTAATTCATCAGCGGAATCGCCATGATCAGTGCCACGGCAATTTCGTTGTTCCCCTCGATGAATCCACCCGGAGGCCCCCATACGCGCGCATTCCCCCCCGTAGAAATCGTGAAGAAGCCGCCCTTCCAACCATAGAAGCCGAGTGAAACCACGTTAACCCAAATGAACAACTCGATATGCCGTCGCTCTTTTATTGCAGCAAAAGCGATCAGGGTCATTAGTTGAATTTTTATGACCTTCTTGAGCTGAACAAAGGACTCCCCGGGATAGTAGGCTGCAGCACTGCTGATGCACATCCAAAGCACAAAAAGCACCAGGAGAATCACTGCTTTCTCCTTTGGAAGCTTGAGATCATCTTTGGAAATGATCAACGACATCAAGGCTGCCACCGCCGCTATGGCAGCAAACGGAAAATCCCCCGCAAAACCATACGTCAGCCTGTGCGGATTCATCACGCTGATCCAGGTCCACAGATTGACAGCTACGTAGGTGTGGCGGAACGCGGAAGGCAGAACGCCCAGCACCAACAGGACGATCAGCAAGTCACGCATTGGAGTCCCCCGAATCGATCATATGCGTCAAGAGTGACGGCTTGGATGCGCTGCAAAAGTGGACACTCACACCAAAGCCTCATCGCTAAGAAGGCGCCGGGAATGGCTCCTGAAAAAATTGTGCCCGAGACGCAAGGAGAAGCGCAGTGCGTCTTTGTCCCAAGGAGTAAATCGGGGCAACTCGAATGAACCGGATTCGGGCCCGGCAGAACCGTATGAGGTCGTAAACGCGGCCTCATAACCAAGCTCGCGGGCAATCCGGGCATGCACTGCAAGATAGTCCTGCTCAGGACGTCCGTTGGGATAGGCAAAATAACGAGGCGCCCTGCCCAACAAGCGCGTCAGGTGGGTCCGGTTATCGGCCATCTGCTGCCGGGCCTCGGCCTCCGACAAGACGGCCAGAATCGGGTGATCCATCGTGTGTCCGCCGATCTCCATGCCCGCCGCCTGCAGTCCTTGGAGCTGCGCTGTCGTCAGCATCAGATCGTCGGGAATTCTGGCCCCGGTATCCCCTATCAACCGGGTGAGGGCCGTCCGCCGTCCCTCGGGGGTCAGGTACTTGAGCTTGGGCAATAGTGTCTCGGTGAGTCTGTGGCGCTCGGCTTCCGTAGCAACGGAGCAGACTCCGAGATCGAGCCAGCTCAAATCGAGGCGGTCACCACGGAAACTGCGGAGCGCTTCCCGAGCAACATCGTTCCACATGATCCCACCGTCGAGGAATCCGCTGGCAACGAAAAAAGTCGCCTTGACGCCATGCTTGATCAGGATGGGACAGGCAATGGTGTAGTTATCCGCATAACCGTCGTCGAAGGTGATGGCCACCGATCGCGTAGGCAAGGTACCAGCGCGCAGCCGGGACAGTGCTTCGTCCATTGGCAGCACGTTGAAGAAATGAACAAGGGTGCCGACCAGCGCATCAAAACGGGAAGCATGCATCTCGTCGGGCGACAGGGGATCTACCTCGGGAAGCACGCGATGGAAAATCAGCACCGTCAACCGCTTGCTGTTCCCCCCCAGCAAGGAACCCATTCCCTCAAGCGCAACTGACAATCCCTTTTTCATTGAAGCCATCTGATCCTCTAGGCCCACGGCTGAGCCGCTGCCTGTTTGACACGAAATGTGAGTTGCCCTGAGTGAGCCGGAAAATTGAAAGGTGACGCGGTCAGATTACGGCCTCGGGGACCTGGCCAGGCAGCATCCCGCCAAGCCTCCAGACCTCCGACCGCAGCACTATCAGCGCTTGACGTGGCTCACAACATACCGGTTCTTGCCAGACTTTTCACGCGGGATTTCAGGCACTTCGTTAATTTCAACCTGTACCGACTCACCCAGTCTGGCCGCAAAATCACGACGGATGCGTAGGCGCTCGCCATCACCGAAGCGGGAATCGACGACCACCATCACTTCCGTGCGATCGAGGCTGTGCTGGATGATCTTGAAGCGTTGCACCCCCGGCAGATCGCGCACGGTGTAGATGAGGGCGAGGGCATGGATGACCGTACCATCGGCCGCCACCACGAAGTCGGTGGTACGCCCCTGGACCTCGCTCAGCACCGGCAGCTTCACGCCGCAGCTGCACTCCTGGGTACCAAGCACGCCGACGTCACCCGTCCGATAGCGCACGAACGGGAAGCCCCGCGTCGCCGTGTGAGTCACCACGATCTCGCCGGCCTCCCCTGGCGCCACCGGACGGCCCTCGGGATCAATCGTCTCGACGACGATGTCCTCCGCCGAAAGATGGAGGCTGCCATGGGAACACTGGTGCGCGATGAAACCGGCGTCGCGGGAGCCGTAACCGTTGGCCACCGGGCAGCCGAAGATCTCGGAGATGGACTTCTTCTGATGCTCGTAGAGCATCTCGGAAGTCACGAAAGCCACCTTGATCCCCAGATCGTTCATGGGGATGCCCCACGAACGCGCCTTTTCGGCAATATGGGCAAAGGCTGAGGGATAGCCGAACAGCATGCGCGGGCGCAGGGAGCGAATGGTCGCGAGCATCTCGCGGACCTTGTCATCGGACATCTCGAAGGCCGGCAGCAACCAGGTGCGCAGCAGGCGATCCCGCACTGCCTTGACCCTGTCCTGGGCGCCCAGCTCAATGGGTGAGCCCCACAACACGACTTCCGGATCACCGATATCCACGTCCCACCAGCGGGTGGCGCGCCACTTGGCGGCAATGTCGTGACTTTTGCGCTCCTTGCCGATGTAGAAGATCAGGGGCTCGCCACTCGAACCGCCGGTGTTGTAACGCATCAGCGCCACCGCGTTGTCGGCGCGCAGCGCATCCGCCTGCTCGCGGATCACCGGCTTGGTCATGAAGGGCAGGCGCTGCAGGTCTTCCAGACCGCGGCACTGGCGCGGATCAAAGTTCAACTGACGGAACAAGTCCCGGAAATACGGTACGTGGGTTCCGATGTCGACCAGGAAGCTGCGCAGGCGCTCGGCCTGCAAGGCCAGAATCTCCTCCCGCGGCAGGTACTGGCTCTTCTCCAGCTCATGGAGACGCTCAACCGAGTTATGGGATTTCAGTTTCTCGTGGAGCGGAAAGATCACCCCCGAGCACAGTCGCGTATACAGGCCCATTTTGACTAATCCTTGGCAGGCATGGCCGCACGGTAAGCCGAGAGCCATTTCTCGCGGATCACCGGCCATGCATACTGTTTGACTTCCTCGCTGGCGGCGGCGGACAGCCGCTGCGCCTTGTCCTGGTCGAGCAGCAGTTCGATCATCGCCTCGGCCATGCGCTCGGGCGCCCGCGCCGGAATGAGCAATGCGGTGCGCTCATGCTCGGCAATGAAGGGCACCCCGCCCACATCGGTGGACACCACCGGCACCCCACTGGCAAAGGCTTCGAGTATGGAGATCGGCATGTTGTCGACGGTGCTCGGATTGAGCATCAGGTCGGCCGAGGCGTAGAGGGCGGGTATCTTTTCATTGTCGATGCGACCCGCGAAGGTCACGGCACCGGCAATCCCCAAGTCCCTGGCCATGTTCTCCAGGTTCTGACGTTCCGGACCACTGCCGGCCACCGTCAGGGTCGCCGCGGGAATCCGCTTCAGCACCCGGGCGAAGGCGGAAAGGACGGTGGGGATGTCGTAGATGGGCTCCAGGTTGCGTGTCACCACCACATGGGGCGCATTCGCTTTTCCGACCGAACGCGGCACGGCAAAACGCTGCAGGTTGATGATGTTGGGAACGATCCGGGAATCAAACCCGAAGCGCCGGAACACGCCTTCGAGAAAGGCCGATGGCACCACCAGCCCGCTGGCACTGCCCAGGGTGCGATGAACAAAGCGCGGCGCGGCAGCAAAAAAGGGCTCGGCCTCGCCCCCCCGATAATTGACGATCACCGGCGTGCCGCGGAGACGCGCAATCCAGATCGCCGGCGCCGAAAAGAGGTGCCAGGACCACCCCGAGTTGGCCAGCACATGCATCACGTCACTCCGGCCACTGGCCCGCCAGAGCGCAAAGAGATACGGTACAAGACGGGCAAATGCCCGCAGCACGGGCACACGCCCTACAAAGGCAGGGCTGTAGGGCGCATTGGTGCGCACCAGTTCAACCTGCGCGCCCTCTCCTTCGAGCAATCCAAGCAGTTGCTTGCACTGGTTGGCCATCCCCCCGGAAGGCGGAGGGAGCGGGCCGACTATCGTCAGGCGCAAGCCCGAATACTGATCACCATCCATTGCGGTCTTTCATTGAGTGCGACAAAGGCCGGTCACGGCGCACCTCTGGGCACCCGCTGCATCGACCGCCCGCGAGTTTAGCCCTGCCGTTTGCCAAAGCGTGTGATGCATCGCTCAATGACACCATCAAGACGCCCCATGGCCCGCAGCCAGGTGTGGTGGGTGAGCATTCTTTCGCGCCCGGCAAGGCTCAGACGCTGCCGTTCGACCGGGTTGGAGAGAATGCGCATGATGGCGCGGGCGTAATCGGCAGGCGTATCAGCCACCAGAAAATGCGCCTCGTCCTGGGCATCCACGCCACCGGCTGCGATGGAGCTGGTGACCACCGGAACTCCCATGGCCATGGCCTCGAGAATCTTGTTCTGGGTGCCCCGGGCGATATTGAGCGGGGCGATGGTCAGTGCCGAGCGCCACACATAGGGGCGCACATCCGGCACGGAACCGGTCACCGTCACCCCGGGCAGCTCAGCCAGCTTGCGCACACCGGGAGAGGGCTCGGCCCCGACAATGATCAGGTGAATATCAGGCCGGACCGCCCGCAAGAGCGGCAGGGTGTCCTGACAGAAGGTGGTCATGCACTCTTCGTTCGGGTAGTAATCCATGCGGCCGATGAAACTGATGGTACTTTCCTCATAGGGCTCGGCCGAGGGTGAGAAGAACTCCGTATCCACACCGTTCGGAAACCAGTCGGAAAGCACCCCGGTTCCAAAACCGTCGAGGGTCTGCTGCTCCGCCACGGTGGCCACCGCCCCCAGATCAAACTTGCGGGCGATGCGCTTCTCGGCCGACAGGATCTTCTGCCCCTCCAGCCAATAGCCCGCCGACACCGGAAAGCGTTTGTAGCGCACGTACTCCAGCCACTTCTGGGAATCCATGTCGCAGTAATCGAGCAGCTTGGGGATATGGGTCACGTCCTCAACGTAGCGGGCCACCGACGAGCAATGCACGATGATCAGATCCCACTGGCGATCCTTCAGCAAGCCGTTGATACGCCGCTGCAGTTCCGGGGAATAGAAGTAGGCCTCCGACGCTGAACCCGACGTGGGCAGGCTGACCACCATCCGCAGCACCTGGACCGGCGCCTTCACGGTGGCCATTTCGAAACCAGCACAGAAAGGCGCGATCCCCCTGCCCTCCTCCACTTCGTCCTGGGAACGCGCCAGGGAACACACGGTCACCTTGTGCCCCTGTTCCGACAGGTGGCGGATCATGTGAAAGGCACGAACCTTGGCCCCGCCGACCGGCGGGTAGGGGAAACGATGGCAAATGAATAGTATGTTCATGTGGGGTATGACTTCTCCGGAGGCCACACGAATGGCGCGGCGGGAGCAGACGACAGGATTCTGGCCACGCGGTGGTGGCCAGCTCCTTCAGCGGGACAGCGAGCGGCCGTAAGCGGCCAGGGCACGACCGTAAACGTCCTGGTAGCGCTCGACGCTACCCTTCCAGGTGCGTTCAACCTCTACGAAGTAGCGCGCCTGGGTTCTGATCCGCGGCCACAGTTCGCGCTTGTCGAGCACCTCGCCAATGGCAGCGGCCAGGGCCTGCTCGTCGCCGGCCCGGAACAGGAAACCGGTCTCCCCGTGACGCACGAGTTCCTTGTGCCCCCCCACATCGGACGCCACGAACATGCGCCCCTGGGCCATGGCCTCGAGGGGCTTGAGGGGCGTTACCAGTTCAGTCAGGCGGATGGGAATACGCGGGTAGGCCAGCACATCGATCAGGTCGTAGTAGTTCTGCACTTCGGCATGGGGCACACGCCCCGTAAACACCACCTTGTCGGCGATGCCGAGCGCTGCGACCTGCGCCTTGAGATTGGCCTCCTGGGGGCCGCCGCCCACCAGCAGAACCCGCAGGTCGGAGCGTTGCTTGAGCAGGTGCGCTGACGCGCCGACCAGAAGGTCCAGGCCCTCGTACCCGTAAAACGAGCCGACAAACCCCACCACCGTCTTGCCTTCAAGGCCGAGACGCTTGCGCAGCACCGGATCCGCGTCACCACGCAACTGGAAAGAGTCCACGTCAACGGCATTGGGAATCACCGTGATCTTGTCCATCGAGATGCCACGCTCGGCGATGTCCTTGCGCAGGCCCTCGCAAATCGTGGTGACCTGATCGGCGCGCCGCAGGGCGTAGGTTTCCATGGCACGGGTCACGCGATAACGCACGCTACCTTCGGTGGTGGTGCCATGGTCGACTGCAGCGTCCTCCCAGAAGGCCCGCACCTCATAGACCACGGGAATGCGGTGCTGCTTGCCCACGCGAAGGGCCGGCAGCGCATTGAGCACGGGGGAATGGGCATGCAGCACGTCAGGACGAAGCTCGCGTACAAGCTCGTCGAGACGCTTGGCTGTCAGACGCATCTGACTGATCAGGCCTTCGTCACCACGATTGGGCGTTCGGTGAAACTCCCAGCCCTCGGCCTGATCCGACCCGCCATTGCTGGGCCCCTGCTTGGGCGTGGTCAGGTGAAAGGTCTCCCAACCGCGTAAGCGCTGCTGTTTGAGGATGGATGCAGTGCGAAAGGTATACCCGCTATGCAGCGGCAGGGAGTGGTCGAGAATATGGAGGACGCGGGTCATGCCGCCCTCCCGCCAAGGACGGGCATGGCGTTCTTCATGCTGTTGCGGACAAAGGCTTCAAACATCAGGATGGTCCAGATCGTGGAGCTGTAATCGCGGGCACCGGACTGGTGGGCCTCGACGACGTGACGCAGGTATTTTTCGTTGAAAAGCCCCGTTTCACGAAGCACGTCGCCAAACAACGCCTTCTGCACCCGCTCCTTGAGTGGCCCGCGGAACCAGCGGGCCAGGGGTACGGCAAAACCCATCTTGGGACGATAGAGCACGTCGTTCGGGAGCATCGGCTCCATGGCCTTCTTGAAAATGTACTTGCCTTCCTGCCCCTTGATCTTGAGATGGGTGGGCAGGCTGGCGAGCCATTCGACAAGGGGGTGATCCATCAGGGGCTCACGCACCTCGAGGGAATGGGCCATGCTGGCCCGGTCGACCTTGGTATTGATGTCGCCCACCAGGTAGGTCTTGATATCCAGATACTGGACAAGCGCCAGGGCGTCGTCGGTACCCGCATTGGCGGCATGGCGCCGGAAGACTTCCAGGGCGTTGTACCCCCCCAACTGCTTGCGGAACGAGGGCGAAAAGAGCTGACGTCGCATGTCGTCCCGCAGGATGGAGACAGAATGGAAGTAGGCCTGCACCGAATCGCGGGCCAACGCCTGGAAGGTCGTCTTGGCACGGAACACGCGCGGCGCCCAATCGGCCTTCGGATAAAGATGGCCGAGCAGGCCAAAGACTGGCTTGCGCACGGCATGGGGAAGACCGCTGCGCATCTTCTCTTCCATCATGTGGAAGCGATAGCGGCGGTAACCCCCCATGTTCTCGTCGCCACCATCACCAGACAGGGCCACCGTGACGTGCTTGCGGGCCAGCTGACAGACCCGGTAGGTCGGGATGGCCGAGCTGTCGGCATAGGGCTCGTCGTAAAGGGCTGCCAGAGTATCGATAAGGTCGAAGTCATCGGACTGGACCATCTCGACCCGGTGATTGGTCTTGTAGCGGTCGGCCACCATCTGGGCAAAGGCCGATTCATTGAAGGCCGGATCGTCAAAGGCGATGGAGCAGGTGTTCACCGGCTCATCCGACAGACCGGCCATGGTAGCCACCACAGCGCTGGAGTCCACGCCACCCGACAGGAAAGCCCCCAGGGGGACTTCGGCCACCATGCGCAGGCGCACCGACTCGCGCAGACGCTCGACCATCTCGGCCTGGGCGTCCGCCAGGGACATCTTGTTGTCCAGGGTGAAGCGCACGTCCCAATAAGGCTTGGGCTCGGGAACAGGCTGGCCGTGACGAATGCACAGGGAGAAGCCGGGCTCGAGCTTGCGGGCACCCGCAAAGATGGTGCGCGGCTCTGCCACATAACCGAGGGCAAAGTACTCTTCGACCGCCAGGGGGTCCATACTGCGATCGAGGCCGGGATGCTGCATCAGCACCTTGAGCTCCGATCCGAACATCAGGGTGCCGTCGTTCAGGATCGCGTAATACATGGGCTTGACGCCCATCCGATCGCGCGCCATGAAGAAGGTCTGACGATTGCGGTCCCACAGGGCGAAGGCAAACATGCCGCGGAAACGCTGGACGCATGCCTCGCCCCACGACTCCCAGGCATGTACGATCACTTCGGTGTCGCTGCGGGTGTGGAAACGGTGACCAAGAGCGGTGAGCTCGGGGATCAACTCCTGGAAGTTGTAGATCTCCCCGTTGAAGACCACCACCACCGACTCGTCCTCGTTGAATAACGGCTGCTGCCCGCTGGAGATGTCGATGATCGAAAGGCGGCGGTGCGCAAAGGCAACACCCGGCTCAAAGTGGTAGCCGCTCTCGTCCGGGCCCCGGTGAAGCTGGATGTCGTTCATGCGCTGCATGAGCTCGCGCGGGAACGTCTGTTTCGCTCGTGTATCGAAAAGTCCGGCAATGCCGCACATAGTTCCTAACCTTTATTCCGTCGCCTTGCCCGGGCAAGTCAATTTGAAAGTCCCGACAGGGATTGATACAAACCCGCGTACTGTCCCACCATGCCATCGAGGCTGAAGCATGCCTCGACACGCAGACGCCCCGCCCTGCCCTGCTCAACAGCGAGTTCTGGCCGGGAGACATAGCGCTCGAGGGCGTCGGCCAGCAAGGCCGGATCCTGCGGTGGCACCAGCATACCGGTCACACCCTCATCGACAAGCTCGCCGTTGCCACCCACCGCCGTGGCCACTACCGGCAAGCCACCGGCCATGGCCTCTAGAATGGTGTTTGAGATTCCCTCCGCCTGAGAGGGAAGCACGAAACAGTCGAGGCCCCGCATGACATTCGGCACATCCCCACGCTCACCAGCCAGCCAGATGTGATCCTGAACACACTCCCGCGCAATCTCGGCTTCCAGGGCAGCCCGCATCGGTCCATCTCCTGCCAGTACCAGACGTGTGCGGACAGCCAGATCGGGCCGCCGCCGAATGAGCAGCACAAAAGCGCGCAGCAGATTCATCTGATCCTTCACTGCCTGCAAACGCCCTACCGTACCCAGCACGTAGTACGCCGGATCATTGAACGGCGACCCATCGATGGGCAACCGCTGCGGCCCGCGTGCCTCGAAACGTGACAGGTCCACCCCGTTGCAGATTCGTGTCACCCGCTTCTCCGGGACCCCGATTGCTTCGCGCAGGTAAGCCTTGAGGTGTCCCGAAAGCGCGATGTAGTGGGTCACGAAGGGGCGATGGAGTCGTCGGATCAGCCGATACTTGGGATTGGTCCCATCCGGATCGGTGACGTCCCAACCATGCTCGCCGTGAATACGCACCGGAACACCTGCCAGCCAGGCTGGCAGGGTTGTTTCCAGGGCAGCGAGATTCCGGGTATGGACGACATCCGGGCGATACTTGCGAAACAGCCGGTAGAGCGCCGGAAACAGTTTGACGCTATGCCCCGGGGATTTGTGCAATGCCACAAATTCTACATCCGGGCGGGTCACGCGGGCGCAGAACACAGGGTCACATTTTGTCAGAGCGACCACCACATGCCGAAAACGTCGCGCGTCAAGGCGATTGATGAGATTGACGACACCGTTCTCCAGCCCGCCAACGGCAAAGCTGAACACCACGTGCATCACCAGCAGACGCTGATCCTTGTCCGCCAAACTCATTTCTGGGCTGGCCGGGCAGCGGCCGCAATTTGGTCGACAAGAGCCTGGCCGTTGACCTGCTGAAAGGCCTGCAAGGCAGCACCCGCCTTGAGGTCATCTTCTGCCGAGGCCCAAACGGCGCCGAAGGCCGACGTATCCGGATGCCCCTGCAGGCGCCCCAGCACCAACAACCCCTTGGCAACGTAATCATTGGTCACCAGGCGACCGTTAATCCAGTAGCCCGACCATACCAGCGCCTTCACTGACGCCCCGGACATGCGGGTCTCAAGCCAGCGACCCGCGCCCGAATCCGGCCCCTGCCCTTCATTAAGCCGGTTCCAGTGCGAATTATTGGGAAGTAACAAGGCATTCTGGCTCTGAACAAGCTCGTGCCCAGGTTGCTGATCGGCGTAGGTTGCCACGTAAACCGAAACGACATGCGTCCCGTCAGTGTAGTGACGGAGGCTATCCTCCCGGTAACCCATGAAGGAAGGCTTGAACTCGGGCAACGGCGCGTTCGCCTCCCGCCAAGGTGCCGAAACAGTCAGTGGGGGAATCGGCGAGGCCGTCGCCGGATGCAGCAACTCGGAGCGCTCCACATAGTGCAGGGTCAGGGGAGCTGCCAAGATCGCCAGGGCCAGCGGCACAACCCGGGCGAACCCGGGACGATCCCCGCCGTGTGAGACCATGGGCAACGGCTGCTGCGTTTCAGCCGGATCAAGGTCCTCACGCCAGCGCCCGCCTATCCAGAACATGAGGATGATGACAATGCCGAAAAACAGCCATCCGTAAAGAAGGTGATCTACGCCAGTGGCAATCCGGTTGTCACTCAGATAACCAAGCATGACGATCATGTACGCCCGCAACCAGTTGGCAATGACCGGTACCACAATCGCGGCAGCCACGAAAAGCAGCCGTCGACGCAGGGAGCGGTAGCTCAAGTAGGCATAAAGGGTTCCGACCATCAGAGAGGCGATCAGGTAGCGAACCCCGCTGCACGCCTCGACTACCGACCAGCGCCCATTGGGAATCACGAAATGGAGCCCTTCCTGGTACACCGGCACCCCGGACAGACGGACAGCGGCAATGGTAAATTCAGCCGTGTAGTCCATCATGACGGGCAGCAGGAACTCACCGATCGGAATCCCGAAGAGCAGGAACAGGATGGGGAAAGCCAGGGGGCGCGCCAGCCGGAAACCGAGTACCCCAACAAGGCTGAAGATCAGGACGAATGCCAGCGCGACGTGGGTTACCGATGCAACGCTGGCCAACTCGCCCAGCAGCCAGCCAAAACCGGCAGCCAGGATTGGCAAGGCCATCACAAGGGCCGGTTGTATCGACAAGCCAACGAGCCGATCCTTGTTGCGCCACGCCAGCCATCCGGAAATCGGCAGCACGAGCAGGCCGTGGGCGAAGGTGTCGGAACGCCACCAGATGGAGGACACCTCCTGAGCCGTGCCGAAATACCACGCGATCACCCAGACCAGGATGGCCGAAATGGCTGAGAACACCTGCACAAGCGGGCTCATGGAGTTTTCCTGTGGCGTGGGTGGCGGAGTTGTTCTGCTTGCCGTCGGCAGGGACGGCGCTTACAGACAGATGAAGCGCACATGGTGTCGGGTGAGTTGTCAGCCAAGATTGCGGACAAGACTCGGCCCAAGACGATTGGCGATACCGATGGGCAAACGCCGCCACAAGGCGATGAAGGCCCTGTACTTGGGGTTCAGGGGATTGTTCTGGGGTACGGCGTCCCGCTTGAAAAGACGGTACTCGTAAGACAAGGGCGTTGGCTCGAAACCCCAGTTCTTCTTGAAGCTGAATGGCCCTGTACCGGCTTTGCTGCGGCCATAGTCAAAAATGCGACAACCCCGGGCACAGGCATGACGCATCAGTTCCCAGTACTTGAAGTCGTTGGCCGCGAGATCCCGGGCAGCGAGATCATCCCCTGCGTAATAAGGAAGGATCTCCTCCCGAAAATAGAAACTCAGCACACTGGAAAGAAGCTTGCCGTCAGCGGTAGTCACGGTGAGGATGTCGCAATCCTTGCCGAAAACCGACAACAGGGTCTGGAAGAACTTCTTCGACAAGGCCGGTGTACCGTGGCGCAACACATTGTCGGAGTAAAGGGAGAAGAAACGATCCGGCGTGCTGTCAAAGGTGGCCACTAGGCCATTCTTGATGCCCTTGCGAACCATCGCGCGCTGCTTGCGGGGAATCGCCGCCATGTTGGCTTCTTCGTCCGGAAAGATCTCCTTCCGGAAAGTGAAGTAAACCTCCTGCCGCGGCCAGTCCGAATGACGGACAGTGAGATTGCGATACTCGAGATGCTGGACGCCAGCTTTGCGGGCCAGATCTTCGGCGGCTGCCTCCAGCGCCGCCACGGCCTCCACATCATCTCCGGCAATCCCACCATAAACCGCAAAGGGCAAGGAAGTCAGGGCATGGCCGAACAGCCGGCTTTTCACCTCCGCCAGCGGAAGGACGGCAACGATTCTGTTGTCCCGTTCGGCAAGCAAGTAGTGGGTGCGGTGACGAAACACGTCGCGCATGATTCCGCGCCACTCGATCCGATGAAAAAAAGTCGCACCTGGGCAGGCAAACACAAACTCGTTCCAGCGCGCAGAGTCAGCCTCTGCGAAGGAACGCACATTGACGACAGAAACCATGCTGGGAACCTTAAACTGACGGACTTGCGGCGGGCAGAAACACTTCGTCCATCCGCCCCCAGGAAAAATCCTGAAGAAGGCGCTGAAGACGGGCTTCGGTCTGGGCGAGATTCACGTAATGCCTGAAGCGCGCCTTGGCGGACGCCTCGCGAACCACCGGCTGCCCAGGATCGATTTCCCAAGGATGGAAGTAGAAGATTGCAGGTTTTCGATCTTCCTGATTGACCTTGCGGATACCCCAGGCAGAGACCGGGTAAGGCAACAGACGGAAGTAACCACCTCCTCCAACCGGCCAGTTACGCCCAAACCGTCTGACCGTCGTAATGGGAATCTCGACGAGGCCCGCCCCCACCATGTAAGGGAATCGCGGCGCATCGGGAACACCGTAATGGTCGTGCTTCACCGGATACACGCTGGAACTGTAGGCGTAGCCGGCCTCTTCGATGCAACCGTGGGCCCAGGGATTGGACAGACCGACGGAAAAGCTTGGCGCCCGGTAGCCCCTCACCTCACAGCCTGCGATGTCTTCCAGCACAACCTTGGCAAGCTTGATATCTGCCAGAAAGGCTTCCGGCGACTGATCGCTGGCCCGCTCATGCGCATAGCCATGACTGGCCAGTTCGTGGCCTTCAGCAGCAATCCGTCGGACCAGCTCGGGGTAACGTTCAGCGATCCAGCCCAGTGTGAAGAACGTCCCTCGCGCGCCGCTTTGGGCGAGCATCTCGAGAATGCGATCGACATTGCGCTCGACCCGACACGGGGTGGTGTTCCAGACATCCTTGGGAAAATGGGACGCCAAGGCAGAGACCTGGAAATAGTCCTCCACATCAATGGTCAGGGCGTTTATGACGCCTCCCCGGTCGGAATGCGATACCGTCATTTGCTTACTGCCTCTTTCCCCTCTCCGCCGGCGGGTTGCTGGGCGGCGCCGATCAACTGGCTAAGGGCGTTCAGGGTGGTGGAGAGGGTCCGCTCTAGCAGGGCCAGACGCTCCTCGAAGCGGGTCGCATCATAGCCAGGCCCCATGGTGGCAAGCGTCCGGGCAGCCTCTGGATCAGCCAGCAGGCGCTGGATGTCGATCGCTCCGGGCTGGGCAAGCACTGCCTGACCCGGGGCGGAGACTCCTGTCTGAAGCGCTGCAGGCACGATCTGCTCCTCGCTCATTTCCGCCGCGATCTGCTCCACAAGCTCCGCGCTGATCCGACGCTGATCACCCAGAAAGGCGGCCAGCATGATGCGGTCACACAGGGCGTTGATACGCCGGGGAATGCCTTGGCTGTGGCTGAAGATGGACTTCATGGCTTCGGCCTCGAATGCCGGATTGCCTTTCCAGCCAACACAGCCAAGCCGGTGTTCCACGTAAGCCTGGGTCTCGGCCACATCCAGGGGGCCCAGGTGGTAGGACGCGATAACCCTCTGGCGCAACTGGACCATCTCGGGACTCTGCATGATGGTGCGGAATTCAGGCTGCCCGACCAGGAAACTCTGCAGCAATGCATGATCTTCAAGCTGAAAGTTGGAGAGCATGCGCAGTTCCTCGACCGCACGCTGCGTCAGGTTTTGAGCCTCGTCAACGATCAACAGCGCACGCTTTCCGGCGGCCGTTGTGGACACCAGAAAGGCTTCGATCGCCAGCAGCAGATCACTCTTTGCAAGATGCTTGCTGGGGATGCCGAAGGAAGCCGCAACCAAGCGGAGGATATCGTCAGCATCAATCTGGGTACTCACCAGGTTAGCGGCAACGATCTTGTTGGGATCCAGCTTCTCGAGGAGGCTACGCACCAGCAACGTCTTGCCCGCGCCGACCTCTCCGGTCACAACGATGAATCCCTCATTCTGGTGCAGTCCGTACTCCAGATAAGCCATCGCCCTACGATGACCACGGCTACCATAGAAGAAGGACGGGTCCGGATTCAACTGAAAGGGTTTGCCTCGCAGACCGAAATATGCTTCGTACATGAGCGCTCTCAGAACCGGATGGAAACCGAGCCGATGACAGCGTTCTCGGTATAGGTCGTAATCCCTTTGCCCTCACTGTTACGAATCAGGAGGGAGCCGTTTGTCTTGGGTGTGAACTGCGTCATGACACCGGCCGTAACACGACGGGTACGGTTGCTCAGGTCAGTACCAGTACTGGAGCCTTCTTGCTGACTGCGCATCAGCGTCAGAGCAATGCTTGCGGAGGTAATCGGAGTCAACTGATGGGTAAGACTCATCGTACCGCTCATATCCTTGATATGGGTATTTGAGGTGAAATCCGGTCCAAGCGCAAACTCCTGGCTGCTCAGGGAAGAGCGCTCCGACCGATATACCGTGAATTGGAGCGTATTCCTTGGACCGGTCAGCATCATGTCGACATTGATGCGGCGATCAAGGAAGACCCCGTTCGAAAGCACAGCCTGGCTACTACCCAGGCGGCCCGGAAGGCCCCGATCAGCGATGTAAGCACGCACGAAGGCATCCCGCTCTGCAAAATCCGGAAAGCGTGCGGCCGTCATCGACATCAACAAGCCGTATGTATCGAACTGCGTAATCGCGTTGAGAGACTGGCTCGTACTGCTCGCATCCTTCGAATAGCGAGCCGAAACAACATAGCGCCCACTCTGGTGACTGGCAGTCATCAGGTATCCGGGCCCGAAAAAGCGGTCTTCCCACAGCCCCGAAAATTTGGTCTTGGGACTCGCCGCCCAGTCCAGACCGATACCTGTAATCGTCGAACGCTTGTCATCAACGGTACGGAAATTGTTGGATTCCGAACCCGCAATAAGGCGCATCTGCAACTGTGGATTGAACTGGAACAGGGCGCTTCCCCGAAGCGAACTGTTGTTGAGGTCACGTCGGTCGGAATACTGAATGACGCTGTCGGAGAGTGCCAGTGACCAACCCGCCTTGCCAAACGCGTTAGGATCAGAGAGGTTGGCCGACAGGGTTTGACTCTGCGTCCTCTGCACGGTGGACGAGGATGTGTCGGTGTCAGCCAGGGAATAGCGCACCTCGGCCTTTCCGGTGGACGCAAAACGCCCTATGACATATGGACTGACAACGATATTGCGGACGCTCGTCTGGTTAGTGCGCCCGGTCACACTGTCTCCGGACTGGACACCGAGGCTGGACAACGCCTCTTGGCTGACCGACGCCACCAGATCAACAAAAGCACGGTTCTCCAAGGCTGTTACCTTGCCATCACCACGCAAGGTGAGAAAACCGCGGCTGAGCTCCGAATCCCGGCCATACAGCGACGCATTGAAAGCCGCCTGGAGGTTGCCCCTGACGCGCCCTCCATAGGACCTTGCGGAGACGCTTGGGCTGATCAAGGTGATCCACTCACTCGTGGCCTCCGAGCCATTGCGCAGTTGAACGTTGTCGGTGACTGTCTCCGAAACACTGACCGCAGTCTGAAAAATCGGCGCCTGGGCCTGAGAGAAGACCGGATTGGCGAACGCCGCCGACAAGGCTGCGAAGCACAGGCTCGGGAGGAAGCCATGGTGCCGGACGTAACGACGGCGCTTCACACACCCTCCCTCGGTCCTTGACCGTAACCGTAACCGTAACCGTAGCCGTAGCCGTAGCCGTAGGAACCACCACTGGTTTGCTGGGCCTTGTTTAGAAGCATCAGCCTGACCGGGCAGGAGTCGATGGTTGCAAGAGCCTGCTTTACAGCCGCCTGGGTAGTGCGATTCGACTCAACCACCATCACGATCTGCCCCATATGGGTAGCCAGAACACGGGACTCAGTCGTCACCAGAAGCGGCGGGGAATCAAACACGATGATCCGGTCGGAATAACGATCGGCAAGCTCGGCCAGCAAGTGATTCATGGCGTCACTGGCCAGCAGTTCCGTCGCCCTCGGGTGCGGCGTCCCTGCCGGCAGCAGGCTGAGTTTCTCAATGTTGGTCTTGAGGAGAACATCGCCCAGCTGCATGTCATTTGACGTCAGAACATCCATCAGCCCCTTCCGCGGCGGCAGGCCAAGGATGTTCAGCACGGATGGACGGGAGACGTCCGCATCGATCAGCAGCACGGTGTGATCCAGCTCCATCGCCATGCTGATCGCAAGATTGATCGAGCTGAAGCTTTTGCCCTCACCAGGCAAAGAGCTCGTCACCATGATCAGATTGGCGTTCTTGACCTCGGCCGCGCCCTTGCCCTGCACATTGCGCAACAGGGGGCGCTTGACAATGCGGAACTCGTCGCCGATCAGCGAGCGCGGCGCATTGGGGGTCACGATGCCAATCGAATGAAGTCGATCAAGATCGATTTCGACGAGCCGATCAGGATTCTGAGCCCGCGCCTCGACCGGAGCAGATACGGCCGGCTCCTTTACTGTTGATCGCTCAACGGCCACTGCGGCAGGCGCAGACTGGATGGTAGTGGCAGGCTCCTGGACGAGAGGTTCATGGCGCTCGGCAGTATCGCCGTTACCCGCAGCTCTCTGTAGTTGTTCGAGCCGCTCGACGGCTTTTTCAATAATGCTCATTTTCGCCCCTCAAGCCATTCTGGCCAACATCAGCCAGACGGTCATAGCGCCAAACAAACCCACAAGGGCTCCCACCCCGCCAAGAAATGCGATCTTCCCACGGCGCAGGTTTCGCGCCCGATCTGGATCAGAGATCATGCTGACCGCGCCAAGAACCGCCAGGCCGGTCATGTCCCGCAACACATTGGTGTCCGAGAAGGTGGGGCGAATCTGACTGATCAGAAAACTGATGGCAGCCCCCATCAACAGGGCCGCAAGACCGGCAGCCGGCATCAGCAGCATCCGGTTAGGCGCTGCCGGCTTGTTAGGCACAGTGGGAGGATCAATCAGGCGGAAGTCTGCGACACCCGAAGTTGCCCCCATCTCGACCGCCATCGTGGCCGACTCGCGACGGGCCACAAGCTGGTCGTAGTTGCGTTTATTGACATCGTAGTCCCGGTTGAGCTGGGTATATTCAGCTTCGATCTGGGGCAGCATGCGGGATGCCGCAGACAGGGACTGGACCCGGCTTTCATACTCGGAAACCCGGGCGCGGAGCGACGCCACATTGGCCTCGGCCTCGGCCAGGGACATCTTCAGCTGCTGGTACACCGGATTGGAGTTGGCCGAACTCGACATACCGGTCGGTGCCGACTTCTGGCGCGACTGGATCTCCTTGATCTTCTGAGCCTCCAGCAGTTCAATGGTCTTGCGGGCACCCACTACATCGGGATGCTGATCCGTGTAACGCTGCAGCAATCCATCCAATGCCTTCTTGAGCGCCTCGATGCGGCCATCGAGTTCTGGCACAGAAACAGCAGCCAAGGCAGCGCTGCTCACGTTGTCCGGCAGGAGAACAGGCTCCTCACCAACGATCTGACGCTTGAGCGCATCCCGCGAATTTTCAGCTTCGCGCAGGGCCAGGCGCGCCTGATTCAGCTGTTCGCCGGCTTCATTCATCTTGGAGAAATAATCCCGACCGCCGGAGCCGACAGTGGAAAGATTGCGCAGCTTGTATTCCTTGAGACGATTCTCAGCCTCCTCGAGCTTTTGCTCATAGGCCTTGATCTGCTCTTCAATGAACTTGCGCGCCGTGTCCGAGTCTTTGCGCTTGTCACCCAGGCCAGACTCGACAAACATGGACACCATGGACTGAACAACGCGCTTGGCGCGCTCAGCGTCCGTATCGGTGTAAGCGAGGGTATATAGGTTGTCCCGACCCGCAACACGGATCTCAAGAGACTTGGTGACGCTGGCGATAAGCGCTTCGCGCTCTTCCTTGGTCTTGACCGTAAGATCGAGGTCGGCCATGCGGATAAGCTTTTCCACATTGGGACGACTGATCAGCGTACGGCTGAGAATATTGATCTGCTGATCCACGTTGGGTTGCACGGCAAGCCCGGACATCAGGGGCTTGAGGATCGACTGGGTATCCACGTACACACGTGCCGAAGACTCATAGCGGTCAGGCAGCAAGTAGACCGTCGCCGCAGCGATCGGGCCGACGATCCACGCAGCAGCCAAGCCCCACCAACGATAGAGCCACATGCCGCGGAGTATCACCGCCAGCTGTCTTAGTATGTCTTCCATTGGGAAATTCCGAAGGCGACTCCCCGGGACACCCCGGGGAGGAGATCAAGAAGAATGGGTCAGAACCAGCTCTGGGGGATGATCAGCACATCGCCCGGCTTGAGATCGACGTTTGCGGAAACGTCACCACGCTTGATGAGATCCCTCAGACGAACCGAGTATTGCTTGCTTCCCTCGGACGTACGCAGCAATGTTGCCCGGTTTCCATCGGCAAAATCAGTGATGCCGCCTACTGCGATCATCAGGTCAAGCAGGGTCATCTTCTGCTTGAACGGGAGGGTCATGGGACGAGCCGCTTCACCAACGACGCGAACCTGCTCCGAGTAAGGGCCGACGAACGATGTGACGATCACCGTCACGACCGGATCACGGATGTACTTCGCGAGAGCCTTTTCGATCTCACGGGCGAGCGTCGAGGCATCGCGCCCCGCAGCTGGAAGATCTTCGACCAGTGGCGTGGTGATCCGGCCATCCGGCCGCACGGGAACCTGCATGGACAGCTCTGGATTTCGCCAAACCACGATATTGACGGAGTCACCAGGCCCGATCAGGTAGTTATATTCCGAATTTGTGGCCGAAACTGGCGCAGCGGGATAGGGCGTCGCGCACCCTGTCAGTCCGGCAGCAAAGCAGGCAAGTGCGCCAATCGTCAATAGTCGTTTCATGAAAAACTTCCCCTCAATTAGGCCAGTCTGCAGCCTTCTGATGATAACAAGCGGATATTACGGCAGCCCGGACGCGACTCCGGAGAAAAACGTCACGCCACCCCGCAACGGGCCAACGCTTTAACGATCAGGGTTTGGGAAAATCTCCAAAACCGCCCAAATCCGTCATATTTCGGCACCGAACGGGATGGCTTGACAACTAGAAAGACCAACGTGCCTCGGTGTAAACCCGATCACGATCGTCATAACGACCGAACAGACCCGTGGGTTTGCCACCGAAGACATCTACACCGAAAACAACTCTGAGGTTCTTGGCTGCGGACCACCTCACCTTCGGCCTGAACATGAAATCGGTGCGATTGAGCATGGAAACCAGCAAGGCTTCAGCTTCCCAAGCCTGGGTAACGCGGGTATTCAGAAGGATGCTGGCCCCGCCCTCGGTGCGCTCCGAACCAATGGATGGATCATGGTTAGCCGCACGACGAGCGAAATACTGCAGATTGACATGACCTTCATTGAACGCAGGTACGTCAACCCCGATAACATAATCAATGGTGTCCTGCCGCACGAGGCCATTGGGGGCCGTCGGATCCTCCGAAAGGAAGCGTCTTCCTCGCGTATGCACGGCCTCACCCTTTAGAACGAATTCACCGAAATCCTTGGCTACAGTGCCACCGATCTGGGCAATTCGATCGTGGCGTGGCTGGAAATCGTTTACGCCTACGGCATAGAAGGTTTGGGCCACATCAAGACTGCGGTAATAGAAACCCGACACGTCCCAGCCACCAATCAGCCGGGAGAGACGCCCCCCCCAGTTGGTATTTCCCAGCGAGGCGTCCGGCTTGACCTCTCCACGCACATTGGCCCCTCTTGGCAGCGGATAAAACTCTGCGCCGGGCTTGCCGATCCGGTCATAACTCGGAGACGGGATCCAGACGAATTCCGCGTGGGTTTCACCGAAATAATATTCGGCACGAGCGGCCCATTGGGGAATGCGCAGCTGTTCGAACTCCGGCAGGTAGAAGGTACGCAGATCCCTGGCCGAAACCACGTCCGCAAAGAAGAGGCCGACCATCTCACCCCAGACGATATGCTGCCGACCGAGCCGGATATCCATATCGCCCGCCGAGAAATCCACATATGTTTCACGCAGATCAAATTGGTACTGCTGGTCTCGACGCACGGCATCGGGATAAAAGCCTGAGTCGATGGCGAAGACAGCATCGGCATCAGCTCGCCCGGAGATCTTCCACTTGAAGCCGGAACCGCCACCCTGGGCAGCCAGTTCCGCCCGTGAGCGAGCCATGGACCAATGCTCCTTATCGGCATAGGTTCGCGCCAGATCAAACTGGAGGACGACTCCAGTCTTGATTTTTCCAGCCTCGTCGAGCTCAAGACCGAGATCATCTTCAGCCGCCACAACCGGCCCCACTGAAGCCAGCATCGCAAGGACCAATGCAATGTATGCAGACTTTGAGCTGTAAGGATTCATCTATTCCTCTTGCGTTTGATTGCGATCAGATATCAGGATCATCGTCCGGCTTGCGTCGATCCTGAACAAACTTCCATGCACCATCGCGCCTCAGGCCGAGCGCGGTGATCTGGCCATCCTCCATCCGGACCAAACGGTCGGCCCGATTCATCACCCGCTTGTCGTGAGTTGAAAACACGAAGGTCGTACCGTCATTCTGGTTGAGATCCCGCATCAGGTTGAGAATGCTCTCCCCGGTTCGTCGATCCAGATTGGCAGTCGGCTCATCAGCCAACACGACCCGCGAATGAGTCACCAGCGCTCTTGCAACCGCAACCCGCTGCCGCTGCCCACCGGACAACTGGTTCGGACGGTGATGGGCGTACTTGGCCAGCCCCACCTTGGACAGATAGTTATTCACCCTGTCCCTCCGCTCAAGTGCGGACAGCTCTGGCATCTGGAGAAGGGGGTACTCGACGTTCTCGAAGGCCGAAAGAACAGGCAAGAGATTGAAGGTCTGAAAAATGAAACCGATCGTTCGCGCACGCACGTCGGCAAGGTCGTCCGGGCTCTGACCAGACACGTCCTTTCCTTCGATTTCAACACGCCCCTTGCTAGGCGTATCAATGCACCCCATGATATTGAGCAGTGTCGATTTTCCACTACCGGACGGTCCGGCTATGGCCATGAACACACCCTCTTCAACGGTCAGTGACACGCCCTCCAGCGCGGTGACGTCTTGGTCACCAAGTCGATAGGTCTTGCTTAAATCGTCAACACGGATGATCGGCATTTGTGCATTGAACTATGTTGTTTGCTTTCCAAGGATAACACCATGAGCTTCAACTTTTACCTGCCCGGCTTGCGCGAAACCTGCACGGCTCTCATGGCAGTGGCTGCCATCGGTCTCTCGAACCTGTCACTCGCCGACGACGACGAAACAGCTCGCAACGTGGTCGCCCGCTCCGATGAAGTACGCTTCCCCCGCGACGGTTTTCAGGTCCTCATCACCATTGAATCAACCAGCCCCGGTGAGCCCGCGGAAGAGAGGAAGTACAGAATTCTCTCCAAGGGTAATGAAAACACGATCGTACAGACCATCGAACCGGCCACCGATCGAGGCCAGGCAATGCTCATGAGGGGCCGCGACCTGTGGATCTTCATGCCCAACATTTCCCAGCCAGTGCGTCTTTCACTTGCGCAGCGGCTGACGGGCCAAGTCGCCAATGGCGACTTGGCCCGTGCCAACTTCTCTGGTGACTATGAACCAAAGATCTTGCGAACCGAGACCATTGACGGCGAGAAGATGTACGTTTTGGAGCTCACCGCTGTGGACCGCGGCGTAACCTACGCAAAAGTTCTTTACTGGGTCAGGCAATCAAATAACTGGCCGCACAGGGCAGAGTTCTACTCACTCTCTGAACGCCTTCTCAAGGTTGCCCGCTACGAGAAATTCCAGAATCTGGGTGGTCGTACCCGACCAACGCAACTGGTGATGGAAGATGCGCTCAAAAAAGGAGAGGTGTCGGTACTGCGCTACTCCCAAATGACAGCGAAGGATCTGCCGGATCGGGTGTTCACGAAACAATATATGGACAAGCTCAACCGGGTCGACTGAGCCTCAGGCAAATATACCAGCGGGCGGATCGGCAGGCATGGTCAAGCCGGCCCGCGCCATCCCATTCACAGCAGCCTCAAGCAGGGCGTCGAGCCCTGTGTGAGTAGGCGTCAGGTCAATACGACGACTGACCCCGGCCGCTACGATATCCAGCCCCTCCGCATCCACCCCCTCCACCCGCAAACCGGCAGGAGCCCTGTGCGCAAGAACTTCGAGCAGCGTAGCCTCCTCCCCGGGCGCAAGCACATGGGGCATGGGGGTAGCATCCATCCACCCCATGCGCCCGAAACCTCCGATGAAACGGGCCTTCAG
>Ga0075152_10000283_pt1 | contig 39328 bp, 31 predicted proteins | sample JI61114C2DNA_FD_70964 | JGI IMG/M metagenome (GOLD analysis project Ga0075152, IMG submission 70964) | Wastewater effluent complex algal communities from Wisconsin, to seasonally profile nutrient transformation and Carbon sequestration -... | ecosystem: Engineered > WWTP > Effluent > Algae...
GCTTGATTGCTTTGCGCGTATTCATCGTCTTTATCGTTGGCTGTGAAGATCCCTGACTTGTCTATGTATCCCTTGTACAGCTGGGTTCTGTCAAAGAGCTCCACTCGGGCTTTCCCGTTTTTGAACGATCTTGCGTAAGCGTATTTGTTTTTCACTAGTTTGCTACCATCGTGCTTGATAAAGAATTGTCCATCGGCATCGTCGAACGTTCTTACCAGTGCTGCTCCTTCGCTAAATGAAGAAGCGTCCTTGTATTGATGACTGATTACTGTCTTTCCACTCTGGTCGATAAAGCCCCATCCATCAGCATTTAGCACTCGTGCTACACCCTCTCTGAAAGGTGCCACCGATTTGTATTTGGCTGGGATAATTACTTTGCCATACTTGTCGATAAAACCGAGCTTGCCCTTCTCGCCAAAGGCAGCCAGGTCTTCTGACATTTCATTGAGTTCATCAAATATCGGGGCGACAATTACTTTCATGCTTTTATCAACGAAACCGCGTTTGCCGCCTTTTGTCACTAAATTGTAGTCTTTGTCGAGTGCATTCACGTAGTCATAGGTTGGCTTAACCAGCCAATTTCCGTGGGTGTCTATCAAACCCCAAAGTCCGGCGCATTTCCATTCGCCAGATTTGGGGTCTTGTTTGCGTGGATAGTAAGCCTGCGCTACGGCCTGACCATTGATGTAGGGGCCAATTTCCTCGAAAGTGGCTTTGACCTGAACTTTACCTGACTTGTTGACAACGCCGGCTCTTTTTTCTTCGTGAAAAGTGGCTAGGTCTTCGTGGAAATTGCCTATGCTCCAGTAGGTGGGTTTGAGAATTGTTTTGCCGTCTCTGCTGATGAAGCCATAGAGGTCTCGGTAGCAGGCTGTGAATTTCCCTTCCTTTCCGGTCCAGCTATCGGCTATAGCTGGAGAAATAGAGGCAACAAGGGCTAGTAAGAGCAGCGAAAAGTTGCTGTGCTGTTTACAAAGGCTCAGAAACTGTGGCAGTTTAATTTGCAGAACTCACCTTCCTTTCGATAGCTTGCGCGCTCTCAAAACACTTCTGGGCCTCTTGCTGCTCATTTAATCCAAGATGAATTTGGCCCAAATGCTTTAAGTAAATTGCAATAGCTGGGTGGTTGGCACCTAATCGCGATTGATCAAGAGCAAGTGCTTGTTGGTTGAGTGGCTTTGCTCTTTTAAAGTCGCCCTGCAAGAAGTAGAGCCCGGCCAGGTTATTCAAATCGCGTGCCATGTTGGGGTAGTTATTGCCGTCCAGCTTTTTCTTCTTTTGCAACACTTGTTCAAACAGCACGACGGCTTTGCTGAATTCACCTTGATTGCGGCAAGCTCCTGCCAGTTCAGTTAGATCAGCCAATTCGGTTCGAGCGGCGGATTGTTGTGTTCTTTCTGCAAACGAAACACCGGTTTGTACATCGAGTAGTTGCCTGTAGTAGTCTTCTGCTTCTTTGAAGCGGCAATGGCAGTAGCAAAGTTCGGCAAGTTTGCGCAGACAAGTTTCGACATCTTTTGCATGGTTGAGTTTTGAAATCTTGGCCAAATCTCGTTTGTACTGGTTATGTGTGACATCGAAATCACGATAGCGCATTATTATCTGCTGCCCTGATTCTTTCATGTAGGTAATGGTCCCGCTTGATTCTTCGAAACTCTTTCCCTGTGTCTGGTCGTTGAGGGCAATTGATGTTAGTAGTTTCTGGCATTCTTGAATATGATTGTGCTCAAAGTGCAGCATAGAACCAAGACAGTCTTTGTCTGCTTCCCTTTTTGAAAGTGGCCGATTGGGCGGTTTTGACTCGAAGCGGGCAATGGCAATTTCGAGCGTGGTCCTGGCCTCTGCTTTCATGCCGCAAGCGTAGTAGGCTCTGGCTAGATCCATCAATTTGTATGCGTAAGATGCAGAGTTGACACTATGCGCTATTCGTTGCGCGCTTAGGTTTCTCAGATTCCATTCCAAAACCTTCTCAACGGCTCCATGGTTCTTGTAGCCCTCAACTAGTCCGGAAGAAAAGCAACTTACGTCTAATTCCGATTCAGTCAATTTAGCAAATTGCTTTTTGTGTTTGTCGTATCGGTAGAGATTGAGCAACTGAGCCTCTATTGGCTGACAGAGGGCAATCCATTGCTTCTTTGATAGAGTATGGTCTTTGTCTATTTGTTTTACATTGTAAAAGGCACCAAGTAAAGAATCACCAAATGCAGGGTCGCGACTCATCTCCACGTTTATGAGCTGGTTTAAAAGCTGTGTGGCATTTTGATATTGACCAATAGCAGAGTAAGCACGAACGAGCTGCAGCCCCAGATCGGCTTTGCAGGTAAAAAGCTTGGTGTGCTCATATTTATATCCGAGAATGATGACATTCGCCCAGCCAACCATGGTTGCTGGCGCTGAAGTTATCTGACTGGCAAACGGTGACATCAGCAAAAATAGCAGAGAATAGACTATTAATTCGCGTAAGAACTTGCTGTACTGCACCTTTCGCCCTGGGCGACAGAGCAAGGAATAGACGAAATAAGCGACGAGTGGAAGAATTGTTTCGTACAGATTGAAGCGAATAAGTTCTTTATAGTTCTGCTCTTGCTGCCACAGAAGAACGAGCACACCTTTCAGCACACAGAAAAAGGCAGGATTGACCGCCACAATTAAACAGTTGAGAGTAACGCAAAACCATTGAGAAACACCAATGTTTCTTCCACCAGGCGGGCTACAGCCGCCGCAGTAGGTGTTAAGGTGAGAGATATAGGCAAGTGCGATTACAAAGCCAGCAAGAATAGCGAATCTAAAGCAATCCGCCAGCTTCTTAGAAAGTAGGGGCTCCGGTTGGTCACGAAAGTGACTCAGAAATTGATTCATCGTGATACCCGCAGCGCTAGCATTTTGTTCCTGTTTTTAACTTACCCTAAAGGCGGGAAAACGATACCCTTCACGTTGCTAGGCCGAAATATGTGTTTTAAGCGATTTCGCGACCAACGGCTGAACCATCGACCCATTCTCTCTCTTCAGGCGGTTGGGCTTCGGAATAGTCTGATGAGGCTAGCAGCTCGGCAAGTGTGTATCGGAGACGTGGTAGAGGTTCGATAATCAGCCGGTTGCTGACTACGGTGATGCTAACGGTGTCGTCGGCCTTTAGTTGAAGCATGGTAAGAAGCTTCGCGGGAATGGCTACCACGACAGAGTTCCCAACTTTTCTGAGTTTGGTTTTGTGCATAGGACGTCTCCTTGTATTTTTACTGTACAGCACGTCGTCGGCGATGTGCCTCCCTCCGGCTCTGCTTCAGGTAAGATGGGAATAGTCTGTTGAATTGGTAACCCGGTTTGGTCTTAGTACTAAGTTAAAGCTCGTAAATGCTTGCTGGTGGAGTTGCTCATGGCACAGATTCCTAGATTTCTTCACCATGGAACAGCGACCTTCGGCAGTCTTAACCGTTGGGAAAAACTAGGTTTCTTTCTTTGTTTTAGTTGTGTAAGTGCTTGTATTGCGCCGTTGGCCATTCCGGTAGCTAAATCTCTGGTTGTTCTGTTTCTGGTGACAGGTACAGCTGACAGATTGTGGAGTTCACCTTTTTGCTCTGGGTGTGGCAATGGTCATCATCGTGACCTTGGTTCTAATACAATTGCGACTTTGTGTTGGTGCGATAGGCCTGAAATGGCTGTGGAGCTTCTTGGTGCCATGCTAAAGAAAGACCGTACGCAGTTAAACTGGCCAATGGTGTCCAGTCATCTTAGAACAATTGATCGAGAAGGAAAGATAAGTGGTGCTCGGTGGCTTGAGTCATGCCGTCCGTTTGCTGAGCACCAAAATCGAGTATTGGAAGCACAGCATACCGAGGTTGGGAATGCTTACTTCTACCGTAGACCGGCAACATTCAGTTTGATTGCTGGGTATGAGAATCATGGATGTCTTTCGGATTGCGAAAGCTGGTACAAAAAGTTGATTGCCAAGGAAGAGGAGGTTCGTGGAAAAGAATCTTTTTCTGTCAGAGAGCTTTTATTGAAGCTTGTAGACTTCTATGTGAAACATAATCGCAGGGCCGATGCAGACAAGGTCATGGAGCAACTTAATGTCATGGCAATGCATCCCGATAAGTATGGGGATCGTTGGAGGTTGGAGCTTCTTGTAGGAGGTAAGTATAGGTTCGTGCGAGTCGTTTCCGATTAGTAGAGACTGAGACCACTCATGTGATGAAGATGCTCATGGATAGCTTTAGATTTAGCTCCTTTTCTGACAGGCTGATTCCTGCCCAGCGGTTTGCTGTATTTTATGGCTTTTTTATTGGCATGGCGTATGTATGCTGCTATATCGGCAAGTTACCTCTATGCAGCTCCGCAAGAGAGGTAGACGTGTGGATCTTGCCTTTCTTCACTGCTGTATTTAACTGCTTTCTTGTGGCCTTAAACCCTGCTTTGTTTTGCCTCCTTGAGGTCTGGATTTTTTGGAGTAGAAGTACACCGGCCGGGGGTGGATGGCATCCTGTAATGCTTTTTTTTGAGGCCGTTTTGCCGCTATTTACCTTTACAGTATTTTCCATCTTGTCAATAGCAAAGAATGCCAAAGACCCTGCTAAGGCAGACTTCTTGGGCTTTGCCGTTGCTGATGCAGCAAGAAAAGTTGCTGCCAATTTTCTGGCGGATGCCACCATCGCCGTTGTTTTGGTTTTGCTGCTTTTCCCGCTTAAAGACTACATACGCTCAGCTCCATCAAAAATCATTGCCGGTTTCAATGTACTTAGGCTGTCGACCGAGAGCGAAAAGAAATGTCCTGACTATGAAAAGTCTTGGTATAAAATTCGGTTGGCCCAGGCCTACGCAGGTATTGGTCACTTTGACTATGCTGAAGTGATCTTGAACGAGCTAATTGACGAAGAGCTGGGCAAAGAAAAGATTTGGTACGACCGACTTTCTGATTACTATTGGGCACTGGCAAACATAGACGTGCATCATGAACTGAGCAGTCGCGAATGGATAAAGTTCAGTGAATATGCTGATCGAAGACTATTTGAAATTTACCAAAGCAGTCGTCCCCTAGATTGTCTTAAGTCATTAGAAGCGCGAGAGCACTCGCTTGGGGAGCTGTCATGTCTAAGTCAATCACTAATCAAATCTTACACGTCACATGGTGCGTCTGACAAGGCGATTGAATGGAAACTGGCAGAGGCAAATCTAGCGAGAGTGATGCTGGGTGAGAACTCTCGTAAATTCACTTGGCGTCTTTCCGAAACAGCGAGTCTTTATTTGCGGCTCAACAAAAGGCCGGAAGCCACTCAGAGCTTCATCAAGGCCTTGGCTGTTGAAGAAACTCGCTGGAATGACAGAAAAGATACGCCGATGATAAAGTCACCTGATGACTTGGGTTACGACGAGCGTGGCAAAGATCTGACCATACGAGATTGTATGCTTGCCCTTGAGAAACTTAGGGCCATTCCAGCCTCACGCTTCCCTTCAAAGGGTCTTTCTGAGTCGCGACCGAACTTCGATTTCGAGGAGAGCTATTACCGCCAGAGCATTGCAACGTTGAAACAGTTGAGCTGCGCAACCGCAGTCGAAGCTGAGCTAAGAAGATTGGCGGTTCTTTTATACGGACATTGTCTTTATGGCAAGGCTGCTGAATGTTACTCTGAATTGCTGGCGCTAAAGGAAAGCAACGCAGGTCATCAAAACAAGAATCTTGAACTCGATATCGCCGATCTCACTGGAGCTGCCGATAGCTATAGAAATGTTGGCAAGTTTGCTCAAGCTATAGAATTGTACAAACGGGTTGGTGAATTAAAGATAGCGCTTGACGGGTCGGAATACTCCGGTATTGAAAGAGACTTGAATCGGCTAGCTCGGCTTAGCGCCTTAGAAGGCAATGTTGTTGAAGCCATGCTGCTGTATAAAAAGTCTTTGGCTCGCGATGAGAGGCGGCTAGGAAGCGAGCACCCTGCGTTAGCTATTTATTTGAACAATCTTGGTAGCATTTTAGTTAGGAGCGAAAAATTCGAGGGTGCAGAAAATTACTTTAGAAGGGCTTTAAAGATTGATAGAGGCTCTTCTGGTTTTAACAGCCTTGATGTTGCTAGAGACCTGCATAATCTTGCCACCCTTTACCATAGACAGAATCGCAAAGATGAAGCCCTAGAAATGTATAAGCAAGCACTTGCAATTGATAGAGCGATTCTAGGTGAGCAGGCCTTTGACGTTAAGGAGATCGAAGGTGAGCTGCAGAGCCACCTTGCCGGCTTAGGAGCGGCTCCAAAGGCCAACTCTCTGAATTCGGCTAAAGACTGGCTTGTAACTGACCCCGAATTCGCTGCAAATTGATCGTGCAATTGTGGTTACAACCGGTTCTGGCATTGGCACCATATTCTCGTATGGGGTTCCTTTTAGCTTCTGCACAGAGGCCGCAAATGCCTTGCGAAGCTCACCTTCTGGTACAAGAAGCCGCCCGGCAAACCCGTTCGCCTGCCATTCCAACCACTCATATGTGTCTTCGGATATTCCCTCCATGAAGTCGATCCATTGATCAACCGAGCTAAGTGACACTCCTCGATACACATCCGCGTGCAGAATGAAGTGTCCTATCTCGTGTGCAATCGAGAATCTAAGTCTGTCGCGAAGATCGTTGTGCTCAAATTCGTAGAGATCTACAACTATGGTTTTTCTGTCGCTTAGAAGTAACGCGTCAGTACCGCAGGCATCCATGATTCCAGCTACTGGTCGTAGTTCTAGCTTTAGGTCAAATTCAACAATATCCTCCACGTCGACCGGCAGGATACTCCCTCTTTTCTTGCATGTGGCCCTAAACTCATCGACGGCTTTTTGAATCGCCGTCTTCGTGAGACGTGGCGCAACAATAGAGAGCGGATCGGTCAACTTTGCACCTTCTTTCGCTGATCATGTCGAAGTTTGTCTGCTAGCTTTCTTAGTTGCGCTGGAGTCGGTTTCTCGTCGCTACGGAGAGTCCTGAAAATCATAGGCAGACATTCAACTAGCTCTTTCTCAGAAAGAATATCGTCTGGAACTTGTCCACGACTCAGAAAGGCCAAGTCTCTTAGCTTTGCAAATTCTTCTGTATCGTTGCTAATCTTGAGTACAGAAGCTATTCTTTCAAGCAAATCCTGATCTGTTGGTGGCTGTAGCAGCCCACGTTCCATCTTGCTCCAACGGCTAGGGTCAAATTCCAGGGCTACGCAAAATTCACGTAAGCCAATTTCGTTTCTTTCCCGTAGACCTCTTACATAATCACCAAAACCTGTCATAACGAACACCTCAATAGAAAGTTCCTTGGCAATTAATGTCAAAGTGTGGACAAAAGGATACCGCAAGCTGTGGACAATTCTATACCACGCTTTCGATCTTGGCAATCTTTGGTATCTGGTTTTAACTTAGAGTGTATTGTGCAAGACTATTCTCTAGCTCAGCCAGGTCTATCAAGCCGATGAACCACGCAATAAAAGCTTTCGAATATTCCGTTCCGACCTAGCTAGGTACGATCACGGTTGTTTACTAAACGCCACCCTAAAGCCTTCGCTCATAATCTCAATTGTCTCTTCGATTTCTTCGATTGTGTGCACCGATGAAAGGCAGGCGGCGTCCACTGCTGAAGGTGGCAGGTAGATACCATTATCGAGCACGAAGTGGAAGACCTTAGAGAAAGCCTTGCAATCAATTGTCAGTGAATCTTGGAAATTCAACACTGGTTTCTCTGCAAAGACAATGGAAAACATTGAACCCAAACGTGGCAATTGAATTGGCCAATTGTTTTTGGCGATCACCTTACCTAGTCCGGCAAAAAGCTGGGCAGTGCGGTCTTCTAGTGCTTGATAGACGGCTGGGTCTTTCAGTAAGGTGAGAGTGGCAATGCCACCGGCCATGGTGACAGGGTTGCCCGAAAATGTTCCGGCTTGATAGACATCACCGTCTGGTTGCAGTCTGTTCATTATCTCTTTGCTGCCGCCGTAGGCCCCAATTGGCATGCCGCCGCCGAGAGCTTTGCCAAAACAGGTGATATCAGCTTTGACGTTATAGTAATTCTGTGCCCCGCCAAAAGCGACTCTAAATCCGGTTAGCACTTCATCGATAATCAGCAATACACCAAAGCGATCAGCTAAGGCCCTCAACCCTTCTAAGAAGCCTGGTACTGGTGTAATCACGCCCATAGAGCCAGCTACAGGCTCTACGATTATGCCAGCCACTTTGCCTTTGTGTTGGTTGAGTAGAGCTTCGACTGATTGCAGATCGTTGAACTTGGCTAAAACAGTTGCTGCCTTGGCACCGTCAGGAATACCACTAGATGACTGGTGACCGTTGCTGGCCAGGGTGGCATCGCAATGGCCGTGATAGCAACCTTCAAACATGATGATTGTTTCTTGGCCGGTAAAGCCGCGGGCCAACCTAATTGCACTCATTACCGCTTCAGTGCCAGAGTTGACGAAGCGAATTTTTTCTATTGATGGCACGGCCGCAATAACAAGCTCGGCCATTTCCATTTCGTAGACGTGGGGCGCACCGAACACTGGCCCTTTGGCTAGAGTTTCTTGGCACTTGCGTACCACCTCATCGGGGCAGTGGCCGAGAATGGCTGGGCCCCAGGCGCCGAGATAATCAATATAGCTATTGCCATCCAGATCGTACAAACGTGAGCCTTTGGCCCGATCAAAAAATACAGTATCGCCGCCGACTTCGTGAAAAGCTCTAAAAGGGCTGTCTACTCCACCGGGAATGACCGTTTCAATTTTCTTACCATAGGCAATTGACTGGGCGTAGCGTTTGGCTTTGTCCACGCTCAAGTTGAGCTTGCAACTCTTTTGGCTGGCGGCCATTCTTGACTCCTCGATTCGGTTTTATTGTTTGCTTTATAGTTCTAGCCAGGCTTCGACTTTCATCGGTCCTTTTTTTAGCCGTTGAACAGAGACAGTCGCCGTGTTGTCTGCGCCGCCGCTACTCAACAGTTTGACGTCATCGCCTTTGTTCAATTTGATTAGATCAGGGCTTAGATTTACTAGTTTGACGTTTACTTTAGTGGTGGTGCCTACGACTTTGACAGTGACTTTGCCTGAGGTATCTTTAGGGTTGTCTTTACCTTCGCAGACTACTTCTAATTGTGCTAGTTCAAAGCCAATTGGGTTGCTGCGCATGCCTTCGGTGCTGACACACAGTGAGTGTGGGCCTGGGCGCAACTCTTTTGGCAAGGTCACTTTTAGTTGCACTGGTGAAGCCGCGGCAATTGTACATTCGGTCATGCCATCGATGATGACGCGATTGTTTTGAGCCACTCCATCAAAGTTGTGACCATCAATAACGAGATTAGAGCGACGGCTGACTAGATGGCTGGCCTTGTCGACTTTGGGGGCTTGTGGGCTGCTTGGAGTTGCTAGGGGCTGCAATACTTCTATTACTGCAGGCATTTCGTAAGGCCTTGAGAGTAAGGCAATATTGAGTGAGCGGCCGGGAGTTTCATCTTCTGGAATCATGTATTGAGCTTGACCATTTTGGTCAGTGGCCAGGGTGACTCCGTTGAAACTTAGTTCTACATTGCTTTCAGGATTGCGCTGCTCATCGACAAAGGCAACGGTTACAGGCTGGCCGGCCAAAGCGCGGTCGGGCATGAGCATGGTGAAATTCTTCGGCTGTTTCAGAGCTGGTAGCTCGAGACCAGTGATGCGCTCCATTGACTGAGCCGCACCAGCGTAGGCCATTTCATTGCCCTGTCTACCGGTGTTAGTGGCTGCTGAATTGTTATCTTGTTTCGACATATCTTGTTTAGCTACAGGGCGAGTACTTTTGCCCGCTGCCGTTTTGAGGTTGCTATTGCTAGTTGTGATCGTAGTCGGATAAGAACCAGAGCTGCCGTTGTTGTAGACGGTTTCTACTTTCTCTGTTTTTTCTGTTTTGTTCGATTTTTCAGTGCTTTTCTCTGGAGCTTTTTCGACAAATTTTTCAACTACTTTAACTTCAGGCTCTTTCTTTGCTGCCGCAGTAGCTTTTGCTACTTTTTCGCTGGCAGTTGATTTCTCTTCTGCTTGTTCAGTAGTTTCTTCTTGTGCCTTTTCTTTCTGGTTTGCGACTTTGCTATCAGCCTTACTATCAGCTTTTTGCTCGTCACTGTCGGCGTCGGCTTTTGACTTAGCCTCTTCAACTACTTTTGTCTTCTCGTCTTTTGGGCTTACTTCTTTTTTGTCTTTCTCTGAAATTACATTTCCTGACTCTATCATTTGCACGCTAGGGTCCATTGCCGCAAGTTGTTGGGCAATTAGGCGGCGACGGTCATCTTGTAGCACTACTAATTCATAGTAGTGGCGATATCTATGGGTTAGCAGCGGTGGCAGAGCTACTATTGATTTTTTTTTTTGATCAGCGCTGCTTTGAGTTTCGCTGTCGCCCTTGCGCTCGGCTGGTTGTTCGCCTTCTGCTGCTGGTTTTGGAATGCAGTCAGCTTCTACCAATATGGTACCGAGTTTGCCAATCCAAAAATTGACATTGGCCTGACTTTGGATATCAAAGCCAGTTTCAACTGGCGAGCGAGCATTGATGACTACGATAAATTCGCCAATATCTTTGCCGTCAGCCGCTTTGCGATCGTGGCAATCGCCAGCTACAGTCACCGTTACAAGGCCATCTATGCGCTTGGCCCATACGGTCGAAAGTGAGCCTTTGAATTTGTCGTTGACTTCAACTTCTCCAGAAGACCAAGACTCAGCTGTTAGTCTTGTGCGTGCTTTGCCTTCTTGTTCTTTGGCTAAAATTCTATTGAATGCTAGTTTGGGATCGCTCAGTGCTTTGTCGATGACAGAGGCTGCCAGGGTGACAATCATACGTTGATTGGCATCTTCGATTTTGCTGATTTCATCAGAATCTTTCAGTGAGCGATTGAGATCTTTCAGCACGCTGATTAATGCTGTATCTGGTTCGAATACTAGAGACTTTTCTTCTTTCTCTTCTTTCTTCTCAGCAGGTTTTGCTGTGGTGGCGGCAACCGGTGGCGCTACCACTGATGGTGTTGTGGCTGGAATAGCAGCTGCTGGAGCTTTGGCTGTGTCTTCTTTGGCGCGTCCGAAGAAACCGCGTTTGACAGCAGCTTTCTTTTTGTCGTCTTTGCTGTCTTCTTTGGCTTCGGCTTTTTTATCTTTGGCTTTGTCGTCTTTAGATTTGTCAGCCTTGGTTTTGTCGTCTTTCGCCTTAGATTTGTCGTCTTTAGTTTTATCGTCTTTGGCTTTATCGTCTTTCGCGCTGGCTTTTGCTTCCTTGGCCTTTGACTTCTTGTCTTCGCTCTTCTTGTCGCTAGACTTTTTGTCGTCAGACTTTTTCTCTTTGTCGCTGCTCTCGCTGGCTTCTGAGTCTGCTGCAACTTCAGTTGAGTTTGGCGCCTTTACTTCAGTATCACTTTTGGCAGCTATCAAGATACCAGCGGCATCGCTATTGACAGTCTTGGCCGCGATGGTAATCGGTTGAGCGTAGGCGGGGCTAGAGAAGGCCACGAGGGAAGAGGGTAGAAAGGCGAAACTAAAACTAACTGCGGTGAGTAAGCAATGAAGCTTGATAACGGCATTCTGTTTTAAGCGGCTGACAGGAGAATTCTCCAAACTCATTTACTTCCTTTCCTCTCTCAATTCAATCTATTTTTTTGCTGGGCTTTCAAAGACGTCTTCAAAGATTCCTACTGTCTCAGCTGGTGTTAGGCCGTAGCCTAAATATTTTCCATCGAGCCAGATTTCAAAGTGCAAGTGGGGATACTTCGCTCGTCCGGGTAGATTTTGTCCTGTTCCGGATACACCAACAAAGCCTATCAGGTCGCCGGGCTTTACGGTCTGTCCAACGCGAACTTTCGGATTGATTTTATTCAAGTGGGCATAACGGGTGATCATATTGTTGCCATGATCAATCCATACTTGGCAACCGCGGAATAGGTCTTCGTTCTTGTCAGAAGTGCGGTGCTCGTTGACGCAATCGCTCATGACGCGGTTGAAGGTGCCTTTATTCATATCAACGAAGTTAGCGTCGGCTCTAACAATTTTACCGGCCCCAGCCGCTATTACTGGGGTATTGATGGCAATATGAGTACGGTCGTTAAAGAGGTCGAGACCTTCATGCACGCCGTAGCGATAGAGCCTGCGTGCGCCCGGGTAGACCCCGGAGTGTTTGGGCAATTTCATGCCCTTGATTGGGGCTGAGAGTAGAGCTAATCTTGAGTCGTTTTCTCGCGCTTCTCTTTTCTCACCGCCGGGGTTGGGATTGGCCAGGTCGCGATAAACCAGGTTGTTGTTATCTATTATCCAGAAGCCTTTAGGTAGAGGCAGCAGGCCTCTCAAGCTTGAGTTTGCCGGAAAGTTAAAGGCTTTGGTATTGCCGGTTTCTTTCTCTACGGCTAGAACTCGATTGTTTTGCCTCTCAACAACATAAAGTGGAATAGTTTTGCTTTCAGCGCTGATCATGCGAGAGGCACGAATATTGCCCAGTGCGCCAGCCGATGATTTGATTGGCAGCTTCGCTTGATGTACTTTCAATGCCCCCGGTGGGCTAAGGGGCTCGATGGTGATGATTTGACCGAACTGTTTTAGCAAGCTGAAGCGCTTGTCAAATGTAATAGAAATGCATTCTGCCACCGAGGCATCGCCGGGCTTGAGGCGCCAGGGCATTACTTCGGGGAAGGTTCTTTCAAATATAGGATTAACACTGCCCTTGCTCTTTGCTTTTGTCAGGGGCGGTAGACGTAAGCGCCATATTTGATTGCGCTCGGGATCAAGCAAATTTAGAATATTGTTTTGTTCGCTCAAGCAAAGGTCAATGAATTCTGGATCTGGAGAACCTGAGATAGGAACGTTGGTGCGTAAAACTGACCAGGTTTTCTTGGTCAAATCAAATTCAAAAAGGTCACCAGATTTATCCAGCACGATAATTGAATTTCTGGTCGGAGAATAAATTAGATTGGCAAATTCGTGCACCGGAATAGGCAGGCCTGGCGGTTTGCCCCAAGCTGGAGCGTTGACCTTTTGAGCGGTGATGAAGCCACCAGTGCTGGGGTCTGGCAAAGGGTTTTTGGCGATGTAGAGGCAGTCACCACCGAGAAAAACTAGATTGTCGAAAGCTGTTTGAACGCAGTTAATTGGGGCAAAGGGTTGGCAATCTTCAGTAAGAAGGCCGATTTTGTTGGGCTCTGCTTTTAGGGCTTTGAATTTGGCGCTTAGGGCCTCGGCTGCGGCAGTAGCTGCTGCGTTCGAACTAGAATTGACATTTGTTGTTGTTGATATTGTTGTTTGAACCTTTGCTGAATTCAAACTAGCTGCGGTCTTGATTTGGGCCTTGCCGCTGCAGGCAACTGTGCAGCTGGTGGCGAGCAGCAATGACAAAGTGCACCAGATGTGATGCCTTGGTCTGCGGGCTGTTAGATTTTTGCTGCCCATTAATTCACCGAAAATTTTATTTCTTCTTGACCAGTAAGAGCGAATTGGAAATGGTCCAGTGGTCGCCAGAGCGCTCTACGGTGTAGTTAACGCTGTAGGTGTCATCAGTCTCTTTCTCTGGCTTGGTAGCGCCGTCTTTCATGATTTTTGTTAGTTCCATGACTTTGGCGTAGACCGAATATTTTTGCGGAGAGCTAGATAGTTCGGTATATTTTTCAACCACTACACCTTTTGGCGTAAGTTCGTAATAGTGCTTACTGTCTGTCAATGCTTTGATTGAATCGGTTTGTCGTTGCAGCAGAGTGCCTGAGAGAATTTTGCTCAGACCAGCAGGGTTCCTATCTTTGAGAGCCGATTTTTTTATTGTCTGCCAGGAGCGAATGGCACCGGCCAATTCGTCTCTCAGTGGATCTTTAGTCGCCGCGGGTTGAGGCTCTGTTTTCACTGCTTCTGGCGTGGTTTCTGTTGTTTCTACTTTGGTTGGCTTTGCCGCAGGTTTGCTGCTTGCTACAGTTGTTGCTGGCTTGATTGTGCTGGTTTTTGTCACCCCAGCTTTTGCCGTTATGCCTTTAGTTGGTGTGCTCTTTATCGGTGCTGTGCCAGTGCGCGCCGTCGTAGCAGTGCTGGCAACCGTTGGTGTTTCATCTACAGGCTCTGTTTTTGCTGGGCTGATTGAGCTAGCTAGACTTTGTTCATCGGTTAAGACTTTGTTCTTGCTCGTAACTTGAATCAAGACACTGTTGCTAGCGCTTTGGCCGCCACCAGCCAGGGCGATGACGTAGCTACCAGAGGTAGTCTTCATCTGGTTTTCACTGTTAGCTTTTGAAGTAGCAATTTTGTCTTTGTTTTTTTCGAAATAAGTATTGAACTCAGAAATCTTATTGCCTTTTGCTCCCAGAGCTTCGAGCATGAAATCACAGGTCATTTCTAAATTGAGAATGCTTTGTTTAGAGCCGTTCTGATTGTTTAGTAAGAGTTCGCAGGCGGTGACGTGGTCTCCATCGACATGGAGCTTGAGCTTATTGTCTTGGGGGTCTACAAATTTGTTGTCGCTCTCGGCTGTGAATGGACCAACTCCAGGCCAGGCTGCGGTGCGCAAAAGATCACTATTCTGAAAGGCGCTTAGGGAACAGAGCCCAGAGACGTCAGTAACGGTGGTCTCGCCCATGGCCGCGGGCGCCGGTTGAATCATTATTGGGGTTGAAAGATCTGAATCTTGTTTGGCTTCTGGTACTGCTGTTGGCGTAGTTGTAACTTTGGTTTCGGCATTAGGTTCTTTACTTGATGATGGGCTGAGATCAATTGGTGTGCTTGAGGTCGAATCACTTTTCGTGTCAAGTGGTGCATCTGATTTTTTTGTTTTTGACTTTGATTTAGGCTTCGTTTTCTTAGCCGAATCTGTTGGTTTCTGCGACTCTTGTGACTCGGCCCAGAGCGTATTCATCGAATCATCGCTGCTCGTCTGCTGACTTTCGCTTTCGCTTTTCAGATCGCCATTGTCTGACTGCGCCAAAGTTGGGCTGCTCAGGCTCAAGCTAAGAGCCAGGCCAAGGCTGAGACTAACTTTGAACGAGAGATTGAAAAGTAGTGGGAAAAGTTTCACTGGTTACCGCCCAAGCTTGTGTCCGTTTTTTGACGTTCTTTAGATCTAGGGCTGATTTTAACCCTTCTTGGCACTTTGGGCCAGATTGGTGCTCTCATACAGCCAAATTGCCCGAAGTCAAGAAGGTACTGGCTTTTGTTTCGTTATCTTATAGGCAGTTTATCTTGCTTGTTGCTGCCCTTAAAAGCTAATGCCCAGGCTATTCGCCCATTATTTGAACACCGCATTTTCGCAATAGGTTTATTGTGCGCACGAGGGGCAGACCGATAATATTTGAAGGTGATCCTTCTATCTTGTTAATCATGAAGGCGCCGATGCCTTGAAGGGCATAAGAGCCAGCTTTGTCCATCGGCTCTTTACTGTCTACATAATTGGCAATTTCGGTTGCAGAGAGTTTTCTGAACTCGACTTTAGCTACCTCTATTTCGTGATGGGCAACTACTGTTGTCTGGTTTTCTAAGCTTTGATTGACAGATATTACGTGCACGCCTGTATAGACTTCATGGGTGTTGCCGACCAAACGGCTGAGCATGGCAATGGCGTGGTCGCGGTCAACTGGTTTGCCTAGAATGTCGCCTTCAAAAACAACTATAGTATCTGCTGCCAAAATTACGTGATGGCTTTGAGCTATTGCGCCACCTCTTTCTTGTACTAGTTCTTTAACTCGCGCCGCCTTGCTTTCTGCTAGTTCGGCTACGACTTGGCTTGGGGTCAGCGCAGCATCGACAATTTCATCGAGATCGCTTGGCAAAATTTCAAACTTGAGGCCCAAGTTTTTAATCAAATCGATTCTTCGTGGTGATGAAGAGGCTAGTATGAGATTCGGTGCTTGCACTATTTCTGATGATACTGCTGCTGATGGCATTAATTAGATCTCCTGGCCCGTGAAATCGCCAGATAGTTGATAAATTTGCACGCGTCTGTTGCCGCGATCGCAAACGAATACTATTCCGTACTGATTATCAATGGCAATGTCTGAAGGATTTACCAACTGGCTTGGTCCGCTACCCTTCTCGCCAAAAGTATAGAGAACTCTACCACTAGCGTCAAAAATAGAAAGTCTATTGTTAAATGAATCGCACACGTATGAGCGGTCAAAGCGATCGACGGCGACAGATCGAGGAATATTGAGCTCACCTAGTTCGCTGCCTTTGTTGCCAAAGCTGCGCAGCACACTACCTTGCTTGTTGAAAACAAATATTTTTGATGAACCATAGTCTGCCAGATAGAGTTGATTCAATCTGTCGGTGGCAAGGCCGGCTGGCAGTCTAATTTGAGCTTGTTGATCAGTGTCTTGGGCATAAATGCTTTTGGCTTTGACCTCTAACTCAGTTCTCCCACTAAGAGAGCGCAACCATACTCCAGTTTCAGGTTGAAAGACTTGAACACAGGCATTGGCTGAATCTGAGACATAGAGCAATCCGCTTGAATCAAAAGTAATGCCGGCAAGACCGGAGTCTTTAGCCTGAATGTTTCTGAATTCGCTTAAAAAGGCACCCAGCCCGTCAAATACGCGGATGAACTGATCACTAGCATCGCAGACAAAGAGGCGGCCTTTCATATCGAAGGCCAGGCCACCAGGACGCGTTATGCTACCGCATCTGGTGCGACTGCTTTCAGCGTTTACACCTTTGGCAGGCTTGTAGGCAACTTCATATAGATGACGAAGAGTTTGTTCGATATTCTTACCATCGTATGCGAAAACGTTGATGGTGCGGGTTACGGCGTCGGCAATAGCTAAGCGGCCGGCGCGGCACGTTAATACCGCTGGTTCTTCAAAGCGTTTACTAGTAGAGCCACTGCCTTGATGTTGCATAGAGAGAAGATGCCTAATGGCGCTCTTCTCTGGCCTTGGGGCTGGTGCTAACAAAGGTTCTTGTGCTTTAACCAGCTCTTGTGCTTTAACCGGTTCTTCTATCGTCGCTTTCACTTGTGGCATTGCTTTGAATTCATGCCTGGTCTCAAGCATTTGATTTGATTCAAGCATTTGCTGGGCCTCAAGCATCTGCTCTTGCGGCATATCGGTGGCCGTCGACAGAGCAAGACCTTCTACGGCTGTTCTGTTTGCCAGGCCTGAATCGAAAGACTGCTCTATGCCGGTTTGTTGACCTGGATCTGTAATGACACCATCTATTGATGTGATACCAAATTGTGTTTTGACTGGGCGAAAATTTGTAGCTGGTATGTTTTCATAGCTTTGACCAGTAATATCGGCGAGGGTTGCTACCGATTGTTTGACTTGCTCAGATAATGTGGCTGAAAAGTCTTTGACAAATTCTGTTACCGAGCGATAGCGTTCGCGCGGCTTTTTGCGCATGGCGCGACCAACGCTGGCTGAAATTTCTGTGCTAATTGCTGGGTTGAGAATGTGTAGTGGTTTTTCTTCGAGCGAGATAATTTTTACTATGGTCGCTGCTATGCCATCAGCGGTGAACGGCATGCATCCGCTCAAGGCTTCGTAGCAAACTATACCGAGTGAGAAGATGTCGGCTCTATGGTCTACGCTTTTGGCATCTTGTAGCTGTTCTGGTGAGACATAGTTCAGAGTGCCCATCATTATGCCGGTCTTAGTAAGATTTGATTCTTCAAACTCTGCTGCGCGTGCGATGCCGAAGTCGGTTAGCTTGACCACGCCGTTTTTCAGGATGAAGATATTGTCTGGTTTGACATCACGGTGCACAATGCTCATTGAGTGAGCTAATGAAAGAGCCTCGCCTACTTGTGACAGTATTGGATAGAGCTGCTCTACCGACATCTTTCCGCCGCGTCTGAGCAGGTCTTTGCGTAAGCTGTCACCATCAAGAAATTCCATTACATAGAAAAAGGAATCGTCTTCTATGCAGATGTCGATAACATCAACTATGTTGGGATGTTTTAGGCGGGCGATTGTGTAAGCTTCGCGTTTGAAGCGGTCTTTGAACTCAGTTCGTTTTTCTGGTGCGATGTTTTCCAGCACCAATTGCTTTATGGCGACAAAGTGTCCTGTGTCGGGATGAATGGCACGGTAGACAATACCCATGCCGCCGCGTCCAATTTCGCCCAGCAACTCGTAGCGCCCGCACCAATTTTTACCAACTGGTTTGCGGCTGTCTTGCGGGGAGCTATTAGAATTCATATGAGCTGTAATTGACTTATTCGATTACGAAAACGAACTCCGTTTTGCCGAAGGTCAATCTATCTCCCGGCGAGATTTGCCTACGTTCGCTAAGAATCTCACCATTCAGGAGAGTGCCATTGGTCGAACCCAGGTCTTCCACCCAATATGCACCTTGCATTTGCAAAACCCAAGCGTGGTGCCTGGAGATGTAATGATCGTTGGTGACCGATATATTGTTTGTTTGATCGCGGCCAATTTTACTTACCGACTGATTTAGTGGAAAGCGCTCATTGGTTAGTTTGTTGAAAAGATATGCAGGTTTCATTGGTTTTGCCTCTTTTCTAAATGCAGAGGCTGCGTGTTGTGGATCGTCCTTTCTGTCCACTGCAGCGGGCTGCATAACCCCCATGTTAACGGTACCACCGCAAACATTACACTCTGCCCCTGGGCGGGCTAACGTTGCACCGCACCTTGCACACTGTTGTTGGGCATTAGGATTGGGATTGGCTGCCATTTCACCGCGTTAGAAGCCTATTTGCTACCGTTGTCAGAACTTTCGTCGTTGAATTTTACGACCACTACCGTAACGTTGTCAGGCGCACCGCCGTCGATAGTTAGCTTGACCAATTCTTCGCAAAGGCCTTCGGGATCGGTTAGGTCTTTAATTGACTCACCAATTTGTTCGTCGCGAAGAACTGTAGGCAATCCATCAGAGCAGAGTACAACCCAGTCGTTGTCATGTAGATCTACGGGGGTGTGATCAATTTCCACTTTCTCTTCGTGGCCAAGGCAACGAGTGATTAAGTTTTTGTAAGGATTGATTCTGGCCTGCTCTTCCGTCAAGCGACCGGCTCTCACCATTTCCTGAACTACCGAATGGTCGTTAGTCAGAAGCCTGGTTTTGCCTTCTCTTACTAAGTAGGCTCTAGAGTCGCCGACATGAGCAATTTGCATATAGTTGTCATCGGCCTGGACAGCCACTACTACAGTGGTACCCATACCTCTGACAGAGGCATCTTCTTCAGCCGAGTGCCAAACTGAATGATTGGCCGAATTGACCGTTTCAGTAAGCCATTTAGTGATTGCTTCTTTATCCTTGGCCGGAGGAGGACAGTCTTTCCATTGTTGCTCGACGGCTTCCATAGCCAACTTGCTCGCCTTGGCGCCACCAACTGCACCGCCCATACCGTCAGCGACGGCAAAGACGCGATTATCAGGGCTCACATAGAAATTGTCTTCATTCCTCTGACGCTGGCAACCCGCATCAGTTCGTGCCGCTGCACGCCATTTCAGCATTGTCTATCTCCGTCTCCCAGTCGACCCATTGGAACGCTTTCGATTAGCCATCCCCAGTGGTCTTACTATTTGCCAAACAATAATAGCCACCATTACACCATTTCCAATCAAATAATACTCGGTAAATTGCCTTCCTGAAGATGCAGATGTTATGCCCCAAAATACTAGAGACAATGAAAACCACATCAAGGCGGTCCATAGTAAATTTACCCGATTTTTCGAAAGACTCTTAACCTCTCTATCCAAAATATAGATTTGAGTCTCTAACTTTCGGATCTCTTGGAGTCTTCGACCGTGCTCTTTCTGTAATTCTAACTCAGATTGGCTGACTGAGCCGGTTTTCAGACCAGATTTTGTCTTGTTCCCTCTTGGCAAAAGCTTGCCAGTGGCGCTTTCCTCGCCAGCGTTTGTGCTGGAGAAGAGCCGCACAAGGCCTTCTTCGCTAAATACCCCTTTCTGGCCAAAGAGTTTTCCTCTAGTTAAATAACCTAGAGCAAAATAGGCTTGAGCTGGATTTGCCAGCGCCCATTTCTTTACCGATGGTTTTGCTGCCTCAACGAAGGAGAAATTGGGATGGAGACTGCGGGCGATGCCCTCTAGCGATGAGCCTGTGCGCAGTAAATAGGCCAGACTTGGGGGTAGTTTTAGTGAGCGATCCATGGCAATTTGGTCGATGTCATGCTCTAAATCACTGAAATCTAGTTCTTTTATTTGTTTGCCTTTGTAATACTCAATAAATGGTTGAACTGCCCGCACCATTGATTCTTGTTTTGCCCCTTCTTTGACAATTCCAAGGGTGGCTAGGTTCTTGATCAACTCGTCCGGGTGCATATTGATTACAGCGGCGATGCAGCCCAATATTGCTTCTCTCTGTGATTGGCTAATTTCGCCAATCATGCCAAAGTCATATATAACGATGCGGCCGTCTGGGCCAACGGCCAAATTTCCCGCATGGGGGTCGGCGTGGAAAAAACCATGCATCAGCACTTGTTCCATATAAGCTGCCACAAGGTTGTTGCCGATGGCTACTGGGTCAATGCCTTGCCTGGCAATTTCTTCCTTGTTGTCAATTTTGACGCCGGGTAAGTATTCAAGCGTTAGAACTTTCCGGCCTGTAAGTTTCCAGAATACTCGGGGCACCCTGAGAGTTTTTTGATCTTTTAGTATCTGTCTGATGCGGTCGGCGTTGCGGCCTTCTTTTATATAGTCAATTTCTTCGAAGAGGGTACGGCCGAATTCATCTGATAGGGCAAGCCAGCCGCTCCAGTCTTGGCTAGGGCGAATGATTGGACCAATGCGGGCGATTAATCGCATGTAACCTAAGTCGCGATAAAAGATGTCAGATAGGTCGGGCCGTTGTACCTTAACAACTACGGCGCGGCCATCGTGCAGGCGTGCTCTATGCACCTGACCAATCGAGGCTGAGGCGATTGGCGTTGCTTCAAATTCTTTGAATAGCTTGTCGGGAGGGGCTCCAAGTTCGCGCTCAATGGTTTGACAGAGGCTGTCGAATTCAAAAGGTGGCACCCGATCTTGGAGCGAAACGAGTTCTTCTGCTAATTCTTCTGAAATTATGTCCTTGCGAACCGAAAGAAACTGGCCGAGCTTTATAAATGTAGCGCCCATTTCTATTAAAGCCTGTTTGACAAGCTTGGCTGTGCGTTTTCTGGCCTCCGAGGCTGAGCGCTTCTTGTAGCGGCCACCGACAAGACGGTCTACGGCTGCTACAGAGGCCAACATAGAGAGGGTGGATAGACTCTTCCAAAAGCGTTTGTCTTTTAGCAGAACTTCTAAGCGAATAGCCTGGTCAGCCATGGCCGTATCGTAGAGCTGATGACTGGCTTGGCTCTTGCTTTCCTGAGCCCTATTCGGAGCGTCAGAAAGCCTACCATTTAGCGTTTTCTGCTCTGACTGCTCGAGCTGCTCTTTAAGATTATCTGGTTCTGCTGCTATTGCATCGGACTGAGGGTCGCTCATGCCTGACCCCGGGTTGAAACGAACATAATTGCAGGGGGATTCGGAATTTTTAGACGGTTAGCTCAAACGGGCGACTTTTGTTTGATGTCAGCAATTTCAGCGCGCAATGTAGCGATTTCGGCTCTCAACTCGTTGATCTCGGTTGAGTCACCAAGGGCTCCCAGGGAGAAGTCCGCTACCTGGCGGCGAATTTTTTCGCGCACTTGGCCTTCCAAGACATCGGAGCGATTCCAGATGTTTTGGCTTGTTTCATTGAGCATTTGTTTGAATTTATCGCGAGTCTTTTGGACGCGATCTGATTCGTTTGACTTGTATTCGCCAGCTCGCGCAGTAAAGGTGTCAAGTGCATCTTCGACACGTTCTCTTGCCACTTCAAAAGCGGCGTTAGCTAGGAAGAAAATCTTGATCAACGGTCGCAACACTTTCCCAACCTCAAAATACAGACAAAAACCAAGAGAAGATTATACACTAGCAACTAATCTATATATGCTCCGTGGCCGCTGATCTACTAAGATTGTCACAAAGCGGAAACCTAGTGGTAGACCCACTAAATACAATTAAATAGCAATTGATTGGAGGATTTTGTGTCAGCACCCAAAGCTAGTAGCAGTTCGCTTGTGGCTAATTCAGCGGCCAAACTCAATAGATCGGTAACTTTGATCTATTGTCCGATTCATCTGGGCGGCCCGCATGCTGGAGTAGCTTTAGGGCCAGGAGCTATGAAAGTAGCCCGTTTGGTAAGTCGCATTAAAGACCTTGGCTACACTGTGCACAAAGAAGTAGAGATTGCTGTGCCTGAAGTTTTGACCTGGTGGGAGAAAAGTACTAGCGCAATACACAGTCGTTGTGTGCCAGAAATCGCTGCTGTGAGTCAAGCCGTGGCCCAAGCTGTTGAAGAAGCGTTAGAGGCTGGCACTGTGGCAATCACTATTGGCGGTGACCATTCTTTGGCGATTGGCAGTATCGCAGGCGTTTCAAGCTACTACCGCAAGCGTAAAGAAGAGTTTGGTTTAGTTTGGTTTGATGCTCACGGTGATATCAATACCCCAGCTACTTCGCCTAGCGGTAACGTTCACGGTATGCCTTTTGCGATCTCATTGGGACAGGGTGATGAGAGCTTGGTAAATTTGAATGGATTTTCTCCTAAGGTTCAGGCCAAGCGCTGTTCTCTTATTGGTATTAGAGATTTAGATCAAGCCGAAACCGATCTCGTACGCGATTCTGGAGTTTTGCCGTTTACCATGCGCGATGTTGATGAACAGGGCATTAAGAAAATCACTGAGCAAGCCTTGCAATCAATTGGAGGTGATATTCATGGCCTGCATGTCTCCTTTGATCTTGACGTTATTGATCCCGATGTCGCTCCTGGTGTGAGCACCGATTCAAGGGGCGGCTTTACTTATCGCGAGAGTCATTTTGCTCTTGAGTTGTTGGCTGATACAAAAATGGTGCGGTCGATTGATATTGTTGAGCTCAATCCCACACTAGATATTAAGAATCGCACTGCTCAGTTGGCTGTAGACCTCGTTCAGTCGGCGCTCGGCAAGAATATTCTTTAGCATTGTGACTCGAGATAGATTTAAAGCCTGCTGTTTGGCTGTGGCTATGTCTGTGTTCTCTGTTTCCTCTGGACTAATTTGCGAGACTGCTTGTGCTTTTCTGGGGCCAGAGTTGAGCCGAGAGATATCTGGCTATCGCATAGTCTTGCGAGATTTTAATTGGAAAGGGGAAGACGGCGTAATTTTTCAAGTGTATAAAGGCCCAACAAAAATTCTTGAGCGCCGGGCCCACAGTATTTTTCTCTTCGATGTTGATAAGCAAGGAGGGTCTTACGCAGTCAAAGATAATGCCTCGATTAAATGCGCTGATTTAACCGGCGACGGTTCCGTGGATTTAATAGTGCAAGAGTGGAACGGCGGTGCTTATGGTTGCTACAAGTATGATATCTATTCACTGGCCAAGAACTTTAAACATATCTGGCACCATGACGCTGTTTACGGGCATTTACGCCTTGAATTTCCGGCCCGGCGAAGAGCTCAGTTAATAGTTGAAGACTCGACATTCTGTAACTTTAAGAGTGTTGGCCAAGGTTCTGGTGCCAAGCCGAGCATTTATTTGACGTGGCGCAAGGGTTTTGCCGTTGAGAGAGCGGCAACTATTGCAGCAGCAAAAGCAGCGGCTGGCCTTGATCTTGATGTTGAAAATGACAGCGATATTGAGTCGACTGAGGGCAGCCGGCGTTTTATAGACTTGATTTATAGCGGGCAGACAAGCAAGGCTTTAGCTTTACTCGATGGTCTAAAGGCTGAGCAGAAGCATGACTATCTCAGTAGCTTTTTCGCTACTTTTAAGAAGAGTCCGTTTTACTTTGAGATTATTGCTTTCAACGAAAGAGCCGTGATCGCGAAAATGCAAAAGCTGGCGCAATAGTTTGAAACTGCCGTATATGGAGATTCTGCAGAAAAAGCTCGACAAATCATAGTAGGGTATGTGATACTATACTTACGTATGGCTTTGTTCAAAGAGGGCGTTCAGGTGATAGATACAGACAAGCCGTTGCCAGCACGACAGCAGGATGTACTCAATTTAATTGTGAAATTGAGCGAAGAGCATGGCTATCCGCCTACTCTCGCTGAGCTTGCTAGTGCCCTTGGTTTAAAGAATCGCATGACTGTTCATCAGCATGTGGCAGCTCTTAAAAAGAAAGGCTTAGTGCATTGGGAACCAGGCCTGAATCGTTCTCTTCGAGTTCTTTCTGAGGGCTTTAAGCACTGTCAGAATCTACCTGAGGGCCTTAAGGCCGGATTGACTGATTTTTTAGATGGTGCTGCCAGTGGTGCGCTCGTCAGTGCTGCCGATAGTCATGCTGCTGATAATCATGTCGCTGATAATCATACCGTCGGAGTGGCTGCTCTCGCAGCTAAAGGCGTGATTGATTTCAATAGCCGTCGGCAAAAGGGTGCAGCTGATTTTTCCGCGGGCGGCCCTCCTCGTGGTATTCCAATGGCTGGTGCCATTGCGGCCGGTCGGCCAATCGATGCTGTCGAATCTCGCGAATTTCTAGAGATTGACAGTCAGTATGGTGAGGCTGGTTGCTTTGCTTTGCAGGTCAAGGGCGAGTCAATGATTGAAGATGGAATTTTTGACGGTGACTTTGTTATCGTCAAACCAAATCCGTCGCCAAACAATGGCGAGGTTGTAGTGGCCTTGCTAGAAGATGGTAGTGCTACTCTTAAGCGCTTCTATAAAGAACGCGGCGGCTTCCGCTTACAACCAGCCAACAGCGAGATGGAACCAATATTTGTGTCTGGAAATCAGACCCTGACGATACAAGGAACTGTAGTTGCTCTTTTCCGCAAGATGTAAGTGCCAACCTTCTGAAGGTAGCGCTATCGGCGATATGGCTGCTAGTGACTAAAAAGTTGTTTCATTGGCTTCGGCATTGGCTGTGAGGTATCAACCTCCACAGTCTTTTCTTGTTCGTACTTTACTAGGCCGGGTTTGTCTTTCGCCAGCTTGCGCACATGTTTGCACTGGGTGTAAACCACCCTTACTTTTGCGCCAGTGCTCGCTTTAGAGAGGCGTGCTGCAATTTGGGCGGCTTCAAGAATTGTGGTCATGGGCGGTTCTTGTTTTGATGATGGTATGCGAATCAAAACATGGGCACCACCCTGCCCTAATACATGGAACCATAGATCGTTCGGTTGGGCTAATCGCGAAAGCAAATAGTCGTTTTCCATGCGGTTGCGACCGACATAAATAGTCCAGCCATCGCTTGAATTGACTGAAAGTATTTTGCTGTCATTACCTTTTTTCGCTTTCGCTTTAGGCTTTGCTATCTCGTGAGCCTTGCGGCCCGTGAGATTTTCTTTGAGGTGGCGCAATTCAAATATGTCTTTTGCCCCTTCAATTCGTTTCAATTGTTCTTCAAGCGTTGCCCTGCGCGCGCGGGCTTCATTGACTGACTGGCTCGCGGTGGTGTGACGTGCTCTCGATTTAGCGTATTGTCGATAATACATTTGAGCATTTTGAGCCGCGCTCAAGTTGGGATTGAGCTTGATTACGATTTTTCCGGTGTTTCCGAACAAATCTTCTGCTTCAAGAAGCTCTTGCCCGATATTGATTTCAGTTAAATTAGCTAAAATCAAATCACCTAGTTTCTTTTGTAAGTGAATATCATTGCCTGGCAAAACATGCTGCTCAGCCATTTTTAGACGGGCATCGATTTTGTTGAGCTCTTGATTGAGATCCGTACGCAGTCTTTCTCGCAGTTGGTTGCATTGCTCGGTCAATTCGCAAGAACGGAAATATTCTTCGATTAAATCGTTGACCGAAGGAAGTGACTTCGTTGGTAAGACCTGTTCATTCTTGCTGGTTGGATACCAGCCGAGAACTGAGTAACGGCTCAAATCTGTGAATAGGAAAGGGCGGTAGTTTTCGTTTGCTCTTAATTGTTCAACTCGCTGCCAGAGCTTATCGCCAGCATTTTCTATTGACCGTGCTTTCTCGATTTCGCTCACCAATCCAGCTGCTAAAACAAGCTCTTCGCAGAGATGTCGGCCAGCACCGGTGAAGGTGGCAATTATCCATTGCTCGATCGTGGTGGGGGGAGCAGCGGTTGTTGATCCTGCCCCTGGACCTGAAAGTTGACTCGAAACTTGACTAGAGCTTAGACTTGGAGTTTGTTCTGGATTGGCCGTCAGTTCTGGTGTCGCCAGCGGTGCTGATTCTGGAGTCGCCTTGGTTGTTGAATTTTGAATGTTTATTTCTGTGGCTTGGTTGAATAGTTGAAGAAATGAATCTTGATTGACTGTATAGAGGCTGGGTCGCTCTTGCGAGGGGGGGCGTTCGTAGCGCAAGCCAGGAGCAATTTCTCTTTGTCTACTCATGTCTTTTGTGACGTTGTGCGAGGCCGATACTATCTTTGCCCCTTCTTTTTCCCAAAAGATCAAATTGCTATGGCGACCCATAATCTCGGCTGTAAGAATTTTGATTGCTGCGGTGCCGACTTCATCAACGCAGGAAAAGACAAGATCGATAATCCTTTCGCCTAAAGGTTGCTCCGCTGCAATCAACGTCGCCCCTGCCAGATGCTTTCTCAGCAGAAGGCAAAAATTGGGCACGGAACTGCCAGTTCCATACTTGGAGACGTAGCGGTCAGTGACCGGGTCAATTTTGTCCCCTTTGGCATGAACCTGATTTGTTTGCACTAAGCACATGCGGCCGTGGACCGACTGAGCTGAGATAAACAAACTGTTTACCCCTGATTTTCCGCGCAGTGTGAGCAATACTTCATCTCGGCCAAGTTGAGTAACTCGGTCCACTTTTCTGTTTATGATGAGTGGGCGGGCTTCTGCCAGCACGGCTCTTATAGATAGCGCGTCAAATGGTTGCATGGTTTAGATACTTAAGGTTTAATAGCTGACAATTTATCAAACTCGCGGGGGTTTTTTATGAACACCGGCGAACCGCTTACAAAACTTGGTCACAAAGCGGGCGGTCCCAATCATCGGCTCAAAATGGGCAATTTAATAGTTCTAACCGGGCCTTCAGGGGTCGGCAAGGGTACCCTTGTCGATTTAGTCATGTCTCGGGTGGTGGGATTGGTAAGGTCAGTTTCGGTGACCACCAGATTGCCTAGGCCGGGCGAAGTTGAGGGGCAGTCGTATTTCTTCCGCGACCGGGCTACTTTTGATGCCATGGTCGAGCGCAACGAGTTCATGGAATGGGCAGAGTTTGCGGGCAATTGTTATGGCACTCCAAAGAGCTGGGTGTACGCCCAGTTGAAGGCTGGTCATGATGTGTTGCTTGAGCTGGAGGTTCAAGGGGCGCGCCAGATTCACTCTCAGAGCCCAGCAGCAATCTTGATATTTATATCTCCGCCCAATTTTAATGAGCTGGAAGAGCGCTTGCGGGCCAGGGCCACCGAGACAGCAGAGATTATTCTGGTGAGATTACAGAAGGCTAAGCAAGAATTACAAGAAAAAAATGTATTTCAATATGAAGTAGTAAACGACAAACTAGAGGATGCTGCCAACAATCTGGCTCATATCGTGTATGCTGAGAGGCTACGCATACGAACTTCCGAGGGGTGAATTCCCGCATGAGCACTACTAGAATCCTTGACCAGTTACTTAAAGAGAACGTCAACCGTTATGAGTTGGTGCTTCGAGTAGCTCAAAGAGCCAAGCAAATCAAGAACGAAACTCGTGAGCAGCACAAAACTGCCAACGCAGTAATTCAAGCTTTGCAGATGGTTGCAGCTGAAGGCGATGGAACAATTTTGATCTCACCTTCTGGCCAATACATGTATTAGCCTAAGCCTGAACAGGTTTAGCTTTAAGCGTCCTTTTGAATAATCAGAAGGGCGCTTAATTTTTGCCGAATGCGCTTGAAAACCTCTCTACCATGGGAGAATTCCCGTTGCCAAAGGCTAAAAGCAGCACTACACTCTGTTTGTTATCGACTTCTGGGACTTCTAGCAAGCAAATATGGATTTCTGGGCAACACTTCTACTTTTCGCATTTATGGCTGGCATCATGGGCTGGACCATGACTCCGTTCATCAACGCCATTTTATGGTACTGCGACTGGCAGGATGGCACTGAGATCAACTGGGGTCTGGACACTGCCTTCTCTGTCGCTGTGCCCTTCGCCTGGATGTTTGCTATTTTCGAGATTATTCTTCTCTACTGCCAGTAAGAAGCGCTGATGGCCTTCGCTGCCGCCAACAACCAGGGCCAGTTCGGCCAAAATGTCGGCTGCTGCTTGCAAATCAAGAACTTGAGTCAGTCTGGCGCGGTAGGGTGCCGCGCCGACAATGCCCTTGGTGTAGTTGATTACATGGCGCCTGGATTCATTGACGCCGATACGCAAGCCTTTATATTTCACCAGTCCAACGCTGTGCAGATAAGCGCAGATGAGCTTTTCTACGTCGTCTGGCGGATCATCAAGAATGCCATGATCGAGGTACTTAGTGATGCGTGGAATCAACCAGGGATTGCCCAGGCTACCGCGAGCTACGGCCACGCCGTCACAGCCCGTGATTTCAAGCAGCCTCAGCGCGTTCTCAGGAGAGAAGACGTCACCATTGCCAAAAACCGGAATGCTCAATGCGGCCTTTACTTTCGCGATAAAGTTCCAGTCTGCCTGGCCTGAATAGAGCTGGGCACGGGTGCGGCCGTGCACTGTAACCATTGAGGCGCCTGATTCTTCCACCATACGCCCAAATTCCACAGCGTTTCTTGTGCTGTCATCCCAGCCCAATCTAAATTTGACGGTTACGGGAATTTTGATAGCACTTTTGACAGTACTGATAATCTCTCGTGCCAGTTCTGGCTCTCGCATCAAGGCGCAGCCGTCTTTGCCTTTTGTAATTTTGGGAACAGGGCAGCCCATATTGATATCGACAAAGTCTGCCCCACGCTTTTCGGCGAGCTGCGCGGCAAAGGCCATCACGTCTGGTTCGTGGCCGAAAATTTGAATTCCGATAGGATGTTCGTTTTCTAGCAAGTCCATAATGCGCGATTCTGGCTTGGCTAAAAGCGCTCTGGAGCTGACCATTTCAGTCGACATCATGCATTCGGGATCGATTCGTCTGACAATATCGCGAAAGACTACGTCGGTAACGCCAGCCATGGGCGGTACATAGACGCGACTATTCAAGGTGAAAGGGCCAATCTTAACTGCCATGCCATTACATCGTTTGTCTACAAATCAATGGGCTACAAACTAGAGTTTACAAGATGACAGCGATACTATGTTATTTAAGGCACTTATATTACGTTCCAGATAATCTATCTGATACTTTCTGACGCCGTCTGTTACCTTGATGATTAACGCTTTAGAATTTGCTTTCAACTGGAATGAAATTGAAATTTTTAACTGCAAACGTGCCTCTCCTTAGCTTAATGGTTGGTCTTCTTGGGGCTTCCTGCATGAGCCTTTGTGGCTCTGGGCTGGCTCTGGCCGAAAGGCAAACACAAGCTGTGGTGCGTACTTCAGGAAGGCTCGTTAACCTCAAAGGTGACGGTGTGCCTAATATTCCCGTCTATCTTTGGGAGCAAAAGGGAGAGCTGTCATTAGCGGCAAAAAGTAAGGCTGATGGCGGATTCTCGTTCGAGCATCCGGCCTGCAGCGCTCTCACTCTTGAAATTTTACCGCCGGTTAAAACCAGTTATGCCTCTGCTCTGATTGATGACTTGCCGGGTGATGAGAACCGCAAGCTAATTGTCGACATGCATATGGGTCATCTTATTTCTGGTCGGGTCACCCATGATGGCAAAGGTTTGAAGGGAATCTTAGTAAAAGTTAGGCCGGTTGAATTAAATAAACATGGCGGCCAAATTGATTATTCTAGTTTAGAAAGGTCTGAGAAAATTCATGGCGGTGGTACCACAATCACCGGAAAAGATGGTGCTTTTACCCTCGTCATAACCCCTGGCCATAAGCAGTTGAGTGTCATCAACAATAAGTATCCGAAGTTTGAAAAGAAAGTGGAGCACAATTTGACAGTGCGCGAGAACCTCAATGTTGGTGCGTTGCACCTATGAAAATCGCTTATTTCGATTGCTCTTTTGGCGCCGCTGGAGACATGTTGGTGGCAGCCTGCCTCGATGCTGGCGCATCGCTAACTACTCTTGAAGAACAGCTGGCCGGCCTGCATTTGCCGGTTGGTAGCTACAGATTGGTGCAGAATGCAGTCAATCGCTGCAGTCTTCGCGCAACAAAATTCGATGTGCAGCTTCTCAACCATGTTCATTCTCCTGGCGCTTCAGGCTCGGGGTCTGAATCAAGTGAGCGTGGCGATCATCCAAGTCGAGATGGACATGGTCATGAGCACGGACATAGCCATGGCGAAGGACATAGTCATAACCACGGACCTAGTCTTGAGCACGGACATGCGCACGGGCATGATCATGAGCACGGACATAGCCATGACCATTCTCATGACGAAGAAGGGCACAGTGAGCAAGGAAGCAGTGATCAGCAACGCTCGTTGCAAGAAATTTTGGCGCTAATAGCTAAGTCAAGTTTGTCGTCTGAAGTTAAGGAGCTTGCCTCTAAGATATTTAGTCGATTGGGTTTGGCCGAATCTCAAGTACATGGAGTCGCTGTCGACCAAATTCATTTTCATGAAGTTGGTGCTATCGATGCCATTGTTGATATTGTCGGTTTTGCCATTGTCTATCATCAACTAGGCATTGAGGCTGCCTATGTTTCGGCCCTCCCGTTGGGAGGCGGCACGGTGAAGACAATGCACGGAGTATTTCCCGTTCCTGGACCGGCTGTTCTAAATTTATTGAAGGAAGCCGATGCTCCAACGCGCGCCTTCGATGTTAAGTATGAGTGCCTAACACCTACTGGAGCAGCTATCCTCACGACTATTTCTCAAGGGTGGGGAGAGCATCCCGCTTTTGCTCGCATTGAGAGTGTCGGTTATGGTGCTGGCACAATTAATCCCGACAACCATCCCAATGTGGTGCGCTTGATAGTGGGTCAGGCTGTCCAATCGGTTCAAGCTTCTTCAAGCACAACAAATGCTTCCACCGGTGCCGTATACCGCTCAGAAGTGATTGCTGTGCTGGAAACAAATTTAGATGATTGCTCTCCGCAGGTTTTGGCTCATGCCCTGGAGCGTTTGATTGAGGAAGGGGCTTTAGATGTGGCCATAGTGCCGCAGACGATGAAAAAAGGACGGCCAGGACACAAACTATCTGTGGTGGCCAAGCAAGAAGACAGCTTGCGTCTGCAAGAGTTGATTTTGAGCGAAACCACCAGTCTCGGTGTACGCTGCTATTTCTGTGAAAGAATTGCACTTGAGCGCAATTTCCAAGAGATCTCTCTAGGTGAGGGACCACCAGTCAGAATCAAAATCGGTAGAGATTTGAACGGCAGAATCGTCAACTTTCATCCAGAATATGATGACGTTGTCGAAAACGCCCGTAGCACGCAGCGCACCTTGAAAGAAGTGCTACTGCAAAGTTTGACTCTTGCGGCCAGTCAAGTAGGCGGTGAAGCTGAGAATGAATAGTAGAGCATTTATTCGCGCAAAAATTTTGGTTGTATTTGCATCGCTCTCAGCTGTGGCTATGGGGGTGGTCTTTGAGCCGTCAGTCAAAGCAGAGACGAACTCTGGGCTAACGGCAGCATTGCACAAGGCAAAAGTCTTCCCTCCCAGTAGTGGCGCAACCGTAAGCCTGATAGATCGGCAGGCTGTGGTGGAGGTTTTTCATTTTGCTGCTGATGGTGCCGCCCGCCGTAAGGTCGCTATTTTCGCTGCACGGGCTTTGGTAAATTATGCGGCCGGTCAATTTAATACCATTGCTGTGAAATTCTACGAGCCTGGCGGTACTGCTAGCTACAGTGAAATCATTGTCAATGCACGGGATATTACCTCACTTGTTGTTGGCACCATTAAGGTTGATGAATTAGCTGCCTCTGTCTCACAAGTTGACATTAGTCCCAGTGATAGCAAGGTCTCCATTTTTAATAAGTACCTTGGCGCTGCCGAAAAACAAATTGAACAAGGCCACTACTGGGAAGCCGAGCAGATTGTCGACTCAGCTGCTCGTATTCACGGTAATCCACCAGAAACCAATGGGCGTTTCACTCGCGATATGATTTCCCTGGCAGAGGGTTTTGACACTTGGGGCGACCCAGAGAGAGCTGAAGCGGTTTTGCGAAAAATTGTTGATCATCGCGAAGCCACAAACAGCTTAAATGACAGCGACGCAGATCTTTCTATTCAGCATTTAGTTGACTTGTTAGTGGAAGGTAAACGTTACTCTGAGGCTGAGCAGCTGCTGAATAAACTAGCAAGCAATCCATCACTTTCTCAAGCTGCCAATCCTAAAGCCTATGCTAGTAATCTTGAGCGTCTGGCCTTGTGCCACATTGCCACCGCGCAGTATTCTCAAGCTGAGTCAGAACTGAATCAAGTCGTGAGTTTAAAGGAAAGCAATGGCGAAAGCAGTATTTCATTAGCCAAGACTTTCGAAATCATTGGCGATCTTTATCGTACACAGGGTAAGCGTGGCGATGCCCAAAATTATTACAAGAAGGCGCGTGCAATCTTTGATCGCGCTGTCGTTAGTCGTAAGCCCAGTGAGAAAATTGATTATCAGGTCTACCATGCGCATCTACGTCAGCTAGATGACAAGCTCAAGCAGCTCTAATTTAGAGCAAGGGACTATAGTGACAAAGAAATATCAATGGAACACTCTCACCGCACTTGGTGGCAGAATGATTGAAGTGCGAGAGGGTTATGCTCTAGCCGAAATGCCTCTTTCTGAAGAAGTGATGCAGCCTACTCAGGTCTTTCATGCCGGTGCAATCGTTGTCTTGGCTGATGAGGCGGCTTCAGCTGCGGCCTACGGTGGTTCGCTTGAGAAAGGCGAGCATGCCACGTCTAGCAAGAAATTTCCGTATTCAGTGCAGTTAAGTGTCAATTTACTTACGAATGATCCGATTGGACCCATCCAGGCAGAATCAAAAGTTGTGCGCCGGGGGCGGATGACAGTTGTTGATACTGAAGTGCGCAATCGTGAAGGGCAGCCAATGGCCCTGATGAGAAGTACGCATATGATGGTCGATGCCAGTAAGGTTGGACCTCATTTAAAGGGGTAGATGAATTTCTTTGTGCTGTTGCAGTTGTTGCTTGCTATTGTGCAGTTGCAGCCTTGTATCTGTATAAGGGAATCGGCGATAATTGCCTTCTGTTCTAGTAACTATGTTGACACCTCCGGAGGGTGAAATGGGTTCTTCTGAAAAAGCTGTAGCTGAGACGATCAAGAAGCAGGCAAAAGTGATTGGCAAAGTGGCCATGACATACAAGTTTCAAGATCTGGCACCGCTTCTAGCAGAAATGAAGACCGTTTTGGAAAAGAGCAATAAGTTGCCGGGAGCTAATCCTAAAATCGACACCGACGAGTATGAATATCCATTTGAAAAAGTTAGCGCTTATTTGAGTGGCACAAAGTCGGCCAAAGTGGTCGCCAAAATCGAAGAAGCTGCTCCCTCCCACCGTTGTAATTGTGATCCAACCAAGTGCCAGTGCGCTACTTCAGATGAGGCTCCTTGCCAGGCTGAAGGTGTCTGCTGTCAGTTCTGTGATGAAACAATCGCTGTTGGCAGCACCGTGCACATTGGCGAAGGTACTGGTATAAAAATGTGCGCTGTCTGTGCTCGAATCTTGTGGGAAAAAGTGCGTTTGAAAGAGACTGTGGCCTACGCTGTGGTCAATCTTGTAGAAGATGCCAGTTCAGAAGCGGACGAACCATATTTTCAGTTCAAAGAGTCATTAAAGCTAGTCGAAGAAGCGCAGAAGCGGCTTGCCGATTTCAGAGCCGTGCAACGGGCCAAGGTCGGGAAATAGTTTGTAGTTTTTCAAGTCTTAATTTCCTGTGAATTCCGCCTTGGTTGAAAGAGGCGGGGTAAGATAGTGGTATTACCCTGGAAGTTGCGAACGTGAACAACGATGGACTCTGAAGCCAATAGCGAACTTCCAGCTGCGCTGCCTGGAGAACCTTCTGTGATTGTGCCGGCTAACCCTTCCGGGGGGTTGCAGCCAAGTGCAGGCTTAATGATTGCCAGGCGATTTGTTAGCGGTCTGGTAGATGCCGGCTTTGTTGGAGCAATTTCTTCCGTCACCGCGATAATTTTCTTAGTTTGCTTAAACAGTGGTGGCCAGCTTTTAGCTATTCCCAGCGCCAAATTACTGCAAATCGCCTTCCTGGCTTTTGTTGTCGGCTTTGTTGATTCGTTTTGCGCTTGCGGCTGGTTGGTCAGTTTGCTGGGAATTATCGGGTCGCTGTCCCCGTTAGTCGGTTATGGTGAATGGTATGTCTGGGTGGTGCCGTTATTTATTAACCACCTTTACCATATTGTGTATGATGCGTCGCGGCAGCAGGCCACGCCGGGTAAGCAACTGATGGGTCTTGTCGTTTGCGGTGCTCTTGGTCAACGACTTCTGCCTCATCGTCTAGTCTTGCGACAGTTTTTGAAGTTTCCCTCTGCTCTTTTGAGTTGTCTTCCACTCGTACATATGTTCACCAGCAAACGAAGTCAGATGCTGCATGATGTTTTTGTTGGCTCTTTCATTTTGCCGAAGGAGAATCCTCATGTGCTGGCCAACGATGACGGCCAGATGCGACCAGCAAGTGCGCAAGTGGCAACTATTCGTCGACGCATTGTTGCATCATTGCTAGATTCAACGGTTTTTTGCGCCCTATTGCTGCTGCTGCAAGCGCCTATCATACTGCTGCTCTCGCGCTGGTTGGCCACTTCTGATTATGATCAGCCCATGATATTGGCAGTAATTCTATATGTTCTTTTACCTGCCATAGCTTCGATAATCGCTGTTTTTCTATTCGCCATTTTTGAAAGTAGTGCACTACAGGCGACACCAGGCAAAATAGTAGCTGGATTGAAGATTGCGGGACAGAATGGTGAAGTTGTAACCTTTTCTCAGTCACTTGTTAAGCAGTTCAATCAAAGTCTCGCTTATTTGAGTCTCTATCCAATACTCGGTTTAGTGTGGCTACTTAAACTGGCATTGCCAGTAGCTGAAAGCTGGCTATGGCTTGTTAGTTTCTTTGTGTTTTATTTAGTCTATGGCTCAATTTTGTGTATAACTTTCAGGAGCGGGCAAACTTTACTTGACCGTGTTTGCCAGCGCTACGTTCTTCTAGATTCGGCTGCTTGCGCTGATAGTCTTGCATCTTCCAGCGACAGAGTTCTTACAGATAAATGGGGGCTGGACAACTAGCTTTGAATAAGAAGAGAACTATCGCATTAGTAGGTGTGCTAAGCACCATTGTTCTTGGAGCTGGTACCTGGAGGGCCGTTTCGCTTGATCCTGCGATGTTGGCGATTGTCCAAAGTACATTGGGTCATACCGCTGGAGCGGAAAAAGACGACCAAGAGTTCATGCGTCTTCAGTCTGAATACTCTACGCACTACGGCTTTATCAATTCGAAAGGAATGTGTGTAATTCCCCCTGCGTTTGAAAGAACCAAAAGCTTTTCTGAAGGGCTTTGTGCTGTTCGCGTAAAGAAAAAATGGGGATTCATCAACAAGCGCGGTGAGATGGTGATCAAGCCCACTTTTAGCAAAGTTAAAGATTTCAGCGAGGGGCTAGCTGCGGTAAAAGTGGGCGCGGTATGGGGTTACATAGATCGAGTTGGCAACTACCTGGTTATACCTTCTCGGTGGCTTGAGGCTAATTCTTTTAGGAACGGCATAGCAATTGTGGCCGAAGGCCCTAAAAAGGGAATTATTTACCGCTCTGGTGAATATATTTGTCGCGACTTAGATTCTGTTGGACCGCTTTCTAATGGCTTCTACTGTATCGAGAAAGGCGGCCTCTATGGTTACATTCGCCAAGACGGTAGAGCTTTTGTTGAACCGAAATACGAGAGTGCTAGTGACTTTTCTGAGGGTTTAGCGGCGGTTTCACAACATAAGAAGTGGGGATACATCGATTCTTCGTTTAATAGCGTCATTGCTCCACGGTTCTCTTCTGCTGCCGATTTTCATAATGGTTTGGCTGTAGTCAGCGAATCTGGCAAGTATGGAATTGTTGACAAGACTGGATCTTTTCGATTGAGGCCAATTTATAAGTATCTCGCTGCTATTCCGCCGATCGATACATCGGTAAAGGGCAGTTCAAATGTCACTCCTTCTGGTGGTGCCGCTACTACTACCACTACTACTTCTTCTTCTTCTTCTTCTTCTTCTTCTGGGGCTCAAGCAAAAACTGATAATGTCACATGCTCTCCCGGACTGGGAGTGAGCACAATTTTGGTTGATGGAGTTGCCTATTCATCGACTTCTTCCGCAGGCTCAGCTAAGGGTGCCGCATTGAGCAAAGCGATCAACGGTGAGAGTTCGACAGCTGCTTTTGTTCCTGTTGAGTTGTCTGACGGTAGTGAACTCACTCCTATTGTAGTAAATCAGTTGTGGGGCTTTGCGGATAGCAATGGAGCGTTGGTAATTCCTGCGCAATTCGCTGATGTGCGGTTATTTTCTGAAGGATTAGCTTCGGTTGCTAGTTTTAATCAACCGGAGCAAGTGGCAAACCACATTAGGTCTTCTGAAAAAATTGAAAGATTGAGGGCCGAACAAGAACGTGAAGAGGCGGCCGAAGCACAGCGGGTTGAGGCTAAACAGGCGGCCGAAGCAAAGCGGGTTGAGGCCAAAAAGGCTGCTTTTATTGCTTCTGAGGCCAAACGCCGCGGCGTCTCACCTGCTAAAGTCGCTGCCGAGATTGAGGCTAAGGACGAGGCGGGTTTGGATTTGGAGTCGTCAGATTCGCAGGAGTAGTGGAGGCTGCTGATGCTATTTTTCATGCTCTTCATCATGCCAATTTTAAGTTGGACTCCATCTTAATAGTGGTGTTTAGTTCGTTAGCTGGGGTAGCAGAAATTCATCCCTGGGAAAAAGATCTTGGTTGTTGTTGTCTTGCTTAATAGCGCTAGTATCGTTCGGTAGAACAGTTGCGAGAAATTGACTAACTAATTCTGCGCCATCATGACCAGTGGCTTTTACTCTGTCATGCAGGCAAAATTGTTTATAACGCTCTAGAGCTTGAGCTGTATCTAAATTAATTGCTTGATTGCTGCCGATGGCAGTATTGCCGAAATTTAAGTGTTCGGGAAAGACCGAGCGAAAAGTATCATAGGTGCGTTTTGTTGGCAGCCAGGTGACAAGTAAGCCGCCCGGTTTAAGGCTTGCTTTCATTGCCTGAAAATACTCTTTTGAATACAACATACCGGCTCTAGATGTGAATGGCCTTAGCGCATCTGCTTGAATGATGTCAAACTTCCGGCCGCAACTCTCAACATAGCGGCGCCCATCACCTGCTATAAGCTTGATTCTTGGGTCTTTGAAGATTATTTTTAGTGGTTCATAGTTTGTTTTCTCTGCGTGTTTCTTTAACACATTAGGCTCGGCTTCGATGATTTCTATGCAAGTGATTGATTTGGTGTTCTTGTGAGACGATGCTGAGTAACATGTGTCTCCCGAGCCCAGACCAATTATGGCGATATCCTCGGGATTATGGTGAAGGAATAGTGGTACCAGTCCTACCTGCGAGTGATAGCTGCCAAAGGGAATTTCTGAGTGACCTTCCCCGTTAACGAAGACAAAGTGCTTATCGTCATAAGCAGTTTGTACCGTAGCGATACCAGTGTGATCTTCGTCGTAGGTAAATTCAGTTTTGCTACCGTGCAATACTGCCCACGCAGCTTTGGCATTTGGCATGGCTAGTATTGGCAAAATCGATAGTGCGGAAAATAGCAAACATCTTTTTATGCAGCGATTTTTCATCTCTTTAGTTTCGTTTTTCTTGTATTCAATAAAGAAGAAAATCGGCAAGAAGATTTGATTTAGGGCGCAAAGTACAATGAGCGCATTGAAAGTACCGAGATCCTTCAGCCCGTATAGACCGAGAATGAGAAGCGCTAAAGTTCCGCCCAATATATTGCACGTCTGTAGAATTCCAACTTTGCGACTAACCATGCTGATGTCGCTCTGTACTGAGTTCTGCAGGCCGTAGAAAGAAATACCCATCATAAACGTGGGCGGAAAGACCATGAACAGAGCCAGGCCTAGATAGAGGGCCCGAAATAGGTCTCCTTCTGGTGAAAGTAAAACCCCCAAGCCATAGTTGCTCAGGCTGAGAGGATTGTATGAGCCGAAGTAGTCATGTAGCCAAGGGAGGCCTCCCCCGGGCTGGGCCTCACGAAAGATTACGATTTGAAAAATTACCGTATAGGTTGTAAGGGCCAGTTGCAAGAGCAGAAACGTTTGACCAGATGCTTGCTTTAGTTTCTTTGCTGCGAAGAGAGAGCCGGATGCCAGGCCGCATAAATAGAAGAAAAGCAGCCAGCTGAATGAAAAAGTGTTGGCTTTGAGCATGATGCCCAATAATCGGAACCAAATTAATTCTAGTCCTAAATTCACGAATCCTGAAAGTCCATACAAAATGCACCACGCCCGAAATGGGTGCTTGCTAGCAGATGACACTGGCATTTGATGTTGCGAAGTGGCCGTGGGCGTTGGTTCTTCTCCTAATTGTTCTTCTAACAATTCTTTTTGAGTTTTCCGGCCAAGCTCTGTCTGATTGAGTGTCTTTAAGCTAGGCAGAATGGTAAGTCCGGCGGTTAAATTGATGGCTGCAGCGATACCAGTTGCCGTTTCTATGCCGAAGTGTCGCATCAGTAGAAGCCCGCCTAGAAGTGCGCCCAGTGCAGCGCCAAAGGTGTTTAGCCCGTAGAGATTAGTGACCTTTTCTGCGGCATCTTCCTGCTCGCTGACAGCTGCTTTGGCCAGCAGCGGAAAACTAACCCCCATAAAAAATGTTGGCAAGGTTAGCACGGCGAAAACGATAGGTCCCATGATATGAAAGGGAATACTCCCGCTGAGCTGAAGATAGAAATACTGATAGAGAACGGGAAGACTGGCTAGTCCTAAAACGCCTATAGCTACTTCTATGAAAAAGAGGCTAATGATGCACTTTCTTTTGCTTAGATTCTTGCTGAAAATACCCCCCCAAAGGCTGCCGAATCCCAGGCCGGTCATAAAAGCGGCAGCTACTACAGAGGCTGCTCCAGCGTCAGAACCTAATGAAAAGGCCGCTAGCCTTTGCCAATTTACTTGATAGACGAGCGATGTGAAGCCGCCAAGAAAAACAAAAAGGTAGAACATAAGTTAGTCCCGAGGTTATTTTGATGGTCGATGCCCTATGGTCTAGCACCCGAGTTCTGTGATGATTGGATTTCAGCTATTAATTGCGGTCATTTCATATGATTCATGATTTTAGTAGAGTTTTACTTCTTTGGTCCGTCATTTGAGTAAGAAATGGACCGATATTGTGTCAGTCCCCTTGAGTAAGAAATGGACCGATATTGTGTCAGTCCCCTTGAGTAAGAAATGGACCGATATTGTGTCAGTCCCCTTGAGTAAGAAA
>Ga0075152_10000288_pt1 | contig 39274 bp, 40 predicted proteins | sample JI61114C2DNA_FD_70964 | JGI IMG/M metagenome (GOLD analysis project Ga0075152, IMG submission 70964) | Wastewater effluent complex algal communities from Wisconsin, to seasonally profile nutrient transformation and Carbon sequestration -... | ecosystem: Engineered > WWTP > Effluent > Algae...
ATATTTTTCTTTCCACCGGTAGATGCTCTGTGGCTGAAGATTATGTTTCCGAGAGACTTCGAGGACGGAGCTACCGTTCTCAACCTCTTTGAGGATTGCCACGATCTGTTCTTCTGTGTGTTTGCTTTTGCGCATTTACTTCTCCCCTTTCTAGGTTCAATTTTAAATGCAGTTGTCACCTTTGCAACGGGTCAATTTTCGGGGAGCAGGTCACACTATGTTTTATCGCCATTGCTTATGGTCAGAACCGCCCACTGCGCAACAATCTTCCGACCTGAATTTTTAAGGGTTCAACTATCAGTAACCGCAATAGCATTTTGCAACTACAAGGTCTATTTGCGCCTTCTATCAGCTCTAGCCAAAGGCTTCTTTTCTCAAGGCCGCCATCCCCTCTTCAATCTCTCCTCTCTCTGCCTCGCTCGAAGCTCTACAGAAGCCGCTGGTCGGCTCTCAGCCCAACAACCTGGACAGCCATTGGCTAATTCAGGCCAAACAGCCTGAAGTGAATTGGTTTTAGCAAACGAAGTAGCCACAGTGGGCCTGCGGAGTAAGCAGTATGGACAACCGTCGCCACGGCCGCAACGCCTTGATATCGACTCCCGCCAAATGTGTTTTTTGTCAGCGCTACATTGCCACCAGACACAGACTGTCGAACCGTAAGAAAAATCTTCAGGACCAAATCCGCAGTTTTTCTTGTAATACCATTCCTCTTAGAGTTCCGGGTGGGTATTAGATATTGTTGGCTTGGGCTTCTTCGTGCGATTGTTGAAAGGCACGACTACATCCTCAATGGGTTGGCGCGTGTTCAGAAGTTCTTGATTTACTACTTTAGCCATGCTAGATCGCCGTCACTTTGATAGGAACTTCACTAAATTCTTGGTGGACAAGCAAGGTAAAGTGCTGAGGCTCTATGGCTCTATGGCAAGCCCTGAGAGTTTGTCGGCCGATATTGAAGGCGCACTTAAGTAGCTCTCAAGTAGCTCTCATGCTAGTCGTCTGAAGAAGGACGCCTGCGTTGCTGCTTTTTGATTGAATTTTGCGATTTTGTTTCGACCCTTCTGATCTTAGAGCCGAGAGTTGGTTTCGTTGCTTTTCGTACCACGGGTCTGTGGGCTACAGAGAGCAGCATTTCGGTTACTTTGGCCAGGCAATCATCGATGTTGCCAATTTGATCGCGATAGCGCTGCGAAGTTAAGACCAGGTCGCCTTCTAGGGTTAGGCGGCTGGCGTACTTGCTGACAAAACGCGCCCTTACTTCATCGCTAATGCTAGGGCTGGAGCTGATAGCCCAACGCATTACTGCTTTGCTGTTCACTTTGTTGACGTTTTGGCCTCCGGGGCCGCCGCTGCGTGCAAAGGTGAACGAAAATTCGCTCAGTGGAATTTGAATTTTGTCTGTGACTGAAAGCATAGTTAGATTTGTATACCACAGCTATAGGCCGACATGCAAAAGCGCAGAGAATTTTGAGCCTCTCTGCGCTTTATAAAGTCGCCTGTGCCTAGTCTACAGTCTTACCGGTTCAACTTTAGGCCGCCGCTAGGCTGCCGTGATTGTCGCAGTGTGTTCCGCAAGGGCTGTGCAGGTGGCCGTTTACGAGATAGTCGACATGGTCGCCATGGGGAACCGCAGCATGTCCGCAGTCGGCGCCATGTTTGTGGCTGGAGTCATGACCATCGCACTTATGCTCGGGTGTGCAGGCAACAGGGTTAGCTGCTGACTCAGAGAGTTTGCACTCATCTACGTGATCACTGTGTAAGTGATGAAGGTGGCCGTCATGAACATAATCAACGTGATCTTCGTGTTTGACGGCTACATGACCACAGTTGCTACCGTGTTTGTGGTCGTGGCTATTGTGTGTTTCGCAAGACATGATACAGCTCCAAATACGAACTAGTAAAAGTTCTTATGGGTAATGAAACGAATAAATCCATCGGCTAACTTGAGTCGACTGTTATCGTTTTAACGTCTTGCTATCGCTATGTCAACCGTTGAATTTGTGGTGGCGGCAATGGTGCATCCCGGAGCTGCGAAATAGTCCGGGTTTCCGGTGCTATCAAGCTTTTCAAATAAATTTGAAGGGTATGAAAATCGTTTCCATTGCCGCTAGTTTTCTTGCAAATTTGGGAATGAAAATGGTTTCAATTGTCGACAATCTGGCTGGTTTCGGTTGATTTCGGCTGATTGATATGGATTAGTGATGGTGACCCCGCCCGTGGTGCCACTTCCTGCCCCAGCCGTTGTGACGACCGTTGTTCCAGTTCCGACCATTACTCCAGCCATTGTTCCAGTTGTTATTCCAGTTGCTATTGCAGCGATTGTTGCGCCAGGCATTATTGACATTGCCATAATACTGATTGTTGTATCCGCTTCTCTGGTTCATATAATTTTGCATCGCTTGGAAATTCAATCGTCTTTCGAAATCGTTGGCATTTGCAGGCGCAGCGGCGAAAGAACAGCCGATTATGGCGACTGCTGCGGCGGCTGTGCTCAGTAGTTTTTGGGCATTCATTTTAAGTTCCTCCTGCGGTGACAAATAAAATCGACGACGAGGTCGCCTTGAGGTTCCGAGGCTGGCTTTCTCCAAGCTTTCGCGGGCGTTTTCAAAGCGTGTATTGCTGGCAGAGCAAGCGTTAGTAAATTTATTAAAAGTCTCAAATCGTGCCTGCTTGCAACCCTTGTTGTCGGCCTTTCTATCTATGCTTTTTGAATCTAGTGTTTTCTCTTTGAGTACCAAAGAAAAATGGTGCCACTATTGGTGACACCATTTAGTTTTTTACGCAAACCATTGACCGCGTTCTTAGTGATGGTTGTAGTTATGATTGTTGCCTCTGCTTCTGTTCCAGCTGCTGTTGTTGTGATTGTTCCAGTTGCGATTTCTGTAGTGCTTCTTATTCCAGCCATTGTGCTTGCCGTTATTCCAATTTCTATTATTGTTGTTGCGGCCGCGGTTCCAGTTATTGTCCTGCCGTCCACGATTATGGTCGGCCAATCTTAGATGGTTGGATGTTGTCTGACGATATTGTTGCCTGTCGTGGTCTCTGGCTTGGGCTGGATTTATTATTGCAATAAAACCGAATAGGGCCATTGCTGTGGCAAAAGCGGCAATTAGTTTGCGAGCGTTCATTGGTTCTCTCCGTGGTTTACGGAGCGTTGGACGGGGTTATTCTGCCCTAGTTCCCGCAAGTTTCGGCTAGTGTCCTAATTTTTCGCCAAGACCTAGTTCCATCAGCGCTGAGTCACCATTTGCCTTTTGCGCCTTTGAGGTAGTAATGGTGTATGGATCTGTTGCCTTTTTGTAGCCCACAGGGGCTACAAAATCTTTTGCGTTGTATGGTAGCTCTTTGAAGCTAAGGGTTGTTAAATATTCAACGAAGCCGCTGCGCTGGTAGCCACCGAGCCAGCCAGTGTCAGCTACCTTGGGCTTGTCGAAAATTAGTGAATACTTTGTCAAAATACCTTTTTGCGGGCGTATTCCATAATATCCAGAAATCAGGGCGTCAACTTCTGGCGCCGTATTTAGGTGTTCGATAAACCAGAAGGTTTGTGTGCCCATCTTGTAGGCCCAGCTTTTGGCCCCGGTGGCATCGACTGCTTTTGATCTTGCTAGGCCTATATGATTTGTAGGCATGGCTTTAAGGTCTACTGGATACGAACTATAAAACTGCTTGCGTGTGGTTTTCCATTCTATTTTGTCGTCATTGCGGAATGTCACAACTGACCAATCGGGCGCCTTTGAGAGAAGGTAATAACCCCAAGACTCATTGCAAATTTTAATTGCATTTTTTGAGAAGTGTATTTTCGAGCGCCCAATATCCTTGTGAACTTGAGTAATTACCCATTCGTGCTCACCTGTGGACTTATTGCTTGGCTCGCTTGCCATCGTGGGGCCTGGGAAGAAAAGGTTGCCCATGACGGCGAGGCTAAGTAAGGTTATTTGATAGTCAAATCTGTCTTTCATTTACCGTTCACAGTCAGGCTTAAATATTAGATTCCCGCTGCTGCGGCAAAAAACATTGTATGACATAGGTTAGAAGTCATAATAACCTAAACTACACAAATGCTAGCAGCGTTGGCGAAGGCAAAATAGGTGAAGCAGTTGCAAGAGAAGAATATTTTGACGGTTCTAGCGCTGGCAGTCGCTTCTAGTTTATTAATTGGGCAATCGGCCCAAGCTGAGCGGTACAAAGCGCGTGTGCTCACTGTTTATGATGGTGATACTTTGTTGGTCGACCATGGCGGCAAGCGCGAGAAAATCATATTGTACGGAGTGGATTGCCCCGAAGGTGCTCAAGACTTTGGCCCTCAGGCCAAGCAGTTCACTGAGGCCTGCTGCTCTCATAAAGATGTAGTGATTGACTTCAAGGGACGCGACAAATTTAACCGATTGGTGGCCGAGATCTACTTGAGCGATGGCGCCGATCTCAATCATGAGTTGGTAAAGCGAGGTCTGGCCTGGTGGAGTGATAAATTTGCTGCCGGTGACACCGTTTTGCAAGCTCTGCAAACTGAGGCAAAGGCTGGTAGCGCGGGCCTTTGGGCTGCACCGCATCCGATACCGCCATGGCTCTTTCGTAATGGCGATAAAGCCGTTCAGGCTACGATTGTGCCTTCTAACTAAAGATGGCTAGAATTATTGGTGCGCGGCTGTCAGAATGATGGCGGCATCCCTCATCAAGTCAAGATATTGATTTAATGTTCGGCGTAATTAGTTGTTAGGAGGTACGGAATGCAGTCCAAATCCAGCGCCATTAGTGCATTCAGCGCGAACAAAGATGTAACCATGAAACGCAAGCCACTTGTCAGCCTCGCTTCTTTCCTCATGGCAATCTCGCTAGGATTTTGCTCCTTGCCTGTTCAGGCTGTTAGCTTTGGCATCACTCCATTTCCTAAGGGTGGTGAGAACGCCACTCCTAAAGACCAGACGAATGCCATGAAAATGTGTGTTGATGCTGGTGTTAGCGGTATCTTTTACGGTGGAACATGGGCTGACCTGGAGCCTTCAAAGGGCACCTATTCGCTTACCCAGCTAGGTAAAACTCTCAAATATGCGCCTAAGCTAAAGCGCTTCTTGGGTGTGCAGGTTTTCGATATCACGACAAAGAACATGCCCAGTGATTTGACTAAGGCTAAGCTTGATAGCCCTAAGGTCGTCAGTCGTTTCGGTCAGTTACTGTCGCGCTTGAAGAAAACTACTGGTGGCAATATTGCTTACTTCTCGATTGGCAACGAGGCTGATGTTTATCTAGCCAAGCATCCTAAGGAAGTGGATAGCTTTATGAAATTCTTTGCTCTGGCAAAGAAAGAGGTTGTGAAAACTTTCCCCGGTTGCAAGGTTGGCATTACTCTTCGCGCTGAGAATCTCCTCAACGGTAAAGAGCCTTCTGCCATGGCCCAGAAGCTCTTGGATGAGAGCGACGTGCTGATGTTTAACTACTATCCGATGGAAAACTACAAGCCTAAGAAGCCGCAGCAAGTCGAACAAGACATGGAGACTTTGGCTAAGATTGCTAATGGCAAGTCAATTGTGTTTCAAGAAATTGGCTATCCAAGCTCACCAAAGCTTGGTTCATCTGATAAAAACCAGGCTGAATTTATGGAGCTAGCTTTCAAAGAATTGCGCAAAAATCCTCAATTTGAATTCGCCAATTTCTTCGCTTTGCACGATTTGACCCCTGCTATCTGTGATTATTTAGCTGAGCATTACACGATAAGTAGCAAGAATTATCGCCAAGTGATGCAGTCTCTAGGTCTGCGTCGCAGCTCTGGTAAAGCCAGAACCTCTTGGGATGTCGTGAAGAAAGGTCTAGCCGAAAAACCTGCTGTTAAACCAGCTGAGGTTAAACCAGCTGAGGTTAAACCAGATGTGACTAAACCAGAGGATATGCCTACTGATGTCGCTCCTGGTGAAAAGTTGCCGACCGAAACTCCGACAACCACACCGGCTGAGACTCCGGCTAAAACCCCAGCTGAAACACCTGCTACAGCACCAGGTTCAACCCCGGCTGAAACGCCAGCTGCTACTCCTGCCGAAACACCGGCAAAGAGCGATTCTGAATCGAAATCTGAAGCGAAGCCTGAGTCTGCACCTGCGGCAACGACTGAAACTAAGACTGAGACGAAGGCGGAGACGAAGAGTGACGCTTCTGAGTCGAAGTCTGAAGAGAAGCCCAAGTCTAAGGGTTGGTTTAAGTTCAAGTCGAAGTCTAAGTCTGGAGAAAAGACCGAGAAATAGAGCGCTAGTTAGCTCTCGTCGTTCAATTCAAGGGGAATTCGCTCTAACCAGCGAATTCCCCTTGGAACTAATTGGGTCAAGGGCCGTCGCCACCCTCAGAAATTTAAGACTTTGAGGAAAGAGGGAAGCGCTATGACTGACAAAACAGAAAAGAAGACTGATACTAGCTCTGCGAATAATTCGATTGCCGAATTTGTCAAAGCTACATCCGTAGCAGAGTCGAACGCTGAGGCCCCTGGCGAGCCTGCTAAGCAAGCACCGATGGATGGAAGTACTGAAGTCTCACCAATGGATCGAGGGGCCGAAGACGAGCTTGATGGCTCTGCTCCACCTAAAGAGGGCGAGACCGTTGCATCTAAGAAGGCGAAGGCCCCAGCAGCTGCAGCGCCAGAGGAATCGAAGGCGGCGGATTCAAAGGCAGCAGAGGCAAAGCCAAAAGATGGCGCCACTGAAGAGCCCAAGGGCGATGATACTGCTGCCATAGAAGAGGCTAAGGATGTACAAGAAGTTGGTGCTCATATCGGGCGACCAGATAGCAAAGTCACTTCTAATTCGCCAGAGAAGAAAGCAGAACCAGCTGAGCATGTGGATTTAGAGAAGTCAGCCTAAGTTGACTGATCTAGCTCTTGATTCTAAATTTTCATTTTAGCCACTAGAGCAATTATCTAATTGTGCATTTCGTCTTCATCTAGGTGAACGCGTTGGCCGTGGCCAGGGAAGCTCCAGCTGAAGGTAAAGTGGTTTTGATAGAGTAAGACCATGTGGCCTTTCGTGTGACCTGGTGTGGGTATTATTGTCAATTGCTCACCCAGGTCGCTTAGGAATTCACAATTAAGGCTGGCATTTACTGGCTGGGCCGACTGAATGTCGAGAACTATTTCTGAACCTGGGGCGCTGTCGGCGTCGTCTAGGTGTACAATTCTTTTGGCATTAAATGCGGTGGCATATGGCAGACCGTTCGCTGAATATCTGTGGCGCCAGTTGTCTGCAGGTGTCGCAGTTAATGCAAGTGCGGTCAACAAAGAATTGACCTTCTGCATTATCGCTGTATCGCTCTTTTGGATTGGCCATATCGCTATGATACTTTAGATTTCAGTCGCGAAGTATAATTGGAGAGCGGTTCTGTGTTTCCAGTGAGTCTAAAGTTGGGCAAAGCTACCAAGGCTTCTGGTGCTGAAGTTCCACGGATATAAGATTGAGTGAAGATCCAAATTGAGCGGTCAGAATAGCAGTGATTGTGAATTTGTAGTTCCTAGCGGAGGCATGCGTTCGCTGGTCGTTAATGCCGCTTTGTTAGACGCAAGCATTATCACCATGGCTATGGCGTTTATCGTTTTCTTTACTTTAGTTTGTGCATCGAAGCCGCCTATTTTCTTTTGGTTTGCACCAAGCTTCTCTTTCTACTACGGTTGTTTGGCATTCGGCAATTTGTCTGATTTGAATTTGCGTTTAGTCTGTTTGGTTGGCTTCGTAGCAACTCTGATTCCGTGCGTCTACGATCGGCTGGTCAAGCGTTTTCTGAAAGACGTAAGCCTTGGTGAATACCTTATGGGGCTGGGTGGCTTTTGTGCTGAAGTCGAACGGGCAGAGGTGGGAAGGAGTTTTCTAGCCTATTATTTGATTCCTTCAGTGGTCTCAATTCTTTCAGTTTTTCTGCTGTGGCAGTTTGACCAGGTAAAGCTTTTGGACCTTAACAAAATATATTTGTCTGCAATGCTTGTGACTGTTTCGATTGTCTATTTTGGTAGTTTGAGCGCGATCAGACTGCGCGCCAAATTGGCTGAGCTATCAGCTCTCGGGCCGCGAAGAATGATCAAGGCTGAGTACGTCGCCTTTCTCCGTGTTGAGGGAAGGCAGAAGCGGGATTTGGTCCTGATTTTCGCAATTAACGTTTGTCTTGTGATGTATCTGCACTTTTCAAATCGTCAATACTTGCACGGTCTGCTTACTTTTCCGAGTTTAGGTTTGCTGCAATTGCAGCAACTGGTTTGGCTGTTTATTGGAGTTCCCTTTATGAGAGCTTTGAGATTTGAGACGGCTATGTCTTTAGTTTTTTGTGTTCTCTTTCTTTTTCCCTTCATACTTCTTCTTAATTTGGCACCAAATTTTTGCATACTGCTATGCCCTGCTCGTTAATCGAGCTTCGCACTTTTTTTCATTTTGGATCTTGCTCCTTGAGTCAAATCTGTTATAGGGCTAAGTTGATGTATCTATCTCAGAGTAAATTGGATTGTACCCCAGGAGCCAAGTCGCCGCGTGATGCCTTTCCCTCGCCACGCTCATGATATGACTGAAGATCTCTGCTGGCGCTTTGTCGATTTTTTGCCCCGAGATTGCTAAATCACCGTCAATCATTTTAAACATCGATGTATCGAGTGGGCCAAACCAGACTTCTTGGCCTACTTTTTTGAAATCCATAATTTCTGAACTCACTAAGTAGTCGCGAAGTCGCCAGTGAAGCGACCATAGCTGATTGTGATAGGACAAAATTTCTAGCTCTGTGCGCAAATTCGGAGCCTTGATTATTTCTTGTGCTGATACGTACAGAGTATTAAGGAGAAGCCCAGTATCAACTGATTCATCGTATAGTGGTTGCTGGATTAGATTGAGAGCCCAGGCCAGTACCGCTAGGCCTTCTATGCGCCACGAAGAATTTATACACGTTCGCTCACTAAGCGTGCCAATTGGTGATTGAAGGATTTCCTTCTCTTCTGGTTCGAGCTCGTCGAAAGCAGCGACCTTGGTCGCCCAGGTGATTATTGACTTGTGTTGTCTTTCTCTTTCAGTAGGTGTTTCGTCGGGTTCCACCCGCTCAACTACTGCCCGAGCGGTGATCGCTGCAAGAGCAAGGGCTCGACGAGCTATGCGAATAGGCGATGGTGGAATCGGGTGTTCTATTTCGTCTGGATCATGCGGTATTGGGTTCAATGAGCTAGACCTTGGTTCTGTTTGCATTTTGTTATTCTACCCGCTGCATTGTGGGACAATCAGTAGCATGTCGGCAAAGATTATGGACGGTGCTGCATGCTGCGGTTTGAAAAACACATTTTGATCAAAGCAGCGCATTTTGCCATAGTTCTAATCTTTGCGTTTTCACAGACGAACATCGCAGCTGCTGCCCCGTCGACTGATCTATTGAAGCAAGCACAAATTTTGAGAGATCAAAATAAGAACGATGCTGCTATAGCTTGCTTAAATACCTTGATAAAGAAACAACCGAGGAATGCGCTGGCCTATGCAAACCGGGCCGCAAATTATGTGGATACTAGGCGCTATCATGACGCACTTAACGACAGCACTAAGGCCATTGCATTGCAACCAAGGTTGGCTTTAGGTTATGCCATGAGAGGCCTAGCTTACGACGGACTAGAGAGTTATCGAAGAGAAATTGAAGAGTGCAGCAAGGCAATCGCGCTTGACTCGAGGAACTACAAATTCTATTTATATCGTGCTGCTGCCTATCTAAACTTGAAGCAATATAAGAACGCTGTCCTAGACTGCAACAAAGCTTTGAGCCTCACGGCCGAGGCTGATCCATACAGCGAACGCGGTTATGTATACTGTGTTCAAGGTAATTATGAAAGAGCTGTGGCTGACTATACTACTGCTATCAAAATAGCTCCTCAGGTTTCAAACATATATTTATTGCGCGCCTACGCTTATCAACGTCTCGGTCAATTTCAAAAACAGATTTTGGATCTGACTGCTGCCGCTAGAATTGAGCCAAAGTCGGTAGACGCCTACGAGTACCGTGGTTCCGCATACTACGGACTGGGGCAATTCCAAAATGCCATTGCCGATTGCAACATGGCAATGAAGCTAGATTCTGCTTCTGAGTATGCGTGTTTTACTGCTGCTGATGCTTACGAAGAACTTGGATTGAGTGACAAAGCGCTTGAGCTGCGGACCAAGCTTCTAGAGCGTGACCGCAATGATGCATATCGGTGGTATTCTCGAGCAAGAGTCTATGAACGAATTGGAAAGCACGGGCAAGCTCTCTCTGATTTCCGAAAAGTCAACGAGCTTGCTAGCCCCAGCGATCGACTCCAAATGGACCGTTGCATTCCATTGGTAGAAATCAATAAACTTTATGAGGCTGATGAGAGACCTCAAGAGAGAATCAATAATCAACTTCATGGCAGGGCCGTTGTTTTGCCATTTCAATATGATGACAGTGGTCACTTCCATGTGCCAGTGCAAGTCAATGGCCATTCCTTGCGGTTAATGCTTGATACTGGTTGTGGCCACTCGGATCTGTGGAAACAGGCAATGCCTGGTATTGCTGATATCGATAAGACTGAATTGCGCGGCACCTATGCTAACGGAAGTGAGTATAAGTTCGGGTCTTTCCGTGCGAGAGATTTGAAACTGGGCGTTCTAACCCTGTCGAATGTGGCCATGGCTGTCGATGATGGACTGGTTGGCCATAATTCTATCAGTGGATTTTTGGGCGGCAATATCTTGGAGAATTTTGTGGTTACAGTCGACTATAAGAATAATCAAGTAATTTTGGCTAGCTCGTCCCCGCAAAGAAAATCGAAGAATGCAATTGTCGTGCCGATGTGGATGCGCCATCATCGACCGCATTGTAGTGTCAGGTTGGATGGGAAATTGGAGGTTGCGGCACTGCTAGATACAGGATGCCCTTTTAGTCTGTCGGCCGACTCACTCCTAAAGCCTATTTTGACGAAAAAATTGGACTATAAGGAGCATATATTTGGGCCGTGGCTAGGTGAGCTGAGAAGCGAATTTGTTCGCTTTAAAAGTGTTAGCATTGCCGCTGCCGAGTTTGAAGCGCCAATTTTTGATGTCTACCCGGCGGCCGAGGCTCCTCAGGCGGCTGATGAGGTTATTCTAGGCAACGACTTTCTTAGCGGGTTTAGGTCGGTTACCTTCGACTATCCAGCTAGACGAATAATTTTCGAGCCTAATGAGGGCTCCTCAAAATCTGCTATGCATTTGTATCGGGCGGGGCGTTTCTATCTGGCTCATGGCGAAGAGAGATTGGCAATTGCCGCTTTCAGCAAAGCGATGACCTTAGATAGGGCTTTGGTCGAGGAGAGTTATTACTATAGAGGGACGGCCTTTGAGAATCTAAAGCAGTATCCGCAAGCCATCGCCGACTGTAATGCCTTGCTCAAGCTTAAACCTAAAGCCTACTGGGCGTATTACTTGCGGGGCCGTATATACGAAAAGATGGGAGAAAAACGATTGGCTGAAAGAGATCGGCAAATGGAGAGAAAGTTGCATGGCCATTGATTTGAGACAGGTAAGGATATTGCTCCTGTGCGGCGGTTGGCGGTTTGTGATGAATTGGTTTTACTCAATCAATTTTGATCTGGCGATGACCCCGGGCATACTGCTTGGCTTTCTCTTCGCCAATACCGGCTTCAGCAGCAAACTCTGGCCACCGCGCCACCACTTCTTGAACTTCCCTCACAATTTCTTTTGCGCGACCACGTTTCAGTGACACAGCCTTTTCACAGACCAGAAGATCGTCAATGGTGAAATTGTCGCGTTTTCCATTAATAGACATTTGATGCTGGTTTGTCCATTCGCCCTGGGCGTTCCAGCTGTATATCAGGTCGTACGCCGGTGATAATGACCAATTTCCCGATCGGTCCATAAGGAAAGCGATATTCTTTGTGTGATCGTCATGGTTTCTTGCAAGCACATTGAATACCATTCGACGGAACTGCTGTTCTATAGGTTTCATGCCGAGTCCCAGGCGGCGCATCACTAGCATTGCCTGCTCATAGGAATAAGCACCAGCAAGGTTGAAGTCGTAGTGCGCCATGCCGCAAAGAGACTGCATGTGAATTTTGTCGCCAAGATCTGTTCTATCAAAGCGCTTCGTCATAAAGTGACTGCGGCCATTCTCTTGCAAAATTCGACACTGGGTCATTTCTATTCCGGCTCTGGTGGCCATAAGATAGTAGGCAAATTCAACCAGGCCGTAACCAGAAGGATCGGCTATCTCTTTGTCTTTGTTGTTGGTTATACCGTCGAATTTTAGCAACCAGTACGTATAGCCTTCTGGTGCCTTGACTTGTCCTGACCTAATCTCATTGGTGTTTTCGTTCCAGGCAATTAGTGCTTTAGCGCGAGCGCCGCCGGCCGAGGAACTCACTCTGACGATGTCGAGCATTGCCGCTTCTTTTTCGCTTCTTGAACCAGCTAGTGAGCCTGCGAAATGCTCTCGCTCTGTCAATATCTGACTGGCTAGGTCTACTAGTTCGGGCATATCGACGGCTTTCGATTCATCCATGGTCATTTGTGGTGGAGCGAATTCGAGTGCCCCCATGCCGCGCTTTCCGGTGTAGCACAAGCGTTCAACAGCATCAAACGATCCGGGCAAGCGCCCTTGCGAGGCGAGCCATGCATCAATAACAGCGTTGCCGAACTTGTCTGGTAGTGCGTCTGCTAGCATTCCTGGCAGGCCGTAGAACGATTGTTTGTTGAGATCGGGGAACGAGAATACTTCGCGTGAAAGTCTCATCGTTAGAGGGGCTACGTTGATGCCGCTCGATCCAAATTGGTCAGTGTATTGAAATGTAGCAACTCCACCCGGTTGCTCCAAGTTTACGGCACCAATAGTGGTGCCCCAGAGGTTGACCCAAGCATTACTCATTCGTCGCCCCATTTCCAGCCACGATTAGTCGAGACGTTTCGCTTGCGCGCACGCTGCCGGTGATCGCGCTCCATTTGGGCGCGCTCTACGGGGCTAATCGATTGAGATGGAATTAGTGCTTCAAGTCTTTCGGTCAGGTGAAGCGCTCTCATGAGACGAAGAAGGCTAACAAAATCGGTTGGCAGTCCCTTCTCTATTCGGGCAAGAGTCGGCCGGGTGATGCCAGCTTCTTCGGCTACCTCAGCCTGGGTGAGGTTGCGGTTTAGCCTCAGTTGAGATAAGCGATGACCAATTTCTTTCAGGATTGCTTCGTCAGTGAGATAAGATTCAATGTTCATAATGCATATTCTGCTTTGCAAAAAGGTGCAATTATCAATTTAATGATAATTAGAATTATCACTATTGTACGCGTCGGTTAGTGTAAAGTCTATATAGCATTACAAGCTAAGATTGGACTTAGTGTAAATCATAGTTTGCATTAATGCATTACTAGGTGCTCAAGGCTTTTGCACTGCCCACCAAATTGAGTAGAGCAGCGAAAGTACAAAGATAGTAAACAGAGTAATTTTGATCCAGCTGTAGGGGCGCTCACCCTGCACTTCTCCTGTGCGAGCATTAACTACAACTTGATAGAGTTTCTGTTGCAGGCGGTAAGCGCCAACATAGACAGGAAGCAGAATGTGCTTGAAAGTAATAGCAGCATGCTGCGTTTGCACTGACAGTATTCTCTGCTCGTCCCCGCCAATCTGATAGCAAATATCGTTTTCTATTACCCGAGCCATAACGGTCTGCGCTTTCTCGAAGCCCTCAGATAAAGTGACCTGATAGCGCTCGGCTTTGTATCCAGCCAGAAAGGCTGGATCAAAAGGCTTTAGCTCTGGTAGGTCCCAGGGCTCTAGCTCAGCGAGTGCCTTGGCCGGTAGTGACTTGGTGCCCGAAATCAAAACATCATCAAACCAGCGTGTCACTGTGCCGGCAGCTGGATACCAAGCCGTTCTGCGCACTTGTCGGCTGGCTTGTACCTGGTTGCCATTCGAATCTGTCTCGGTGTAGTATTCGGTTTCATAGTAGTACTCACCGCGTTGGCCGGTGTAGTGGCTGGTTGTGTGCGAATCGTAAGTCCAGAATGGAATATACATACCCGAGATGCCGCCAGGTACTGCAAAGCGCTTCAATGCATCGGGAGCAAACCAGCGGGTGGCAATCCAATCTTTGATTGCCTCAGTCGCGGCACTTTTCTCTATGCGAAAAGGAAGAACTGCAGCTGGTGCCAGTATTGGGTCTGGCGATTTGGCTTGGGCTACAAGAGCGGCGCCACAGAAGCTGCACTGACTTGCTGTAACAGGCGGAGTGAAAGTGACTTTGGCGCCACAGCTCTTGCAGTCAACTTCAAGGGTGTCAGGAGCAAGTTCGATTAATTGCTCTGGCAGAAGTTTTAAGTAGCGCTCGTAATCGCATTCGACAATTGCTTCTTTGCTCTCGGCTATCTCTTCTTTGTGTTGGCAATACTGGCAAGTGAGGGCGCCATCTTTAGGCTCGAAAAGCAGGTCGGCGCCGCACCCGGGGCAGCGGTAGCGCCGTACTTTTTCGATCAGGCTTGGCTCTTTTTGTTGGTTACCTTGCGCACTTTGCTCAAGTGAAGTTTTCTCTGGCGAACTCATGTCTTTTTCACCTTCTTCAGTACTAGCCAGTTACTTTGTCTATCGGTACGGGAGCGATCCTGGCCAATTGTAATGGTTCTGCCAGTGGTGGCAGCGCGATACCAGCCTTCGTCCCAGGCGCCCATGTCGAAGTATAATGCTTCGCTTACGCCCAGGGCCGCCAGGTCGTTGTTGAAGGTGCTGAAGGTAATGGCCTTGTCGCTTTCAAAGATTTTAAAAGTACCCTGTTTAGTCAGTCCAATAGCCCGACGCTGAAACTTACTCTGGTCGCGAAATGTAGCAGGGCTACCGTTGTGTACAATCAGAAATTGCTGGAAGAGAGAGCCTTTTGCTTTTTGCACTGATTCTAGAAATGCCGCTGAGAGCGTTGTGGCTTTGTTTGTGGCGAGTAGTTTGCACTGGCCGTTCTCGATTACCATAGCGCCGCCCAGCTCATGATTAATGGCACTGGCGTTGCCGATTACACCATTACTAATGAATACTCCGTCAACTTTGTTGTCGTGTCTGGTAAAAGCTGCCGGGATGCAAAGAACGATATCGCTATCTGTTGTTGAAGGTCTGGTTATGCAGAATTCGAAGACAAAGTTACCTTGTGGAAATAGTTGATAGGCAACACCACTTGCTGCTTTGAGGTGCTCAACGCTGATTCCTGTAGTGTCCGTGTTTCCCGTGGATCTTTTGTTTTGTTTGTTTCCGGTGTTTCCTTTGAACTCTTGGTCGCCGTTGCCATCGGCCGCATGCCCAGGGCAGGCCGCTGTTAAGCAGATTACAAAACTGATTGCCGTACTGATTACCGTACTGATTACCTTAAACATCAAAAGCACTCTGGGCAACTTAAGCGAATGGGCAATCAGTATAGCAGCGGCAGCCTATAGTGATTACTGGCGCTTATTATTTCGATCTTTACTTCTTTTCTGCCACTAAAATCAATTTCTCGGCGCCTAAAGTAAATGGCTCTGGCGCTTCTAGGTCAGTAGATGCCAACATTTCTAGTACAGAGAAGCCTGCGCCTTCTAGCATATGACAGAGTTCACCGGCTGTATAAATCCAATGCTTGGCCGTGCGCACTTCTTTCTTGCCATCTTGGATGTAGGTATACGCCGTTTTTACGGTGCTGCTTTGGCAGTTGTATTGGTTTTCTATGAGCATGTACATATCGCCGACCTGAAGCCATTCTTTCTCGCCACCATTGACGAGAAAACACTCAGCAATCATGGCCGAGTCAATCACCAGGCGGGCTTTGCTCTTCAAGCTTTTGCCAATAGCTTGTAAAAATTCGTTGGTGCCGGCGCGATCAAAGTAGCCAAAGCTATTGCCCATGCAGAAAGCGCCGTCATACTCTTGCGGTAATGCCAGTTGGCGCATGTCGCCTTGAATATAATCAATTTTGGTTTTGTGTGCCCGAGCTGATTCTTTTGCTTGCTCGATAAATGCTTGAGCGAAATCCACTGCGGTTACTTTGTATTCCATTAGCGACAGAGGCAGGCTGAGTCTGCCGTTGCCACAAGGTACGTCTAGTAACTTGCTGCCTCGTGGCGCTGAAAGAGTTTCGAGTAAAAAGGCTACTTCTTCTTCGGTTTGTTCGATAGGAATAGCTCTGCGCCACAGCTCTAGCGACATCCCTTGAAAGAATTCGGCATACCATTGGTTGGCTAATGCTTTTGATTGTTCTTTTGGTTCTTCTTTTGCTGTTTTAGCTTTTGCTTCTTTTGCTGACACTGTAGCTCCCGACACTTCCGCGGACTATGGCGATTCCTTTTTGTCAGGAGTATCTATAGCACATTTGCCATTATGATTGAATCGCGCGGGCTAACCAGGCCGTGGTCTCTGCTTCGTATTTTTTGCGCTTCTAGCGCTTCTAGCGCAACTTGAGGCCAAACGACAGGCCTTCGTCGGCTGCAGGGCGGATAACATGCACACGCAAGTCTAGGGGCGCTTTCTTTAGGACCGTTTTTAGGACGCTGGTGGTGAACCAACCCTGGTTGAACGACGAGGTATCGGCTAAGAGAATTGCCAGATTGCAGTCGTATTGTTCTGCTTGTTTAATTATGCAATCGGCGATGTCATCGGCCACGATAACTTGACTTAGCACCTCGGCATTAGCAAAGTTTCTCACCCTGGCAGCTATTTCTTCGAGGAAGGCACGCGCTTCTCTGGTCTTGCGGTCTTGTTCGCTCAGTCTGCTGATGGCTTCCATGGGGGTGTAGGCAGGGGTGTCGAGCACATTGTTTTCTATAACGTGCAAGAGAACTATGGTCTCGAATGGCAAGTCTTTATTGGCAAAGAGTATGTCTTGCACGGTTTCGCCATAGTCGAAGCTTTTAATTGGAACCAAAAGCCTGATTGTGCTTTCAGTTCGATTGTTATTGCTGTTGCTGGTGTTTTCTGCGTTCATTACCTTGCCTCAATCGCTGTCTATATGTCTACTTCGTCAGTCGTGAACTTGCGGCCTCCTGCCAAATAAGTACGGCAGCTTTAGGCTCCTCTTTAGCTCCGGCTGTTTGGATGAAGCACTGCCAGCGGTGCTCCAGTCGATTACCAGCATTTCTCGATGCTCCATTTCCCATTCCATAAACATTTGCAGTACGGCATGATCGAGGTATGTCACTTCTTCTAAGTGAACATGCAGTTCTGCCTTATCTTTTATCTCTTCCATTAAACTAAGCAGGTATGGAATGTGGGCGAATGTGGCTGCCCCAGAGAGTTTTAGCGTGTATATGCCCCGATCGTTTGGCTGTATCAAGGTTGCTTTCAGATGCATTAGTCTGTATAGCTCTTTGGCAATGGCGACAACTAGTCCGATTACAACTCCAGTGAAGAGATTGGTGGCGAGAATGGCAATCACTGTCAATGCCAGTAGTATTTTTTCTTCCCTGGGATAGTCCACAATTGTTTTTTTGATCTCGGCAACCATGCGCACGCCGATGAAAACCAGAATGGCAGCCAGGGCGCAGGTGGGAATGTATTCGAGTAAGCGAGGGAAGAGAATGGCAGCTATTAGCATTAGCCAGCCGTGTACCAGGTTGGGAATTTTCGTTGTGGCACCGCTTTGCCTGTTGGCTGAGCTGCGTAAAAGTACTCCAGCAATAGGGAGGCCGCAGATCAGTCCGCTTAGTGCGTTACCCGCGCCCTGGGCGATCAGCTCGCGGTCGTAGTTGAAGCGCTCCTGTCCATTGCTTGCGGTCTCAAGGGCTTTAACGGTTATGGTGGTTTGGGCGCTGACGACGAATGTTAGCGTAATAGCCGAGAGCCAGATTGCTGGGTCGATAAATTGCTTGAAGTAGTCGGGTGTATTGTGCAGCCAGGTTATGCCCAGGTCGGCAGGTAGTTGCACTTTTTGCACACCCAGGTGCATCAGTTCGGCGGCTAGCGCTGCAATTACTATTGCAACTAGGGCCGGTGGCAATATTTTGGCTATTGGAAGTTTTAGCTTTGACCAGCCGTAGGCAATAGAAATCGAGGCCAGGCCCAGTAGTGCTGCGCTGTGGTTAATGCCGGCAATGAAAGCCTGAGGAATCATTAGCAGGTTGGCAAAGCCGGTTTCTTTTGGGGCATCATCAAGCATGATGTGGAATTGCGAGAAGATAATTAGCAGCCCCATGCCTATTAACATGCCGCTCACTACTGCCGGTGATACCGCACGAAACCAGCGCGACTGCTTGCTTAGACCGATTGCCAGTTGTAGCAAGCCGGCAATTAGGACAATTGGGCCAAGGGCGGCCAGGCCATGTTTGTGTAACATCTCGGCAACAAGAGCGCCGATGCCGGCGTCTGGTCCTGATACCAGGGTGGGTCAGCGTGATAGGCCTCCGGTTATTACTGCGCCTATAAAGCCAGAGAAGAGGCCGATTTCTGCTGGTACACCAGCAGCAATGGCAACGCCAATGTTCAGCGGTAGAGCAACGAGCAGTAGTAAGACCGCTGCAGAAAGTTCTTTTGAGAGTTTTGGTTGTGAGGGTGTGGCTGGGTTCGATGGCATGCAGTCGTTGTCTCCAATGGCAGCGGCTGTGCTTCTCCGACGCGGCAGATAAGCGATAGGTTCAGTTTTAAATTTCCTGATACTTCCATTAAAGACCACTAAGCTGTCTATTCTCTTTCAACTTGCCTTGTAAGACTTTTTTGGGGTACTGTAGTACTTAGGAATCTGTGGTCGTCTACCGTATGGTGACAGCTATGAACAGGAATCCATTCATTTCTTTGTCTTGTGCTGTGCTGCTGTTTGTCAGTACAGCCTTTGAGCAGCCCAGAGCCAACGCTGCTATGACAGTTTCACCAATGATTGTTTTGTCACTTAGTGGCGACATGTTCAATCAGTCTAGGGTTTACTTGAGCAAGGTTGGCCTGCGGGTCACTTGTAAGCAGGGCTATGCTCTTTGGCTTGCTGATGAGCCTGAGAATGTTTGGATGGTGAATCCAGACAATAAAACTTATTTGCTTCTGCCTTTCGAAAAGTACGCCAAAGATGAGCAGGCTGAGTATGGGCCGAATCGCTGTATTTTTAGAGATCCACCCGAGGTCGAACATCTCGCTGGTTCTGATATGAAACTGCGTTTGCGTCGCTATACAAATTATTTGCCAGGAACTAATTTGAAGGCACCCGACTTCGCTAAGTTAAAACGCACTCGCCGTGAAGCGGAGGTGGTTTATATCGATGAGCAGCCCATTCCCACAGCCGTGAAAAGGCATTGGTGTGCTTTGATTGGGCTCACTGGTGATGAACTGCGGACGCCTTCTTCTTCTTCTTCTTCTTTAGATACTGCGACTTCCTCAAGGCGTGCGCCGAAGGGGCTACCTGTTGGCCTGGGGCGCCGTGTAATTAAAAAGTGGTGGGGTCAGAAGAAGTTTTCTGGTACCAGTGATAAATGGATTCAAATCATTGAATTGAAGGCCTTTGCCAAACAGCCTTTAGACAACAAGTTCTATGCCAAGCCTGTGGGGTACAAGGCCGCCAAAGACAAAACCTCGCTTTATCTTTCCGGTGATGGAGTGATTAAGCACGAAGATATTGAAGACTTTTTTCAACGTAAGCTCTGAGCTGATATTACCGCTGGCAGCTACTTGCTAGTAGATTCTTTCTCGTAATTTTTTCTAGCAGATTCTTGCGCCCGTTGCCTGTAGTTAGATGGTAGTTATCTCTCTAGCTTTCTTACTCACTTCTTCGTATTCTTTAACTCGGCCCTGTTTGTAGAGCATGCGGCCGTATGTCTCTAGCAAATCTTTTAGCTCTTTGTCTTTGCTTTTTAGAACATTTTCTTTGATTTCTATCGCTTCTTTTAGCAGTGGCTCTGCCTCTTGTACATGGCCGAGATTGTATTCAACTGTTGCTAGTGCGCATAGACTTTGGGCCAGCTCTTTTTCATTGCCTTGTGGACTTTTTCTAGAGATGGCGAGAGCTTGCTTTAGTTTAGCGAGGGCGTCGCTATGTTCTTCTATCAGCCTGTCTTGTCCGGCATACTGAACAAGCAGAGGCACTAGTTTGATGCTGTCTGGGTTTGCTTTGCTTTCTTTTTCGATTTGCTCGTCAATGTCAGCCATTTTGATCAAGGCTTCTTCTTTGCGCAAGTGAAATGCTTTGTCTTTTTCGGTGGTGTTGTCTTTGTGTCCAACTTCAGTGCCACCAGCGGTTGTATATGATTGGCCCATGTTAAAGCGTTCGCCGTTCCAAATATAGAAGTTTTTGTCGTGTTCGTCTTTGAAGCCAGCGTTAAAACTTAGCTTGAGAGGCGCCTCGACTCCTTCTGGTAATGGCTTGAATGGTGCCGCTCTTTTGACACCAATCACAGCTAAGCGATCGGCATTTTTGTCGCCGGAAGATTTATCAATTGAGACTTTTCCCAGGCTGCCATCTTTGTTGATTTCGTAACTGAGGCCGACTTGCATAAACAAAAGCCGCTTGGGCACCCACCAAGCGGCATGAATGCGTTTGAAAACTTCGTTGCTGTAAGGGTTTAAATCTACGCCATTGGCAGTGACACCCCGTTGGCAGGGCAGAGTAAAAGTTATTTCCAGGGATGTTTCACCAGCAGGCAGTGGCGGAAAGGGTGCTGCTTTTTGAATGGTTGCAATTGCCAGTTGGTCTACAGCTGGATCTGCCGTTGGTTCTTTTACTTTCACTGCACTTATTGTGCCAGTCTTTCCTACTGTGAAAGTAACTGAAACGCTATTGACAGTGGTTTTTGCTGGGGGCGTCCACTTGATTTTATTCTGTACCAGTTTCATGTAAGGTGCAAAATCTTTCTTTGTCGGTGCGGCAACGGCTGGCGAAACGCCTATTGTTTCAACGCCGCTAGCGCAGTAAGCGATTGTCAGGCATAAAGATGTGGTTAGGAATGCCGCGGGTTTGAATGGCAGTTTGTGCACAGAATTTGGACCTTATGTATTTGAAGGGGCGATTTAATTTGAGTTGCAGAGCTATTTGCATTGAAAAGTTATTTTGGCTGAGAAACAGTGAGCGTAATTGTAGTGCCCTGGCCTTTTTCTGATTCGATTGCAATCTGACAAGGATAGAAGCAGCGAATTAGCTCTACTCTTTCGCGCATGCCCTCTAAGCCCATGCTATGCGAGCCATCAGCCTCAAGGCGCACTTGGGCAGCGTCAAAGCCAGCGCCGTTGTCTGTAACTTTAAATGTGCTGATGCCGTGAGAGGAGGCGCGGATGTCGACTGTAACGGTCGAGGCACCAGCGTGTTTCTCAATATTGTTGAGACTTTCTTGAATTACTCTAAATATGTGCAGGCTAACTAAGTCGGGATATTTTGGCAGCTCGCCGCTGAATTTGAAATCGATTGTCAATCCGGTGCGCCTGGAAATGCGTTCGAGTAGATCTTCAACTCCTACTTGCAAACCCCATTCTTGCAATTGTCTTGGCGAGTATTCGTTGACGATGTCTCGCAGTTGTACGACTACTTCGTCGACAATCTCGATAGTCTCTTCGGCTGAGAGCTTCTTGTCGCCTGACAAGTAGCGCTTGAGCATCATTAAGTCGGCGATGACACTGTCGTGTAAGTCGCGCGCCAACTGGTTTTTCAGTTCTTCTTGCTGATTGAGAAGCTTGAAAAGCAGATTGTTTTTTTCAATCTCTAATTGCTTTTCTAAGGTGGGCAGAATTTTTTCAGGAAATGGTTTGCTGCGAACGCGCTCTTTGCCCACGGCTAATTCGTCGATAAGATGTTCGACAAAACGACAAGTTTGCTCAGCGTTGAGCTTCATACCTTCGTGCTTCCAGGCCATCCCGCTGCCGCTGCCACTAGCATTGCCGCCACGGGTCTCAACGTATAAAAATTTACCGCGATAGCGCGAACCAAATTCGCTCATGGTAATGTGCGGCACTTCTTTGTCTGGTACGACGAAAAATTCAATCAGTCCTTTGGTCGCCCTGACCGAAAGAACATTGCCGCCGCCCGAGACTTTCCAGCGGCTGTAAAAAGATGGGCTGTTTTTGTTTTGCAGGTTTCTTTGTTCAGCGCGAGGTAACCAGTTTGTTGGTTCTGGCACTCTTTGGGGATCGCTGACGGTCAAATGCAAATTAGGCATTGACTCAGACAAGGTTCGGATATATTGACCGGCATGGTTTCTAAGAGCTTTTGATAGTTCTTCTGCTTGTTTTTGTAGGTACTCACCATTTACTTCATCGCTGATGGCTTGCTGTTCAGTAAATCGTTTCTGGTTTTCAGAGTTTTGTCGCGCCTTTACGCCTGGCAGAATACCTTCTTCGGGTAGATCCTGACCTGATTGGGCGCGAAAAAATTGTTTGAGAAAGTCATTCATCTTGAATCAGGTGCTCAATTTTCCATGTCAACGCTGCCGAAGCCATTTTGTACAGCCCAGGCAATTAATTGCTCGCGGGTTTCTAGGCCGAGTTTCAGCAGCAGTGTTTCGCATTGTTTGCGGGCTGTTGCTACGGAGGTGAAGCGATGATCGGCGATGTCTTGGTATTTCATGCCGCGGCCGAGCATGGTTAATACTTCCATCTCTGCTCTGGTGATCTTTTTGTAGGTCTTGGTTACTTCGTCTGAAATCAGACCAGTTTGTCCAGAAAGTACTGCTTGAATTGTCTCGGCAACTTTTGCCACACGTTCAGATTTGAGCAGGTAGGCTGAAACGCCCATGGCTAAAACTGATTGGATGAAGGCCATGCGGCTTTCGGCCGAAAAGATTATCAACTTGGTATGCTCACCGGCTGCCTCTCTGAAGGCTTCTATTGTCGCCTTGGGGCCCATTGAGCCAGGTAGGTGCAAATCTAACACGGTGACATCTGGTTGATGTTGGCGCATCAACCTAAGGCCCTCATCGCTTGTGCTGGCTGTTCCTACTACCGTCAGGCCTGGAACGTGGGAGAGGCCAAGAAATAGGCCGTCCATAGTTGCATGGTGGTCTTCTACTATTAGCACTTTTGCCAGTGCAGTTTCGGGCAGGTCTGTGTTCTGGGTGTTGGGCATTGCTGATAAATGTTCATGGGGGTTGCTAACATCTCCTATCTACCCTCTCTAATCGTTTAATATAGAGTTGCTATTTAATCTGGGGCAGGAGTTGCCAGCTCTTATGCCAATTGTGCAAAACATTGCAACAGCAATGGGCGCTAAGAGTTAGAGAGGCCTCCTGTGGGGGAACGTATTGCTATAGTTCATATATGTATTTGGAGCTGGGAGTAGACCGAGGGAAGCCGTGCCGCCATTCGATTTTTTGAAGAAAAACGCTACAACAAGAAGCTATCCAACCGATATTTTAATTGGTGAACTCTTTGTCAAGGCCGGGGTAATTACCCAGAAGCAACTGGATGACACTGCCCGTTCGGCTGGAACTAAGCATTTACATATCGGCCAGATGTTAACGATGTCAGGATTTATCAACCACCGCGATTTGCAGTCGGCGGTTGACGCTCAGTCGATGTTGCGTGACAAAGTTATTGACATGAATCTGGCTGCTCGATGTTTGAAGATTTCAGTTAAGAGTGGTGCTAATTTCCAGGACCTGGTTAAGGAAGAGTTGGCTATCGAGCAACAGGCTTCCACTCAAACCAATCGTCTCGGCGAACTATTAATGGATTCTGGCATCATCAATAAAGCTGTCTTTGGTGCGGCGATGCAGCGCTCGCTGGCTACTGGCCTTCCTCTCGGTCGCATTTTAGTACTTAATGGCTCAATGCCTGATTCACTTTTGCGCGTTGCTCTTGAGCTACAGGTGCGCGTACGTGACGATATGATGGCGCGTCAGGAAGCCCTAGATGCTCTGCGCAATGAGGCAACAAAAGCGGGTGCTTCGCTTTCTGGTAATCAAGGTTTATATGCTGATCTGTCTCTGCGACCTACTATGCAGAAGACTGTTCGCATTGGCGAACTGCTTGTCATGGCCAATTTTCTCAATGAAACTGATGTGATGAGCTGCTTAGAGCTTGGTCTTTTGAGCGAACGGCCAATTGGCGAAGTGATGGTAGAGCAAGGCTATGTTTCAGACCAGATGCTGCATGTCGCCTTGACTGTGCAACAGATGATTGAAGAAGGCATATTTGATCGAGAGTCTGCTGGTGTTGCTCTGAAGCAAATGCAGGAGACCGGACAGATTTTGCCCGAAGTGCAGAACTGTATGAACCGCATGAATCAAGCTCCAGCTACTGATGACGTCGCTCGGGGCAGTGGTGAGCTCGAAAGCGAATTTTCGCAAGCCGCTGCTATCGCAAATTCTCCAGCTACCTCAGATGATGGACCGTCCCTAGAGTCTTTGATGGCTTCTGTGGTTGGTACTTCTGAAGCTAAGCCATCGGGTTTGGGCAATCCCAATAACACTCTTTCGCGTTTGGCTGCACTAGAAGCTCATTATTTGAAAGATGAAGCCCTGACTGAAGTGCCTTCCGAGCCGCCTAGTGGTAATACTAGTAGTGGCTCTGCCAGCGATTCTGCCAAAGAGTATGGCGGCGATGGCTCGTCTGATACTCCGCAGACTTTTGAAGATCTCTTGATTGCTGCTAAGGTGGTTTCAAGTGATGATATTGACCGTGCCCTGCAAATGGCTCGTCAAAATCCGTTGGCTTTAGCCGATGTTTTAAAAACTACTGGTTTTCTCACTGATGTTGGTCGACAGGCTTCTCTCGATTGCAATCAATTGATGGAGAAAGGCGATCTTGCTTTGGTTAATGCTGCTCAAGTGCTTGATCATTGTATAAACCAGGGTCGTTTGCGCAATCTTACTTTTGAACAAGCTTTAGTTGAGCTTGGTTGGACGAGAGAAGAAACTGCTGCTGAAGTAGTTGCCGAGCCTGATGCTGCGCCATTTAGCCTAGAGTCTAAGCTTTCTGCTGTAGAAGAGTCTCTGGCATCAGAGCCGTCTGCAGCCCCAGATCTGTCTGCTCTCCTCAATAGCCTGGATATTACCCCTGACGCTAAACCTGCCGTTAAGCCTGAAGTGGTGATCGAGGCTAAACCTGAAGCTAAGACCGAAGCTAAGCAAGAAGCTAAGCAAGAACCTAAGCAAGAAGCTAGTCCTGATATTACTCCTCAGGTAGCTCCTCAAGCTGCTGCGCCTGCCGTTGAAGAGAAGGGTTCTGATCTTCTGAGTTTGTTTGGTCTGGCCGATGATGGTTCTGAAATCGGTGAAGTCAGTGAAATCGGTGAAATCGGTGAAATCGGTGAAGTAGATGAGAAAACAGCACTCGCTGCTTCTCAGGCTGAGGCCTTGATGGCTTCGCTAGCGCAAATACCTGATGAGGCTATTGCTAACGCTGAAGCTGAGGCTGCCGCCGATAACCCTGATGCTTTCCAGACGACTGCTGTTTTCCGCGCGATAGTCGAAGCAGAAGTAGATAAGGTAGCCGACATGGCTGCTTCTGAGGATGCCTCGTTGGATAGTCTTCTCAGCAAGCTTGAAGGTGCCGTTAACAGTTCTGCCGCTAGTTCTAGCAGCGCTCCATCAAATGGCGCCGCTCTAAAAGATTCTGGCGCTCTGGACTCTAATTTTGGTATTGCTAGTGATGCGCTGTTCGGCACTGATTTCCTTTCGTCTGAGAGCCTTATGCTTGGTGCTGAATTTAGCCTTAGCGGCAAGGCCGATGCAAAAGCTGACCTGCCAAAATCGGAAGTTAAGGAAGAAGCGAAACAAGATCTTGCTCAAGAGGCAATAACAGAATCAAAACCTGAGCTAAAGCCAGAACCAGCTCCCGCTCCCGCAGAGCCAGTAAAAGAGTCTGCGCCTGTGGCAGAAGATGAAGTTGATTTGCGCTCGCTCTTCTCTAGTCTTAAGTCAGAGCCCGCCCGTCCCGGCGATTCGGTTAAACCGATACCTGCTCCTCAGGCTCCTGCTGTTGCCGCTGCAGCACCAACTCCAGCTCCTGCTCCAGCGCCTGTATCTGTGACTGCACCTGTAGCAGAGCCAGCGGTAAAGTCATCACCCACTCCGCTGGTTGTTCCTCAGCTTGCGCCTCAAGTTCCTGCCACAGTTGATATTCCTCTTCCAGTGGCAGCAAGTGCTGCGCCAGCTCCGGTTCCAGCACCAGCGCCATCTCCAGCACCAGCGCCAGCTCCGGTTCCAGCTCCAACTCCAGCTCCAGCCCCAACTCCAGCTCCGGCTCCAGCCCCAGCTCCGGCTCCAGCCCCAACTCCAGCTCCGGCTCCAGCCCCAGCTCCAGCCCCGGCTCCTGTGCCAGCGACTCTGTCTGCGCCGCCACCACCTCCTGTTAAACAACCTGAGGCCCCTTCGGCTCCGGCTGCTGTTTCTGCTCCACCAGCTGAAGTTAAGCCGAGTGCTTCCAGTTCCCGTCTAGCCAAGATGAATGAAGCTGAAGTTGCTGCTGCTAAGGCTGCCCAAATTGCCACCATGTCTTCGGCTCTAACGAAGATGGCCGAAATGCACTATGAGCAAGAGAATTATCCCGAGGCTCAACGCGCCTATGAGCGCATTCTGTCCTGGCGGCAGGGCGAGCTTGGTGCCTCCCATCCTGAAGTTGTTGACGATCTCAATAACCTGGCTGGTGTAATGTGCGTTCAAGGTCTATTTTCTGAGGCTGAACCGCTCATTGCTAGAGCCGTCACCATTCTTGAGTATGCCGAAGTGCCAGAGCCGTTGAAGTTGGCTGAGAACCTTACGAGCTTAGCTGGTTTACAGTTCCAGCAAGGCATCTTCGATAAGGCTGAGCCACTATTAGCTAAGGCCCTAGTGCTGCGTGAAAAAGAGTTGGGTGCTGATAACCCTGAATTGGCTGACAGCTTGCGCGATTTTGCTAAGCTTCTTAAGAAGTTGGGCAAGCCAGAAGAGGCTGAGAAGCACTATAACAGGGCTAAGGTTCTTCTCGGTCGAGCCTAGTATCAGGTGGTAGCGCGAACTCTATCTAATAGATTTCGGCAGTGTGCTTGGGCTACTGCTGTTACTCTCTCCTTGCTCTCTGATTCGGCCTGGGCGGGTTCCGCTAAGAAAGTGGAGCCCGATGCCGCTGCGCTAGCCTGTCAGCAGGGTGAGCAGTTGCTCTTGCAGGGCCAAGCCAAGGCGGCAGAAGAGGCGTATAGAAGTGCTGTTAAAGCTTACCCGCAATCGCCGCTTGCCTTGTCTGGTCTCGCCAGTTGTTTGCTGGCTCAGAACAAAGCTTATGCTGCCCTTGATCAAGTCAATCGGATGCTTGCTTTAGTAGCTCCGCTTGCTACGGAGTCTGGCGTTAAGCCCGGTTCGGCGACCATGCCACTTACAGCCTGGCTCGTTGGTGCCAAGGTCTATCACCGTACTGGCCATTTAGACAAGTGTTTATCGTGTTACGATTCCTATCTGCAACTTGCTCCCAAGAGTGATGAGCGCGAGCAGTATGTGGCTCTGGCTGGGGTTATTCGCTCGCAAGTAAACGCTGCTAAGGATAAACCTAATCAATATGTGGTCACTACTGGCGGTGCTAGCGATTATCTTAAAGATGCGGTTTCTGAGGGGCTTTTTCGCTGGCCAGTCAAGCGCTTTCCCTTGCGTGTTTACATCGCTAGCGCTGATGCCATAAAGTCGTATAGGCCGGAATATGAGGAAGCCGTCCGTCAGTCAATTGATGATTGGGACAAAGCTACACTCGGTCAGATTGGTTTGAAGATTGTAGATTCTGCTGATGATGCGGATATAACTGTCAATTTTGTTGATGATTTGCATGCACCAGCATTGCGAGCTGAGGCTGGAAAAGCTCAGCTTACAGGAAATATGGAAGGCGTTGACAAGGCCAGCGTGCTGCTTCTGACCATATCGCCCTTTCCTGATCAGCTAATGACGAAAGACTTTATGCGCATGATTGCCGTGCATGAAATTGGTCATGCTCTTGGTCTAACTGGGCATAGCCCGTACGAAGAAGATGTGATGTTTCCGGCTCTCTCTAATCAGCGTGGTATCACTTCGCGTGACGTGGCCACTTTGTATAAGCTCTATGAAATTGGTGGTGCCGCTATCAGCACTGATTCTTCTGATTTAACCGATAAAGGTAAAATTCAATTGCTTTTTGCTGAGGCCAGCAAAGCTAAAGCAAATAATGATATCGCTAAGGCCTTGGAGTACTTTGAGCAAGTTTTGAAAATTGATAGCAGCAATAAAAACGGACGAATGCTTATGGCTTGTGAACTCAATAACATGGGTTTGAGTAAGATTACTGAGCCTGTGCAAGCTCTCAAATATTTTCGTTGGGCCAGTTATTTTGATGGCGATCAAGTTGTTTATGCTAAGAACATTTCCAGCTGTTTCTTCAATCTCCACATAGATGAAAGTGTTGCTAGTCATCTTAATCAGGCTCAGCTTTGTCTGACCGCAAAAGATTATCGCGGGGCTGTGGTGGAATATCGTGCAGCACAAAAGCTCAATCAGTCTGCTGCTATCGCCCCTAAGCTAGCTGAGGCTGAAAAACTTGCGCTTACGCAATCGATAGGGAGCATTAATCAATAGGGTAAGTCATGTCACAACTAGCTTCAGCATTCACATTGTCATCAGATGTTTTGGATAAGGCTAGCAAGGAGCTATCTGAGCGGAAGTTTGATGGTTTTTGGAATATTCTGTTCACCGAGGCTGCGAGAGTCAATCCGGAATATGGTTACTCAGGATCGCTGCTTGTTATTGCTATTGAATTTCTTCTAGCCTCGGGGATTGAGCTGCCAATGAACTTGACGTTAACAGCGACCGCCATGCAAGAATTTCAGGATATAGGGCTGGTTGTTGGCGCGCAACCGAGAGCTGGGGCGGAGACGCTGGATTTGCTCAGGAGATTGAGCTTTTCGGACGAGGAGTTCGCTGAGTTCTATCGCGATTACGCGAATGAAGAAGGGGGCGCTGATATTGAATTGGCAATGCGCGAGGGTCTCGATTTTCTCAAGAGAGCACTACAGCAATTGCAGAGTGGCGGTGATTGTTTGATCGTTTTGATTGGTTAGTCTGCAAGGTATCAGTTTATCTCGGATAGATACCTTGTCTGCTGTTGAATGGGCGCTTGTATTCGCTAAGGCTTTTTAACGACTGCGGCTTTTGAAGAAATCCCAGAGCAGTTCACTGGCGTCGATGTCCTGACAGATTTTGCCAGTAAGGCCAGAGATAGCGCTTAAGTTTGGACAGCCTGGCCAGGTATGGCCACCGCCTTCTATGGTGTAGAGCACTACCTGATTAGAGTATGAACCATAAGTTTCTTTTTTAACTGTGGTGCCATCTCTTGGATCTCGGTCTGCAACAGGTGTGACTTGGGGACTGCCATTGCAGTTATTGTGGCCTGTCCAAAAGCCAATTGTTTCTGGTACGGTCATAAGTCCACCATAACGCGCCAGGCCATTGTCTATGGAGCCCAGCGCGCCTAAGCCGAGAGTTTCTCCGAGTTTGCCTATGTCTTTGGTGCGGCCGTCGGCCCAGGGTAGTAGGGGATCTTCTGTGCCGAGAAAGAATACAATTGGTACCGCTTTGCTGCCCTGCATCATGCCTTGGGTGCGGTCCATCATAGTTGAGGCGACGACTCCTGCTGCAGCAATTTTGTCAGGAAGATTGCAGGCGAGAACCTGGGCAAAGAAGCCACCGTTGGAGATACCACAAGCATAGACACGTCGGCGGTCGATATTTACTTCTTTTGCTAGTTTGTCTAGCAGGCTCGAGACGTAGGCGATATCATCAACCCCAGAGCTAGTGCGGCCGTCACTCCAGCGGTTGTTAATACCTTCTCCGTACACTGCAATGAAATTATTGTGATCGGCCACCGGGTTGAAGCCAGTCATCCCCATCATCATGGTGCTGTTCATGTGTAGACCGTGAAAAATGAGGACTACGGGCATTGGTTTGCTGCGGTCGTAGCTCGCCGGCACATGCACTTGAAACTGGCGTTGTAGCCCGTCCACCATAACCGAGTCAACAAAGTGGTATGACTTGCCCTTTTGTTGGCTCTGCTGATTTTGCGAAGTTGCTGCTGGACTGCTTTGATTCGCTGCGTTGGACTGGTTAGGCACCTGTTGATATTGCCGTTGATATTGCTGATATTGCTGCCGTTGATACTGTTGTTGTTGATATTGCTGTGTCTGTTGTTGGTAGCGCTGTTGCGGAGCTTGGCGGCCTTGAGCGCTTTGACCACCTTGAGCGCTTTGACTACTAGGTACAACTCGCGCCTGACGAGAGCCTGGAACCCATTCATACTGAGTCTGCGTGAAAGCTGGTTGACATATGGCCAACGTCAATATGGCATCTGTGGCCGCGATTAGTGCCATAGACGCCACGGATCTCAATTGTCGGCTAACGTTATAAGACATTTCGGCCTACTTCGCCTGCGTAGCGTTTCTCCTTTTGACTAGTCTAGCACCGCCAATTTCGCCGGAATTAATGGCAATCCAGCGGCTTGGTAATAGTATGTTCAGTAGGATGGGTAATAGGATAATAAGAGCTGATGAGGACTATTTTGATGAGCATAGTACTGGCGGCGCACGAAACTAAGAGGAACGGGATGGTAAAGCAGCTAAGCTGTTTACTTGCACTTCAGGTTGGCTTGGGGCTGCTTGGACAGGCTGCCTTTGCTGAAGAAGCTGTTGCTCCGAACCCTGTCACTCCGCAATCTACTACAGGCCAGGCAAATAGTTCTTCCACCACCACGGCTTCTACTTCCGCTACAACTTCGACTTCGACTGCAGCTCCAGTTTCCTCTACCGTGCCTCCTTCCGCACCAGCAGCTGCTTCGGTGCCTGCAGCCGCTGCCGCAGCTAATGATGGTCCGCTGGTTGAGCCAGGTCCGGCTGAAGCTCGGCGCACCGCTCTAGTGATGCGAATTTTTAATGCCAAGTCTCAAGGTATTGGCATTGATGCTTATCTAAATGCCTTTGCCATGCTCGAGAATTCGGTCAAGACCGGTGAAACGGAGGCCAATTTGAACAAGCGCATCGACTCTCTTAATAGCAGTCTAGACGACCAATTGAAGCGCAGTGCCGTGCTGAAGACACAGCGGCCCGCACCTCCGGTTGCTGCGTCTGGCTTCCCTGCGGGAGGTTTAGGTAGTGCTGGTGGCTCTTCTGCTGGCGGCACAAGCGACCTAATTCGTAAGTTGCAAGAAAAATATGGCGATCAAATTCCTGGTAATCTCAAAGATAAGTTGAGCGGTGGTCAGATTCCTGAGAACCTGAAAGACAAAATTCCTGCTGGTCTTGGTGGTCTTGATCCTGGTCAGATAGAAGATTTGATCAAGAAATATAAGAAGTAGCGCCAAGCTTTATGCACATACGCATAACTTTGGGCCCTATAGCGTCAGCTTTGCTCCTCACTTTGGTCGGTGTTCTGCTTGTTTCTTTGTGTTTGTCGATTTACTGGAATGAAGTTGAAAGGCGAATTAATGTTCTATGTGCCTCGAAGGGGTGGTCTGAGTGCGCTGCCGCGGTGCCTGGCGACATAAGTTTGCGCTGGCCCTTTGTGCCTAGTTCGGGGTCAGCCCCGGGCCTCTCTCAAGGGGCTGAACAGGGGGCACCCTCTACTTTGCTCCAAAATTACTTTCTTGAGTTGGCTGGGACTTGTACAGAGCAGTCTCTGGTACCCTCAGCGGCAGCCGTAGCTGTATTTGTTGATAGAGCAAAGTTTTACGAATATCAATGGCACTTCTCGCACCTCTCTGAGGCCTATGGGCGATGCGCTGTGGGGCTTTATAGAAAAAGAGCTAAAGCCGCCTTAGCCAATGTAGGCAGCAATAAGCAGGCGGCGGCGGAGAGTCTTGAGTCTTTGGCAAACAGCTTGCGCCATTTGGCCGAACTGTACCAGCGCCATGGTAAGTATTTAATAGCTGAGAAGGCTTTGAAGGAGAGCATCGATGTGGCCACTCAGGGTTTTGCCCTGGCTGATCAAAAATCGGCTGAGCGCCTTCGCGCAGAGCTTTTAGTTGATTATGGCGCCCATATCAAGATTCTCAATGATTTGGGACGCACACCTGAAGCTGAGCATGAGAGCAAACTCTTGCTTGATCAGTAGGCCTAGACAGCAGCAAGCATTGAATATGTGATGCCTAAAGCAAAGAGTGATATTTCACTATTGTGAAATATCACTCTTGATTTCGTAAGCTGCTCTTTCACAGAGAAAGTCAGAAATTGAACCTATCTTGAATAGTATTCAATTACCAAGTTCTCTTTGAAGGTTTGGTCTAGTGATTCGCGATCTGGAACCAAGACGTATTCAACTTTCATTTGCTCAGCATCTGTCTTGAGCCAGGTCGGAGTTACGCTTGTCAAGCCGATGTTCATTGGTTTGACAGAAGCTGCACTCTTAGGATCGATAGTGACCACATCGCCTGGACGTAGTCTGGCTGAAGCGATGTTCAAGCGCTTGCCGTTGACTTGCACGTGGCCGTGGGTTACCACTTGTCTAGCTTGTCTTCTAGTGCCAACTAGGCCGGAACGGTAGAGGATATTGTCAAGGCGAGATTCGAGAATCTGCAGCATGACAGTACCGGTAACGTCTTTAGCGCGGGTGGCTTCTTCGTAAACAGAATAGAATTGAGCTTCGCTGACATCGTATGTCCAGCGAATCTGCTGTTTAGCTTTTAGTTGCAAAGAGTATTCTGAAGTCTTCTTTCTGTCCTGGCCGTGTTGGCCTGGGCCATAGGGTTTGCGAATGAAAGCGCATTTTGGCTTCCCGCAAAGACTAGCTCCTACTGACCTGCAGCGCTTACATGTTGATTTCGTGTACCGCACGATTACTCCTTAAATATGGTGGATATGGTTGATGTATAGAGATTTAATATAGTTTGATCGCAGTTTCGGTCACCGGATTGGCTTTTTGGAAAATCCCTGGAGAAGGCAGGAAATCGCCAAAACACTTATCTGGTGTGCCTTTTAGGCGTCTGCTAGACTGATGCGCCGCGGCAGTCTTCGCAGTACCCTTTTAAAATAAGCTCTGAGTGCGAAAAATCAAAGCCATTTCGCTCTGCTATTAACGAACCTAAATCAGAAAATATCGATTCTGCCTCTAAAGTTTTGCCGCAATTGAAGCAAATTAGGTGATCGTGGGCCCTTTTATTAGTTGAAGTTTCAAAAGCTTGAGCCTTTGGTTGCTTAACAGAGCTGACAAATCCTTCTGCCCTCAACTTGTCTATTGCCCGATATATGGTCGATAGAGAGGCTTTGACCCCATCCTTCTTGGCAATCTCGTGCAGCTCGGATGCTGTCAAGTGCGACCCGTCGTCACGTGCTTCTATTAATTTTTTCAACTTTGCGGCAACTCCGCTCGGTGGAAGGTCACCTTCTTTACGAAATCTGGCCAGTAGACGATAAACCGATCGTTCACTTACCGACAGACCTTTTTGCTTCGCCAAAGCCAGCAGTTCGGTGGGGGTAATATCTTTGCCCCTTGGACTGGTGGTGATTAGCTCGCGCAATCTAACTCGTAGGTTTCTATCGTCTTCGGTCATTAGGTCTTGAATCAACTTCTCTTACCGCACTGACATCTGTTGCTCAGGCAATCTATATGGTCTTGCAGGCTCTGATGACCACCGATTAGAAATGCCGAGCGCAGCAGTTTGTCTTTGCTGTGCATAGTGACGACGCCGTTATCCCAGCGCACAATCATGTCGTTGTCGCGATCATGAAAAGCAATTGTCCCGCCGACATTGGCCGCCACGCAGGCACTGGAAAACTTTGACCAAACCCGGCGCCCTCTGAGGTTTTGCAGACCAGCGGGGGATAGCGAATCGACGCTAGTTTTCTTCTCTGTTGAAGAGATTGGAAACTTTGTATGTAACCACTCGTGGTGGCTGATTGTTGCGCTCATTTTCGGTTGACCTTAATAGAAGACACTGGCCGGGAATAAAAAAACCAAGAAAGACATTTCCATGTATTTTATGCGAACTGTTCTCAATTGGTTTTGGGAATTGAGATTCACCTCTGTCATCGATTTCAAGATTCAAGATTGCTCCTTTTTGCCTGTTTATAGTTGTGCAAAATTCCTGAAACTACCACGGGCTACTAGAATTGGCGATTCTCTTAGCTGTCCAAAGCACTTGTCGCTTACTAAGAATTATTCTCAATTGAGGCCCGATTATCATAACTTAGATGCGAATAGTTTCAATTCTTGACAGAGTGTATTTAACCTTTTTCTCCCGTCATTACTTGCTCACGCTAACTTGCAGGTAAATTATGTTGATGATTTCCATTCGCAATAATATGACAAAAATGGCAAAACCTAATTGTCCGTGAGGCTTCTGTTGTCATGTTGCGCTATGTGCGCGAGCCTTTACTTGAGCTTATTGCGACTATGTTGCAATAAGCTAATTGACAGGAAATGCAATAACTCTGAGAAATGCCCATTTGGCGGCTTTTCGCTAGTCTGCAACTGTGCCTCTATTGCTTGTGTGGTTTTGTCTTGAATAGCTAGGCTGAGGTTCTACTTTTCTCTCGCGCAAACTTTCAGGAATCCCCACAAAACAACAAGACAAGTCGTCCACTGCAAGATCTTACTTCATTGGACTAAGCCGACTTAAGACAAAAGAAAGTGAAAATCGTTTTCGCGACGATTCGCTGTTCCTTGCCTCAGGTTGGTCGTTGCTTTCTTGGGAGCTGAATTGTTTGCGCAACTGCGCGAACCTAATAAGGAGAACAATAATGAGAATCGCATTTCTTGGCAAAGGCGGCTCAGGTAAGACCACTACCGCCGCTAGCTTCATTCGTCATGCCTCAGGCAAAAGCCCATTTGTTTTGGCTTTTGACGCTGATGTTAATGCTCACCTGGGTGCCGCTCTATCTATTGAGTCTGAGCCGCCGCATCTCGGAGAACTCTTCACGCCTATCACTGAATATCTCAAGGGCAAGCGCACTGATCTGGGTGAGAAACCAATGATCATGACCACTCCGCCATCGCTCTTGTCTAACTTCATTCGCTGTCAGTTTGATGATCCTCTTATTGCCAAATACGGACGTCGGCAAGGTGCCATTGCCTTGCTCACCGTCGGAAAGTATGAACAAGCTGATGTGGGCTCGGCCTGCTATCACTCAAAGCTTTCTGGCGCTATCAGCATCCTGCATCACTTGCTTGATGGCCCCAACGATATTGTCGTTGCAGACAATACTGCCGGCACTGATGCTGTAGCTACGTCACTCTGGTTTGCTTACGACATGCATATCTTTGTGGTTGAGCCAACTCAGAAGTCAGTGCAGGTCTATAAGGACTTCATCAAGCTCTTGCCTGCTCTGGCTGCCAAGACTTACGTTCTCGGCAATAAAGTAGAGGGAGCTGAAGACGAGCAATTCATTGCTGCTCATGTTGCGGCAGACAAGTTGCTGGGTTTCGTTCCGCTCTCGAAGCATTTGAAGCGTTTCGAACAAGGTCACCCCGAGGCACTAGAGCTTTTTCAGCAAGAGCAGGCTAAGGTGTTCGATAAGGTGCTTGCTACATTGCTCGCTCAGACCCGTGACTGGAATCTCTATCTGCAGCGTTTGCGCGATACCCACCTTCGTCTTTGCCACGAGTGGTACAACGACTTCCACGGTCTCAAGCTCGACGAGGGACTTGACTCGAAATTTTCTTACCAGGCAGTTCTGCAGCCGCCGGTTCCACCAGCAACTGCTGAGGTCGCGACGGCTGCTGTCTCAGAAGCTGCTGACTCCGCGGCTGTCTCCCAAGTTGCCTCCGAAGTTGCTGTCTCAGCAAAAGCTGGACCAGAAGCTTCGGACCCTGTCCAGCTGCCGGTCTCGGCACCGCCGGTTCTCTCTGAAAATACCAAGAAGGCTGACTAGCTATGTCTGACAAAATCAAAATCTACGTCTGCACTAAGGGAAAGAAATGCCCGAAGAAAGGAAGCGATGACGTCTGCACCGCTCTCGAAACGGCGGTCTCTCAACTTGGTTGCGGCGACACTGTCTCTGTGAAGGGCAGTAAGTGTATGGACCTTTGCAAAAAGGGTCCCGTCGTCGTCACCATGCCCGACAAAATCTCTTACGGACGCGTTGAAGCGTCCGACGCCAAAGAGATTGTTGCGAATCTCGTTGCTGGCGGCAAGCCCATCGAGCGTTTGCGCATCAAGAAGAAAGACTAACCTCACCTAACCTGACCAGGAAGGACCAAACATATGTGCCAATCAAAGAACAACGCTGGCGGTCAAGCTGGCCCCTCGCCCTGCTCTGCCTGCGCTAAGTGCAAGGCCAAAGGTGTCGGCAACTGCGCCGCCAAGAAGCTCGCCCGCAACCTCGCTCGCGAGAAGATCTCCGCCCCTGCTGCCGACAAGGCCTCGGCCCCTGTCCCTGCAACTGACGAGTAAGGCCAAAAGCCTAACTTCTCAGTTCTAAGGCTCTGGCCTAAGTTCACCAACTTCAACCTTCGAGAGGCTCCATGAAACTGGGGCCTCTCTTCTTTCGGCCAACACAAGAAAGAGAAATCATATGTTCGACAAACTGAATAAAATAAAGACGCCTCACGGCAATCACTTCAACCACCTGCGCAACATGTTCGGCTACTTTCTAGCCGGCGCGCTGCTCACTGTTTTCATCGGGCTGGGCGCAGACGTTGTCGGCTCAGTTCTGTCGGCGGCACTCGGCGCGGCTCTGGCTGCTGCTGTGGCTCTTCTTGGGGGCATCTTTGTCACCATGATTTTCCGTACCGCTTTTCGACTGGTGCAGACCGGCCGCATTCTTCAATACGCAGGCTTCTGGCTCTCCAGCTGGCTTGGACTTGAAGCCGCTATCGCTGCCACCGGCAGTCTGATCCTGAGCAACAGCTTTGTTGCCAGCCTGGCTTTCTTCGGCATCAGTTTTGGCGCGGCCACGCTGTTCGGCCAGGTGCCCTGGCGCGGCCGTTCTTGGATGCCCATTCGTCGCCCCTAAATTTGCTTTAGGCGAAATCTCGCAAAGGAGATACTTTTATGAATCGTTTAATCGATGCAGCCCTGAGTGTGCGTGCCGCTGTCCAGGGTGCTTTTGGTCAGAAGAACAAGGCTCAGAAGACTCTGCGTCGTCTGCTTGAGCACCGCCAGAATTATTTGCCCTTAGACCATGTGTCGAGAGCGCATGCACAGTACGCCCTGGCTTTGAGCTTCTATGAAGGCAATGCCGTTGACTGCATGCAGGCGGAGGCCTTGCTGCACGAATGCCAGTTGCGCTTCGTCAAGAAGTTTGGCCCTTTTAGCGTGCGTGTAGCAAAGGCTCTCCACCTTCGCGGACTGGTGCATAGTCGCCTTGGCGACAATCAGCGCTCCCACACCTTCCATCAGGCTGCTGAGACGGTTTATGCCAAAGTGCGGCCGCTTTCATATGACCGTATTGCTAATCTTCATCAGCTTGGCTTTAAGCAAGATTGGCTTGGCATGTCGCGCGAAGCTGAAGCGACGCGGGAGCTCGCCGGTCAGCTTAATCGTCTGGCGGTGATGCAGAGCGTGCGACAGCGCTACTGAATCTAAGCTTCTGCTCGCTCTAGATGCGCTGACTTTTGACTAAACAGGAGAGTGAGAATCTCTTACTCTCCTGTTTATGTCTTCTGTTTATTTCTCCTGCTTACGGCTTCTATTTATTTCTTCTGGGTGTGTCTTCTATCAAAGCGCTCAAATTGAGAATTGATGCTGGGTTCTACTGCTGTTGGTACCCTATCTTTAGTATGCTCAAAAAATGGCCCGTTAATACTGTATGCAGTAGTTGTTTTTGATTGTCTTTTTTGAAAAAAAATTGAAACCAAATCGACCTTGATACGTCGAGGGTGTTCCAAGGAGAAAAAAGATGGAAGACAAAAAAGCAACCCACAAACTTCTATATCTGTCTCTTGCCGAAGTTATAAGCTCCAAGAGAAAGAGCTTGAAAATGACTCAGCAACAGCTGGCTAGTGCTTCAGGAATAGATCGTGTCTTTATTAGCAATGTCGAGCAAGGCAAACGTAAGCCAAGCTTCGGTTCTGTTGCAAGTATCGCTCGAGGCTTAAACCTTAGCTATGCCAAACTCGTAGGCGAGTGCGAGAAATGTATGAACCGCGATTCCACTGGCACTCACAGCGAAGTCCCTGCGCCAGATTACAATCAAGAGCCTGCTTAGCCATTTGATTTAGCCTTCAGTAGCAATGTTAGTTGGTTCAAGCTAAGATTCAGGAAACTAACTGGAGCGATCATGGATAGTCAAACGTCAGAATCATTGCAGCCACAGCTAGCTTTGCGAATTCGACGTTCAAAGCTAAAGTCATGCGACTTCAATTCTATTTCTGTTGCTCTCTCATTGGTCTCAAGTTTGGGGCTTAGTGCTTTTACTTTGACTGGTTGCAGTGGCTCTTTTGGCCATTCGGCCTTGGCTGAAACTGGCGGTAAGCAAGCTCAGTTGCTCTCGTCTCGCGGTACCGAAGGCTCAGCGGCAAATTCATCTGCAAATCCAGACAGCAGTGTTAGTTCGGATGATAACCCTGGTGCAATACCTGGTGTTAGCTCTGGCGGTAGCCCAGGCTCTATTTCTGGTTCTAGTTCTGGTTCTAGTTCTGGTTCTAGTTCTGGCGCTAGTTCTGATTCGGATTCTGGTGCCAGTTCGCCACCCTATGCCGGCTCTGATTCTGGAGCTGCCATGCCAGGCGCAGCGGATTCGTCTGGTTCATTTAATTCTTCTGGTGCCTCTAGTTCGTCGGGTACATCTAGTTCGTCGGGTGACGATACTGTGGTAAGCAGCGGGCCTTTAGGCGATCATCATGAGTGGACCCAAGAGGAGATGCTGTTGGCTAGGCCCATGCCGATGAGTCAAGAAGAACGTGATTTCGCTTTTAAGAATAAGGCGCCCGAATCTATTCGTACCTGGACCTTGGGAGAGTTTCAAGACTTCACCAAGACTGCCATGGGGCGCAGTCAGATGTTGCAAGAGGGGCGCCGCTGGGTTGCTATTAGAACCACATTGAAACAGCAATTGGTTTTGGGGCAAGACTTTCTTGCTGGTGCTGGCCACAGTAAGTCTAAGAAGGGGCGTTCTAAAATTTCACAGCCGGGACAAAATGGTGCTTCTGGTGACGGTGAGGTAAAAGAAATAATTCCCGAGTTTTTAAGCGATGAGGGTGTTTTTGAAGGAGCTGAAAGTGCCACCACTTTTGATCGCTTAAAAGAATGTCGCCAGGATATAACTGATCTATGTCGCTCTATTGACGGTGTCAAGAAGACGGCTAGTAAGCGTGGCCGCTTAGAGGCCCTTGAACAGTATATGAGCTCTCAATAGCCCAATAAAAAAGCCACCCAGATAAATCTGCGGCGGCTTTTTTACTATCGTCTGACTGCCTATTGCGTAGGCTCGATATTTCTTGCTGCTTCAAGTCAGAATCCACAGCTAGCGGGTTATCGCTACAATTTCCGGTCTGCGCAGACCTGACGTTTCCACTTAA
>Ga0075152_10000291_pt1 | contig 39106 bp, 31 predicted proteins | sample JI61114C2DNA_FD_70964 | JGI IMG/M metagenome (GOLD analysis project Ga0075152, IMG submission 70964) | Wastewater effluent complex algal communities from Wisconsin, to seasonally profile nutrient transformation and Carbon sequestration -... | ecosystem: Engineered > WWTP > Effluent > Algae...
TGTGGACCATAAGCCAACATAGCAGGAATAAAGAAACGGGCTTTAGCACCTTTGCTCAAGAGTTTCAAACCTTCTTCCCAACCTGGAATCACACCATGAGATCCAACCACAACATCGTATGGTTGACCAACACCATTGACCATATTGGAATCAAAAGCGTTTTTGCTATCCAAGAATGCACCTCTGTACAATACAGAAGCCTGCATGCCAGAATCCGCTTTTGGACCTTCACCTGGAGTGATGATTTCTACCAATACACCACCTGGAGTTGACTGGGTCTTGATACCTTTTTTGTCTGTATAAGCTTTTAAAGCAGCAATTTCTTTTTGCTTTTCTGCATCTACTTCTTTGTTGTAATCAGCCATCATTTCTGGTTGACCTGGGAAAGTTTTTACAATATCTACTTTACCTGCAATGAAGTCTCCTTTGTGGAAAATGGTATTGTATTCAACCATACCCATTTTCTTTAAAGTATCAATGCTCAAACGGAATTCAATTTTGTCTCCTTCAGAAACAGAAGTCAATAATTCAGTGAAATTGTACTTGCCCAAATGAGCAGTATCCAAAACAAAGTAAACAGGAATATGCTCAAATGAAGAACTCAATACGCTGTCTTTTGCAGGCAGTTTGTATTCAATGTTCAGTTTAATAGCCTGACCGTGTTTCAATTTTTCTTTACCATTGCCCTTAGTGATTTTGTATGCAAGGCCGCTGGGAGATTTTTCATATTGGTTACAACTTGCAAACAATACAATCGCTAATAAAAGCTTGATGGTGTTTTTGATCATGTTACTGGAGTTGATTTTGATATTCTTTTATGACTTGTTTAAATTTCAATACGGTATTTTCCAAACTATCGCTACTTCTTCCGCCGGATGCGTTAAAATGTCCGCCACCCTCAAAATGTTTTCTAGCAAAGGTATTTACGTCAAATCCTCCCTTGCTCCTAAAGCTCCACTTTCTTTCTTCGTCTCTATCAATACAAATTGCTCCAAAACGGATGCCCTTAATGGTTAATAAATAGTTCACCAAACCTTCAGTATCTCCCGTTTTGATATCAAATTTATGTAAATCTGCGTGAGTGATATACATAATGGCCGTATTGTATTCATACAAGACTTCCATTCTGTTCAACAATGCATATCCAATAAAACGCAACCTGCTTTCTAAGAAATTGTCATAAATCTCTTCATGAATCTGACGATGATCCAATCCAAGGTCTTTAAAATGTGCAATAGCCCTATGTACAGACGCTGTTGTGGCAGGAAAACGGAATGAACCCGTATCCGTCATCAATCCTGTATACAGGCATTGTGCCATGGTAGTATCTAACAATTGGGCGTGGCCCGATGCCATAATAAAGTCATAAACCATTTCACAAGTAGAACTTTTAGAAGTAATACTAATGCCATAGTCAAAAGCTGCAACCTGGGGTTGTTCGTGGTGATCAATCAAGATTTTCACACATTTAGCCTCTGTTAAAGGCTTCTCCATATGCTTGGTTCTATGCAACACGTTAAAATCCAAACAGAATAACCAATCGGTTGCATCAATGATTTTTAAGGCCTTTTCTCGATTTCTCTCATAATCTATCAAGGTTTTTACCCCTGGCATCCAGTCTAAAAAGTCTGCCCAATTGGTGGGAGAGATCACTTGAACCTCATGACCTAGGGCCACTAAAAAATGATACAATCCCAATGCAGAGCCCATGGCATCGCCATCTGGCTTTTGATGCATGGTGATTACCGCTTTTTTTGGGGTATTGAGTAATGGATAAAATTGACTGATATCTTGCATAGATTGGCGGCAAAATTGCGGGTTTGCCCTTATTATATCAAAACAATTTATCCCTAATTAACAAAAACAAAGGAAAACTGCAGCTTTCTTAGGCCATTTGTCCGTAATTTTGCATCCGAAATTTAAAAGATATGAGTAACAGAACATTTACAATGATTAAGCCAGATGCCACTTCTAAGGGTTATACTGGTGCTATTCTTGACCAAATCATCAAAGCGGGATTTACCGTTAAAGCCATGAAATGGATCAAATTGTCTGAAGAACAAGCAGGTCTTTTCTATGATATTCACCGTGCTAGACCATTTTTTGGTGAATTAGTTGACTTTATGAGCAGTGGACCCATTGTGGCTGCTATTCTTGAAAAAGAGAATGCCGTTGCTGATTTTAGGGAATTGATTGGTGCTACCAATCCTGCCAATGCAGCTGAAGGAACTATTCGTAAAAATTTTGCCGCTTCTATTGGCGAGAACGCAGTTCACGGATCTGACAGTGATGAAAATGCCATTATTGAAGGAGATTTCTTCTTCTCTAAATTAGAGCGTTTCTAAGCTATTCACATGATTGAAAAAGCCGTCCCGATATTCGAGACGGCTTTTTTGTTGCTAGTTCTTCACTTACTTAATGTGTCTGTTGATCAAGTTCTCTAAGTACTCTTGCTTACCACTGGTTACAGCAGGTTCACCTGCAGCTGCAGCAATATTGCGTAAGTCTTCAAGGCTCAATAAGCCATTTTCAAAATCCTTACCCTTGCCACTGTCATAAGAAGCGTATCGCTCCGCGCGAATATTTTTATAATCTGATTTTTGCAAAATATTGTCTGCAATGATCAAGGAACGGGCAAATGCATCCATACCACCAATATGGGCATAGAACAGGTCTTGTTCATCGGTACTATTTCTTCTGCGTTTGGCGTCAAAATTGATACCACCACCTGCAAATCCACCTGCTTCTAAAATAATCAACATGGCTTCCACCAATTCATTGATATTGGTAGGAAACTGATCCGTATCCCATCCGTTTTGATAGTCACCGCGATTGGCATCCATACTTCCTAATAAACCTGCATCTGCAGCCACTTGCAATTCATGCTGGAAAGTATGACCAGCCAAGGTTGCGTGGTTTACTTCAATATTAAGTTTAAAGTCATTGAGCAAATCATACTGACGCAAAAAGCCTATTACGGTTTCAACGTCATAATCGTATTGGTGTTTGCTTGGCTCACAAGGTTTTGGTTCAATAAAGAATGTTCCTTTAAATCCTTGTTTGCGTGCATAGTCTCTAGCCGTTTGAAGGAAACGAGCCAAATGCTCTTTCTCTCTTTTCATATTGGTGTTGAGCAAGGTCATATAACCTTCTCTCCCACCCCAGAATACATAGTTTTCACCACCTAGTGCAATGGTTGCATCCAATGCTGCTTTTACTTGTGCACCACCATGGGCCAGTACTTGAAAGTCAGGGTTGGTAGAAGCACCATTCATGTAACGTCTATTAGAAAAAAGATTGGCCGTTCCCCAAAGCAATTTTACCCCACTGGCATCTTGCTTTTGTTTTAAATAAGCTGTCATGGTAGCCAATCTTTGCTCATTGTCTGCAACGTCATTGGTATATTCCACTACGTCAACATCGTGAAAACAATAATAAGGCAGACCCAATTTGGTCATGAATTCAAATGCAGCATCGGCTTTGTCTTTGGCCCTTCCAATGGCATCTGCAGCTGTATTCCAAGGATAGAGATGTGTGGGTTCACCAAAGGGATCTCCACCATTGCCTACAAAACTATGCCAGTAGGCACAGGCAAAACGCAACCATTCTTGCATGGTTTTTCCAGCCACAACTTGTGTAGCATTGTAATACTGAAATGCTAGTGGGTTATCAGAACTAGGGCCTTCGTAATTGATCTGGCCTACAGATGTAAAATAAGATTTGTCTCCAAGTACAATTGCCATTTGATTGAGTTTTATGTGTTTGTTTAAAATATTATTTCATTTGTTTGTTGAGTACGGTTAACCATTCTCCATATAAGCTATCATAGGTTTTTGCATCATCAGGTTCAATAGTTTCAAGTGCTTTTTTCAAACTAAAAGCTTCCTTTGCATTTTGGTAAATACCCACGCCAATCCCTGCTCCAATGGCTGCACCTACACTACCATCGCAGTCATGCAATTCCACCTTGGTATTGGTGGCATTTACAAATGCTTTGGCAAATACACTACTTAAAAACATATTGGCTTTTCCTGCGCGAATTACAGCAGGTTCCATACCATTGGAACGAAGAATGTCTAACCCATACCTAAAAGCAAAAGCAATACCTTCTTGGGCTGCACGGAATAAGTGGGCTGCACTATGTTTGTTTAAGTCTATATGACTCATGTGGGCGTCAATGGTTTTGTTTTCTAGCATCCTTTCTGCGCCATTTCCAAAGGGCAATAAGCATAATCCATCTGAACCTGGTGCAATGGCTGCAGCTGCTTGATTCATATTAGCATAACTCATGCCTGCTCCAGCTATTTTCTTAATCCAACTATTGAGAATGCCAGTACCATTGATACAAAGCAATACCCCAATCCTAGCTTCTTCACTAGTATGATTTACGTGGGCAAAACTATTCACCCTAGATAATTTGTCATACCCTAGTTGATCCGTAACGCCATAAATGACACCTGAAGTTCCAGCAGTGGCAGCTACTTCACCAGGTTCCATCACATTTAAGGAAAGGGCATTATTGGGTTGATCTCCTGCTTTATAAGTTACAGGAATTCCAGCGCTAAGTCCTAACGCTGCGGCAACTTCATTTGTTAATTTACCATGGTCTGAAAACACATTTTGAATGGCTGGGATATGGTTTTTATCCAATCCATAATATTGAAACAGGTCTTCTGACAAAGACTTGGTTTTAAAGTCCCAGAAGATGCCTTCACTCAACGAAGAAATGCTGGTGGTGGAATTACCAGTTAATTGTAAAGCTATATAATCACCTGGCAACATTACTTGCGCAATACTTGCATAGGTTGCAGGTTCATTTTGTTTTACCCAAGCCAATTTGGAAGCAGTAAAATTACCTGGTGAATTCAGTAAATGAGACAGGGATTGCTCCTCTCCAATTGACGCAAATGCTTGGTTGCCTAATTCAACAGCACGGCTATCACACCAAATTATACTATCGCGCAGCAAATTCCCTGCTTTGTCTATACATACCAGACCATGCATTTGATAGGCAATGCCAATAGCTCCAATCTCATAAGGTTGGTATAATTGGGTGGCATGCGCTTTTAGTATGGCTAGTTTGGCATGCTCCCACCAATCATTGGGTGATTGTTCTGCCCAACCTTTTTGCAAAGATTTGATGGGTGTTTCCGTATCGGGATACTGAGCAGTAGTAATGGTTTGCTGGGTTTGGGCATCTACTATGGCCACTTTAATGGAGGAAGTACCTATATCTAGTCCTAATAATAACATGGTTAATGGCTTTTACAATCAAGTAAAATTTCATCTTTCCATGCCCAATTACAACTGCTATTTTTGACATCAAATATGCTATCTTAACCCTATTCAGTTATATTTGCTTGATTTCAGGATAAGATAACGGCTGTTTATGCAAACCCTTTTACAGAAAGTTCATGTAGATCCGCAGCATTCTTTTGCCTGTAGAACTTATAGAACCCCAGAATTTGAAACCAGTTGGCATACCCATGAAGAGTTTGAACTTATCTGTATTATAGAGGGAACTGGAACAGCCATGATTGGTGATTATGTGGGTGCTTATGCCCCTGGTGATAGTTTTTTTATTGCAGGAAACCTACCTCATTGGTTTAGAAAAGCAGATCCCAAACAAATAGGCGCGGCTAAAGTATTACAGTGCAAACCCGAATTACTATTAGAAGCATTTGATGGATTTCCCGAATGGAAGGGCATGCAACAATTTTTACAGAAAAAAGACGCCATTGCTTTAGAAGGAAAACTATTGCAAACGGTTCCACTTGGCTTAGATAAAATAACAGTGGAACAAGGTTTTCAGCGGATGCTGCTATTGTTGCAAATGATTTTAGACTTGGCAACTTCCAAAGAATACAAAGTGCTTAGCCGTAATTTTACAGCCACCAATGATAGAACCAACCCCGCTATTGAAAAGATTATTGCTTATTCTTTCAAGCATTTTTTAGAGCCCATTAGTTTATCAGAAATTGCAGCAGTTGCAGAGATGAGTGTACCCGGTTTCTGTAGGTTTTTTAAGAAGAATATCAAGAAGACTTATTTTAATTTCTTACAAGAATTACGCATTGGACATGCTTGTAAGTTGTTAAACGATACTGAAAAGCCTATTTTGGAGATCTGTTATGATAGCGGATACAATAGTTGGGCCCATTTTAGTAAACAATTCAAACAGATTAAAGGAATGGCTCCATCGGCCTATCGCAAACAATTTATATGAGTAAAGCATCTATTACCATTAAGGATATTGCCAAGGCACTCAAACTGTCTCATTCCACTATTTCACGTGCCTTAAAAGACAGTTATCAAATTGGTGAAGAGACCAAGAAAAGGGTGAAAGCTTATGCCAAAGCGCATAATTATCATCCCAATTTAATGGCTCAGAGTCTGAAAAACCAAAAGACCAGGAGTATTGGAGTCATCCTGAGTTCTGTGTCTAAAGTCTTTTTTGCTGAAGTGATTACGGGGATTGAATCTGTTGCTTCTGCCAAAGATTACCATGTGATCATTACGCAGAGTATGGAGAATTTTGAAAAAGAAAAGAACAACTTGGATCAATTGACTTGGCGCTCCATAGATGGACTATTGGTATCCATATCTGCACAAACCACAGACTTTTCTCAGTTTAAGACTATTCAAGATTCAGGAACACCCATTGTGTTTTTTGATAGAATCACCAATGAACTAGAAACCCATACCGTGATTGCGGATAATCACCAAGGGGCTTTTGATCTGACCAAACACCTACTAGACCAAGGTTTTAAACGAATAGCACATATTACTAGTTCAGAAGAAATATTTACTACCAAAGCCAGGTTGGCTGGCTACGCCGATGCCTTAAAATTGGTAGGTATTCCTTTGGATGCTAGTTTGATTCGCTATTGTGAACAAGGAGGTGTTGATGCCAAGGAAGTTGAAACGCAAATAGCTTCCTTATTGACATTAGACAATCCACCAGATGCATTGTTTGCTGCATCTGACTTGATTAGCCTTGCCAGCTTTGATTATTTGCAACAAAAAGCCATACGAATTCCAGAAGAGCTAGCATTTGCTGGGTTTAGCAATTTCAGTGCTCCACAGCTTTTTAATCCAGGCTTAACAACAGTAAAACAACCAGCTTTTGAAATGGGCAAACAGGCCATGGAACTTTTGTTAGAACTGGTAGAAAGCAAAAGACCTGTGAGTAGTTTTAAACACGTATCTATTCCAACAGAATTACAAATTAGAAAATCTTCCAAGGGCAAAACCTAGTCTTTTTTCAATTGAATTTTTGAAAATGGTGTCATTTTAAAAGGAGACTTGGTTGTGGTATTGTAAATGGATGGCGCGGTTTCTTTGGTCTTTTTTTCTGTTCCTTGAATCACTGCCTTCCAGTTTACTTCTTCAATAGAACCATTATAAGCTGGTGATAAAAAACTACTAATGATTTGTAAGTAATAATTTGTGTACAAAGAACCTTTTGTAGGATGGCTGGCTGCCTGCTCTCCTTTTATTACCGCAGTTGCCAAAATATTTACTTTTTCATCTAGGAAAAGCTTTTTACAGTAATCCGGGTAAAGATTGGTAAAACCCCTACTTGTTCCTGAGAGGTCATTTACTGGTATGTTTTTGAGTTTGTAATTGGTATTACAGCAATCACTAAAAACAATATTTAACCTAGCTCCTTTAGCTACAATGGTTTGATAAATTTCTTGAATACCCAATGTGTTAGTTCTCAAACCTAATTCCTGTTCATCTGCCTTGGCTTTTTCCCAACTGGTTCTTTGCTCATAAGGCACAAGGAACATATTTGGATAAGGATCTAAGGAGTCTTCCCGATTGAATCCATGACCGGTATAATGGAACAAGACCATATCGTCTTTGCCTGGTTTTAGATTATCCAAGGCTTTCTGAATTGCAACCTTACCATAAGTATCATTCACTAAAAAAATGGTATCCAGTCTTACTTTAAGTTTTTGTGCAATAGTGATATAAACCTGACTCAATTTTGTCTGGTCTACCTTACAACCTTTTCCAATACTAGGGTCTTTTAAATCAGCCACAATTATCACGTGCATAGTGGGTATGGGCTTGCCTACAAAAAATCCCCCACCCCTGCTTTTGGGTGCCGTATAATTTTTATACAGTGGTTCTTCTTTTAAAAAGTATTTAGCAAGCACTGGTTCAACCAGCATCGTTTCAGTTAGGTTCTTTTTACTAAATAAGGGCAGGGTTGTTTCCAATCTTCCAGCAGCATCCAATACACCAGATTGACTTGGCATTACTGCCTCTAAAGGCTCCGTTTTTTTGAATAGCAGACATTGGTTATCTAATATACTCAGACCTGTTCCTGACACTAGTTTAGGAGTCCCTAATACTTGCACCAAATAACCGCTGTCTATTTTACCTGAAGTATTTTTTAGGTATTCTAAGTGCAAGTTAATTTCTGCTATTTGCTGATTTTTTTGATCGTCTTGAAATGCTAACCTGATAAATCCAGAATTATCTTCCATTTGCACCAGTAAACCTTCTACAAGATAGACTTTGGAAGATTTGCTGATTTTCCATTGAAACTGCCAAAAATTTTGTGCTATTAGCGATGGAGGTAGGAGGAAGATCAAAATAAAAGCAAGGAATATTTTTTTACTATTTATTATCGGTCTAAATTCCATCAATAGATTTTTTCTCATATGAAATGTAGGATTTTTTATCTGTTCTTCCTTGGATTCTTATTGAATCAATTGTCTGTTTTTGCACAGAACAGACAAATAGATTCTTTGCAGCAACGGCTGCAGTTGACCAAATTAGATTCCAATAGGGTTATCATTTTGGATTCAATAGCCTATGCATATAGTTTATCCCAACCAGCCAAAGGCATTTTGGTTGCCCAAGAAGCGGCAGATTTGGCTCAGAAAATTGGTTATACCGATGGGATTTTGAAATCGCTACAATTCATGGCTAATTCCTATAATAACCAAGGGGATTATAACAAAGCACTAGAGATTTTTCTAAAGCAATTGGCTTTTTCTGAAAAAAGTAACAATGCCTATAACATGGCTTTTTCTCTAATGAATATTGGGATAATCTATACCCAGCAAGCGGACTATACCCATGCCCTGCCCTATTATTTAAAATCAGATAGTATTATCAAGTCTAATAAAATTACCAAACTAGCATATTTTAGTTACCAAAACCTTGGAGACATTTATGATAGACTAAACCTAAATGATTCTGCATATGCTTATTATAACAAGGCATTTCAAAAAGCCAATGAGAAAAATGATAGTTATTTAATTGCAGCTTCTAATATTGGTTTGGGTAATTGTTTGGTCAAAAAAGCCAATTATGTAGAAGGAAAACAAGCCTATCAATTGGCTAGGATACAATTAAAACAAGTAAAAGACGATGACTTGTTTTGTGAAGCAACTTTAAATCTGGCCAAATTGTATTTGAAAATACGTCAAACAGATTCTGCTTTATACATGGTCTGGCAGATTCCATTTTATGCCGGAAAAGATAAATTCCCCAACCGAATCAAAGATCAAACAGCCTTTCTAAGTGACTATTATAAATCTATTCAACAAAATGATAGTGCACTATATTACTTAGAGCAATTCAACCTGATTAGTGAAGCCATTAGTAGTCAAGAAAAAGTGAAACTGTTTCAAGAAAAAACCTTTCAAGAATCATTGAGACAAGCAACTATGGAAGAAGAAAAAATAAAACAAGAAGCAGAAAGGGCTCAGCAATTACAACTCTTGTTAATGGGTATTTTCATTCCTTTATTTTTCCTTATAACACTATTGTTGAGTAAAAGAAAAGTTCCCGCTAAGCTGATCAAAACATTGGGAATCATATCATTGTTATTATTTTTTGAATATCTCACACTCCTGCTTCATCCAATAGTTGCAGAAATTACACATCATACCCCTGTTTTAGAATTGTTGATTTTTGTATGTATTGCGGCTTTGTTGATTCCTACCCATCACCGTGTTGAGCGTTGGTTATTAGAAAAATTAACCCATTCCCAAAACAAACCAAAAGAGGTTGGCCTTAAAATTAAACAGAGCAAATTGACATTAAAAAACCCCGATCACGAAAATCAGTGATTTCCTTGACCGGGGCTCCAATAATTAGCAACGTTATTAATGAGGCGTTACAATTGGTTTGCCTGCTGCTGTGTCGGTTGTTTTTGTTGTATCAACAACGGCAGGTGCAGGAGCTGGAGTATCCACTTTTACTGCAGTAGAATCTGCAGCTTTAGCGGCTTCTTCGCCAGTACCGCAACTGATAAGCATTATGGCTGTTGAAAAGCAAGCCATCATCAATAAAACGATTTTTTTCATGTGGTTTAATTTTGGTTTGTATTTCAATATAAAACATTTTTTTGGCTTATTATAGTATATTCCAAGAAAAAACTATATTTAAGTAAAGCCCCATTGTTATGCACAAATTGCTTTTGCTATGTATACTATTATGGGTTATAGTAACTAATAGTTATGCCCAAACCGCAAAATTAATGTTGCCCATCGGACATACCCAAGAGGTTATAGACGGTGTTTTTAGCAAGGATGGCAAACGGGTATTGACCGTTTCACAGGACAAAACAGTTAAAATTTGGGATGGGCAAAACGGGATGTTACTGGCTAGTCTCAAAGGGCATGAAGGAATGATTGCTATGGGTGTATTTAGTCCCGATGGCAAGACCATTTTAACGGTTTCGGAAGACGGAACAGCCAAACTTTGGAACTCTTATAATGGCAATTTAATTGCTTCTATGTCTCACAATATGGAAGCAATTTATGACGCTGGATTTAGTGAGGATGGAAAATATATTTATGCTCCTTTTTCAGATAGTGCTTTGCGTTTTTTTGATGCTACCAATGGACGTCTCTTACAAACCATTAAAAACCCAGAAGCAGAATTTGGTTGGATTACACAACATCCTGATGGAAAATTAATTATTGCCACAGATGAAAGCGAAAAATTTGCCATTTGGGACAAATCAACTGGAAAAAAAGTTGCTACTTGTAAAGGACACAAGGCCAAAGTAGAATATGTAGAATACAATAAGGTTAATAATAAAATATTGTCTTCTTCAGAAGACGGAATTGCCATGGTTTGGAATATGAAAGGGCAAAAACTGTTTCAAATTACCAATAAGGGCAATATTAGAGAAGCAAGGTTTAGTCCTGATGGCAAATTTGTATTTACTTATTCTGATCAATTTGAATTGGGTTTGTGGAGTGCTGAAGACGGACACAAAATAGTTTCTCTTGGTGCTGTGAGTGATGAACTAGGAACAGCTGAATTTAGTATAGATAGTAAAAGATTGGTGACTACGCATTTACAATCCGTATATGTTTGGGACATTCCAAGTGGCAATTTATTTAGAAAAATAGATCTGCCTTATGGAGTTATTAATGCAAGGTTTGATAATAGTGGTACCAAAATGGTTACGGCAGGTTATGATAAGGTTGCCATGGTTTGGGATCTTTTTACAGAGGAAGAGATTCTTGATTTGGATGGTCAAACTTATGCACCTACTGGCTCTAATTTTAGCCCTGATGGAACTAAAATGTTAACTACAGATGAATTAGGGAATTGTAGAATCTGGAATAGTGCTACCTCCCAAATAATAACCATGTTAATTGGCCATAGAAAAGGTATTACTTCTGCAGAATATAGTAAGGATGGAACCAGAATTATTACTGCATCATTTGACAGTACGGTGAAAATATGGGATGCCAATTCCGCAAAAGAAATTGTTACATTAAAAGGACATAAAAATGAAGTTTATTATGCGCATTTGAGTCCTGATGGTAATAAAGTAATCACAGCTTCTAGTGACAGTACCGCAAGGCTGTGGATTTGGAATTCTACTATAAAAAAATGGGAGTTAAAAAAGCGTTATCGAAATCCTCTAGGTTCCATGGGGGATCCCATATTCAGTTCAGATGGCAATTTGTTATTGCTCACAGACCCCAATTTAAGACCCTATTTAGAATTAGTGAATACCAATACAGGATTAACTATTGGCAAATTCAAAGGAATGGGTGACAGTTCATTTTATGCAGCATTTTTCTCCAATGATAATAAAACAGTTATTACAGTATCTGCTGGCGGACCCAATAAACCAGAACAGGGTTTACAAATCTGGAGTACAACTGATGGTAAGCTATTGGAAAACAAATGGATTGCAAAAGACATCTTTCCAAATAATCATGCAATCAGCCCTGATGGTACTAAAATGGTGTATGTTACCAACAAGACTGATTTATTAATTATCAATTTAACCAATTATACTATTATCAATAGGTTCAAGGAGTTAGGGTATTTTCCTAATGATATTCAGTTTCATCCTACTAACAATAGTTTTTTAATGACTTTTGATGATAACAGTATTGAATCTTGGGATGCCAATACGGGTAATTTGTTGGGCATATTTAAGGGGCATACCAATAATGTTCATACAGCAAAATATAGTCAGGATGGTAGGTTTATTCTTTCTCAATCAGAGGATAATACTTTTAAAAAATGGGATAGTCAAGGTCAATTACTGTATACTTTTTTTCCTATAGGGGAAGGTTATGATTATTTGGTTTTGGATCCTTATGATAGGTATGATGGCACAGCGGAAGCCAGAAAACTATTGTACTTTACCTGTGGCACAGAAGTGGTTGCTTTGGATCAATTCAAAGATTTGAGTTGGCAACCAGGTTTGGTAAGCAGGATCATGGGGGTTAGTAAGGAACCCATTACTGCTAAGAAAAGTTCTGAAATTCAAATCTGTAATGTAACTCCCTTTGTACAACAGATGGGGCTAAACAATGGAAAGTATGAATTTCAGATCTTTCCCAAAGATGGTGGCGTAGGCATGGTACAATTATTTGTCAATGGTAAAATGCGTGGCGAATATGCTGCAAGTACCTTACCTAAGAATAATAGTGCCTATTATCTGGGTATCAATGAAAGCGATTTAAAGCCCTTTTTTGTACCTGGCATTTCCAATACGGTTTCTGTAAAAGCTACGGTGGCCAATGGTTCTATGACTTCTAGAGGTGGGGAAGTTGAAACCGGTGTGCAACCAAAGTCTACTGCAACACCCAATATGTATGTAGTGGCCATTGGTATTAACCAATACAAAGGTGAGAAATTGAAACTCAATTTTGCCTCTCCTGATGCAGAAGGCTTTAGTGCTGCACTATCAGCATCAGCCAAAAAATTACTAAACACAGATGGTAAGCAACACGTGATTACCAGTTTGTTTACCACTGAAAAAGGAAATATCAATGCCCCTTTTAAAACCGCTATTAAAAAAAGATTGGAAGAAATTGCAGTAAGCTCCAAAGCGGAAGATATATTGGTTATTTTCTTTGCTGGTCATGGGGCTTTACTCAGTGGTCAAAAGAATTTTTATATGTTAACCGCAGAAGCTTCTTCCTTAGAATTAAATGGGGTTGAAAAAGAGGTAGCAATTAGTACCGATGAACTCAACGGTTGGATGCGCAATATTAAAGCCAATAAGCAGGTACTCATCTTAGACGCTTGTAATAGTGGTCAAGCTACCAATATTGCTCAGGATATTATTACAAAAAGAGATATGCCTGCAGACCAAGTAAGGGCTTTGGAAAATTTAAAGGACAAGACGGGCACTTTTATTTTGTCGGCATCGGCCTCCGGCCAACCTGCTTATGAAGCCAGTCAATTTGGTCAAGGTTTGCTCACGTATAGTTTGTTATCCGGAATCAAATTAGGCAATGGATTAAAAGACGATAAATACCTAGACGTTAGTAGGTGGTTTAATTCAGCTTCTGATCAAGTAAGGGATCTGGCCAAATCTATTGGGGGTAGACAGGAACCACAAATCATTGGTGTGGCAAGTTTTGATTTGGGATTAGCTGATAAGGAAGTAAAAGATGCCATTAATATTAGTCCCAGTCAGAAAAAACTCTTTACGCGTTCTTTGGTATATACGGGTGATAGAGATTTGTTGTTAGACAATTTACAAATCACCGATGAGTTTAATAACGAATTGTTGAATAGGTCATCTATGGGCAGAGAGAGCAAACTCAGTTATGTAGAACAGTATAAATCTGCTGATGCCTATAGTATTCGAGGTAGTTATGAGGTTACGGGTAATAAACTTAGTTTAAAAGTTTCCGTGATTTACAAAAATGCCAAGACTGGTGTTGAAATTCAAAGAGAAGCTGATGTGCAACAAAAGTCTCAATTAATCAAATTGGCTATTGATGATATTTTGAATCAAATTCAAAAATGATGCTATGATTAGATCATTGCAAAAATGGTTGTTTGGAATATTGTTGATGCAACTCCCCTATTGGGTTTTGGCGCAAACCAATCCATCCAACAAACACGCTTTGTTGGTGGCTGTGGCTGATTATCCTGAAACAGGGGGTTGGGAGCAGTTATCGGCCATGAATGATATACAGCATCTGCAAAAGGCTTTGAAAACCCAAGGCTTTGCCCAAAAAAACATAGAACAATTAGCCAATGCACAGGTAACCAAACAAGGAATTGAATCCGCATTTAGAAGACTGATACAGCGTATTCAACCCAGTGATGTGGTGGTGATTCATTTTTCTGGGCATGGGTTACAACTAGAAACCAATGCCAATAAAATTGATGGATTAGACGAATGCTTTGTTACCTATCCGGCACTTTCTCCTGAGAAAATAGACATCAATGATTCAGCAAAACTGCAAACAGAAATGGCCAAGTACCTGCGTGGTCATGAATTGGGTGTTGAGTTGAAAAAGGTCAGGCAAAAATTAGGGCCCAAGGGCGATTTGTTGGTAATGTTAGATTTCTGTAACTCTGGCGGTGCTACTAGAGGTGCTAATAAAGTGCGGGGTGGCAAAAAGCCTTTGGTAAGTAAAGACTTTAAACCCAGTCAACACCAACGTTCTGATTCTTCTCAATTGTTTAGAGAAAACCAATTGGTTCTTGAATCAGATGGGCTCTCTCCCTACACCGTGATTTCTGCCACAAGACCGGAAGAATTGGATGTAGAAACCAAGGATGAAAATGGAAAAGGGATAGGTCCATTGAGTTATGCTGCCTATCTCAGTTTTCAAAAACTTGGTACTAATATTACCTATCAAGGATTATTCGCCAAAATTCAATTAACCATGCACCAGTTGGTTAAGGAACAAAACCCTTTGTTAGAAGGTAATGCTCAAAACAAACAGGTATTTGGTGGAGCCATTGTATTACAAGAACCATTTTATGAAATTGATCAACTAATCTCTCCTACCCTTTTAAAAATAAAAGCTGGAAATATTGTTGGACTTGGTGTTGGTTCAAAATTGGGATTTTATCCTATTGGTACTGTTCAAACCAAGTCCGGAAAACCGATTACTGTTGGTACCATTACAAGTAGTTCTCAATACGAGGCTGAAGTGCAACTTGCAACTGCCGGTGTTATTAAAAATAGTAAGGATGCTTGGGTTTTTGTTTTGGAAAAACAAATGACCATACCCAATATTACCGTTGGTATTGGCAGCCAAGCAAACGAAAGACCTGATGAAAAATTAGCATTAGAAAAATCAATTGTGGGTATTCCCAATATTAGCATCGGGGAACAGCCTGATCTTTGGTTGGTCAAAGGAGCTGAAAAGGATAGTATTATAATAGCTTCAACTGCTAGTATTTTTGCAGCAGTTCCAGAACTATTGTCTAATACAAAAGTCTTAACTGAGCAATTAAGAAGATATGGACAATACCAGTTTTTGTTAGGGTTACAATCTCAAATACCAGATCAGAAAGTAGAAGTTAGTTTGTTACCAGTAATCAATGGTCAAATTGATACCAGTGCCATCGCTAAGAAAACCATCAATGGAATCCTGGAATTTGAAGAAGCTGACCAAGTAACCCTATCTATACAGAACCTTGGTAAAAAACCAGTCTATGTGAATATTTTAGACCTACAGCCAGATGGGATAATCAATGCCATACTTCCCTTTAAAAATGCCCCAGAGGGTAAAAGAAATTATATGCCGCAGGATCTCAGAATCATGCCCGGTCAGCTATATGTATTTGAACCCAAGGACTTTTTAATCAAACTGAGTAAGCCTTACGGAACAGAAGTATTCAAAGTATTTGTTTCCGAAAAAGAAATAGACTTAGAACCCATGGCCACCAGAAAATTCCTATCAGGCAATGGCATTCAAAAAAGAGGTGACCTTACCCAAATAGAAAACCTACTAATAGATAGTTATCAACCCATGATCAAAAGAGGTGGTTCCGCCGATGGTAGCATTTTAGATCTCCTATTCCGAATAAAACCAAAAACTAATGAATGGTAATTGAGGTACTTGCAGCTACTAAACCATTAGAACTGGCTTTAAAGTTGATACTGCCTTTTACCTCTTTGGCTTTGATAATCACCAAGGTCTTACCTCTATAGGCTGTTCTTTGTTTGCCTTGATAAGATTCGTGACTATTAATATCGCCATTGTCCACGCCAACTATTTGTCCATTGTTACTGATTTCAAACTGAATTAAATTGTCTGCATTGGGGCAGGGCAATCCCGCTTCATCTAATACTTGTACTTGCGCCATGACCACATCATCCCAATGATTTTTTACACTAGATTTACTTAATTGAATCTTCAATTGAGCAGGCTTGCCAGCAGTTTTTAATATTTCTCTTACGGCTTCTTTTCCTTTGTTAAATCCAATCACTTCAATGCTTCCTTTTTCAAAAGATATTTCCCAATCAATGGGGGAATCATTGGCATTCTTTGGTTTTTTGCCTTGTGATTTACCATTTAAAAACAGTTCCACTTCATCACAATTGGTATAGATATTTATCTTGGCATTATCATAAGTATCAAAGTCAGTGGGTGTCCAGTCATTGACCCAAACACCGGCGCCAGCATTATCAGACTTGCGCATCAAGTGCACTACTGGCTTTTCTGACCACCAGCTCTGTCTTTGCAAACTTTGCTGTTTCCAATTACCCGCACGGTCAAACAAACCTTGACTATTGGTCACTGCCGGCCAGTCTTCTTCTCCCAAATAATCTATGCCTGTCCAAAGAAATTGACCAGCCATATAAGGCTTGTCACGCAGGGCTAGCCACTGGTCTAAAACATGGGTATTTTCTGTACCAATCACTTTCCAATGAGGATTGTTTTCATGTGCCACAACCAATTCTTTTTCGCGATAATTCTGACCAACTACTTCCATATGCTCGGCAAATCCACTCAAATAGACTTTTGAATTAGCTGGTCTAAACAATGCCATGGTTACAGGTCTGGTACTATCAAATTCATGAATTTTATCTTGTTGGGCTTTGTATAATTCAAAGCCTTTGGGATAACTCAAATCATCGTGGATTTCATTACCCACACTATAAATGACAATGGATGGATGGTTTCTATCGCGCAGCACCATATCCCTTGTATCTCTTTCCCACCACTCTTTAAAAATGAGGTTATAACCCTTTTCTCCATTGTGTTTTGGGGCAGTCCAAGTATCAAATGTTTCATCCATGACCAGGAATCCCATTTTGTCACAGAGGTCTAAAAACTCTGGTGCTACTGGATTGTGTGAAGTTCTAATAGCATTTACGCCTGCTTGCTTCAATAGTTTAAATCTTTCTTCCCAAACACCCAATGGTACGGCAGCACCTACAGCTCCCCCATCGTGGTGTAAACAAACACCTTTGAGTTTAATGTTTTTGCCATTTAGCCAAAAGCCTGTTGCAGCTTCAAATTTGGCATCCCGGATACCAAATGCGGTTGACTCTTGGTCAATGACTTGATTCTTAAAGTATAGTTTGGTAACTGCGGTGTAGAGATGGGTATTTTCCAAACTCCATAATTTGGGTTGGGCCAATTTGATTTGTTGATAGGCTGTTTGAGAAGTTAATGCAGAGAGATTGGTTTTCTCAGAAATAGCTACCTGTTGTTGGTAGGCGTCTAAGATCACCGTTTGAACAGATAGACCTTTTTGCACTTTGTTTTCTTGCACAATTTTCAAAGCCAATTTTATGGTGGCCTGTTGGGCCGATGCTTCTGGCGTAGTCACAAACACACCCCAATGATCAAAATGGACAGGTTGGGTACTAATCAGTCTAGTATGTCTATAAATACCAGCACCAGTATAATAGCGCGATGCAGGTTGCACTAAATTGTCAGCTCTAACGGCAATGGTATTGGGTTTGCCATAATTCAAATAAGGTGTTAGGTCAAAAGCAAAACTGATATAGCCATAAGGTCTTTTACCCAAGGATTTACCATTGATCCAAACCTCGCTATTGGCCATGACGCCATCAAATTCAACGCTGATTTTTTTATTGGACTCAGTGGCGGGAAGGGTAAATGTTTTTCTATACCAACCAATGCCAGATGGCAGGTAGCCACCACCCCTATTGGTAGGATTATTGCGGTCATATGGTCCTTCTATCATCCAATCGTGTGGAACCCTTAAAGAGCGCCATGCGGCGTCATTAAAACCAGTTGCTTCTGCACCTGAAATATCTGATTGGATAAATTTCCAATCAAGGTCAAAGTCAGTAATGGTTCTTTGGGCAAAACTTGGTAGGGATAGAAAGCTGATAAGTACCAGCAAGAAACAGGATTTTCTCATAAAAGCAATTTGCAATCAACCTGTAAATTACTGGCAGATGGCGGCCTTTGCATCCTGTTTCATCCTGAATCTAAACGGGAAGCGTTTTGGTATCCAATACCTGTTTGAGTTCTTTAGCCGTACTCACCCCTGACTTACGCCAAAGGATCTGTCCTTTTTGGAACACAATTAAGGTAGGAACCCCTTGCACCTGATAAGCCTGAGCAGCCTGAGGATTTTTATCAACGTCAATCTTGATAATGGTTACAGCATCCTGTACCTGGTCTTTTAGATCTTTGAGTATGGGAGCTTGCATTTTACAAGGTCCACACCATGTGGCCGTAAAATCTACCAAAACCGGTTTGTCACCGTTAATGAGGTCTTGAAAACTATTGTTGGGCATGGGTTTCTTTTTTAAACATTCCAAATAAAAGGGCTCCCATTACGGCAAAATAGACCGTACTATTTAGGGGCTTTGAGGTAATCATGCAAGTACCAGTACTACAACCAATTTGTTGGTAATAGATATATCCGGCAATGGCACCAACGGCTGCACCAACTAAGTACAACCAATTTTTATTAACGAATTTCTTCATATTCAATGTCTTTAACCGGTTCTTTAGAATTGATTGGGCGCTGCGGAACACCACAACCACCAGGGCCACAACAACCAATATTGGCTAGGGCCATACCACTCAAGAGCAATCCAGCAATGGCGTACATGGTTTCATGCGCCTGAATGCCCTGTACCAAAATGATGAGCCCTAAAATTAAGCGTAAGGCGCGCATCAGGTTCCAATTGTTCAATAGGTTTTTCATAAATCAAAAATACGTTAGCCTAATGGGCTGTTTGGTAACAGAAGTCACAAAGCAAAGCTCGCAGTTTTGTTGTTAATTTGCCAAAACGCTCAAATGAAATACGAAGAACTGATGAATAACCATGCGGACAAGCTGATTGACCAGCTGTTGGTGCATGTTTTAGGAGAAGAATCTGTAGAAGTACATTTTGATTTTCAGGATGAAGACCAATGGTCTGTAGTGAGTATGCATCAGTATGAAGAAGACTTAGAAATCTCTCTGCGTTTGCATTTAGACAAACATTTTGACCTGTTTTTGGGATATTATGACGATGAAGATGAATTCCATGAACTTACCCGCATACTCAATGAAAAAGAAATTGAGCAGATCCCCATTGGATTACAAAAAATCATGAAAAAAGTGGTGGATGATGAACAGGGCTTGCGTTTTAAATCGGCCTTGATAAAACAATCTTAATCTTTGACCAAAGCAGTATTACCCACTATTGTTGTTACGCAATTCCTTTGCACATCGCTTTGGTTTGCGGGTAATGCTGTCATGCCAGACCTGATAGAAGAAATGGGTGTTGCACCACAATTTTTGGCTCAAGCTACTAGTGCTGTGCAATTAGGGTTTGTAGCAGGAACTTTGGTTTTTGCCTTATTAGCACTATCAGATAGGTTTGCGGCAACCAAGGTTTATTTTGTTTCTGCTATTGTGGCTGCTGCTTTTAATCAAGGGCTACTGTTTACGTTAATTAATCCTAATGCCATTTTTGCATTGCGTTTTGGAACAGGATTTTTCTTGGCAGGAATCTACCCTGTGGGGATGAAAATTGCAGCTGAACATTTTAAAGAAAAATTAGGTGCTGTTCTTGGATGGTTGGTGGGCGCCCTGGTTTTGGGAACTGCTTTCCCGCACTTAATCAAATCCTTTACCCATGCCCTTCCTTGGCAATGGGTTTTTGCCAGCACATCGGCCTTGGCCATATTGGGCGGATTGTTCATGTTTTTATTGGTCAAATCCAATCAGCCTGCGGCGATGCCTAGCATTTTAAAATTCACTGCTTTTTTAGAAGGGTTTCGTTTGCCCGCTTTTAGGTCTGCAGCTTTTGGCTATTTTGGACATATGTGGGAACTCTATAGTTTTTGGGCCTTTCTGCCTTGGATCTTACAAGCATGGAACCAATTTTCTGGTCAACAGCTCAATGTTCCGCTTGTTGCCTTTTTAGTTATTGCGCTTGGTTTTCCAGCCTGTGTAATTAGTGGGCGATTATCACTAAAATATGGTGCTACATGGGTTGCCACCATTGCCCTTGTCTGTTCTGGTATTTGCTGTTTGATCTCTCCCCTATTCTTGCAACAATCAAGCCCGATTGTATTTCTAGGATTTCTATTTTTCTGGAGCATGATGGTCATTGCAGATTCGCCCCTGTTTTCAAGTTTGGTTGCAAAACATGCCCCAAGCCAAAGCCGAGGCTCAGCTTTAACCATTGTTAACTGCATTGGGTTTACTATTACCATCATCAGCATCTTCACCATTCAGCAATTATCTGTTTTGGTAGCACCAAGGTTTTTGTATCTTGTTTTAGCAATTGGTCCCATCCTGGGTTTGACTGCCTTGCATTTAAAAAACAAGTAAACATGCTACAACCTGTTTATCACCAACTTGATACTATCAGTGAATTATTAAGTGAATTTGATACAAAAGCCCCATCCGTTTCTGAAGCATCTGTAGGATGGCATTTAGAGCATTTGTTATTGGTCAACGGAAGGGTTGCGGAAGCTTTGATCCAATCCAATCCTGCGGATTATCATTGGACTTTTAATTTAAAAAAATCCCTTGTGCTTTTTATCAAGCGCATTCCAAGAGGAAAAGCCAAAGCTCCCAAATCTGCTAGACCTGAGGGTAATCAAAGCCCTGAAGATCTGAGAAATAGGATTCCTGGGTTAAAAGAAAAGTTGGCTGGTTTAACCAAACTACATCCCAATGCCAATTTTCAGCATCCGTTTTTTGGGAACCTGAATTTAAAAACCACGATCAGATTTTTGTTTGTACATAACCAACATCATTTAAAAATTGTACAAGACATATTGGCCCAAAAACAATGATATGATTGATTCACAAGCTTTAAAGGAATTGTTCCTGATTAAAAAAGACATTACTTATTTGAATTTTGGGGCTTATGGGTCCTGCCCTAAACCCATTTTTGAAAAGTACCAACAGTTTCAGTTAGAACTAGAAATTGAGCCCACCGTATTTGTGAATGAAACTGGGCCAGCCTATTTGAAACTTGCCAGAACTGCTTTAGCTGAATACTTGCATTGCCAAGCCGATGAATTAGTATATGTTACCAATCCCTCTTATGCAGTGAATATCATTGCTAAGAGTTTGCAAATTGGCCCAGGAGATGAAGTGCTCACCACCAATTTGGAATATGGTCCCTGTGATAAAACGCTGAACTTTTATTGTGCACAAACAGGTGCAACCTATATCCGCCAGAAGATTCAATTTCCTTTAGAAAGTAAAGACGATTTCATTGCCCAATTCTGTGCAGGTATTAGCAACAAAACCAAACTGATCTTCTTAAGTCATTTAACCAGTTCTACTGGCTTAAGATTACCCGTAGAAGAAATCTGTGCCATTGCCAATGAACGTGGCATTATGGTCTTTGTAGACGGAGCACATGCACCAGGGCAATTACCCTTTGATCTTGAAAAACTAGGTGCCGATATTTATACTGGAGCCTGTCATAAATGGATGATGACACCTAAGGGGTCATCTTTTCTGTATGTAAAAAAATCATTGCATCATTTATTTGAACCATTGGTGATTAGTTGGGGTTACAGAACCGCCAACCCTTCAGGTTCTTTGTTAATAGACAATCACCAATTACAAGGAACTCGTGATTATTCCGCTTTTTTAACCATTCCAGCTGCCATTGAATTTATGAAGACCCATCAATGGGATCAGGTAAATAATTTTTGTAGAACGCTAACTCAAAGCAATGCGCAAAGATTCTGTGACTTAATGGGAAGTGAGTCTAATAGTCCCATCAATGATGATTTTATTGGACAATTATTTTCAATTCCCATTCATATACCGCACCCAGAAAAACTGCATGACCACTTGTATGAAAACTATCGTATTCAAGTTCCAGTTCCCTCACATGAGGGTCAATTCTATTTGAGATATTCTTTGCAAGGCTTTAATAATCAGGCAGATTTGGATCAATTGTATGATGCTATGAAAATCATTATTTCCGCTTAAATTCAATTTATGAAATGGAATAATCAACAAGTTATCAGGGCCATTTTACTACCCATTGCATTTACTATTTTATTGGTTGGTGCCAGCTTTTTTAAGCAATTCTTGCCTCCACAATATGAACGCATGAGTTATGGATTAATAGGTTCTATTGTTGCCATAATTGTTACATGGATATTTTTAAAATGGGATGGTAAATCTTGGTCTACCCTTCATTTGGGATGGGACGCCAAGACATTGCCTAAGTCTTTATTTGGTTTGTTATTGGGAATCATCTTGGCAGCAATCATGGTAGGAACCATGGTTATTTTTACAGATGTAACCATAGCTATCAATGATAATCCTGCCATACTACCTTTCTTAATGTCTGCTACTGCACTGATTCCATTGGCCTGGATGGAGGAAATGGCTTTTAGGGGATATGCATTTCAACAATTGCATTCCAGCATAGGACTAAGAAATACACAAATTATCATAGCCATTGTTTTTGCATTATACCATGTTGCAGGTGGACAAGGTCTAGCTTCATCTTTTCTAGGGCCTGGTTGTTTTGCCTTTTTATTTGGGATGGCTAGGGTTAAGTCTGGAGGTATAGCATTACCCACAGGATTGCATATAGGTCTTAACCTATTTAATGCCAGTATTGGCCAACACCGTGGCTTGAATAGCTTATTTGTAATTGGTGTTGAAAATGGTACAGAACTTTCTGGGAGAATGATTTCCTATTGGGGTTATGGATTAAATCTTGCCATGTTAGCTGTTACTTGGTTCTTTATGGAGCTTCAGATTAAGAAAGAAAAACTGGGATAAATACCCAATACAGGGTATAGCCATCATATAGCACTAGGATAGATTTGTTAAGCTAGCATTTTAAATGCTTTAGCCAATCTATTATGATGAAGTATCTATTTATTTGCTGCTTATTTTTTATTGGATGTAATGAAATTCCTGATCAAATTATTAGGCCTGATTTTCCACTAGCCAAGGGCAATCAATGGACTTATGCGGCCCATATTAGATACCATGATAGGGCTACGGACAGCTTGATTGAAAAAGACCTAGAATGGGTCATGGAAGTAACGGAACTGATTCCACATGGGAATACTCAGGCTGCCATTGTGAAAGGTTTTCCAACTGATTTGGTTTGGTATGAGGGAAAGGCTGAAAGAGCCAATTACTTGCTATTGGTTGATTCCAATAAAATCTATTTGAGTAATCTGGCTCCTGAAGATTCACTCAATATTCGCGTACATGACTCAAAGGATTCCTTAACAAATATCAAAACAGGATATAACTTAATGGCTGATTTTCCTTTGGTCAAGGGAAAAACCTGGGGTGCTGATCCAGAGATGCCCCAACGTGCTGATAGTATGTATGCATGGGTGGTTCAAAATACGGCAAGTTCCACACAGGCAGCAGGTATTAAGTACAACACCAATCCAGACCATAGTATTTTTGAAATTCAACCTGGGGTGGGTATTACCGGCTATCAATTTGTACACCATGGAACGGTAATGGAATTAACCATGAAACTGAAAAGCAAGCGTCTTCAGTAGCATTTTTTAGTACATTCATGCATCCTAAGATAATCGTAGCGATGCATTTTAAAAGTCCCTTACTTGCCAGTTTTCTGATATTCTTTGCACTGAGTGCACATGCATGGGTCTACCCCGAACATCGGAAATTGGCTTTATTAGGCATGGAACAATTGAGTCCTGCCTATCGATTACAATTAGAACAGATTTGGCAAAAAGCCAGAACAGGATATGAAACCAGACTAAGCCCAACGGTATTTGTTGCTAACCAAGGATTGAAACCTACCCAATTGGATTATGCATCTTGGTCAGGGATTGCCGGAGACCATAGTTGTTCTCCAAGCGATATGCTTCACAATGTGCTGGAAACTGATTGGATTATGAAAGTAGCAGGAATTGCTGCCCAATTAGAGTATGATTTAGCTGCAACTGATAACAGAAGCAAACGGATCAATGCAATTAGGAATTCAGATATTAGATTTCAAAGAGCAGATCTTGCTTATAGTAACAGAGCAAGTGCTAATAATGTACATTTTCTTTTAGCAAGACCCAAGGAAGACACGGATCCCCAAACTTATTTTACAGCTTGTTTAACTGAGGGTGCCCCTTTGAATGCCATTGGTATGTATATCCGTTACCATTTAAGCGCCTTATACAAAGCGGGTAAATCAAGTGAAAATGGATTGAGTGAAAAAGAACAAAGCGCTTGGTTATTGGCGGCGTTGGCCGATGAAGCCTATGCGGATCATTTTCTACAAGACATTTATGCAGCAGGTCATGTGGCTGGAATATGGGGTGCTGCTTCTATAAGAAAAGGAACCCATGACTATTACAATGAAAAAGGTTTAGAAGTAGTGACTTGGGATGGCAAACGCATGATCCTTTCTGGTGATGCTTATTTAAGAGAAGTGGAAGCGCAAAAAATTGCCACTTATATGCGAGCCAGTCTAGAGCAATTGCTAGATGCCGCAGCTGGTAATTTACAAGTGGTGTCTAAAGGGATCAAAGCACTCCCAACCAATACGGCTGACAGTTTTAATACCTGTCAGGAACCAACCATGAAAGCCACTGAATTTGAGCTTAGTTTGGTGATCCCTATTTTAATGAAAACACCAGCACCAGGTTTAGCAGATGGATTAGGTGCTATGCCAAGGGTTAGTTCTGAAATAGGCACATTTCTAGGTGTTTCATCTTCTACCAACATACATTCTATTTCTGGTGGCTTTGGTAAAAATCAACGGGGAACAGGTGTTATAGCAGGTTTAGAAGCCAATGTTCGCTTTGGTTTTGGCTTAGATGGGGTGTTAAATAATTCTGGTGATGGATTGGTCTTTGTGCAAGCCGGTTGGAAAACCGATGCTAGTTCAACCAATCAGTTTGTAAATGACGAACCTACCCTACCCACCAATTCTTTAACAACTGCCATTCCTGGAAGGTCTGCTTATAGTTTTAGAATGCGTATGCCATTTTATTTAATCCCTGGTGATTTGATTTTGGCATCGCCCCTGTTATTATTTGCCCCCAAAACCTATGCTAAAATGGCTATGCGAGCCGGCAATGGTGGGTTTATTCCTTGGCAATCTGGCATTGCAACCCCTATTGGAAGATTCCAATTTGTTTTGGGTAGAGAAATTGGCGTTTCATTTTACGGTCAAGGAAATCCACACGATAATTTTCTGGTTTATGAGCCAACGCTCAGTTCCTCGGCCATGTTATTAGAATATAGGTCTGTACAATTTGATTTTCCAATATTGGAATATCGCACACTGCGTTCATATGCATCTGAACAGAGTTCAAGTTTAATGTTCCAACTGTCTGCAGGGTTTGATAATGCCAAAAAAGTGTCTGTCTTATTGCCTTCTACCAATATTAAAACGCCTGAATTGCAAACAGTTTGGCATATTGGTATCAGGGCTATTTTTAATTGGCGACATTATTTGTAAATTGTTATCATGAAAAAGATTGCTAGAAAAGATTTTTTGCTTCAGTCTAGTTTACTCATGACTGGTGCCATGGCAGGTATGTCATTTACCAATAAAGGCAAAAAGCCCTTGATGAGTTTTTCCACTTTGGGTTGCCCAGCATGGAACTTTACACAGATTACCAGTTTTGCCAAACAACATGGTTATCAAGGTTTGGAAATGCGTGGCATTCTTAAAGAGTTGTATTTACCCAAGTGTCCTGAATTTGCATCGGCTTCAGCCATAAAAACTACTATGCAAGAAATGGCCGACAAACAATTGCAGTTTGTTGACCTTGGTTCTTCTTGCAACCTGCATTTTGCAGAAGGGCCAGAAAGGCAAAAGCATTTAGATGAGGGCAAAAGATTCTTAGACTTAGCTGCTGCCATCAATTGCCCCAATGTGCGTGTCTATCCCAATAAGTTTCCAAAAGATCAAACCAAACAACAGACCATGGATCTGATTACCAAGGGGTTGTTAGAACTTGCGGATTACGCCAAAGGCATGAAAGTAAAAGTGTTGATGGAAACCCATGGAGAAGTAGTTCACTATGCAGACTTGAAAAATATAATGGAGGCTGCTCATCACCCACAAGTAAGGTTGATCTGGGATATTGCCAATATGTGGTTAGATACTGGAGAAGCACCTGAAGACGCTTATAAAGCGCTAAAGCCTTATATACATCATACTCATATTAAGGACGCCGCCAAAAAAGATGGCAAACTAGATTTCCATTTTCTGGGAGAAGGCGAAGTACCCATTTTCCAGGCCATGGATCTTTTAGTCAAAGATGGCTACAAGGGTTATTTTAGTTTTGAGTGGGAAAAATTATGGCATCCTGAAATCCCCGAGCCAGAATTGGCTTTGGCCGATTTTACGTTCAAGATGAAAAAGCATTTTGGCTTCTAAGGCTTATATTTATGCCGTAGAAATCTTCCCACTATGCCCGCTGATTCAAGTTATCTCAATACAAAAGCTACAGAGAAAAATACCTATGACGCCATTGTAGTTGGTTCCGGCATTAGTGGTGGCTGGGCGGCCAAAGAACTTTCCGAAAAGGGTTTGAAGGTATTGCTACTAGAAAGAGGTGGCCCCATGGATCACCCAAAATATCCAACAGCCAGTATGGATCCTTGGGAATTTCCACATAGGGGTGCTTTAACCAAGGAGGAAATAGCGGATCAATACGTGCAGAGCAGGCACTATTCTTTTAAAGAAGACACCAAGCATTTTTATATCAAGGACAAGGAAAATCCTTACGAAGAAATCAAACGTTTTGATTGGATCAGACCCAATGTAGTAGGTGGCCGCTCATTGTTATGGGCAAGGGCTTCTTACCGTTGGATGGACGCCGACTTTGAAGCCAACGCCAAAGACGGTTATGGTGTAGACTGGCCTATCCGGTACAAAGATTTGGAACCCTGGTATAGTTATGTAGAAAAATTTGTTGGCGTTAATGGTAATAAAGACGGACTCTCCTATTTTCCTGACGCTGAAACACAGCCGGCTTTTGAGATGAATATGGTGGAGAAGGATTTTCAAAAAAGAGTGGCTTCCAAATTTTCTGATAGACATGTGATCATGGGCCGCTCTGCCAATTTAACCGCGCCAGTAAAAGGTCGTGGAGTTTGTCAGGCAAGAAATCTCTGCCAACGTGGTTGTCCATTTGGTGCTTATTTTAGCACCAACTCTTCTACCCTTCCTGCGGCTTTTGAAACGGGTAACTTAACACTAAGACCATATTCCTTGGTGAATAGGGTTATTTATGATGAGCAACTACAAAGAGCTACTGGTGTAGAGGTTTTAGATACCCAGACCAAGCAAACGGAGGTATTTCATGCCAAGATCATTTTCTTAAATGCAGCTACTGTAGCTACCACATTTATCTTATTGAATTCTACTTCTAATAGATTCCCCAATGGTTTGGGTAATGATAGTGATCAAGTGGGTAGAAATTTGATGGATCACCACAAGGGCGTTTCTATTAATGCCGATGTGGAAGGTTTTGAAGACAGTTATTATTCTGGCAGAAGACCCACCAATATTTATATTCCTAGGTTTAAGAATTTATTTAGCCAAGAGAAAGATTTTCTACGTGGTTTTCATTTGGCAGGTAGTGCCAGCCGTGGTAGAGGCAATGGGAGTAATGGCATTGGAGTGGAACTAAAAGAGTCTATGTCTGAAGCTGGAAAATGGCGGATCAATCTTTATGCTTATGGTGAGTGTTTGCCTTATGCTGATAATAGAATTACGCTAAATACCAGCAAGCAAGATATTTATGGTCGTCCACAATTAAGTATTGATTGTAGTTTCCGTGAAAATGAACTAGCCATGCACAAAGATATGCGTGCTACAGGTGTTGAAATTCTTTCTTCTGTAGGATACAAAAATGTGCGGGACAATAGTGCCATTGCCGCTCCTGGTAATGCCAATCATGAAATGGGAACTGCTCGAATGGGTAAGGATCCAAAGACCTCTGTGCTCAATAGTTTTAACCAAATGCACGCTGTGAAAAATGTCTTTATTACAGATGGATCTTGTATGAGTTCCATCTCTTGCGTGAATCCTTCTATCACTTTTATGGCACTCACGGCAAGGGCCTGTGACTATGCGGTAAAAGCTTTGAAAAGAGGAGATATTTAAGCAGATTTTAAAATAGCATCAACAGCTAAATCTTCATCCAATAATGGCCAATGTATGCCATATCCTGAAGGAGAAATAGTAAAAATATTTCTCTGAGTTTCTGATGCAGTGGCTAATTTCTGTGATAGCTTTTCAAGTGGGATTTTAAATAATGAACCATCAATTTGAAGACAAATCATGTTTTGCTCAAATGATATGGATTCTATATGGTGCGTTGTAATCATGTTTATTTAAAATACTTGTCCCAACTTGTAACAATAAAATCAAAGTTTTGGTAGATCAATTTCTTGATTTCCCTTTTGGATGATGGTGTTAAATTAAATAATTTTTGTATCTAGGTATTTATTATTTTTAAAATTCTAATTACCCCCTCTAATTGTTAACCTGAAATTCTATTTATGCCAGAATTTGAAGAGGGGCAATTGCCTGAACCTTTAACCACCAAGGAAATCTTTCAACTGATTTGGACTGATCCTGTAAGAGTATTCACCGTTTTAAGACATTACCATATTAATCAATGGACCTATGGTTTGATTTTTTTAGCCAGCATTGTTAGTGTATTGAATTCATTTATGAGAAAACATTATGCTGACAAATACAGTTCAGCGCTCTCTTTTATTGGAATGATCTTGCTAGGGATTTTCTTTAGTTTTTTTATTATCAATCTTTATGCGGCCATGATTTCTTGGACGGGTAAATGGCTGAAAGGCAGAGCCGGAACAGTAGCCATTACAAGGGTATTGGCTTTTTCTCAGTTGCCAGCAATCACTTTATTATGCATTCAAATTCCCTGTGTATTATTATTTGGGATGGAATTATTTACTACTGATCCTTATTTATATAATTCAGAAGTTTTAGGCCAAGTAGTAAGCATGACCTGGCTGATTTTATCAGTTATCATGTCTATTTGGTCATTTATTTTAGGCATCATTGGTTTGGCGGAATTACAGAATTTCTCTCTTTGGAAAAGTTTTTTAAACTATATGATTCCTATTTTGATTATTATATTGGTTGTTAGTATTCCAATTGCAGTATACTTTTTTTCCTTATTTAATTAGCATTTGGAGGCAACAGTTTCATTTGTCTTGGAGGATTGGAATAGCGTTTCCAAATATTGTAACCCAAGTATGATACTACAATTGCCCCAACCGCTATTACAGCTTTGTCACCAAGAAGTTCGAGCAAATAATTGATTAGTCTAAACCTACCCCTTGCAGATTCGTCAACCCCTTCCTTGGCAATTTCAATTGCCCTATCATAAAAGTAAATGGTACCCAAAATGGATACAAAGAACCAAATTAGTTGAGACCGAATAGCATTAAAAGGACTTAGTGTTTCATAAGTTCTAGTAAAAAATCTTTTCTGCTCTAAATAGGTAAGAAATACTTCATAATCTTCCGCATTACTAAATGTAAATTCCAATTCATTTGTAATCCCAAGCGTTCCTTTATAAGACAGATGCAAATCAAATTCAGTTTCTTCTTTTGTAATAGAAATTATCTCTTCGAATTTGACTTCATGTTTGGTTGCCAAAGTTATTTTCTTAGCAAACTCTTCCTTGAAAGCATCCAAGGATTTTTTTCTTTGGCTTGAAAACAGAATGCTCTGCTCATCCACAATAAAAGCAGAGAGCTTTTTACCAGTTATGGGAAATACTTTGTCAATCATTCTAAAAAGCTTAATATTTTAAAGATTTAAATATAATATTTAATTAGAATATAGAGATTAAAATTCAATTTCCATTTTCAATAAAGTTGTTCAGACTTAATAATTCCTCCTCTAATAATTTGATTTTTTTCTTTAATGAATACTCTTGGGTTGAAATTTGACATGCAAGTAATAATTGAGCCCCACTAGCTCCATAAGTATTAATATAGAATCTACTTTCCTCTTTATTATAATATATTACAAATCGGGCTCTCATTAAATGATTGAAATATTTATTTCCGAATATTCGAAAATGATCCCCTTCATTCAATATTTCTTGTCCTTTAACTTGACAATAAGCAAATGCTTCTGATTGAATTCTAAAGGAAGTACCATTCCAATCTACCAAAGAAGCTTCACAATTAGATTTGATGTATCGCACCCCTTTAGAAACCCCTTCTACATATCCTTCGTTAAAACCGGGTTCTCCATAAAGTAAAAGGTATTTATCTGTTTTTTTGGAAATTGGAACCTTAAGGTTTTCTTTTATAATGGCAGTAATGCCAAGACTTGATTCCCTAAATGTTAACTCTTCAGTTACCCCAAAATAAGCATCATAACTTGCATTACTAAATGGAATATAACTTTGTGTGCCAATCCAAACATTTCTTGCTAAAAGTGTCTTATAATTTTTACTAATAAACAGGTCTAAATCAGATTTTCTTATAGCAACTAATTCCTTTTCATTTGCAAGAATTAATGTATTAAGACTATCTAATTTAGGTTTAAACTGCTGTTTTCTTTGTTGCTTTGCATTGATAATATCTTGTGCCCATTTTTTTGACAATTCAACACTTTCTTCATTCGTAAAATAGTTTTTAGCCAAATAGGGTTCATATTTTGTCTGATCATTAAAAGAGTAAACCCTATCATTTTCATCCAAATTATACAACATGATAGAAGCGTAGTTACCAAAACCTGATAAAAAATTCAAATCAATAAATGCAAATGTTTTACCTGAAGGTGCCACGGCAATAACATTTCTATCCTCCTCATGTTTTTCTTCTAAAATAAATTTATCTGGTGAAGATTCTTTTTGAAAACTAATTTTATTCAATTTATTAGTGGACACCATTATTTCAAATTGCTTGAAATTATTTGTTTTTTCATAATTGTAAAAACGAATTGAAATAGCGCCATATTCTGGATCATTTGAGTAAAAATTTCCTTCTCTATCTGTTCCTACCGCTTGATACCTCCATGCTACCCCATCTTCTCTTTTATCATTACCAGAGATTCTAGTTTCTGTTGCATATTCAAGTGTCTGTTTGGTTATATTATTTAGACTATGTCTTTGCCATAGTGATTTTCCTTTTTTTACATAATCATGAACCAATATGTCATTAAAAAAAAACCACTTATCAATGAATAATCTAGTATCAACCCAAACTGGAGAGTTATTTTCAGCAAGAACATTTAGCGTATTATTAGATAAATCAAAACTAAACACCCCATTATAAGGGCCCCAACCATAAGGAATAAATTTGCGTTTAGTTTTTGCTATGATAAAGATTTTGTTCGTCTTTTTGTGGAAATAAATTTGATAGTGGATATTAATAGCACCATATTTTTTTATTACCCTGTTTTTAGTTTTAAGATCTGATATATCTGATTGAACATCTAATTTAAAAGTTGCTATTTTTTTATTAGCTGCATTGGCAATTGTAAAATTCAATTGATTGTCAAATATTAAGTTTAAATCTTCTGAAACCCAGATTACTTTATTAGCATCATTTTCTTCAGTATAATCTATATTGGGAAATGCTGCTATAATTGTTCTACCCTTAGGGGATTTTCCAGCTTCCTCATAGCTTAGCTCAGATGTCTTTAGTTTAGATAAAACATTCCATACTTGAAAAATGTTTTCTGTAGGATGTTTAAAATAAAGTTCCTCTCCAGTTTCACTAAATGCTAAGCCACTCTTGTCTAACCAGGTTTTCCTTAAATCATTTTCAATTACATATGCAGAATCATTGATCTTAATACTTTTATTGCCTTTTGAAAACATCCTGGTTAAAGGAATAGATTGACTTAGTGCTAATACAGGTAAAAGAATAATGGCTAAGAAACAAAGTTTTATTTTCATAACATCAATTGATTAATTGCTATATCAATCAATGGTGAAAATATAGAACCCAAATAGGTTAGATATACCGTGAAGAGGGTATTTACAAATTAGAAGATGAAGGTTAAAATGGTTTAGTATTGTTCCAAAAACGACAATTCCTTTTGTAAATAACCTGCTTTCAAATTTACTTGATCTCCTAGAACCATAATATTGCCATTCCCTTTTTCATATGGTTTCCATTCAGGAAGATTGCCCCCATTGGGATTACCGGTTTTGGCAAAATTTACCCAGTAGGAAGAGATTGTATTTTCCAGTTCTAGGTCAATGGGTTTCCATTGTCTATTCCAAGTATGCAGTGTGTGTAAGGCATAAGGCACATCTGAAGTATGAAAAGCGCCATAATTGGGGAATCCTGGTTTGTCTGTTGGTACGTGGGTAAACTCATAGAGATAGCTATTTTGCGGATTATATCGCGCCAGCAAATGAGCAGGCAAACCCGCAAAGCCCAATAAGGTCAATTTTTGTTGTTGCTCTTTTACTTGCTCAGGATTAGCGGCAGGAAATAGGCTTAAGAAATTGGCAGCTTGTGTTCCGTATTTCTGAGCGTCTTTTTCATAAGCTTCCACTGTGGTAGATTGGTTGCCCAGAAAACTACCATCGCCAGTAACCCAACCCGTTAAAATAGGTGTCTGGTTTTGAAGACCTTGTTGAAAAAATCCTTTGAGGTCTTTGGGAAGCATGTATCCGTCAAGGGTGGTACCAAATCCGCCAATACCAGCTTGCTGGCTTAATAGCTGCAATTCAACAGCTGTTTTCTTGCGGAGATCAGCAATAGATTGGGCATTGGCTTTTTGCATCAATTTCATGCCTTGTGCTTCTGCTTGTTCCAAATTTTGCAAACTCATTTTAGAAAACAATCCCCCACTCTGTGCAATGGCTTTGTGAAATAACCCCTTTGCCAATGGCGATGTAATCAGAGCAGTAACACTAAATGCACCAGCAGATTGCCCAGCAATGGTTACATTATTTGGGTCTCCGCCAAAAGCTGCAATATTTTGCTGAATCCATTTAAGTGCTGCAATTTGATCCAGAAAACCATAGTTACCCGATGTACCTGCTTCCTTGGTTAGTTCTGGGTGCGCCATAAAACCCAATACGCCTACGCGATAATTAATACTCACAAAGACTACTCCCTTTTTGGCCATTTCTTCCCCATCATAAATAGCACAATTGGCTGACCCACTATTTAATCCACCTCCATAGATCCAGACAAAAACGGGTTGTTGTTTCTTTTCACTAGACCAAACGTTTAGATACAAACAGTCTTCACTCAAAGGTTCTGGCTTTGCTATAAACTCTTCTGACCAGCAATAGAATGGAGCTGGTTTATTTTGAATGGGACTAGCTGAGAAATTAGTACAGTTTTTGACTCCTGTCCAGTTTGCTGCGGGTTGTGGCGCTTTCCATCTGAGATTCCCAACTGGTGGGGCTGCAAAAGGGATTCCCTTGAATATGGCAATACCATTGTGTTGTGTGCCTTGTATTTTACCGTTAGCTATGCTGATGGTTTGGGCAGAAGCATGCAGGGTCAGGAATAATACAATAGGGATTAGGGTTTTCATGGCAGCGTTGTTATTCCCTACAATATAAGATTTTACTTAGCTTTTTGCAAATGATGGCAGGTCTGCCTCAGCTACAATTTCAGCAATTTTATCAGGGTCTACGCCTTGCTTTGCGGCTATATGCATGAGTAAACGAACTTGGGCTTCGCCATATCTTTTTGATTTACTCATTTCACTAAATAGTCTAATAATTCCTTTTATAATTAAATAAAAGAAGAGTAAAGGAAAAACTAATAAAAATAATTCTTGAAAACCTAAGTTGCCCATAAAATCTATTTTAGTTTATTTTAATTGAAAGTAATTGAAAGTAATTGAAAGCAACTAGGGCAATAGCAATAATGCCATAGATCAGAAATATTTTCCAATCTGAAATTCTTTTCACAATAGAATAAATGATAAAACCTAATGTAATGGAACCAACTATAGCCATATAATAATATCCATTAGGTCCAGAAAACAAACCGTTAAATGATAAAGTAAAAAAGAAAATGACCCAGCTAACATAAATTGTCTGAAACCATTTCTTATGACTGAGCGATGGTTGTTGGGTAGGCATATAGGGTAAATTTGAATTTTGATCAAGATAGAAATTCCATATTTATCCCACAAGCCCTAATTAGTAAAGGGTTGTTCTAAGTTTGTGAAAGGCTAAAAAACTTTTACAATGGGTTATTCTTTGCTAAGGCTAACGTCTAAATAAACCGAATGTCTGCCATAGGTTTCATAAAAGGGTTTGAAGGATACATCATCAATACTAAAATGCAGGTCTTTGGGGTTGCCCTGAATGGTTTTACCCAGGTCATTGGCATTGAGTACAATTTTGCGAAAATCCTTTCTAGCTGCGGGTTCTTGAGCCGCAAGTAAAATAGGGCCATAAAACAGGCTGGCAATATTTTGCTGATCCATCAAGGGTTCTAAATGAAATTGAAATGGCATTTTCAATTCAATTAGATCCCCGTTTTTCCAATTCTTACCAATGTTCAAATATGCACCGGGCTTGGCTTTCAGGGCTTGAACTTTTCCATTAATACTCACTATAAAACCTTTGGTAGCCCAAGCAGGAACGCGCACCATCAGGTCAAATGTTCCAGTTCCTTTGATAGTGAATTGGGTTTGGTCATCTTGAGGAAAATTGGTTTTCTGTTCTACATAGATCTTTTTACTTGTCCAATTCAGGGTGGATGGAATAAATAAGTTCACATACAAAGCCTGATCATTTGTTGATTTAAAATAGATGGTGTTTTGGAATTTGGTATTGCTTTCTAAAGCTGTTCCATTACAACAAGTAAAGCCAGTCATGTTGGGGTTGCCAAAATCTTTTTCAGATCCTGGTCTAAGTGGAATATGGTAAGTGTTGGCAGGACTATGTTCTGCTACAGAAGACAGGATATCATTGTATAATGCGCGTTCATAATAATCCATCAATTCACCGCGCTGGTCATACTGAAATATATCACTGCTCAATTTGAGCATATTGTAAGTGGCACAGGTTTCATTTTGTCCACCAGCAGAAAGACCGTTTGCATAAAGTGTACCTGGCTCACTGGTAAAACATTCTGGGTTATTAGGATTACTAGCTCCAGCTACTCCCCCAATGCTATAAGAATAATCATAGACTGCTTTATGCCAAAAATTATTGGCCACATGGTAATATTCAGGGTTACTAGAAACACGATAGGTTTCCATACTACCCACCATTTGAGGAATATGTTGGTTGGCGTGTAAACCCCTAAACAAGTCCACATTTTTGGCTAGTCCACTGTTATGTGTAGTATCGCCAAAGAATACTTTAATGTTGTCAAACAGTTGCGCAGTTTTCAGGTAATTAGGTTCTTTGGTAATCCGGTATAAATGCGCCATTACTTCATTCATGCCACCAAATTCACCCGCTATATAAGTATTCCACATGCTGATCCTTGTATTGGTAGGCACTTGACTCAAACGGGCATAAACCCAATTGCTCATCCCGGTGGCAATATCCAAAGCTTTTTTGTTGTCACTCACTTCATAGATTTCAATTAGGCCAGCCAAGATTTTATGTAGGGTATAATAAGGTGCCCAGATTTGAGTTGGTTGGGTACCATATTTAGCACCCGCTTCTAACATAATAAATTGGTCTGGCGGATAGGCGCTGATAAAGCCCTTGCCCCAATTCCAATAATCGTTTCTAATTCCAGCATCGCTGATATCAGAGTCATAGCTTTTCTTACCAGGCCCCATGGGTACCAATCTAGCATCGGCAACAAAGGAACCACCTGTTTCTTTTTGCTTTCCTGATAATTGCGCCAAATCATACAAGGCATTGACCATGTAATCCATCTTTTTGGCAAAAATCTCTTGAAGGTTTTTGTCATATCCCGTTCCAGCATAAGCCTGTGCCAATGCAGAAAGATAGTGCCCCGTTGCATGACCTCTTAATTTGGTATCCTTGCTATCCCAAACCCCCAAGGCCTTGGTACCCGCAGGTTGTGGTTGCCCAAATGCATGACGGAACATGTATAAAAATGCATTGGGGTCAGTCTTAGACAAGGTTTGAACAAACTTATCCCTGTTCTCCGTAAATTTTGTTTGTTGACCAATTGCATTGGTATTTAGTGTTACCTGGTTCAAATTAAAAGGAACCAATTTTGCCTTCGGCGATGTTAACTGACCAACACTTGCTTTTACTGTTACAATGGCTTTGGGTTTTAATTGGGTTCCGGGTACACGACCTTCAATGGTATAAGTTCCGGGTTTTAGTACGGAACTATTATCATTTGGTGTAGGCCAGATCACCCTTACAACTGGGCCTTGTTGAATCCCTGTATATATTCCATTTAGATAGCTTGGTAGGGTTGGTAAAACACCAACATTTGTACCCACTTTTGCATCAGCTACACTGGTTAAAAATGCATTGTATAATTGGGGATAGTTCTCTGCAAACTTGGGTAACTCTTCCTGTTTTCTTTCTGGGCGAGGATTTTGTACTATCCACTCGTGTACACCAGTTGCATGATCTTTGGGCAATTGAATTTCCATGCGGATAGCTGTGGTACTAACAGGTTCAAATTTAAGCACATCATATTTGTCTTTCACTGGAGCGTATGGTGTGAGGTTTTTAACTGGAACCCAAGCATCGCCCTGCTTATACAAGATGGTATAGTTTGCTGGAATTCTGCAACCACCAAAAGGCGCATCGTCATACCAATAGACTTTGGATTCAGAAACAGTATAGGCTTTGTCAAAATCATATTGGATCCATTCCTTGGTGTCTTTTTTAGGCCACCAATGCATATACAAACCAGATTTATCTTCAGAAGAAGCTGGTTCAAATTGGTCATTCAAAGCAGACAACATTCTTTTGTTGTTAATAGAAGCGGATACAACACTTTTAGAAGCAATGGTAGCAGCAGGGCTTGGTCTTGAAGCGGATGTTTCAAAAGGAATCCATACCTGCATTTCAGAAGCTTCACGGTTATTCCAAGCATAATAAGGAATGGCTTTGGCCTGTAGAGGGGTAGTTTGTAAATCACTGCTAGCTACCTGTCTTTTGGTGGCAACACCTTGCCCACTTAATACCAAAACACCATTTAGTAATTGTTGCTCATAGTTTTCAGAAATAGCAGCGTCTTTGCTCATGACAATATTCTGTACCGTTCCACCTTGGTTATCTGGCCCTTCCAAACAATAGACCAGTGGCCCTTTTTGAAAAGCAAATCTGCCCTTGTCTTCTTTTACGTTTTCATTGGCCAATACTTTTTCAATTTCCATGGGCAGATCCATTTCTACTAAATCTCCTTTTTTCCAAGTACGGCTAAATACCGCGTATCCTTTTTCAATGGTATAAGAAACTTCTTTTCCATTAATGCTAATGGGAATGGCTGTAGCGCGGCTATCCGCAAAGCGATATAAATTACTTGGTACTGCTTCCTGTCTGGCCCATCCTGGAATACGCACACGCAAAACAAAATCCATTGACTTAGTTGGATCAAGTTTCAAGGTCACTTTACCCTTCCAAGGATAAGCCGTTTCTTGGGCAATACTCAATTTTCCTGCAGGCAGTTTGATGTCTGATTGGTTAGACATAAAAAGATTCACATATAGGTTATTGGCATTTTGGGCATACACATAACCGGGTATCGATGGCATAAACCTGGTCATATTTGAAATGCAACAAGCACAACCAAACCAGGCGCTGCGTTGGTGCTGACCCATGGAAGCCAAAGGATTGGGATAAAAGAATTTGGTGCCGCTTTGAGAAACACCAGACAATAATCCATTGTATAAGACCCGCTCCATTACGTCTATATAACTAGCATCGCCATGCAATAAAAACATGCGGTTATTCCAATACACATTGGCAATAGAGGCACAGGTTTCTGCATAAGCACTCATATTGGGTAAGTGATAAGCCGCACCAAATGCTTCACCAGCACCAGTAGCACCAATGCCACCAGTCAGGTACATTTTCTTACTCACTACATCTGTCCAGATATCGTCAATGGCTTTTATATAAGAAGCATCGCCTGTTAAGGCAGCCACATCGGCCATGCCTGTATACATATAGGCTGCGCGTACTGCGTGTCCAACGGCTTCGTGTTGTTCTGTTACGGGCTTTTGTGATTGGTTGTATTCTGAATACTTACCCGCACCCTTGCCCCTGGTGTCTAAAAAGAATTTGGCCAAGTCTAGGTAGGCTTGTTTGCCTGTTACTCTATACAATCGCGCCAGCCCCATTTCTACTACTTGGTGACCGGGAAAATAAGTGGCTTTACCTGGGCCAAAATCTTTGACTAAGAGGTCAGCGTTTTTAGTGGCAATATTTAACAATGTTTTCTTGCCAGTAGAAATAAAGTGGGCAGTGGCGGCTTCGTATAAATGTCCACTATTGTATAATTCGTGGCTTAGATCTGGATCTTTTTCCCATCGCTTGGCTCCTATCCA
>Ga0075152_10000292_pt1 | contig 39099 bp, 39 predicted proteins | sample JI61114C2DNA_FD_70964 | JGI IMG/M metagenome (GOLD analysis project Ga0075152, IMG submission 70964) | Wastewater effluent complex algal communities from Wisconsin, to seasonally profile nutrient transformation and Carbon sequestration -... | ecosystem: Engineered > WWTP > Effluent > Algae...
TCCTTAACACCTTGCGATAAATTTTGACTGACTAAAGGCACCAACGCTGTTCCCAATCCAATTGCCAATGTTACAGTCAGCGGAAATTCACGGGCTCCGTATCTAAAAATTGCAAAAATCGATTTGTCTTCATAAAATCTTTGAACAAGCCAGCTGTCATAAATTGGTGCTATTCCGGAAAGGATAGCATATCCGATCAAAGGTGAACCAATAAGGGTGAGTCGCTTGACCCATTGTAATTTGTAGGCATTTAGATTAAATGAAATAGATAATCTACCGGACATTAATAGCAATGCAAAAGCAAACGCATTCAGCAGAATCAATAAGTTGATTAATTTTCCTCCAAAAATAAGATTTAGAAAAAACACGATTATATATCCAAGAAAGTAGAAAATTGTGAATTTTAGAAGTTCACTACTTTGTTTCTTAAGCATGAGTATTGATGGGATCAACATCGATGGAATGTTGATAAAACTGTATAGGCTGAACCAATAAAACCCTTCTATCGTTTTTGATTCTATTAAAAAAGGAAGTAGCAGTGGTCTTCCCACCACAAGTATTACTGAACAAATAAAAGATATGCCCAGAAAAAAAGTGAATGTACTACTTATAAATGCCTTTTTTTCAACCTCAGCAACCTTTGGATAAATGGCTAGAAATGCCTGAGTCATGCCATTGACCCAGAAAACGCTAATAAATTGTCCGAGATAATTGAGGGTTTCAAATTTTCCGATATCCAGAGTTGACATAGCACTCTTCGTGAGTATAATGCTACCAATAATAATAGCAATCTGGCGGCTAACATTAAAAGCCTGAAATAATCGAATAGGATCTTTTAAAATTGATAAATTTTTTAACTGATGTTCAACCTCCTTCATACATTCTCACTTTCCATGAAGTGAATTCCAAGAGAGGAAAGTTCTTTTAGAATTGGTTCATATATTTCTTTTTCTACAGGAATAAAGACTCCCGGCTTATTGAACATCCCACGCAGTCTAAGTTTTGTATAAATAGCTAATGGTAGTCCAACTGTTTCTGCCATCGCCGTATATATATCATTTTTACCTTCTCTGTACAATGTTGAATAAACTGTTCTTACTTCATTGTCCAGACGATATTTGACCTCATGTTGCATTACAATGAGATCTTTATCATTGGGTCTTAGAACCCATTTATTTACAATGATATGCTCAAGTACTTGCGCAGGAGTTGGGTGGGAGAGTGGGCAGCTCTCATCAGAAAACAATTGAAGATATTCGATTCTTTCGTAGGTTGCGGGACTTATATTTCTCCTGATTGTTCTTTCAATTTTTTCTTTTGTTTCACAATCTTCACTGATAAGAAAGCTTTTTGTAAAATTTGCAATAGAAAATCCTGCTTCCATAGAAAGCTTTGTTGAATCGTCGGTCATTCCCAGGTCAATCAGAACAGACCATGCCTCACAATAACCCTCACCTCTGAAAGTACCTCTGATCATAGTATTTATCCCATCTAAACGATAAAGGTCTACGTATTTAATGCTGTCTCTGTTGACATACATTGAAAAATTACCATGGCCGATGACATCGACTTCTTCAGATTGACTAAATAGTCTGGAGTAGGGTAAAAATTTAATTTCTCCATTTTCAAGATATTGAGATGTACATTGTCCCGCCAGAATGACGTTTCTTGGATTCCAACTTACCTTGTAATGCCATGGATTGTCATCACTTTCCTTTGCGACGAGACCTCCAGTATATGATTTGAAGGAAATAATTTGTCCACCTTTGGATTTTATTTCATCCAGTAGTTTCATAGCTGACATGTGGTCTATTCCAGGATCTAAGCCGAGTTCGTTGGCGAAAACCAATCCTTTAGCAGTTATTTCCGGTTCCATTGCTTTTATTTCATCACTTAAATAGGAAGCGGTGGCCATATCCTTTCCGTAAAGAAGACAATCCTTTGCGACTAGAAAATGCAGAAATGCAGGCAGCATAGAAATTACGAAAGAAGCTTGTGCTATGAGTGCTTGTCGCATTGCGGTGTCATTGATGTCGCATGCTACAGCTCTACCTCTTGGATGATTGCCAATTTTAAGTTCTGCTATTTCTATGTTAGAGTCTGCAAGGACTAATTGAAATTCTTCTGCTTCAGCATGTTCAAGCAAATAGTCAATTAGATAGGTTGCTGAGCGACCGGCTCCAAATAAAATAATCTGCTTCACTTTGTACTTTTATTGTGATAAAATATTGCTCTTGGGATAATCTCAAAAATGCCACTTACAAAGGGCGAATTTATTAAATACTAGGTTGAAAAAAGTGATTCATTCAACTATTTTATAAAATATTAATTTAATACTTTACATTTATTACAACTTTAGATTTATGATAGATAAAAATATAACCATCTCCTTTAAGCAATATGACAGTCTTGATGAACTAACTGCAGAACAACGTAAGTTACTTGACGAGGCATACAAGGCAATGTCTAATGCATATGCACCATATTCTAATTTTCATGTCGGGGCATCTCTAATGGATCAGGATGGCAATATTTTTATTGGTGCTAATATGGAAAATGCTGCGTTCCCTATGTGTATTTGCGCAGAAGGTTCGCTTTTGGCTTCATACAGTTCTTCAGGAGCTAAATCTCCTATTGTGCAGGTCGCTGTCACTGCTTCCTCAGCCAATCAATTATTGGATTCTCCAGTAGCACCTTGCGGTGCATGTCGTCAAATGCTCTCTGAATTTGAAAACAAGCAAGGATCTCCAATAACAATTATTCTAAAAGGGTCCTCCGGACCAATCCACGTGATGAATAGTGTTAAAGATATTTTGCCTTTTGGCTTTTCTTCTGAAAGTTTATAACAAAGGCGGAGTTTGCAGCTTTAGTAATTCTTCCAGGTCTTCAGGTGTATTTATTTCTATACTGTCGTTGTCAGTTAGGGCAACTTTAACATTGTAATCGTTTTCGATCCAGCGAAGAGCTTCCACATTTTCAGAAGTTTCAAGATAGCTTTCGTTTATCGAAGAAACCTCTAATAAAGTCTCCATTTTAAAACCATAAAGACCAATATGTTTATAGTATTGGTGTCTCAAGAGCCATTCTTCCTTATTGGCGAAAGCAAAATAGGGGATAGGGTGGCGACTCATGTATATGGCTTCCATATTACTTCCGAAGACGATCTTAACTACATCAGGGTCGTCTAGTTCTTCCTGTGATTGGATAAACTTGGCAAGTGTGGCGATCTCAGCTGAATCGTTTTGTAATAAAGTCTTGGCCAGGATGTCTATTTGAATAGGCATAATAAACGGTTCATCGCAATGTATATAGATTACTGCCTCGAAATCCGGATGCTTTTTTGCAACTTCAGCGCAACGGTCTGTGCCACTTCTGTGGTAATCCGCAGTCATTTCCACTGGAATATTGAGTGCAGTACATCTATCAAAAATCCTTTCATCATCTGTTGCTACGATAAGTTCAGTGAGGAAAGAAGACATTTTGGATTGTTCGTAGACCCATTGTATCATTGGTTTGCCTCCTATATCAGCCAATGCTTTTCCCGGAAAACGGGAAGATGCGTATCTTGTTGGTATTATTCCTAGTATTCTCATAAAGTTATTAGTGCAAGTTATGAAAATTACTTAAATGGAAATAAAAAAAGTAGAAGAAATAAGCTATACCATAGTTTGAAAGCTATTGTTGAATTTATTTTACAAAAATATTGAAAAATATTTTGAGGTAAGAGAAGTGTTACTATCTTTGCACCGCTTTGGTAAACAAGTCAAGCAGTTGACAAGTGATAAGCAAAATGGTTCGGTAGTTCAGTTGGTTAGAATGCCGCCCTGTCACGGCGGAGGTCGCGGGTTCGAGTCCCGTCCGGACCGCAAGGTTAAAAGAAGCTCTAGAGAAATCTAGGGCTTTTTTTGTTTGTTTAAGTTTCTAAATAATTGCCGCGCTGCCACGGCGGAGGTCGCGCGGTTCCCTGCCTGCGTAGGCAGGCAAGTAGGGAGTCCCGTCTGGACAGTAAGGTTTTAATGACATATCAGAGAAACCTGAAGTTTTTTTCTTTATGGAGCTTTTTTGGCCGGGTATTGAAGAAATTTCTATAATTTCTGGGCTAAATGTAATATTGCAATATTACGATGAAGCATACTCATACCTGCATCTGACACTAAAATACAGAACTATTGTAAGTTAAATTGTGGGAAATGAATTAGATGGAGTATGTGTCTTATGAACACAAGAGGGTTTGTGCGATTTTTAAAGTCAAATGTAATATTGCAATATTACGATGAAGCATACTCTCATTTGCATCTGACACTAAAAAACAGAACTATTGTAAGTTGAAAAGTGGTAAATGAATTAGATGGAGTATTAATCTTATGAACACAAGAGGTTATGCGCGATTTTCAAAGTCAAATGTAATATTGCAATATTACGATGAAGTTTAGTCTCACCTGCATCTGACAACAAAAGGCTGAACTTTTGTAAGTTAAATTGTGGGAAATGAATTAGATGGAGTATGTGTCTTATGAACACAAGAGGTTATGCGCGATTTTCAAAGTCAAATGTAATATTGCAATATTACGATGAAGTCTAGTCTCACATGCATCTGACAACAAAAGGTTGAACTATTGTAAGTTAAATAGTGCGAATTGAATTAGATGGAGCATTTGTCTTATGAACACAAGAGGTTATGCGCGATTTTCAAAGTCAAATGTAATATTGCAATATTACGATGAAGCATACTCTCACCTGCATCTGACAACAAAAGGCTGAACTATTGTAAGTTAAAAAGTGGGAAATGAATTAGATGGAGTATTAATCTTATGAACACAAGAGGTTAAGCGCGATTTTTAAAGTCAAATGTAATATTGCAATATTACGATGAAGCATACTCTCACCTGCATCTGACAACAAAAGGCTGAACTTTTGTAAGTTAAATTGTGGGAAATGAATTAGATGGAGCATTTGTCTTATGAACACAAGAGGTTATGCGCGATTTTTAAAGTCAAATGTAATATTGCAATATTACGATGAAACATACTCTCACCTGCATCTGACAACAAAAGGCTGAACTATTGTATGTTAAATAGTGGGAAATGAATTAGATGGAGCATGTGTCTTATGAACACAAGAGGTTATGCGCAATTTTTAAAGTCAAATGTAATATTGCAATATTACGATGAAGTTTAGTCTCACCTGCATCTGACAACAAAAGGCTGAACTTTTGTAACTTAAATTGTAGGAAATGAATTAGATGGAGTATTAATCTTCTGAACACAAGAGTGTTTGTGCGATTTTTAAAGTCAAATGTAATATTGCAATATTACGATGAAGCATACTCTCACCTTCATCTGGCAACAAAAGGCTGAACTATTGTAGGTTAAATTGTGGGAAATGAATTAGATGGAGTATGTGTCTTATGAACACAAGAGGTTATGCGCGATTTTCAAAGTCAAATGTAATATTGCAATATTACGATGAAGTCTAGTCTCATCTATCATTTGCCACTATTGTCTAATTTAATAATTTCATTGAATTACCAAATATTTAGTTTTCACTTCTTCAATATCCCCATAACCATCTCTTTCTTCCGCTTTGAAATTGACAATTCCTTACCATCAGACATGGTCAGTGTTCCGTCACGGTTGACCTTGGTGATGTATTTTATATTTACAAGATACGATTTATGTATCCGAATAAATTGATGTTCAGAAAGTAGTTCATCAAAGTCACCAAGTGTTTTTGAGACGAGGAGCGGCTTTTTATTGAGTAGGTTAAATTTTGTATAATTATTATCGGCTTCACAATAAAGAATATCGACAGGGTCAAAGAAGAAGGTCCCTTCGCTCGTAGAAAGTGCTAATTTGAAGTTTTTTTGATCCGGCTGCTTTAGATTGGTGAGTAAGTTGTCAACAAGAGATTTTTGTTCAAAATTTCTACTTTTTACGATGTGGCTGTTGATTGCATTTTTTAAGTCCAGGACGTCAATTGGTTTCAATAAGTAATCTAGTGCTGAAAACCTGATCGCTTTAATTGCGTATTTATCAAACGCCGTAGTGAAAATAACGTCAAAAGTATCGTGCGGCGCCAAACTCAGGAAGTCGAATCCATTCATTACAGGCATCTCTATATCTAACATTATTAAAGATGGTTGGAATTCCGGCAATATATCAAGCGCCTTTTGTGCACTATCACAATATTCGATCTCTGTTTCTATTGGGATATATTTCTTGATAAGAATCTTCAGGATATTTCCTGCAGAGATCTCATCATCGACGATTAATATCTTTAGCATATTTGTTTGTTATATTTATTCAATTTCTCGGTTTGATGGTAAAGTTATTAATACTTCTGTTCACTAATACATTTTCATCTTTTTCTCAATGGGTTCCACATTTATAAATTCATTATGTGCTTGAATAGTAAAGATAAAATCTGTGTTTTCTTTTAATGTCATTGAGAATAAGAAGTTGGTAATATTATGTTCCATTTCATACTAACTCTTTAGATTTTCAGCACTTATCAGTTTGACGTTTAAATTCTCATCTTCAATTGCCTTAATATTATTTATCCTTCAATCAGTATTCGAATTGAATATTTATGGACCTCCACACTGGATAATAATTGAAATGCAAAGATCGCATTATTTGATCATTAGATTTTTCCTTTCCCTAATCAAAAATGTCCGTTCCCTCGATGAGAATATTAGAATCTTGTCCAAATTATAACTTCTTCTCATATATTAATTAGTGTATAATTTACAATATATAGGTAAAGTCAATAACAGCAATCATTTATGTGAAATTACAAATGGTCATATTCTAAATATTTTGACCGTTAATTGCAAAATTTGACCGTTAAATAAGTGATTATTCCCGTTTACTAAGTATCGATTTTTAACATGCTTCAACACATTTACTTTGCATTCAAATTAGTAGTTATTGTTACTTTAATAATTTCTACAAAATTCAGACAACGTCAATTTAATTCACAATATTTTTAAACATTCAATTATCATGTTGCACCATTCTTTAGAAATCAATGAAGTAGCTTGTCAAAATTGCGGATACGTCGATAGTGGAGTATACTGCAGTGAGTGCGGTAAGGTTTTAAAGAAAAACAGAATATCTATAAGAGTGATCCTTATGAGCGTCATAAATGCTATCTCAGGTGTAGAATCAAAGTATTCTGAAACCACAAAGGCGATGCTCAAAAATCCAATTGCTTTTATCAAAGACTATATTTATGGCAACAGGGATAAGTATTGTCTTCCTTTCAAATTTTATTTATTTAATGTTGGTATTAATTTATTTATATATACTTATTTTGATCTTGGCTCCTTCAATGCTCAATCGTTGGCAGATGATGATGCTTTGAAATTTCAAAGTGAAGTAATGTTTGATCAGATCATTAGTAATTACGGGAATTTATTTTTGCTTTTTATTATTCCTTTATTTGTAATGATCTGCAGTATCCTGTTCCCAAAGTCGCAGTATAATTCAGCAGAAAAGGCCACTGCCATCACTTATATGCTAGGTTTTCTTTTACTGTTTGAAATTTTAATCAATCTTGTTTCGGTTGCCTATAATCCATTTTTAATACTTGGAAGACAATTAGTTCGAATATTAGAAGTTGGAATTATATTTCTTCTAAGTTATAAATTTTTTAATCAGAGTATTTTCAAGGCCATTTGGAAAACAACTATCATCATATTGACTATCATATTTAGTATGAAGATTCTCCTCATGGGTTTCATGGAAATACTAATCATGATTTGCAAAGAATAAAATCAATTCACCATAGGGCTCGTTAATGGCTGCTTCAATCCAAATAATTTTCACAAAACACAATCTAAATTTTATTAAAAATGAAACATCTTGCTTTTCTTCTTTTCCTTATCTCTTTTACATCATGTGTATCTTCTAAGAAATACAAAAGTCTTTATTCCGATCATGAATCATTAAATTCTGAACTTAGAGTGGCGCATGCCAATCTGGCCAACGTTTCTAATAAGCTATATGATCTTGAAAAGGAAAAGATTAAACTATCTTCAAAATTAGAGGCCTCTCAGGTTCAAATACTTTATAAAGAGGATAATATCAGAATACTTAATGATAATGAGCAAAATTTGAAAAAAACAAACCGTGAGTTAAAATCCTGGGTGGATAATTTTACTTCGAATAATGCTGTACTAGTCGAAAATAACAAAAAGGCCATCTCCGAATTAGAAAGACAAAATCAAAGAGTCGAAGATCTCAATAAGTCCATAGCTAAGAAAAGTGCAGTTAATGTCCTAATTGTCAAAAAAGCGAAGAGAAATATTACGGACAAAAAATTGTTGAGGTCCCTTGAAAAACTGGGAATTATCATTTAGAATAAAATATTCTTAATGATTTTAACAAGAGTTATACGTTAACTAACTCATTTGTTACTTTCCCTCATTGTTAAAAAAACTCAATTTACTTTAAATTATCTTTACAATATCAACATTATGCAAATGACATCAAAAGAAAATCTTATAATTATTAAGGTCAGGGAACTGGAAACTGAGCTCAAAGAATGCGGTCTTTGGCTTAAGTTTCCACCATCCTGGACAGACCATTTTGATGAAGTCAAAGATTATGACAAAATCGATTTTGTGCAATGGTTGCAATTTATATTTATACCAAATTATTTACATCAGAATGGAAAAGAGATGCACTTAAGTAGAATTTCAATTGTACCTCAGGCTATTAAGTATTTTGAAAATGATGTTCAGAAGGGAAAGCTATTACAAATACTTATAGAAATAGATTCAATTGTATAATAAAGCCATGCCATACTTCAATAGGGATCAATTTATAAAATTGATTTTGAGTATTTGCATAATAGTTCATTTTGCGGTGTTCATTTTGACCTTTACCAGCAAAAAGTTTTTACAATTTGTATCAGTGTTGAACGGGGCAGTGGCTGCCGGTATCATATTCTATTGGCTAAAGAGGCAAATGAGATATGAGAAATTTGATTTTCATTCGAAGGAAATGTTGGTATTAATATTTGAACTTATACTGCTGCTGATATCCATTTATACCCTTATAAAACCAGGTGTACATCAATGGATTAAGCTAACACAATGCATATCCTTTGGAATTCATTTGATCATACTAGTTTTCCTTTTATGCTTTATGAATTTTTTTAAAATGAACCAGTTGATCTAATGCTCTCTGATATTATTCTTTATGATAATAAAATTATTCTATTCTTGACCAAAACAATTATTCCATATCCGCCGGAAATAGATCGATTTCCGGCTTTTTAAATCTCTTGTAAAACTTTTAGTAAAATGAAATTTCGATACATAACCTTTATCTTTGCCACACTATTCTGTTCTTATATTATGGCTCAAAAAATTATCTCAAATGAATCAAAATTAAATAATGGTATGAAAACATTGAGCGGAGAATATCATTACAGAAAAATGGAATTGGTCTCAGGCTTTCTTTTTACACCTGATGGAAAGTTCGAATTCTATTACAGTTACGGCGCATCTGATCGAAATGCTACCGGGACATATCATATCGAAGGGGATACCTTAAAGCTGAAAAGTGATAAAAAGGGTGAGCATGATTTTGCTGTGGACAAACAAGGCAAGAAATCGGGGTTTATCACTATCAAGATTAATTCACCCGACGCCTATCTTGCATCTTCTGTATTATGTATGTGCATAATCGATGGAATAGAGCATAAATATTTTGCTGACAACAATGGTTTAATCGAGACCAATATAACCAGCTGTGATAAGATATTTGTGCAACACCTTTTGTTTCCGGATGTCTTCACACAAATAAGTAAGGAAAAATTTGATAATAATTATTTCGAGCTTTCTCTTTTGCCGTCTTTACAGCAAGTTAGTTTTAAGTATATAGATTTTATAATAAAGGATGATGTCATTACTTGTTACCCTAATTATTTTCTCCCTTTTGAAGATATAGAATTTGTAAAGGAGTAGTTTTTTATTTGGAAATAAATTATTATTTCCTGCTTTCATGTCTGAATTCTATCTTTATCAAACCTTATAAACATTAACTATTATCTATTCTTATGAAATACTTTTTTTTAATTCCTTTTATACTGGTTTTTTTAATTTTTGATGGTGGTCAATGCTATGCTCAACTATTGAATGTAGAAAGTATGAGGATTAGAACTGATACCACTGGCTGGTTTGGAGAAGTAGGATTGAGTGGATCATACATTGAAAGCGAATCCACTGTTTTGCAGGCAGATGCCAGAGGATTAATAGAATATAAGGGAAAGAAATCCCTTATTTTATTACTTGGCAATTATAATTTATTAACGGGCGATGGCAAGAGTCTTGTCGATAATTATATGTTACACTTGCGATATAATTATAAAATAACAAAATGGCTGCGCTGGGAAGTTTTTGGGCAATATCAACAAAATGAGATCCTAAGCATCCATCAAAGAATATTGCTTGGGACAGGCCCACGATATAAACTTGCTGATAATAAAAAGGTGAGATTGTATCTCGGAACATTAGTCATGTGGGAATTTGAACAAGAGTCGAATCCTGAGAAAACCAAACATGATGATTATAGATTTAGTAATTATTTATCTTTTAATATCACCCCGGCTTCAAATCTTGAGATTGTAAGTACTACATACTATCAACCTCAAACAAATTATTTTCCTGATTTTAGGATTTTGAATCAAAATTCATTGCTCGTGAAGGCAGGTAAGCACTTTGTTTTCTCTGTTAATTATCAACTTGCCTATGATTCGCGACCGGCCATCGGTATACTCAACAGGACTTCTCAGCTTAGTTCTGGCTTGGCATATAAATTTTAAAAAATAATAAAATGAAAGATACATTTTTTGGAATTGCTTTATTTGTACTGTCATGCATTTTTATTTCTTGCAAAAATCATGAAAATGTTGCTACAGAAATACCTAAAGTTACATTATCAGAAGGTCTTTATGTCAATCAAAGTCTTTTGGAAATGATAGTGGATACTACCTTGCTGTGGGATATTCGAAGACTTGGCGAGCAGATTACCATACTAAAAGGGGACACGATCGAAGTAGATAATTTTATTGAAAAGGGAAGATTCCATTTTAGTTATACGAATGATTCTGTTATTAGTATTGATCCATTATTATATGGAGCGAAGTTTTCTTTTCAAATTAAAAGCGCTACTGAATTGCATCTTAATGATACTTTGAACTATAAAAAGGGGGAAACGCAATCATTTGTAAAAAGTGATAAATCTTTTATGCAATTATTGAATGAAAAGCTGGTGGCAGGTAACTATGCAGATGATAAAAGTAAAGTGAAGAATACTATAATTCTAGGTTCGGATGGAAGTATTAAAAATTGGAATTATACCGGTTACGAATTGTGTATTGCCGGTGATTGCGCTGAAATGCCCGCATTTCCTGCTAATGTCATATTGCTAAAAACGACAGATGGCCTTGAGTTTATGGTCTATAAGGTGGAAAAGAAAACTGCCGGCAGGTACCTTACATTATATAAGTTAGAAGCTGGTTCACCGGATGAAAAGGGTAACATGGCTTTGACAGGAGATTCGGTAGTGTTGAAGAATATTTACTAGTTATTGATGAGAGAAGTAGGTAATAAGTAATGAGTAATGGGTAATGGGTAATGAGTAATGAGTAATGAGTAGTCAGTAATCAGTATTCAGTAATTGGTAATCAGTAATTTAGGCAAAAGTAAATTGCATGTAGTCAGATTTTTTTCTCTTCCAGAGGGGGTAGGGGATCCTTTGATTTTCATACTTATCTTCTGATCAATGCGAATCTTCACTATTATTTTTGAGTCAGATACTATTGAAACTAAAGTTCTGATATTTAACATGATCCAATATTATAAAATGGTATTAAAATTAGTCTTAATAATCTCGCTATTATTAGTTTGCAGTTGGCTTTGGTCATGTTCACGACCAAATGAAAAGAATACTACCGTTGTCATCGATAGTGCTTGGTGGAATGGATTAAGTGATGAGTGGAAGTCTATTTTAGTAATCAATCAAAATTTTTCTAAACAAGGTGTTGATATTTTTAAAATTCAATCGGAGTATATAAATAGACAAAATAAGGTAAATGAATTTAAAGATGAAGGGAATACTTCTCTTTATGAATTGAATAAACTTAATTTGTTTAATATTGGATGTGATTACCTGTATAGAAGAGCGCTGCGAATCGGGTGGATGAAAGAATGTTTGCCTATAGACCTTAATACTTTAGGGGATCTCGATACTATTTATATGGTGAATGGTCCTGGTGAGTTAACGCCGTTAAAAGCATTTAAACACTTGAAAGTTTTGATTTTAAATTACTGTGGAATTGATAATTCAATAAGCTATAAGGATCAGAATTTGGATTTAAGTCCGCTTAGTTCAATGAAAGAACTTAAGGTGTTGCATTGTTGTTCGGATGCTCTAAAAACGCTGGATCCTATCAAGGGTCTTACTGGACTTGAAGTACTGCGTTTTGATGAAAGTAGGGTGAAAAGATTATCTGCTCTGAAGAAATTGAAAAATCTGAAGTACCTTTCATTTGGCTCAGGTATTGAAAAGGGCAATGTTGTTTCTAAATTGGTCAATCTCGAGGAACTCTATATAGACGGATGCAAGCAATTACCTAATCTAAGTCGCTTAACCAGATTAAAGAAACTTTGTGTTTCAGAGGGAGAAATGGTTGTTGTAAACTCTTCATATAGAATCAATAAACTTAGTTTCTTAGAAAATCTTACTCAGCTAGAATATCTTGATATAAACAGAACTTCATATTCCGGGAGTTCGAAAGAATTTGAACAATTGTCGAAATTAAAGGCGGTTACTTTCCCATCAAGTATGTATAATGATGATGTTCAGGATTTTATAAAAAGAAACAAGGCTATCAAAGTACTAAATGCTTATGAATTTGAATATTAAATTATAAATCCTATGCCAAATAATTAATTTTATTAAATTTTAAGAAATGAATTTCATAAAAGATTTTTTCAAGTTCACAGCATTTACATTTAAGTTGATATTTAAACTTTTTAAACTAGCTTTGGTGATGACAGGAGTCATAACGGTGGTAAGATGCAGTTCCGGTTTTACTAAAAAGGGGGATAAAGTTTATTATAATGGGGAAGAAGTTGGGAAAGATTTTATTGTCCTTAATGATCAATTTGCGAAGAATGATTCTGCTGCCTATTATAAGATGAAAAGCATACAAGATGCTGACATTTTAACATTTGAGGCACTTGACAACCATTACGCTAAGGATAAAAACAAAGTGTATTACTGCAGTGAAGAGAGAGAGGTTAAGAATTTCTTTATGACCAAACGACAAGGAGTATATACAGTTGAAGGAGCAGATGCGTCAACATTTATGCTGATGGGTGAAAATAACTTTGGATACTGTAAAGACAAATACAGAGGATATCTCAATGGCAAATCTTTCGAGGTAATGGATGTAGCAAGTCTTGAGCTCATAGACTTTGTTTTTATCAAAGATAAATACCAGGTATACTGCAATCGTGTTGCTTTGCCGGGAAGTGATCCTGCGACTTTCAATGAACTTGCTGAATATTATTTTAAGGATAAAAACAATGTATATACTTACAGGAATGCCAGTGATTTGGTGATTCTACCATGCAAATCGGAATCATTTGTCGTTATTGAATACCCATACTCTAAAGACGCTGAAGGGGTCTATCATGCGGACAAGAAGATCACAGGAGCCGATGTCACTTCCTTCAAAAAATTAGAAAACGAATACGCAAAGGATAAAAATGCTGCCTATTTTAAAAATCTAAAAATTGAAGGAGCTGACGTAATGTCATTTGTGGTGGATAAAGGTTATGAAAACACTACCGATGAGTCATATTTTGCGAAAGATAAAAACTTTGTTTACAACAGAAATCTACCTTTAAGGGATGTTGATGTGATTAGTTTTATGGCACTCGAACAAGGATATACAAAGGATAAATTTCATGTTTATTACAATCAAAAAGTAATCAAAGCTGCTGACCCGGTTAGTTTTGAATGTTTTGGACTTCAGGTAGGAGGGGCAGATTCCAAGGATAAAAATCATAAATATCTTGAGGGGAAGAGGGCAGAGGAAGAGTAAAGTTTGTTCAACAACTGCTTTATTGCAAAAACAAATATTATCGACACTAAAGCCAGGCCTAAGGGCTTTGCTTATAAACTAAATATCACTCTGAAAATATTGACTTATTTCTAAAGCTCGAATTTGATAGCCACGACCGCGTAGCCAACATCGCAAATAATTGTCCGAATTCGGACGAATAAATTCGTGTTAGATGTAAAGCATCATTCGTGGAATTAGTGGCTAATAATATTTATCCTTGGCCGACTTCCCAAAATTATAGTCTAAATTCAAGACTGATTAAATAATCTTTAAACCATGGCCCAAGGGAGAGTCCTTGATTTGAATATAATCATCACACCAAACACCAAACATCAAACATCAAACTTTTCATTCTATCAAATAAATTATTTTTCCGAAATTGTAAGGTTATTTGGTTTGAATCGTATAACTTATAAAATCGAAAGAATGAAAAAGTTATTAAGGGTTTTAGTGGTGATTTGCTTCACTGCAAGTATGGCAATTAGTCAGAAAACGGATCGAATCAAATCTTACAATGTTTCAAAAGGACTTGCAATTGAGGGTTATGACGCTGTAGCTTATTTTAAACTAAATAAGGCTGTCAAAGGGAAAGAAGATTTTGCTGTGAAGGACAAAGGGGTGCTATATTATTTCAGTTCTAAAGCCAACAAAGATGAATTTTTTAAAAATGCCTCCAAATTTGAACCGCAATATGGTGGCTGGTGTGCTTATGCAATGGGTGCAACTGGTGAAAAAGTAGAAATAGATCCTGAAACATTTAAAATTGTAGATGGAAAATTATACTTATTCTATCATTCGTTTACAAATAATACTTTGAATACTTGGACCAAAGATGAGGCCGGACTTAAGTCTAAAGCTGATAAAAACTGGGATAAAATAAACTAAATAATTATTAAATCGGATCAAAATGAATTGGAAGAATATAATTTCATGGGTTTTGCAAGTTGCTGGAGCGGCAATTTTATTACAAACCCTTTATTTTAAATTTACAGCAAGCCCGGAATCGGTAGAGTTATTTACGAAGCTGGGCGCAGAACCATGGGGTAGGATAGGGACAGGTGTGATTGAATTGATCGCAGGTATTTTGTTGGTACTTCCTTCGACAAGAGTCTTTGGAGCTTTATTGGGAATTGGGTTAATGCTTGGAGCTATTGCTTCCCATTTATTAGTGATCGGAATTGAATCTCAAGGAGATGGGGGTCAGTTGTTTATGCTTGCATGGATTGTTTTGGTTTGCTGTATTGTGATTTTAATTTTGAATAAGAAAGAAGTTGTGGCCCTGCGTTATAAATTGTTAAATAGATAATCTTTATTATATGCGATTAATAATTTCAATGTTTTGTCTGGTCAATATTATTTCATGTACTAAAGCTCAAAAGCAAACGGAAATGTCGGTTAATAAAGGAAATTCAGTAGCCCTCGTTGAACTTTTTACATCACAGGGATGCAGTAGTTGCCCTCCGGCAGATGAATTATTGGCAAATTTGATAAAAGAATATAATGATAATCAACAGGTAATTGCCATATCATTTCATGTGGATTACTGGGATCGGTTAGGATGGAAAGATCCATTTAGTCAACGCGTATTTACACAAAGACAAAGAAATTATGTAGATAAATTGGACTTGAGAAGCGCCTATACTCCTCAAATGGTCGTCAATGGGAAATACGAATTCGTTGGTTCTGATAAGTCAGCGCTTCAATCAGCATTGAAAAAAGCTCAGGATGATTTCTCGAAGGTAAGTGTCAAAAATTTAATGGCTAAGGAAAGTAATGATGCCATAAGTGTTTCGTATGAAATCGATGGTAAAATGGACGAAGATCAAGTTTTTTTATGTTTGATTTCGCCAAAAGAAGTTACTTCCATCAAAAGAGGGGAGAATGGAGGCCGAATTTTAACCAATACCAACGTCGTCTTGCAAATGTCTGAAGGACTCAATAATTCAAAAGGTACTTATGATTTTAAGGTTCCAGAAAGTAAAAAGAACGACCTGGCAATCATAGCATTTATAAGTGACAAAAATTCAATGGCAGTGAAAGCAGCATATATGACGAAATTAGAATAACTTCATTTAAAAAGTTAAATGAAGTCATTACTTAAGTTGGAGGAATTTGCATTATTAATTTGCTTCAGTGGGATCTATTTTTATTATTTGGAAGGTAGCTGGAGCCTTTTCTTATTGTTATTTTTTGTTCCGGATGTATCTTTCCTTGCATATCTGGTCAATCCTGCTATTGGTGCCTTCTTTTATAATATAATGCATCACAAAGGATTGATAATGTTGTTTCTGATCATTGGCCATTATTTTAAAATAGCTACCATGGTGGATGTAAGTATCATTTTTTTGGCGCACAGCTGCTTTGATCGCTTATTTGGCTATGGATTAAAATATTTGGACAGTTTCGAACATACACATCTTGGATGGATCGGAAAGAGTGGTGGGAAAAATTTATCGAATTAAGTCGAAATGAGTAAGTTTACTTGATATAAAAGTCCTGAGGGAAGACCTTTTATTAATAGTATGCTCGAAAAAAAATCGTTTGATCCGGAGAAATGGATAGATAATTATGGTGATGAATTGTATAGTTATGCATGTTCAAGAATGAAGGATACATCTGTGGCTCAGGATATTGTTCAGGAAACATTCCTTAGTGCATGGAAATCAAAGGATAGTTTTAACGGGATTTATTCTGAACGAAACTGGTTGTATGCGATTTGTAAAAATAAGTTGATAGATCATTTCAGAAAGTCTGTAAGATCCGTTTCAACGGTAGATATTGAATTTGAAGATGTATACTTTAATAAAAAGGAACATTGGGTCAAGACAAAATCGCCCAAGACATGGACACAAGATCCAAGTTCAAAAGTAGAAAATGATGAGTTTTATAAAATTCTTGAGCTTTGTCAGAACAAATTAAAAGATCAACAACGGAATGTATTTATTTTGAAATATATGGAAGATATGGATACAGAAGAAATTTGTGAAAAACTTGAAATAACGCAGTCTAATTTTTGGGTTTTGATACACAGAAGCAAGTTGCAATTAAGAGCTTGCTTGGAAATGAATTGGTTTAAATGATCATTAAGTAATGAAGAATTTATTACACATCAGTTGTGAGAAAGCTACTATGTTGGTTTGTAAGCGGGAAGATTCGCCCCTTTTATTTGGTGATAGGTTCAGACTTAGCATACATCTTACTATTTGCACTGCTTGCAGATTATTTGCAAAACAGAATAATATCATCAACGAAAGCTTAAGAAATAATACACAAAATCTCGATGTAAAATTGCCAGAAGAAAAGAAACGGAAAATTAGAGAATTACTTGTGAAAGGTGAAGAATGACAATTGTCTTTCTGGATTTCTGAATATTTAAATTATGGAAACTCTCTTGGTTTCTAAATAACTTTCTTAAAAAATTGAACACTATCATTTATTAATTGTAAGTTGTCATAGCTTTCTTGCGCTGATAAAATAGGTGCTGAAATATCCCCATTTTCAACATTATTTTTAGATGTTATCACCCTTGCCTCATCCCAGGCTCCTGCGTCGATCACACTTTGTAATAATTTACTTCCACCTTCTACCATCAACTTGTAAATGCTATATTGATCGTAAAGGATCGACCAAATTTGATTCCAATCAATAGTTTCTACGACAACTGTTTTTATTCCTTCAAAAGTTGATTTATTAGTTGTAATTAGGATAGCTGGATTGTCTCCTTGAAACATTTTATAGCTGGACAAGGGTTTGGTAAAAGAATTTCCAACTACAAATCTTTGTGGTGATGAGCCGCTCCAATGTCTGTTGGTTAATTCCGGATCATCCGTTTCCAGCGTATTTCTACCTATCAAAATGCCGTCACAAAGTGAACGCCATTTATGACTGAGTCTGGAAGTATATTGATCACTGATCTGTATCTGACCTTCAGAAGAAGCCATGAATTGATCCGCAGTTTGAGCATACTTAAGAATGATATAAGGTTGTTTCTTGAGGTTATTTTTATAAAACCGATCAAGTAAACTTTTTTGGCCTTTTATTTCATTAAATTCGAAATAGATATCATTGTGTTTTAATAACTCCAAACCCTTATCGGCAGTAATGGGATGACTATCTTTTTCGAAAATGTGAACAGCTTTGGGTTTAAATGATGAAATTAATTCGGCGCATGGAGGGGTTTTCCCATAGTGCCCGCATGGCTCTAGGGTAACATAAACTTCCGAATTATTACCTGGATTATGTCCATTTTCTGTAGCATTTTTAAAAGCATTAACTTCAGCATGTGCTTCTCCAAATTTTTCATGTCGACCTTCTCCAATGATTATATCATTTTCAACAATGACACATCCTACAGGTGGATTGCTTTTGACATCCCGATCAGCAAGATTCGCCAGGTCTATGCTGCGAAGGAGGAATATATCTTTATTGTTCTTCATGATAAATTGTTGCTTTTCTTTTTCCTCCGTTGAATAAAGTCAACGGCAATTGAACACTAAGATTGAAAAATACCTAAAATTAGAAATTAGAATAACCCTTAAAGATATATTCAATTTCATTTTAATTGCCCATTGCCTATTACCCATTACCAATTTGTCAGAATCACGGATTTAAAGGATTACTCAGATTACACAGATTTATTTATGAATTAATATTGAACTAAAAGGTGATTTTAATTGCCCATTCACCATTACCAATTACTCATTCCCCATTACCCATCGCCCATCACCCGATCACTCATCACCCGATCACTCATTCCTCATAAATTTGAACCAATATACCATTCTGTGGTTAATTTGTTTGGCAAACAATACGAAAATTTGTTACTTACACCTATTCTTATACATTGTAACCACCATTTATGTTTAGATCCATATTTTTTTACACACTTGCATACGTATTCTTAACAATCATTTCATCTGGCTGCACAGGCGACAATAAAGCCAAATCATCAGATGAAAAACTCTCAATAAAGAGCACTGTCGATGACACCCACTCCTTCGGTGATAATTCCACTGCTAGGGTAAAGCACTTAAAATTAAATTTAAAAGCTGACTTTCAATCTTTGATATTGTCCGGAAGTGCCACTTTATTTTTTGATAAAAATGATGCAGATACTTTATTCCTGGATAGCAGAGATTTAAAAATCGATTCAATAATTTCCAATGGTTTGGTTAAGAATTTTATGGTAGATAAACCTGTAGAATTTCTTGGTTCAAAAATATCTATTCCAACAGCTGGTCTCGCTGATTCTGTAAAGATATATTACAAAACTTCGCCACAAGCTGCAGCGATTCAATGGTTGAAACCGGAACAAACATTCGGAAAAAAATATCCATTCCTTTATACTCAAGGAGAAGCTATTCTTACTCGTTCATGGATACCCATTCAGGATTCACCGGGGATTAGATTTACATATGAAGCGAATATGGAAGTGCCTAAAGAATTAATGGCCCTGATGTCTGCTGAGAATCCTCAGAAATTAAATCCACATGGCAAATATCATTTCTCCATGAAGCAAGCCATTCCGGCATACCTGGTGGCCTTAGCAATAGGTGATCTCAAGTTTGAAGCATTTGATGGACGAAGCGGTGTTTATGCCGAACCGGGGGTAATAAAAAGTGCTGCATATGAATTCGCCGAGACACCTGCTATGATTCAGGCGGCTGAAGCACTTTATGGGCCTTACGAGTGGGAGCGATATGATATATTGGTTTTACCGCCTGCTTTTCCTTTTGGTGGCATGGAGAATCCTCGATTGACATTTGCTACTCCAACTGTTCTGGCAGGAGATAGGTCTATGGCAAGCCTTATTGCTCATGAACTTGCCCATAGTTGGTCTGGCAATCTTGTTACAAACGCCACCTGGAATGACTTTTGGTTGAACGAAGGCTTTACCGTTTATTTTGAAAGGCGCATTGTGGAAGGTGTAAAAGGACGAGATTATGCAGTTGTAAATGCCATTATTGGTAGAAATGACCTCGATAACGCTTTTAAGGATTTCGGTGAGCAAGGCGAAGAGACTCGGCTATTGCTCGACCTCGAAGGAAAAGACCCGGATGATGGCATGACTGATGTAGCATATGAGAAAGGTTATTTATTTCTGGTTATGCTCGAGAAAGCTTTTGGAAGAAAAGATTTGGATATATTCTTGAAGAATTATTTTAAGGAATATAAGTTTAAGACAATTACAACCACGCAATTCGAAGAATATTTGTATAAATATTTTAAGCCGGAAGAGCTTGATAAACTGAAAGTAAAGGAATGGCTTTATCAGGCAGGATTACCCGACAATGCACCTATGTTTGAAAGTAAACTATTTGCATCTGTCACAGAGGAGAAACCTAAATTGCTGGATGGCAGCTCCAAAATTGCATTTAAAGATTGGGAATTTAATCAATGGTTATATTTTCTAAGAATGGTCAATGGAGTAGCGACAATAGATCAACTTAAAAACCTTGACAAGAAGTATAATTTTTCAAAATCGGGAAATACAGAAATTCAGGCAATCTGGCTTGAAGACAACATCAATCTAAAAAATGCTGCAATTAATAACTCTGTCGATGAATTTCTTGGAAAGGTAGGGCGCAGGAAATTCTTAATGCCACTTTACGAAGCGTTGGTGGCTACCGGCCAAAAGGATGTAGCGGTCAAAATTTATAATAAACATAGAGATAGCTATCATTCTGTTTCACAAAATTCATTGGATAGGTTGTTGAAGAAGTAGGAGGCAGGGGTCAGTAGGCAGAGGTCAGTAGTCAGAAATTAGAAGTTGAGAGGGTGATAGGGTGAGGAAGTTAGAAGGTGTCCTCATGACCGATGGCATATTACCCATTACTTATTACTCAATACCGATTACCAATTACCCATTCTTTATAAATATTAGTGATCGATTTTTATTAATTTTAAGTTTAGCGTAAAGTAATTTTTCATGACACCACTTGCAGAACGGATGCGGCCGAAAAAACCTGCTGATTATTTCGGTCAGCAACACCTTATGGGTGAGGGTGCTCCTTTCAGAAGGTTGTTAGAGCAAAAAACGATACATTCAAGCATATTTTGGGGACCACCAGGTGTTGGTAAGACATCATTGGCGCTGTTAGTCGCTGAATATATTGACAGAAAGATCTACAGTTTAAGTGCCATCAATGCAGGTGTAAAAGATGTCCGTGAAACCATCGAAAAGGCAAGTAGAATTGATCTTTTCAACAAGAAAAGTCCTATTCTATTTATTGACGAGATCCATAGATTCAACAAGTCCCAACAGGATGCTTTGCTGGAAGCTGTGGAAAAGGGCATTATTGTGTTGATTGGCGCCACGACAGAGAATCCTTCATTCGAAGTCAACCAGGCCTTATTGTCCAGATGTCAGGTATATGTGTTGCAGGAGCTTTCAGCCGATGAGTTGAAAGCGATGGTGGACAATGCCATTCAAACAGATTCATTTCTTGCCGGCCAGGATATTGAAGTTCAGGAATATGATGCACTAATTTATTTTTCCGGTGGTGATGCCAGAAAGCTTTATAATATTCTGGAGATCGTGTGCGCCATGAATGATGGTGGAAAGATCATCATCAACAATGAAGTCATCGAAGAAGCGATCAAAGTCAAACAAATCGCTTACGACAAGGGTGGAGAATATCATTATGACATGATTTCTGCTTTTATTAAATCTATAAGAGGAAGCGATCCCAATGCAGCCTTGTATTATATGGCGAGGATGCTGATAGGAGGGGAGGACCCAATGTTTATTTGTCGGCGCATGGTCATCCTCGCTTCAGAAGATATTGGATTAGCTAATGTGAATGGGCTTCTCATAGCTCAAAGCTGCATGGATGCAGTGCACAAGATCGGTATGCCGGAAGCACGCATTGTCATGGCAGAAGCCTGTATTTATCTTGCTTCTTCTCCCAAAAGTAATTCGGCTTATTTAGCTATAGGAAAGGCCATGGATGCAGTAAATAAAACTGGAAACTTGCCTGTCCCACTCCACTTGAGGAATGCCCCTACCAATTTGATGGCAAAACTTGACTACGGCAAAGGATATAAATACGCCCATGATTTCGATAATAACTTTATCGATCAGCAGTTTTTGCCTGATCAATTAACCGATATAAAATTTTATGAGCCAGGTGAAAATGCGGCTGAGGAAAAATTAAATTCATTTTTAAAAGCAAGGTGGACAACAAAATATGGTAAATAAGAAAACTAAATTCCATTTGAATTAAGTTTTTAGCCTAATTTATGGTAGTTTCGCACCAAAATAGAAAATAAAATATGACCACTCAGGAAAATCTTGAAATGATCAAGCAGAGTGCTAAAGACTTTGCAGAAACTTACATCAGACCTCACATAATGGAGTGGGATGAAGCCCAATTTTTCCCTATAGAAACAATGCGTGCGTTGGGTCAACATGGCTTTTTAGGGGTCTTAGTTCCAGAAGAATACGGCGGATCCGGCCTTGGATACCAGGAATATATCACGGTGATCGAAGAGATAACGAAAGTGGATAGTTCAATCGGACTATCTGTTGCGGCACACAACTCTTTGTGTACCGGGCACATTCTTGCTTTCGGAAATGAGGAGCAAAAAAGAAAATATCTTCCAAAACTTGCAAGCGGTGAATGGATCGGAGCTTGGGGTCTTACTGAGGCAAATACAGGTAGTGATGCGGGAAGAATGCAATGTGTAGCTGTTCAGGATGGGGATGATTATGTCATCAATGGTACTAAAAACTGGATCACTCACGGGATCTCAGGTGAAGTTGCCGTAGTCATCGTCAGAACAGGTGAATTACTTGATTCTCATGGAATGACAGCTTTTGTAGTTGAGAGAGGAACTCCTGGTTTTAATGCCGGTAAAAAAGAGAATAAACTTGGTATGCGTGCCTCAGAGACTGCAGAAATGGTCTTTGATAACTGTCGAGTGCATAAATCTCAAATGTTAGGTCAAGTTGGAGAGGGTTTTGTTCAGTCAATGAAGGTCCTTGACGGTGGTAGAATATCTATTGCTGCGTTATCATTGGGTATAGCAAAAGGTTCGTATGAAGCGTCTGTCAAGTATGCTAAGGAAAGACATCAGTTCGGACAAGCGATTGTTAATTTCCAGGCGATATCATTCAAATTGGCTGATATGGCTACCAGGATTGAAGCAGCAGAATTGTTGACTAGACAAGCTGCAGATCTTAAAAACAATGGCAAGAAAATGACCAAGGAAGGAGCCATGGCAAAATACTATGCTTCTGAAGTATGTGTGTGGGCTGCAACTGAAGCTATCCAAATCCATGGTGGTTACGGTTACACAAAAGATTTCCCTGTGGAGAAGTTTTTCAGAGACAGTAAGTTGTGTACCATCGGCGAAGGTACTTCTGAGATCCAAAAGATTGTAATTGCAAGAGAGATCATTAAAAATTCGTAGAATTAGTTTGGGGTTTGGGGTTTGGCGTGTTTGAAAGTTAGGTTTTGACCATATTGTAGCAGGGAGAATTTGTCCCTATTAAATCTTGGGAATATTCATCTTTTTTGGATATTTCAAAGTAAACCTTTAAGAGACCCCAACGTAGGTTAACCTACGCTGAGCAGCACAATCATAGGTTTGACTTTGAATTATATTAGATCTTTAGCTATGAAATGTTGAGCTTAAGTTAACCTAAGTTCTGGTGTCTGCAAAATTCATTTTGCTTTTAATCAACATAAAATCAAATTATTACCTTACTATAGCCGAAGTACCTTGTTAGTAGAAATCAAACAATGAATACCAACCTCCTCTTAGAATCCATTTATTTCCCTCCAATATCTTTATTAAATGAAATGGTCGGTAAGGATATTGTTTTTACTGACATACACGAAAATTACCGAAAGGGCACCTTAAGAAACAAATGTGTAATCTCCTCCGGCAACGGCCCTCAACAATTAATCATCCCATTAAAAAAAGGTAAAAACTCACAGATGCCGATGGCAGAAGTTGAAATTAGTTATGACGAAAACTGGCCCAAGAAACACCTTTCTGCCATCAAAACTGCTTATGGAAAGTCACCATATTTTATCTATTTCTTTGATGAAATATCAGAAATTCTTCTGAGTAAAAATGAATTACTATTCGAACTGAACACAAAATGTCTTGAGTTGATCAGTAAGTATTTCAAACTGAATCTCAATATTCAATTTACTGAAAGTTACATCGAGGAATTTGATGGAATAGATGTCAGAAATACTTGTTTACCAAATAACTTCACCTCTTTTTCTACAAAATATTATCCACAGGTATTTGAGGATCGGTTTGGTTTTCAGAATAATTTAAGTTGTCTGGATCTGTTGTTTTGTATGGGGAATTATGGGAGGGAAGTATTATAGTAGACTAGTGTTCTAGTTTGCAAGTAGTGTAGGGGAAATGCTTGCCGTTTCTCGTGAATTGCATACCCGTACACCAATTATCAATATATCAAGCATCAGATTGAAAAAGCCTGAGGGGCTCAGCTCGGTATTACACTGCATATTTTTGGTCAATTTAATATTTCATTTCGCATAAGATGGCTTTCTATCAATCAAACGGATATTCTTTTAAACCCAATAAAAGAAAAAACATGAATAAATTAACTAAACTCCATCTAACATCTAACATCAGCCTTCTTTCTTTGCGTCTAAACTGCCGAAACTTGAGTAAGATATATTAAGATTATATGTAATGTTAAACTTTTTCACCAACCATATTTTTCAAACAGCCTATTTTGCTGCTGCTTTCCTTGTTTTTCTTTTATTCCATATTTCACCTATATGGCGCGTTGGTACAGTATCCCCTAATAATTTTCCCCACGCTTTCAACTCAGGAATTCTATCGAATATTATTTTTAAAATGGCAATAAACGGAATGGAAAGAAACATACCTGCCACACCCCAAAGTGCTGAGCCAAGTAAAACTGTGATGATGGATATAAGCGCATTAATTTGCACTTTGGAAGAAACAATTCTAGGAATGATTATATTATTATCAACAAATTGAATAATAATGTAAGCTATTAAAATTCCCAATTGTGTATGATACCCATCGGATGTTACAGTCGCAATTAACACGGGCAATGCAATAGCTATTACTCCACCGATGTATGGTATAAGATTTAGCAGCGCCCCAATAACACCAAGTAAAATAGCATACTTAACTCCCAATAGGGACAATGCAATAGAATTCAATGTGGCTATGATCAACGTTTCAATTAGAAGCCCAATCATATAACTTTGAACTGCTGATTTTGTCTCCTTCAAGATATCGCTTACCTGTTTGGAATTTTTTTCATCAAATACTTCAAAAAGAAAGTTAAGAATGAGCGTCTTATAAAATAGAAACAGAAAAATGTAAACGGGCAACAGGAATAGTATGCTTAATGTGCCAACTACAGTACTTAACGTAGATCCAACAAAGGCCTTACTGCTATTCAAAGCTTCATTTAACAGTTCGATCTGTTTCTGTATAGTGATGCCTAGATGTTCCTCCGTCCAACTACCAAATGCTGTAGAAATTGTACCGAATTTTTCTTTAAGTAAAGGCAGTGTTTCGCTAAACGTTGAGACCTGTGCCGAAAGGAAATATAGAATAGCTGCCAATACAATAGTTGCCAGAAAGAGTGTTATAAGGATGGAAAGGATATTGGGTACCTTATGTTTTTGAAACCAATTATACAACGGATTTAACAATATAGCAAAAATCATCGCAAATGCCAGGGGAACCATTATGTCCTGCAAAGTGTATAATATTAAAGCCAGTAGCGCTATACCGAAAAGAATTACTGTTGACTTCAGATAGAATGGGTATTCTTTATCTGGCATAAAATTTTAATTTTATGAATTATTTATGATCTTGATAGGGTAGTAGTTCTTTAGTCTCTCAATGGATACAATGTGTTTGAAGTTCCAAAGTAGTAAATATTTTCTATCCCTCCGTTGAAATTATTGGATGATTGATATTTAGTGACATCAGGTCCTCCCCTTACCCCTCCTCCAAAGGGGGAAATCGTTCCCAACATCGTTTTGATAAAAAACTATCGTTACAATTTACAAACCGCCTCCATTTATAAACTAAAATATGAGCATTTAAGGATGTCCCCCTTCGGAGTAGGGTCACTCACTCCTATTTTGTCATTATGTGAATAATGTTGAAAATCAATACTTTCAAAAAAAGAAGAAAAGATGTCGCAACTTCCCCTCTCGCAGATGCTTGCCCGCGTGAATAGGCGGGGGTGGCGGCAGCCGGGGTGTTGATTGTCGTCATAATTTCATGTTTATAATAAAAATTTAAGCAACACTTATTTAATTTATCAACGAGTTACATATTAAAATTTTGGAGAAATTAATGACACTGACCTCCAAAGGGGGAAATCGATCCCAACAACGTTTTGATAAAAAATAATATTTACAATTTTTAAAAACCGCCTTCATTTATAAACTAAAATATGAGCATTTAAGGATGTCCCCCTTTGGAGGGGGCCAAGGGGGTGGACCACACTAAAACAACAATTAACTTGCCCTTTAATTTTTTTTACTCTTAAACGGATTTACAATTTTTCCCTTTTCTACTTCATCAAAGTTGATGACCCAATTCTCATAGTCAAACTTTTTCCACTGTCCATTTCTATATTTAAAAGCGTAGGCCAGAAAATCTCCGGTGTTTGGTGAAAAGTTACGGAATCTCTCACGGTCCGCTTTGAAACTAAAAACGAGTTCTAAAATGTCATTGTTTTTATGCTTGATATCCATGTCGAATATGTTTCCCATGTTTAATTTACTCAGGATGATATCCATATTTATTTCATCATTTTCTTCACCAATATCTGCCGGCATGAATAATTCACTCACAATGTAAGAGGTATCTTTGTTCTTCCTTTTTATATGCCAATAATGTTTGAGTGATTCAACATTTTTAGTTTTGCAGGAACATAATTTGATTTGGTCGGAGACTTGGCACATGAATTAGGAGTTGGATTTGGTATAAATTTAAGGATGTTTAGTTCATAGACGGTTTTTTTTAATTTTAGTTAGTTAAACTTGGAAAATTTCGGTATTATATTTACTTGCGTGTTTTCTAAAGCTTCACTAATTATCATTTAAATCACACCATCCGCAACAATTTCCCACCCCTCCCCAAATAATCCTTAACTTTACCTCCCTTAAAAGCATTGTATGTGCCACAAGCATCTACGTTTGCGATAACACATAAACAACACATGAACCAAATAATCAATCAGGAAGTATTCTCATTCCGCGTGCGTCTGGAGGAATTGGCCAAGGATGTGCACCACCTGACCACCATGATCGATCACGATGAACTGGCAGAAACCGTCAGCGGCCTGCGCAACAGGATCAATGAACCATTTATGTTTGTCATAGTGGGTGAGGTCAAAGCCGGTAAAAGTAGTTTTATCAATGCCTTGCTCGATGCCGGGAAGGAAGTGACCAAGGTGGCACCGCAACCCATGACGGACACGATCCAACAGATCGTCTGGGGGGAAGAAGAGGAAGTCATCATGATCAATCCGTTTTTGAAGAAGATCACCCAACCCGTCGACATCCTCAAAGAGATCGCCATCGTGGATACGCCCGGCACGAATACCATCGTCGAAAAACATCAGCAGATCACAGAAGATTTTATTCCGGGATCCGACCTTATCGTTTTTGTATTTGAAAGTAAAAATCCATATCGTCAAAGTGCCTGGGACTTTCTGAATTATATCCATGGCGACTGGCAGAAGAAAGTGATCTTCGTCCTCCAGCAAAAAGACCTCATCGACGCTCCCGACCTGGAAGTCAATATGAATGGCGTCAGAGAGCAGGCGGAGAAAAAAGGCATGACACATCCTATTGTATTTGCCGTCAGTGCAAAACAGGAGATCGATGGGGATAAGGCAGGTAGCGGATTTAAAGAAGTCAGGGATTATATCGCAAAAAATATCACCGGAGGAAAAGCTCCCTACCTCAAACTGGGAAATAGCCTTGGCACACTGATCAATATTCAGAACAGGATCGGTTCAGGTCTGCAGATCAGAAAAGATCAGTACAAACTGGACAAAGAATTCAGGGCAGATATCACTGAATCTCTTGACCAACAGGAAGTGCGCTCCGGAAAACATGTCGATATGCTCATCGAAAATATTCTGAATGCCTACGATATTGCGACACAGAGAGCTTTGACGGAACTCAATCATGGCCTTTCCTTTCCCGTCATGCTCAAAAGATCTTTTACCTCGATCTTTAACAAAAAGACCACATTAAAAACCTGGTTGCAGGGAGTCGCAAGCGAATTGGAAAATGACCTCAACAACGAACTCCGCAAAAAACTCAATGATGGAGTAGGGGATGTGGCTGAAAGCATCCAGCAAATGGCGAAGATCATTCAGCTCAAGGTTCAGAATTCAAAAACGATCCTGAAAGACGATCAGGACATCTTCTCCGACATCGCAGAAAGACGAAACTACATCATGTCCGACCTTCAAAACACTTTCAACAGCTTCCTGGAGAAATCTGACAATTTTAAAGATCAGACTTTATTTCCCGATCAAAGCGGTGTCTCAGCCAATATCGCTACAGGTAGCGGACTTGCTGTCGTGGGCATCATTATAGCCGCAGTGACTCAAGGTGCGGTATTTGATGTAACCGGCGGGTTATTGACAGCTGTTGGATTGATATTCGCTGGTGTAACCACCATGGTCAAGAAAAACAAGATCGTTTCCGGGTTTAGCACCGAGATCAAAAAGGGCAAGGAAAAACTGGAAAATGAGGTTAATACTCAATTGAAGCAATACATTGCTCACCTGAGAAGAAGGATCGAGGATAATTTTAATAGGTTTGATTCGATGTTGGTGACGGAGGAGAAGCAGATTGCGGAGGTGGACACAAAATACGAGGAGTTGAACAGGAAGTTGCGTTCGACGGAGGTGGAGTTGGAAAAGATGATGAAAGGGAAGTAGAAATTAGATGCTAGAGACGAGAGGCTAGATATTAGATGCTAGATATTAGTTGCTAGACATTAGATGGTATACACTAGAGACTAGAGAGTCCACCCCCTAACCCCCTCCAAAGGGGGACATCATCCAATCATATTTATTACTAAAAATAACAACTTTCAATTTATCAATTCCTCCAATATTGAACTAAAAGATGAGGCAATACGGATGTCCCCCCTTGGAGGGTAGGGTCATTCACTTCTCCAAAACTTTAATGTGTAACCCGCTGAAAAATTATTTTAGATTTATTGTCAATACCTATGAATATATGCGGCATTCGACACCCCGGCTGCTGCCACCCCTCTACCAGAGGGGAAGTTGCCGGATATTTTCTTCTTTTATTGAACGTTTTGATATTCAGCTCACTGCATATAAAAATTAAATAGAAGTGAATGGCCTTGCTCCAATGGTGGAAAATAGACCAACTGTACTTTTTAAAAAAATCAATGACTTAGGATATTAAGAATAATCTCTAATAATAAACCAACAGATGAGGCAATACGGATGTCCCCCCTTGGATGGTGAGAGACTAAAAAAGATCCACAAAGGATCATTTTTAGGAGCGAAACGGAACGAAGAACAAGTTTTTACTTGGGCAAAGTGAAGTCAAAACATCTTTTAAATAATCGGCTCGTGAAATGGAAGCAATTTTCGAAAAGATGCTTTTGCGATGCCAAGGGGGTGGACTCAGCAAGATTAAAAAATTAAAAATAGGCGTCAAATTTAAGTGACACCCATTTTTTAACAACTTCAGCAAATTACGTGCAAGATCTCCATCTTAGCAACCGTTCGCTGTTCGCCTCTCGCTGTTTGCTTTTCTGACCCTCTCACCTTCTCACATTCTGACTTTTACTCCTTCACCGGCGCTTTATCCTTCCGCATCTTTTGCCCTTTACGATCTTTGCATTCCTGCCTTTTTTGCTTCATTTTTGCCTTATTAGCTTCCTGGTTCTGGATCATTTTGGAATATTGATCAGCGGTAAGGATGTTTTTCATTTCGGCATTCTTCTGTTCGTTCTTATTCTTTGCTTCTGCCATTTTTTTAGCGTGTTCCTGAGATCGTTTTTCGCGATTAGCTTGCCTTTCCTTGTTGTATTTGAGATTTACTTCATATACTTTTTTGGTTTGCTCGTCATTGAGATTCAGGTCCGATTTCATTTTTTCTGCATGTCGCTGTGACATGGTTTCGGGACTTCTTTCAGCCTTCTGGTGAGTTTTATCCTGTGCAAACATATTATTACTGGTGAATAAGACGATTGCTGCAAAAAATACATTCATTAATAATTTCATTCTAAATTGGTTTTTTATGATTAATACTCTTTAGAGCTGAATTGATATGATTGGTTTAATTTGGGGAAGGTGGTTTAACAGATATTTAAGAAAATAATTCAAATTTAATAATAGAAAGAAAATATAATTTATGAGAATGTGCATAGAGACAACCTATACAGGTCTAGGTCTATACATTAGTAATCCTGCTTTAAATATTGGAGTTTCTTTTGTGAGAACTCCAAGAAATAAAATATGATTAGCCACGAATTTCACGAATTTTCACGAATAAATTCGTGTTAGATGCAAAGCATCATTCGTGTATTTCGTGGCTAAATAAATTTGAGTTTTATATTTAATATGTTCTTCCAGATTAAATGTTTCAGCTTTCATGTGCATTGTACCCGGTTAATTAATATAATAAAAAAGTTTATTTCTTAATCATTTAACTTTGACTTAGATATTTTAAATAGTTGTACGTTTAATCTTTTATATGCATAATCAAAAACACTTGTTCCAATTGCCTGAAGGCCTTCACTACCTCAATGGTGCTTATATGTCACCTTTACTGAGGTCTTCTGAAGAGGCAGCCATCATCGACTTACAACGCAAGAGAAACCCTGCTTCCATCCTTCCGATCGATTTTTTCACCGAGGCTGCAACACTTCGTTCTAATTTTGGGAAATTGATCAATAGTGACGCTGCGCAAATAGCCATCATTCCTTCTGTATCCTATGGCATCATGAATGCTGTTCAGAATATTCCCTTGGACAATGGTCAAAGTGTCATCATGGTTACTGAAGAGTTTCCCAGCGGTTTTTATGCAGTCAATGCATGGTGCAACAGGCATAGCAAGACTGTTCAAATGATTCATCCTCCTGAAACGCAACATCAGCGGGGAGCACTTTGGAGTCAGGAGATACTCAATAGTATTACGGAAGATACTTGTGCCGTGGTGATGTCTTCGATTCACTGGACGGACGGGACTTTATATGATCTTGCCAGTATTGGAAAAAAATGTCAGGAGTTAAATGTGGTATTTATAGTTGACGGTTCACAGTCTGTTGGAGCCCTTCCTATTGATGTACAGGAATGTAATATAGACGCGTTGATCTGTACCGGTTATAAATGGCTATTAGGGCCATATTCTCTTGGTTTGGCCTATTATGGTCCAAGATTTGACCATGGTTGCCCTATTGAAGAGTCCTGGATGACCCGGAGCAATGCTGAAGACTTCACAAGTCTCACAAGTTATACAGACGATTACAAGCCTGGAGCCATGCGCTACAACGTCGGAGAGGCCAGCAATTTTGGTTTATTGCCGATCTTAAACACTTCCATTTTACAAATACTTGAATGGGGTGTCGAAAATATTCAGAACTATAGCAATAGCCTGATTACACCATTGACAGTTTTCCTAACTGAAAATAACTTTCAAATAGAAGAGGAATCCTGGCGTTCTAAGCACCTTTTCGGCTTTAAACTTCCTCCTACTATCGACCGCGACACTTTAGTGAATCACTTGAAGTCTAAGAACATAATCGTATCAGCAAGAGGGAATTCGATTAGGGTTTCGACACATGTGTATAATGGGGAGGAGGATGTGAAGGCGTTGATGGAAGCGATGTCTGATCGGTAATCAGTAATCGGTAATCAGTAATCTTGGTTTCATATCGGATGGAAATCGCTATTATTGAATTAAATCTGGCTACCAAGGTTTTTTTTGAAAGCTGTCATTACTTTGACGATTTCTGTGATTTCATTATACATTAAATCAAAATCATTTTTAGGTAGGTAATTGCTTTCTAAGAGCATTTCTAGCCAGAATTGAGTCTCATCGCTTTCTTCCACAACGATACAGATTTTCGAATATTTTTCTTTTGTCGATCTAGCTCTGCAAGCTGCCCTGTAATTAGCTGCTACGGAAGTAGCCGATCGAATGGCTTGTTTTCTCATTACTATTAATGCATCTGAGAATTTCAGTTTGGTAAGAAGTAGAATTACTTTCAAGTCGAAATCTTTCGTCCTTTGACGGAATATTAGATTATAATTTTCCACTATTTATATATTTAGGTGTTTGAAATGGGTAGGCAAATTTAATAAATAAATTGAATATTCAACACAAATTATGAGTTTATTACCTTTACTAATTAAGGATTACCAATTGCCAATTTATCAGAATCACGGATTAAACAGATTAAAAGATTTCACAGATTTTAAAAGTAGTAACTTTCGAGTTGCAGGCAAATCATAATCTTCGCGCTATTACCGATTACCGATTACCAATTACCGATAACTCACTTCTTCGTAAACACAAACCCCAAGCTCTCCCTCAATTCCTCCGGTAGCTCCGGCAAATCTCCCCTCGGTATCATCATCGTAGAAAGGTTGTATAAATCATGGAAGATGTGGTGCTTTTCAGCAGTCTTGGCAAGGTAAGTATGACCGGAAGAACCACCTGTTCCAATTTTTTTACCGAGCATCCTGAGGACCATCTGAGCATGGCGATATCTCCATACGGTGAGCAGTTCTTCGACATCGATCAGTCGCTCTAAGAGGAGATTGGGAAGTTGGAGGATAGGTTCATCTTTATACAATTTGATGAATAAAGCCGCTATGGTTGCCTTATAGCTAAACCTTAAGGTTCCTTCTTCAACTAATTGATTGTGAGCATTTTCGTCAAAGATAGATTCGAAATAATTATTCGTGTCGCCCAACATGATAAGGCGCATTTCTTTTTCCTTGTCAGAAAGAAATTGACTGTCACGGATAGCCTGTTGTTCTTTGGCGATCATGTGTTGAACAGCCTCTTTGTAGGATGCAAGAAAACTGAATTCATTGAACTGCAGAAAAGGAATTCGCTCCAGCCAATCTATCAATTCTTTGACTAATGAACCGTTATTTTCTAACATTTCCAGCTCTGTCCTTTCTTCCTCAGAAAATGCTGAATGATATGGTTTATTGTTGTAAGTGATTCTTTGGTCAGCCGGAAGGCCCAGCATTACCTCCATCTTTCTAAACTGGAAACTTTGGAAGCCACTCGCAGGGAAAAGGTAAGATCTGAATTCCAAGAAGTCCATCGGAGTCATGGTTTCCAATACTTTGATCTGTTGGACCAGTAGTTCAAAGATGACAATGACTCTATCAAGTCTTTCAACGGCAGTGCCAATACTGCGTTCATCTAAATAATCATTTTTGAACATCTTATTGACAGACTCCAGTTCGTGGATGATCTGTTTGAACCACAGTTCGTACACCTGGTGGATGATGATGAAGAGCATCTCATCGTGCGCAGGTTTTTCTAAGTCTTCACTCCTTAATCTCTGTGCAGAAAGTAATTGCTCCAAACCCAAATATTTCTTGTAGTGGATGGAGATGTAAGGGTCTTTAGGATATTCCATGTTGGTTATTTTAAGAAGTGAATTTATTTAAAAAATATGGGGCTGGAAGTTTTGAATTGTGTTGCACATGTGGCATTCACACCCCGCCTGTCGGCACCCCCGCCTTTGAGGGCGGGCAAGCCTCTGTTAGAGGGGAAGCGCAGATCTGGCGTTTTATTTAATTATGAAATTTTATACCTAATTTAAAAATAAATTAATTTAAACAAAAATTTTAGATTCAATTATACGTTGAAACGGAAGTGCATTATGTCGCCATCTTTTACCACATATTCTTTGCCCTCGACACCCATCTTACCGGCTTCTTTGACAGCTGCTTCAGAGCCAAGTGTGATAAAATCATTGTAGCCGATTACTTCAGCACGGATAAAGCCTTTTTCAAAATCGGTGTGAATTACTCCTGCTGCTCCCGGAGCTTTAGTGCCGATAGGAATCGTCCAGGCTCTTACTTCTTTAACTCCTGCTGTGAAATAAGTAATTAAACCGAGTAACTTATATGCAGCAGTAATGATCTTATTCACACCTGGTTCAGATAATCCCATCGCTTCTAGAAATTCCTGACGCTCTTCTTTAGTCTCTAATTCTGCGATGTCAGCTTCGATGCTGGCTGTGATAAGCACTACTTCCGCATTTTCTGTAGCTACCAATTGTATAATTGCATCAGATAGTTCATTTCCTGTGTTTGCAGATTCCTCATCTACATTACACACATATAAAATGGGTTTTGCGGTCAAAAGTTGGAAAGATTTCACTTCTTCCGCTTCTTCTTCCTCGAGCTCCATCGATCTTACATTAAGCCCTTGTTCGAGGTGAGCACGAACTTTGTTGCCAAGATCGACTATTGTCTTCGCTGCTTTATCAAATTTTGCATTTTTTTGATATTTTTCGATCCTTTTGTCAAGCGTTTCAATATCCTTGAGTTGCAATTCTGTATCGATTACATCTTTGTCCCTAACAGGGTGAATAGAGCCGTCTACGTGTACCACATTGTCATCAACAAAACATCTGATCACATGAATGATGGCATCAACTTCACGTATATTGGCAAGAAATTGATTGCCAAGACCTTCGCCCTGACTTGCACCTTTTATCAAACCTGCGATGTCCAGGATCTCAACAGTTGTTGGTTGCACTTTCTGAGGATTAACGATAGCAGACAAGGCGTCCAATCTTTCATCAGGTACCGTGATAACTCCCAAATTTGGTTCTTTCGTCGCAAAGGGGTAATTCGCTGCAAGTGCCTTAGCAGACGTAAGTGCATTGAATAAAGTAGATTTTCCAACATTTGGCAATCCAACTATTCCACATTTTAAAGCCATAAAATATTCGTATTTTGGGCGCAAAGATAAATTTTATTTAGTCTTTTCTATATCTATCCTTCAACTTCGTTTGCAATATGATTTGCAACTGGCTTAAACAAAATACCTTTAAAAGACATTTGAAATGTCATAATCAGCAATATGAACTATTTAGCACATGCATTTTTATCTCCGAATGATCCTCATATCCTAACGGGCAATGTGGTGACAGATATGCTGAAAGGCCCTGTTCGCAATGAAATTGATATTCGTTTTCTTGATGGAATTGCGCTACACCGATTTATTGATAAATACACGGACGAACACCCTGTCAATGGAACATTTAAACATCTGTTGTACAGAAGATTTAAAAAATATTCCCCTGTAGTAAGTGATGTTTTTATGGATTATTTACTAGTGAGAAATTGGTCAAAATATAAAGAGGTTGATATTCAGCTGTTTATCCAAAATATTTATGATCAAATGTCATCTGTCATCAAAGAGTTGCCGGAAGAAATAAATTTACGTTTGAACAATATGATTCAACATGATTGGTTGAACGCGTATATGACAATAGATAGTGTCAATATGGTCTTTGATAGAATGCAGCACAAAGTTACTGACACAGAAATTATGAAAAGAGGAGCGGATTGGCTTCATGAAAACTTTGAAGAGGTGAATGAATTATTCTTACAGTTTTTTCCTGATCTGATTCAAATCGTTCATCAATATCAGTATACGAAGGAGAAGAAGTAATTTACAATGGGTAATAGGTAATGGGTAATGGGTAATAGGTAATCGGTAATGTTTAATGGGTTATGGAGGTAATTTGGTTTTGTTAATAGAGGAAGTTCAGTATAAAAGTTTGTTTCCAACCTTAGGCTTAAAACCCGGCAGGTCTAAATAAATCTGAGAATTGCTGAATGCAAATCTGAAAGTATATTAGTTCGACAATATATAAGTGATTAAAAAATAGTCACTGTAGGGACAGGTCGCGACCTGTCCCTACAGTGACCATTTTTTAATTTCAGAGAAAATAAAATAGGAAGCCCAGACAGAGCGTTTCCCTTCATCGAATTGCGAAAGATTTTCACGAAAAAACGCCTACTTCGCATCAGCAAAGTACTGCTTCAATTTAAGTACTCGGTAACTTTATTGTCAATTTTCCATTGTCAATTGTAAATTGCTTCAGTAACCAAAACTATTCAACTGCCTTTCGTCATCTCTCCAATTTTCCTTCACTTTGACGAAAAGATCAAGAAAGATAGGGTAGCCAAGGAATTCTTCGATCTCTTTTCTGGCGTTGGTGCCAAGTTGTTTGATTTTCTCTCCTTTTCGTCCTATTATAATGGATTTCTGAGTTGACCTTGAAACGAATATGGTTGCGTTCACATGGGCGAAAGGTTTACCATTTTTTTCAGATTCAGTAAAGCTATCAATATAAATTTCACAGGAATAGGGCACTTCCTGGCTGTAAAGTGACAATATTTGCTTGCGGATTAAATCTGCAACGAAAAATCTTTCATTGAGATCACTCAATTGGTCTTTAGGGTAATATTCTGGTCCGGGTGGAAGCAGGGATAATACCTTTTGCAACAATTCTTGCCTGTCTTTCTCCTCAAGAGCAGAAATTAACATGACTTCTGTCCATTCTACATCTTTCGGCCATTTCTCCAGCGCTGCTTCTTTATTTAAACTAGGTTCAAGATCTTTTTTATTGATAATCAGAAGTTTAGGTACATCCACTTTATTCATAATTCCACCTATTTGCTCACTCCATGGAGTTGGATCTGATATGTCCGCCATGTACAAAATCACATCGGCGTCTTCAAATGATTGGTAGATATAAGTATTCATTTTTTCCTGCATCCGATAAGCAGGTTTGTCAATGATGCCTGGAGTATCTGAAAATACTATCTGATGATCTGCATCATTCCATAAGCCGAGAATCCTCCTTCTTGTAGTCTGAGCTTTTCGGTTTGTAATACTTAGTTGCGCTTCAATCAATAAGTTGAGTAGGGTAGACTTACCAGCATTAGGCTTGCCAAGAATATTTACAAAACCAGATCTGTGTTCGTTCATTTTAATTTTTTTTGTTGCGGATTGACATCCAGCAATAGCTTTGGATGTTCTATAAACCTGTCTATCGCCTCATATAGTTGCATAGGAGTAAAGGCTCTCCAGTTGATGAGGTTCCATTGCTCCCCATATAGCAAATACTGAAAAAGTCGCGTTTGATTCATTTCATCTACGACATGTTTCTGCACACCTAACATTACGATCCAACCAGCTTCATCTTTTACATCCTCATACCACTCTTCATAATAACTGTCATCAGATGCATGGAAATTGAGCACATGCTCACTGATCATTATGAATTTTGATATTTTTTTGTTGATCATAGTGTCAATGATCTCCCGCTTTAGTTCCATTACATCATTATGCAGGGTATCATTCCATTCACCAATGAGTTCAATAATGGCATAGCCTTCCTCATAATCTACGAAAAGTACCTTTAAATATAGGGTACTGGATCCAAATTCATCCCATTGAGGATGTATGTAGTAGTTATAAACTTTGTTGGTAAATTGGAATTCATCTGACTCTTGGCCGAAGAATAGCGATAATTCATCGTCTGCGGCAATGTAATAATCACGCCATTGATAATAAGGTTCTATATCGTGCATAGTTCTCTAAAGGATCAAATGTAAAAGAAATAATTATTTATAGATGTTATTTTAAAGCCATATTGGTCGAATTTGTTTAATACTATTCAAATAAATCGAAAGTCAATTTCTTTTTTCTATCTTAAGTATCACAAATTTAGCAATATAAAGGTTAAAAAAATAAATATATGATTTCCTTAGTTGTTAAATACATACATATTCTTTAATATTACAATGTAAATATAAAATATTAGTGTGTTATGATGAATGAACCGATTTCAGGGATAATGTCTACAAAGTTAGTGACAATTGACCCTGAAGAACCTCTTACGACAGTCAAAGAATTATTTTCAGGGAAAAGAATTCATCATTTACCTGTAGTTGAGAATGGTAAATTGATTGGTTTGATCACTACAGCCGACTTGCTTTGGTTAAATATGGGTTTTGAACAGTATCACACTGTGAAAGTAAGAGATGTAATGACAAAAAAACTTGCAACTCTTGAACCTACTGATAAAATTGGTTCTGCTGCTGAGTTGTTCCTTCTTAACAGGTTTCATGCTGTTCCTATCGTAGTAAATGGCGACCTCATTGGCATTGTTACTTCTTTCGATATTCTCAAGTATGAGTTTAAAAAAGAATATCCAACCCAATTAATCGATTAGAAACAATTTATTCAACTTTTTTTATAAGCTTGCTTTTAGTATTGACAATTAATGATGTGTATCATTGATTGCTAAATAGTTGAATGTATTTAAAATCTTTTCAATATTTTACCCGACAATATTTGCTAAAAACAACCATCGAAGTTTAATTCTCCTATATCTCAACGCAAAACGTTGTTGATCAGGACTATGTAAATAATAAAAATTATACATATCAATAACTCCCCCTTGGCCCCTCTTGCAGAAGCTAGGGTTTATACATAAGAATTTATCAATAAAAGGCTTAACTAGAATATTAAGATAATAGTTTGTTATTGAGTAACTTATGAGCAAAATTAATTTAACAAACACCCGAACGTAGGTTAACCTGCGTCGCTGTGTCACCATAATTTACTTTGAAATAAACAAAAAAAGATGTGTATAAACTCTAGCTTGCAGAAGGGTTATTGTACTTAACGACTTTTTATATCATAAATATCATCGGCATCTGCGTTCCAATTGTTCAAGTTATCTTTTTGATTTTGGAAGCAAAGCATTACAGGTGAACTAACTTCTACTTACTAATTTATAATTTTATACGACTACTTTATTACCTCGCCGTTTCTATAGTTTGCCTGAAGTATGATTTGTTTATTCTCATCGTAGACTATGTACTTGCCGTCTTGCTTGCCA
>Ga0075152_10000293_pt1 | contig 39002 bp, 40 predicted proteins | sample JI61114C2DNA_FD_70964 | JGI IMG/M metagenome (GOLD analysis project Ga0075152, IMG submission 70964) | Wastewater effluent complex algal communities from Wisconsin, to seasonally profile nutrient transformation and Carbon sequestration -... | ecosystem: Engineered > WWTP > Effluent > Algae...
CTCATTCATTAGTTCTCCCGGTTCGCCAGCAAATACAACACCGCCATTCTCACTGCCACCCCATTCTCCACCTGCTGTAAGATAATGGATTGTTTGCTGTCGGCCACATCACTGTCCAGCTCCACGCCCCGGTTGATGGGTCCGGGGTGCATGATCACGATTTCTTTCTGGAGGCTGTCGAGCAACTGCCGGTTGATGCCATAAGCAATGCTGTATTCCCGCAGGGATGAGAAAAGAACCTGGTTCTGTCGTTCCAGCTGAATCCGGAGTACATTGGCCACATCACACCATTCAAGGGTCTCGCGCAGGTTATAACTTACTTCCACACCTAAAGCTTCCCGGATATATTTGGGAATTAATGTGGGCGGACCACATACGGTAACTTTCGCCCCCATTTTATTCAACAGGTAAATATTACTCTGCGCCACCCGGCTGTGCATGATATCTCCGATGATGGCTACTTTACGGCCCTCGAGTCCGCCTGTCTTTTCCTTTATGGAAAAGGCATCCAGCAAGGCTTGTGTGGGGTGTTCATTGATCCCGTCACCCGCATTCACAATGGCGGCAGGTATATGCTGGGATAAGAAATGCGGGGCTCCGCTGGCACTGTGCCGCATCACCACCATATCCACTTTCATGGACAGGATATTATTGACGGTATCGAGCAGGGTTTCTCCCTTGGCAGCCGAAGAAGAACTGGCGGCAAAGTTGATCGTATCGGCACTCAACCGCTTTTCGGCCAGTTCAAAGGAGAACCGCGTTCGGGTGGAATTCTCGTAAAAGAGATTAACAATGGTCACATCCCGGAGGGAAGGAACTTTCTTTACTGGTCGTTGTAAGACTTCTTTGAATTGCTCGGCGGTGGATAAAATAAGGGAGATATCTTCCTTCGTGAGGTTTTTAATGCCCAGCAAATGTCGCGTAGATAGTTGCATTAAAAAGCGAAGTTAGGGTAAATGAGGTTTAACTTATGCAATAAATCTCCACAGGTTTTAACCAGGGATCAGGACCACTTCCTGGTTGACCAGTTTTACCTTGTCAGCACGCCCGGTTTTTACCGTAGTGCCTACGTAATCAGCCTGGATCGGGAACTGCCGGTGCTCTTTCCGGTCTACCAGCACACAGAGTTCCACTTTGGCCGGACGTCCGTAATCGAACAACACATCGAGGGCGGCTTTAATGGTGCGTCCGGTAAACAGCACATCATCAATGAGGATTACTGTTTTGTTTTCCACACCGAAATGGATGTTCATCCGGTCGGGGGGAATGATATTTTTCCGGATATCATCCCGGTAAAAAGTGATATCGAGCTGACCGTAAGGAATTGTTTTATCGGGATGCTGCCGACGGAGTTCGGCCACAATCTCCTCGCCCAATACGGCTCCTCCCTGCTGGATGCCTACAAAAACCACTTCTTCAAATCCAGGATGCCGCGCGCTCAGATCCTTCGCCAGTTCCTGTATCGTGGCAAATAACTGATCCGTATTTAAAAGTACAGCCATGTCCGGTTTTTTATGTTACAATATACAAAGCAGACTGCGTAATTTCTGTTATTCTTCACTCAAAAAAGGATAGCTGTAATCCGTTGGCGGATTAAAGGTTTCTTTGATGGTGCGGGGACTGAGCCAGCGATAAAGATTCAGAATAGATCCGGCCTTATCATTGGTTCCGCTGGCACGGGCGCCTCCAAAAGGCTGTTGTCCTACAACGGCTCCGGTGGGCTTGTCATTGATATAAAAATTACCAGCCGCATTCCGCAGTTTATTAGTAGCCAGTTCCACGGCTGCACGGTCCTGTGAAATGATGGATCCGGTCAGTGCATACGGAGACGTATTGTCCACCAGTTCCAGTGTTTTCTCAAAACTGTTGGCCGGGTATACATACACCGTCAATACAGGGCCGAAAATCTCTTCACACATGGTGACATATTTCGGATCTTTTGCCTGGATCACGGTGGGCTGTATAAACCAGCCTTGCTTGCTGTCACACTTGCCACCCACCCAAATTTCAGCCTTGGGGTCTTTCTTCGCTTTGTCTATATAGCGTTTGATATTATTAAAACTCTTTTCATCAATCACCGCGTTGATAAAATTGGTAAAATCTTCCACCGTACCCATTTTAAAACTTTTCACCCCGGCGATCAGTTTCTTTTTCACCGCATCCGCGATATTGGAAGGGATATAAGCGCGGGAGGCGGCTGAACATTTCTGTCCCTGGTATTCGAATGCACCTCTCAGCAAGGCCGTGGCCACTACGTCAGGATCGGCACTCTTATGTACCATAACAAAATCCTTCCCTCCTGTCTCTCCTACTATACGGGGATAGCTCCGGTAATTCGGCATATTCTTACCAATGGTCTCCCACATATTGTTGAAGACTCCGGTGGAACCGGTAAAATGCACACCGGCAAATTCGCGGTGATTAAAACAAACCCGGCCGATGGTCGGTCCGTCCACATAAATCAGGTTGATCACCCCATCCGGTAATCCGGCTTCTTTCATGATCCGCATAATCATCTGGGCGGAATAGACCTGAGTATTGGCACATTTCCACACCACCACATTGCCACACATGGCAGCAGAAGTGGGCAGGTTGCCCCCAATGGCGGTGAAGTTGAATGGGGTTACTGCAAGCACAAATCCTTCCAGCGGGCGGTACTCCAGCCGGTTGTGCATACCCGGTCCGCTGATCGGTTGTTGTGTATAGATTTCAGACAGGTAATGAACATTGAAACGCAGGAAATCGATGATCTCACAGGCACTGTCGATTTCGGCCTGATAGGCGTTTTTACTCTGCCCCAGCATCGTGGTACCGTTCATATAAGGACGGTATTTTGTAGCAATCAGATCGGCGGCTTTCAGGAATATATTAGCCCGGTTTTCCCAGCTGGTAGCGGCCCAGCTTTCTTTAGCAGCCAGGGCTGCTTCGATAGCCTGATGAACATGTTTCTCCTCTCCTGCATGAAAATAACCCAGGGTATGACTGGTCTCGTGCGGGGGATGAATGGCTATTTTTTTATTGGTGCGGACTTCTTTACTGCCGATATACATCGGCACATCGGCTTCCTGGCTTTTCAGTTCGGCCAGTACGGTCTTTAATCTTTTCTTTTCAGGGGAACCGGCGCCATAATTCAGTACGGGTTCATTAACCGGCATCGGGTATGAGAAAGTTCCAAAACTCATAGTAATAATTTATCTGGTGAAGGTAGTAAGTTTAATATGGAAACAACGGCCTACTGCTGTTCTGATTCCTTTTCACTCATCAGGTAGGCTTTGATAAATCCGTCCAGGTCACCGTCCATTACCGGTTGCACATTGCCCACTTCATAATCCGTGCGGTGATCCTTGATCATTTTATAGGGATGAAATACATAGCTGCGGATCTGGCTGCCCCATTCGATTTTTTTCTTCTTGGCATTGGTGGCATCTTTCAGCGCATTCCGCTTCTGCAATTCCATTTCATACAGGCGGCTGCGGAGCATTTGCATGGCCAGTTCCCGGTTACCCAACTGACTTCTGTCCTGCTGGCATACCACAACGATACCCGTGGGTATATGCGTCAGCTGTACTTTGGTCTCCACCTTGTTTACATTCTGTCCGCCGGCTCCGCCACTGCGGGATGTTTCCATCTTTACATCCGCCGGATTAATTTCAATGGTAATGGTATCATCCACCATGGGATATACATACACGCTCACAAAAGAAGTATGTCGCCGGGCATTGCTGTCAAAAGGGGAAATACGGACAAGCCGGTGTACCCCGCTTTCGGCTTTCAGGAAGCCGTAGGCAAACGGGCCTTCAAACTGCAGGGTGCAGGTTTTTATACCGGCACCATCGCCCCATTGCCAGTCCATTTCGGTTACTTTCCAGCCCTGTTTCTCTCCGTACATGCGGTACATCCGGGCGAGCATTTCGGCCCAGTCCTGGCTTTCGGTACCGCCAGCGCCTGAATTGATCTGCAGTACAGCAGGTAATTCATCTTCCGGTTCATTGAGGGTGGCTTTGAATTCCGCATCATCAAGCAGGACAAGAGCTTTGTCATAGGCCTCTTTGGTTTCTTCTTCGGTGGCATCGCCTCCTTTCCAGAACTCAAAAAGTACGGCAAAGTCCTCTACCCCGGTTTCCGCCGTTTCATACAGCTTCACCCAGTATTCGTTTAATTTGATGCTTTTGAGAATTTCTGTCGCCCGCTTATTATCCTCCCAGAAGCCCGGGCTGAGCGACAGTTGTTTGTCTTCGGCTATCTTATATTGTCGGTTAGCGACGTCAAAGAAACCTCCTTATCCCGGCAATGCGGGACCGCATATCCTGTAATTTTTCCTGTGTCATGGATGCAAATGTAGGGAAAAGCGGTCAGTTTAACCTTTCCCGGCAACCCGGAGATTTTATTTCGCGATAGCGATCTTTTACTGAACTTTAGCGTTAAAGACATCTGAATAAAAAACCAGTATATGAAAAAGTATTTTTTACCCGTCCTTGCAGTGATGGTTACGGCCACCATGGCCTGCAATAATGAAACAGCCTCTCCAAAAGAAACAGACATGAAAGCACCCAGCATTAAAACAGAAGCCGTTACCTACAACCTCGATGGCATGAAAGACAGCCTGGTGATGGATGGCTACCTGGCCTGGGATGAAAATATAACAGGCAAAAGACCCGCCGTGCTGGTGGTGCACGAGTGGTGGGGAATGAATGACTATGTGAAAAGAAGAGTACGGGAACTGGCCGGACTGGGTTATATAGCCATGGCCGTGGATTTTTATGGTAATGGGAAAAGAGCCGATAATCCGACCGATGCGGGCAAGCTGGCCACACCGTTCTATCAGGATCCGCAGATGGCCAAACAACGTTTTGATGCGGCACTGGCCACTTTACGTGGATACAGCCAGACGGATACCAGCAAAATCGCCGCTATCGGGTATTGTTTTGGAGGAACCCAGGTATTAAACATGGCCAATCTCGGGGAAGACCTGGTGGGGGTTGTCAGTTTTCACGGAGGACTGGAAGTCGTTACACCTGACAAAGCGAAACTGAAAGCCCAGGTACTGGTTTGTCATGGCGGAGCGGATCCCTTTGTTCCGGCAGAACAGGTGGCCCGTTTCAGAAAGCAAATGGATTCCATTGGTGCCCGGTATACGTTTAATGTTTACGACAGTGCCACACATGCGTTCAGCAACCCGGATGCCACGGCCATGGGCCAGAAGTTCAGCATCCCGATTGCGTATAACGCGGCAGCTGATACAGCCTCGTGGAACGATATGAAAGGCTTTTTCAAGACCGTTTTCAATAAGTAATTTTACGATACTCCTTTTTACAGGCCCTGCTACGGCAGGGCTTTTTTATGGTTATTTCAGTCTGAAAACAGTGCTTTAGATAGTATTTTATACGTATTTTCTGCAATCGGCCGAAAAAATACGTAGTAAAACTATGTGCTTTCAACTCCTGTTTCTATTTTGCTCTCCCGTACTAAAAAACAAACCCTTGAAAGCTACTACTACCCTGTTTTTACTGGCAGTATCATTGCTGACCGCCTGCCAGAAAGAGCAACTCACAATTCCGGTGACCAAAGCTGAACCCTGCAAGATGCAGACAGCTAATCCTGCCGGCCGTTCCTATTCCGCTGATTCTGTAATTGATTACACCTGTACCACCACGCATTGTGGTGTATTGCCGTTGAACAGCCGTAACTACTGGGTATACGAAGATTCCATTTTCCAGGACGGTGTGTTTCAACTGGTACGGCTGGATACCCTTCGCTTTACCCGTACACAGAAATCATTAACCGATGACCTGGTCTGGTGGGAAAGCAATATGAATATCGGATTGCCGGAAAAGCTCTATGCCAATGATTCCGCTGTATATAAAATGGAAGACCGGATGTTTACACAGGGCGTGAAAGATGTTAAGAAAGAATATGGGCTTTTTGCCGGTGATTCCACCCGTTATCTGTCCGGTTTTCAGGATGCCGCTGCGATTACCCGTTCCCTGAAAACAGCAGCTGCGGTCAGTACCCGTGCAGGGGTGTTTTCAGAAACAATTTATATTGAAAAAAATGCCCGCAATTACCGGAGAGATCAGGTAGTTTTCAAACCGGGTATTGGTGTACTCCGCTATGTGCAGGAAAAAGCCCCGATGGGAACCCGGATTATTAAACTGCAGCAGATTTCCAACCTGGTAAGTTTCCATGTAGAATAAAAATATTCATCCGGACATTCATTACCGGTTACAAACAGAACAGCTCCCGGATCTCCGGGAGCTGTTCTGCTTTTATGATAAGACCATCATTTGTTTATTCAACCATATCAGGGCAATGTAATCAGCCGGCTGTTGGCACCGTCGTTCCAGGTCAGTTTGGCTTTGTTATCACAATCGCCATTACTGGGGGCGCCATAATTCAGGTAAAGCACCCGGCTGTTGATTTTAATTTTCAGTGTTCCGTCGCTGATCCAATGACAGGCGGTCTTTTTAACCAGCGGTGTTTCAGTATCCAGGTTAATGACTACTCCGTTATTGAATTCCGTTTTGGAACGGCCTTCAATTTTGTATACATCATCCATTACCGGGCGGGTGTTGCCTCCTTCTGTCTGGCGGACATATTTCAGGCTGTTATACGTGTATCCTCTGCCGTTAGGATGTGTCACTTTGCCGCCAACTACCTGTACGGTAAATTTAATGTTGCCGTTTTCACTCAGGTTACTAACCACCTTGGTTCCTTCAACAGAAGCGCGGTTCAGGAAGAAACTGTCCAGTGTAATGGTCATTACAGAACCGGAACGGCGGATCGGCGCGGTAAGGTGTGTCACGATTTTGCCCCGGCGGAATTTGCCGTCAGTGCAAAGACAACCAATGTAACCGAAGTCAATGGTGATTGTTTTCGGGTAAGAACTGTCTGCCGGGAATACGGTGATATTTGCACAGGGACCCAGCCGGCGGCGTAATTCTACAAAGGGAAACTGACGACCGGCATCTTCGGCACCACGTCCGTAAACACTGGTTTCTCCTTCTTCGTCAGCGGCGAGCATACTGACATCTTCCACATCGTCAAAACTGGCTTCAGTCTGTGTACTTTCATCTGAATACGTAGTGGCTTCCTCTTCCGTTACCGTATCAGTGGAAGACAGGCTGCCTTCCTTTTTACAGGAGGCGAGGAAGATAAGAACAAGGGCGGCAAAAAATAATGCAGCAGGGGAAAGGCGAGATAAAGTTTTCATGGCTATACTTTTTTTGTTTATAAATGTTTAACGGAAATTTGGATACGTAAGGCGCAGGAAAGTTTAAAGGCCACTGAAAAAAATTACATTCGCGTATTGAAAACAATCATTCAATATATCCGCAACTACCTGCGGGACAGTGATAAAATTCATTTTATCCGGGTCACTATTTTTTGTGCGTTACTGATCTTTCTCAACTATCAATTCCAGCTCAGTACCCTTATCGGAAAAAATAATTCTTACCCCGTTAAACTACTGCTATGGACCGGAGTCTTTATGGTTGCTCTTGGCATTCCCGTATTGTGGAAGGAATTTTCCAGGCCTGTATCTCCCTCCCGCCCTTCCCGTTTTTACCTTTTGTTGTTGATCGCGCCACTTTTATTTGGCATAAAGTATACACTGGATTTCAGGATAACATTTACAGCAGACAGTTCCATGAATCAATACTGGAACAGTATTATCTACTGGCCTTTACTGCTGCTGATCGTCATTGTTCTGCTGCTGCTGACACGTCACTTTATTACGAAAGATCAGTCAGACTTTGGCACCGGCCGGCCAATGAACGGCATGACGCCTTATTTTCTGATGCTTCTTTTCATGCTGCCATTGATCATGGCCGCGGCATACCGGCCCGATTTTCAGTCAATGTACCCCAAACTGGAATCCATGACCGGGCTACAGGCCGGTGCGGTGCCCCTCTGGAAAGCCATTCTTTTTGAAATCAGTTATGGAACTGATTTTATCACTATTGAACTTTTTTTCCGAGGTTTCCTGGTTTTGAGTCTGGCCAACTGGCTGGGAAAAGATGCTATATTGCCGGTGGCCGTCTTTTATTGCAGCATCCACTTCGGCAAACCGCTGGCCGAGTGCATCAGTTCTTATTTCGGGGGTATCTTACTGGGCATTATTGTATATCACACAAGGAGTATCCGGGGCGGACTGCTGGTACACCTGGGAATTGCGTGGATGATGGAAATTGCGGGAATGTTTATTAGTCGGTAGTCTATAGTCTGCCCCTGTATATTCGATCTTCACATCTCACATCTCACATCCCACAACTCACAACTCGCATTTCAAAAAAATAGCTACAAGCCATAAGCCGGATTTTGTAACACATTTGCATGTGCGGCCTATCATTTATCTGTCCCGGCACTTACGCACCGGGCTCAATCTGCCTACCCTGTACCCCGATGGCTTTTCAGCTATCATGGACGAGCCGCCCTTACTGGGTACTATACGTGGCATTTCAGCATGCAAGGTTTACCCGCGAATGGCATTACTGCCATAAGCCGTGGGCTCTTACCCCACGTTTTCAACCTTGCCCTCCGTAGCTATAGCGAAGGAGGGTTTTCCCCATTCGCAATAGCTACATCAGGCGGTAATTTTCTGTGGCACTGTCTCTCTGTCTTTCAACAGGCCGGCTCTTCACCGGTGCATAGCTCTGTGCTGTCCGGACTTTCCTCCACCTGTATCCGTCGACAAGCTCAGGATAACAAGCGGCGATAGCCTGGCTTGTAGCAAGTACAAAGGTAGAAAGGATAATCAGTATTGGAAGAATATTTCTGTAGCCCCGTATCCATAGGCCGGGTGATGCCGGTTAATAAAGGATTTGACTTCTTTTTTATGCCGCAGAATATCATGTATCTCATCCCGGAGTCGCCCCTCTCCCACGCCATGGATCACGGTGAGCGAAGGCTGGTGATGCGCCACGGACAAATGGTAGTATTTTTCAAAACTCTTCAACTGGAGTGACAACATTTCGTAGTTGTCCATTTTTTCCCAATGATCGGTGAGTTTTTCAATATGGAGATCCACCACGCTTCGGGCGGGTTCCATGTGCTGACGGGCTTTGGACGCGTCGTACACTTTAAATCCGGCCTTCTCGAGCTTGAATTTATAGTTATCCGATTCCACCACATCCTCAAATTGCAGATCAGGATATACATCAAATAGTTTCTGGGAAAATGTAGCCAGGTTTTTCTTTTTTAACTCCTCAATTTTTGCAAAAAGCTGTTTGGGTTTCAGCCGGACCGATGCTTCAAAATGGCTGGCTTTATTCTTTTCCGGTTTTGCGAGGGAGAACTCGAAGTCAAAACTCGGGCTGTCATTCAATTCACTGAAATCGATATCGTGTAAATAGAAGTCTTCAAATGGCTGCACGGTATTTTTCAGTTCAAAATCCGGTTTCCCGAAAAAGTGCAGCTTATACACAAAGTTATAAATGGTTTTGGTATGATTCACCAGGTGCAGTTTCAGCTCCTCCACCACCAGGTCCCCGAATTCATCATGATCCATAACCGGAAGAAACGTGAGCCAGACCCCGTCTTCCACACGTTTCTGATCCGCATATTTTTCCTTCTTTAAATCGTCTACGTATTTCTTCTCCTTCCGGGCAGGCACTATCTTTTTTTCCGTAAACCGTTTGTAATAGGGAAAATCCACCTGGTCCTTATATACGGGATAGGACACGCCTCTTGTCTCCACCATCAGCATTTTGTCATTGATAATGTCCACCACTTTCGCCTCTTCGTTGGAATGAAGAATCAGCACAATGTCACCCACCTGGTATTTCATAACTATACGGTTGAAAGAGTGCAAAGGTAGGGAAAGGTTGAGAGGTTGAAATGTTTAGGTGTTGAGGTGTTGAGGTGTTTAGGCGTTGAGGTGTTTAGGCGTTGAGGTGTATAGGCGTTGAGGTGTATAGGCGTTGAGGTGTATAGGCGTTGAGGGCCTCGCATCGCACAACTCACATCTCACAACTCACATCTCATTTCTCGAGTCTATCCATTTTTCTTTACTGCGAGCTTACTATTCCGGTAACCATAGAGGAAATAGATCAGCAAGCCGAGGCCCATCCAGGCAAAAAACCAGGTCCAGCTGACGGCCGGAATTTCAATCATCAGGTAAAGACAGGAAATAACTCCCATTATCGGAATAAAAGAGTAATTGCGGATAAAGGTCAGTACGGATAAAATGATTGCAATCAGTACAAATACCAGGAACAGGACTTCCTGGTAATTTTCATGTCCGATATGCTTTACTGATTCCTGTAAGCGGACCCGGAATACATATAAGAAAATGGCCAGCAATGCCGGGACAATAATCTTTCCATTGATATAAGGCAGATGGAATTTGCCCGGTTCTTTCGCCTCACGGGGCAATAATAAAACACCGCCGGAAACCAGTACAAAGGCAAACAATGTACCGATACTGGTCAGGTCAGTTACCAGGCCGCTCTGAATAAATAAAGCTCCAACCCCTACAATCACACCGGTCAATATGGTGGCAAAAGAAGGTGTCTGGAATTTCGGATGTATTTTCTGGAATACTTTAGGTAATAAACCATCCCGGCTCATACTCATCCATATCCGGGGCTGGCCGATCTGGAATACCAGCAATACAGAGGTAGTGGCTACCACCGCACTTACTGAAACAATTTTTTCTATCCAGGGCGCCCTCTTTTCGAAGACAAAAGCGAGGGGATCATTTACATCTTTAAAAGATGAGTAGCTTTCAATACCGGTAAGCACCAACGCAATCAGGATATACAGAACGGTACAAACCAACAGTGAATATATCATTCCCTTTGGCATATCCCGCTGCGGATCTTTACATTCCTCCGCCATGGTGGAAATGGCGTCAAACCCGATATAAGCATAAAATACCGCGGACACCCCCTTCAGCACACCTTCAAAACCATTGGGCATAAACGGACTCCAGTTATTGGTATCCACAAAAAAAGCACCTGCCACAATTACAAAAATGATGACCGCCACTTTAAATATCACCATAAAATTTGCCGACTGCTTGCTTTCTTTAATACCGATATAAGCCAGCCAGGTGATCAGGGCCACCACAATAAAAGCCGGCAGATTGAAGAAAATGTGAGTACCGCCGATGACAGGCGCGTTATTATAAGCATCCACCGCGAACTGGAAACTTTTCAGTTTTTCAGGATCGGCAATATTACCTGCAGCCAGTGCATTGCTGGCTTCCGTAAATGCATTTCCGGCCGTAACCGGATCCACCAGCATCCAGGAGGGGAGATTAATATTAAACACATGTACCAGCAGGTTATTAAAATACCCGCTCCAGGAAATAGCCACAACAATATTGCCAATGGCATACTCGAGTATCAGCGCCCAACCGATAATCCAGGCGATCAGTTCACCGAAAGTGACATAAGAATAGGTATAGGCACTGCCGGCCACCGGTACCCGGCTGGCAAACTCTGCATAACAAAGGGCTGAAAAACCACAGGTAATGGCTGTTATCACAAACAGCAATGAGATACCAGGTCCGCCATTATACGCGGCACCGCCAATCGTGGAGAAGATACCGGCACCAATCACCGCGGCAATCCCCATAAAGGTAAGATCCCTGACACCCAGGATTTTTTTCAACCCTGAACCATGATCTGAAAGACCTGATTCGTACTCCTTTTTAATTACATCAATTGATTTCTTCCGGAATAATGAATTTGACATCAGTCAGTTGGTTTTGTTGATCAAAATAGGAAAAAAAATGGAGTTGAAGTTAAATGATTGCCTGCTATCAGTAATCCCGCTGCACCAGGAAACGGGCCAGGTCGGCTAACGGCTCTTTTCTCCTTGACACCACGGCTATATCATCCAGGTGCTGAAAAGCTTCATCCAGGTATTTATTTTTTAATTCAAGGGCCCATTCATCCACTTTGCATTCCCGGAAAATGGCCTGCACCTGCTGCACTTTATTCTCTTCGTTGGTGGCTAACTGCCTCCGGAGTTCTTCCAGGGTGGCTCCCGAAGCCGTTTCGAGGGCATGGATCAGTAAAAAAGTCTTTTTGTTTGCCAGGATATCCCCGCCCACCTGTTTACCGAATTTTGCCGGATCGCCAAACGCGTCAAGGTAGTCATCCTGTACCTGAAAAGCGATGCCGAGTTTACGTCCGAATTCATATAGAAGGTTCTGGTTCCGTTCACCGGCACCTCCCAGAATGGCTCCCATTTTAAGGCTGCCGGCCAGCAATACTGAGGTTTTTAATTCTATCATCCGCAGGTATTCGTCGAGCACTACCCGCTCCTGTTTTTCAAAATCCATATCCAGTTGCTGCCCTTCACATACTTCCCGGGCCGTCTGATTAAACAGCATCAGGATCGGATGCAGAAACGTTCCTTCTATTTTACTGAGGTATTCGTAGGCTTTTACCAGCATCACATCACCGGCCAGTAAGGCGGTGCTTTCCCCGTATTTTGTATGTACGGTCTCCATCCCCCTGCGCAGCGGGGCTTTGTCCATAATGTCATCATGAATCAGGGTGAAATTATGAAACAGTTCCACGGCAGTAGCCAGTTCCCAGGCATCCTCCCGCACGTCCTCAAACATTTCATTCCCCATCAGGCAGAGTACAGGACGCACACGTTTACCACCCAACCGCAGAAAATAATCATTCGGTTCATACAGGCTGGCCGGACTGGCCGGGAAATGAGCTTTATCAAAATGAAGAGCGAATTTCCGGGAGAGTAACTCAAAACTTTGCATAGGCCAAAATAAGTATCATTTCCGTTTTTTACGGGTTTGTCTGACAATTTTTTCATCTGCTTCATCGGCCACCACCACCCAGTCATAATCGAGCTGGCGTTTGGCAAGACTGGCCGCTACCACACGAATCCTGACTTTATCCCCCATCCTGAACTTTTGTCCGCTCCGGTGTCCGACCAGGCAGTAATCAGATTCCACATGCCTGAACTCATCATACTCCAGCAGGCTGTTCACACTCACCAGGCCCTCGCATTTGTGTTCCACCGTCTCCACCCAGAATCCGAATGAGGCTACGCCACTGATCACTCCGTCAAACTCCTCTCCGAGATAATTGCGCATATACTGCACCTGTTTGTATTTATTGGAATCCCTTTCCGCCTGCATGGCCGCGCGTTCACGTTCACTGGTATGCTTGCATTTCTCCTCCATTTTCTTATCCGGAGATAAAGTATTGTTGAGCACATCAAAAAGAATACGGTGCACCTGCACATCCGGGTAACGGCGGATCGGCGAAGTGAAATGGCAATAATGTTCGAAGCCCAATCCATAGTGCCCTACATTCTCCGTGGTGTACTTGGCTTTTGCCATCGTCCGGATACCCAGTTGTTCCAGCACATGCTGTTCCGGCTTGCCCTGCACATCTTTCAGCAACCGGTTAAAGGAACTGGCAATCGCTTCCGGTGATGAGGTATCAAACTTATGCCCGAATTTCTGCGCGAACGCGGCAAAAGGCACCAGCTTTTCCTCATCCGGATCATCGTGGGTCCGGTATGGGAACGGAATGGGTTTATTCTGTACTTTGATTTTGGAAATATTCTCAGCCACTGTTCGGTTGGCCAGTAACATAAACTCCTCAATCAGTTGATGTGCTTCTTTACTCTCCTTGATCATTATGCCAACCGGGTCTCCTTTTTCATCCAGCTTAAAACGCACTTCCTGCGAACTGAAATTAATGGCCCCGTTGTTAAACCGCTTTTTCCTGAACCGTTGTGCCAGGTCATTCAGGATTAAAATTTCTTCGGCATACAAGCCGGCTTTTGATTCTATAATTTCCTGTACTTCCTCATAAGTGTACCGGTGATCTGAATGAATGACGGTTTTACCGAGCCAGTATTGTTTCACTTCCGCTTTCCCATTGATCTGAAATATGGCGGAGAATGTGAGTTTATCTTCTTTCGGCCGCAATGAACACAGCACATTGGAAATGTGTTCCGGCAACATCGGGTTTACCCGGTCAGGCAGGTACACGGAGGTCGCGCGTCCGTATGCTTCTTTATCCAGCGCTGTCTCGGGTTCCAGGTAATGGCTTACATCGGCAATATGGATCCCGATTTCAAAATAGCCGTTTTTCAATTTGCGGAAGGAAATTGCGTCATCAAAATCCTTTGCATCCACCGGGTCAATGGTAATGGTGAATATTTCCCGGATATCCTTTCTCTTTTTCACTTCTTCAGCACTGATCAGATCAGGTATACGGGCGGCCACTTCCAAGGCTTCTTCTGAAAACTGCAGGGGGAAACCGGCATCCAGCAGAATTTCCTTCATAGCCGCATCGTTACTGTTTTCTGCATCCAATACGGTGACCACTTCCCCGACAGGCCGTTTATTTTCATCCGCCTCCCAGGCCGTCAGTTTTACCACCACGCGGTCACCACCTTTTGCCTGCCCGATCGCATGCAGTGGTATATATATATCCGGCATGGGTTTATCTGATTCGGATACAAAAAAGGCAAAGCCTTTATTCATTTGCAGTTCGCCGATAAATTCAGTACGCTTTCGTTGCAGCACTTCTTTTACCGTTCCCTGCATCCGGCGGCCGCGGCCGGTTGTATCCCTTACAGCCACTTTTACCAGGTCGCCATGGAGCGCCGTATTAAAATCCGCCGGGCGGATCATAATATCGGTTTCCAGTCCATCCACGGTTACAAATCCCATACCTGAACGGGTTATATCCAGGGTCCCTTTGAGCACCTGCAGGTGTCCGGACCGTTCTTTTGTTTTTCTTTTTTTAGCATTTTTTCTGCCCATATAATCTTACTCCTCTTTTTTAAAATGTATAATAAAATCACTGACCCGTTTATCAAAAACAGTTCCTTCGTCAAATAAAAACCGGTGACGTACCGGTACCACATACAATGGCAGTTCCCTGATCTCTTCACTGAACTTCAACAACCGTACCGCATCTTTCTCTGTAGTCAGGATCACTTTATCCTTAGCCGTAAGTTTTTCAAAAGCCCGCCGGATATCCTGCAGATCGTCAATGGTAAAAATATGATGATCGGCATACTGCAGCATCTGATATGTATTACTGTAATCTTCCAGCAGTTTCTTCAATGGCCTGGGATTGGCAATACCGGTCACCAGTAAAATATCCACCGTACTTTCCAGACCATGCTCCTCCCGGGTAATGATATGATAAGGCCGGCTGTATTCAATACAGGTAAAAAACACCTGCTGCCCCGGCACCGGCTTTATCTCCCGGATGATTTTTCGTTTTTCCGTTTCGTCCAGGTCTTTCCGGCACTTGGTCACCACGATCACTTCCGCTCTTTTATAACTGCTTTTCAGGTCCCGCAGGTCGCCGGTTGGCAGGTAGAAATCACGGGTGAATAAATTGTTATAGTCAGTCAGCAGAATATTCAATCCGGCTCTTACCGTCCGGTGCTGAAAGGCATCATCCAGAATAATCACCTGGGTATCCGGCCGGTCATGCAGCAACTGTGGAATAGCCACAATTCTTTCCTCTCCTACCGCCACCGGCAGTTCCGGAAATTTCAGGTGAAACTGCATCGGCTCATCCCCGATTTCAAGTGCGGTGGTTTTCTCATCCGCCAGCGCATAGCCTTTTGTTTTCCGTTTATACCCCCGGCTGAGTGTACCAACGCGGTACTGATCTTTCAATGCCGTTACCAGGTATTCCACCATGGGCGATTTACCGGTTCCTCCAACGGATAAATTACCCACACAAATCAACGGCAATCCGAAAGTGGATGATCCCAGTATTTTTTTATCAAACATCCAGTTCCGTATACCGATTACCAGCCAGTACAATAAGGCAAAGGGCAGCAAAAAGATGCGGAACGATTTCAGAAAAAAATTAGAAAACATAAATCGATTGGGGCGTGATACAAAGATTTAAAGTTACGTCAAAATCGTGCTTATCCCCGATTTCTTCCACCGGTTCAAAGTAGGAAATACCAACCTTCAGGCAATCCTCCCGGCATCCGGCCAGGTAGCGGTCATAATACCCTTTTCCATACCCGACCCGGTAGCCCTGCCTGTCAAATGCCAGTAATGGAACAAAAACCATATCTATTTCCCCGGGTAATAAAATATCTGTTCCATCGGGCTCATATACACCAAAACTGTTTTTAACAAAGGAAGTCTCCTCCCGGGTAATAACCGCTTTCATGGTTTGCGATTCAGGATCAGTGCGGGGGTAAGCCAGGACCAGGTCCGGATTCCTGAATTCCATAAAATCAGTCAGCAGATGCATATCCGGTTCCCGGAATTGAGCCATGGGCCAATAAGAAAACAGGGATTGAATAAAGGGCAGCCCGGCCTGCTGAAACTGAATCAGCAGCAGATCATCCAGCTTTGATTGTTCAGCGGGTGACAGTGATTGTCTTTTCTCTTTATAAATCCGGCGCAGTTCTTTTTTTAGCATAGTCAGTCCCTGTTCTCCACAAATGTAGAGAATACCGTGGTGCCATAGTTACGTTCAGCCACGAAGAAGGGAAACGCCTTATAGTCGTTCCGGGGGGTATGCTCCAGGACAAACCGCCCGTCTTTTTGCAGCAGTTGTTTTTCAAATATCAGTTTGGGCAGGTCATCAATATTGGTCAGGGCATAGGGCGGGCCGGCAAAAATAAAATCAAACCGTTCGGTGCATTGCAGGATGTATTTGAATACATCCATCTTAATCACTTTAAAGTTTTCCAGCCGCAGTGTCGCAGATGTTTTTTTGATGAAATCAAACATCGCATTATCCTTCTCCACTATCGTCAGATCCGGCACTCCTCTTGAAGCGAGTTCATAACTGATACTGCCGGTGCCTCCGAATAAGTCAAGGGTTTTGAGGTTGTCAAAATCAAGCTTATGTTGCAACACATTAAAAAGTCCTTCTTTGGCAATATCCGTGGTTGGCCTTGTATACGGCATATTCGACGGCGGGTTGAATTTCCGTCCCCCATGTTCTCCTCCTATGATGCGCATCGGGCCAGGTCATTAAGTACGGTGAAAAAATGGTCAGGGAAACCTGTTTCCGGCCAATTCCCTGAGCGGAATTCCAGCTGCAGGAAATATTGACTGAGCTCTTTGTATAAAGCGGATTCCTGGTCAATGAGACCGGATAATTGCAGGGTTGTTTCCTGTCGTGACAGGGACAACTGGTTGCAAATTTTAACCATATAATATAAGACATCTTCCGGTGTGGCATAGCCGTATGTCTGGGCCAGTAAAAGTTTACCTGAACGCCCCAGCAATACAGTAAAATCGTCCTGCCTGAAATCCACCAGCATTAACCCTTGTTCTCCGGCAGCATTCAGTTTATGCAGTCCCAGCGAAAACTGATGCCGGCTGCGGGCGGCCGGGTATTGTTGCCTGATCAGTTGCAGGATACCGGCAGGAACCGTATACACATTATGCAATTGCCATTCCGCCAGTGTTTCCGTTACCACGGCTTCATTCCCGTTCGGGCCAAACAGTGATTTCAGCAGTGAACCGGCTTCCTCTGCCGGAAATTGCAGCATGGGCACCAGCGTGCTGGTATTATAATCATAAGCCACCTGTACCTGGTAAAAGCTTTCTTTTAAAGCAGGTACCTGTTCAAGTAAGCCGGAAAAGTCCGTGGCATCCGCTTCCTCAGTCCGGTAATACCCCAGCTGATACAGTTCTTCCCCGCTCCCATTGGTGATGGAATAAGCCAGGTGGCGGTCACCCAGCCGCAGGGAAAGTACCGGTTGTACCGGTGCCTCTTTTTTATTCGATATGTTAAACAATTCTTTCAAAATCCACATTTCAGATCGTGCAATAATAGACAAAAATTTAAATATCGTAGGTTTGCCTCTTTTTCAACTATGTCAGCAGCGATTACCAATGATTTACAGGTGCAGATCAGCAACAGGCAGATAATAAAAATCGCCTTGCCGATCAGCCTTGCCATATTAATCCCGCAGCTGAATTTTATTACCAATAATATTTTTCTCGGGCATTATACACATGACAGTGCCGCGTTGGCCGTAGCCGGGATTACCGGGGTGTATTACCTGATTTTTGCGGCCATCGGTTACGGACTTAATAATGGTTTGCAGGCCCTGATTGCCCGCCGGGCCGGGGAAAACCGGCCGGAAGAAATCGGGCGGCTGTTCTCCCAGGGTGTCCTGATCGGCCTCTGTGTGGCGGCTGCGGGGATCCTGGTAACCTGGTTGTTTACACCAGCCATTTTCCGGCTGATGATCCATGACCCGGAAGTACAACGGAAAGCGGTTGATTTTTTACGGATCCGTATCTGGGGGCTCCCCTTTTTATATATCTATCAGTTGAGAAACGCGTTACTGGTAGGGACCAACCAGAGCCGGTACCTGGTAGCCGGAACCCTGGCAGAAACACTGGCCAATATCGGACTGGATTATCTCCTGATCTTTGGTCACTGGGGTTTACCTGAATTGGGATTTAACGGGGCGGCTATTGCCTCTGTCATTGCCGAATTTACCGGGATGTTTGTCATTTTCCTGGTCATCCGCTGGAAAGGCATCAGCCAACGTTTTGGCTTGTTCAGGGAATTTGGCTGGAACAGGGAAAACAGTTCACTGATTATTTCCATGTCGGCCCCGCTGATGTTCCAGCATGCGATCAGTATCATCAGCTGGCAATATTTTTTCCTGCTGATTGAGCATCATGGAGCCATGGCGTTGAAGGTGTCCAATGTAATGCGGAATATTTTCGGCGTATTTGGCTGCGTAAGCTGGGCTTTTGCCGCCACCACCAATGCCATGGTGAGCAATGTGATCGGTCAGAACAAGAAGGAACAAGTGGTTCCCTTACTTAAAAAAATTATCCGGCTGAGTATGGGCTGGGCTGTTTTCGCCTGTATACTGCTGAATCTGTTTCCCGAAGCTTTCCTTTCCATATTTGGTCAGGAGCCCGGTTTTACAACGGCCGCCATGCCCTCCCTTCGGGTAGTAACTGCGGCTATGCTGCTTATGTCATTTTCAGTGATTTTGCTGAGTGCGGTCACCGGTACCGGCAATACCCGGATTACTTTTCTGATTGAACTTTTTGCCATCATTTTATACTGCAGCTACATTTACCTGGTAAGCGAGCATTATTTCCTGCCGATCCATTATGGATGGATGAGTGAATGGCTTTACTGGATCTGTCTTTTTCTCCCTTCCTTCTGGTACCTGCGAAGCGGCAAATGGAAAGGGAAAATGATTTAATAATCCTGCTGATACGTAATACCGACAGTGCCCGTGCATCCGGCAATGGGCGGATGTAGTTTGTAAATCGAAACACGAATATTTTTAACCGCCGGAAATGCCCCATGTATATCCGCCGCCATTTTCATGGCCAATGTTTCCAGCAAATCGTGCGGCTGTTGCATATATTTTTGAACGATGGAAAAAAGAGCCGCATAATTAACGGTTTCCTCCAGACAGCTGATCACCTCTTCCGGAGGTGTATACTTAGCCTGCAGATCCACCCGGAACTGATTCCCGGTTTTTCTTTCTTCCGGGTATACTCCGTGATACGCCTGAAAGCGCAGATCAAGCAATTCAATGGTCATTAATGCAGGCATAATCCTTAATGAAGTCCTTTTGCACTCAGGTAACGTTCCGCATCCAGTGCGGCCATACAGCCACTGCCGGCAGCTGTAACGGCCTGACGGTAGATTTTATCCTGTACATCACCTGCGGCAAACACCCCTTCAATATTCGTTTTGCTGGTTCCGGGAACGGTTTTGACATACCCGGCTTCATCCATATCGATCCAGGGTTTAAAAATATCAGAATTGGGCTGATGACCGATTGCCACAAAGAAGGCACTGACCGGTACTTCTTCTTTTACATCCGTTTTTGTATTATGAATCCGGACCGCATGTACTTTTTTATCCCCCAGCACTTCGTCCGTAACACTGTTCCAGTATATTTTTATATTGGCTGTATTCTTAACCCGCTCCTGCATCACTTTACTGGCCCGCATTTCATCGCGTCGAACAATCATGTGCACCTGAGCACAGATTTTGGATAAATAAAGGGCTTCTTCAGCAGCCGTATCACCGGCCCCTACAATGGCCACTTCTTTCCCTTTGAAGAAGAATCCGTCACATACCGCGCAGGCACTCACACCGAATCCGTTTAAACGCTGTTCGCTTTCCAGTCCCAGCCATTTGGCGGATGCACCGGTTGAAATTATCACCGCATCGGCTTCGATCCATTTTTCCTCATCAATCTGTACTTTATGTACGGGCCCTGAAAAATCCACTTTGGTAGCCAGTCCGTAACGGATATCCGCCCCCATCCTGGCCGCCTGTTTTTCAAAATGCACCATCATTTCCGGTCCCTGGATTCCTTCGGGATAGCCCGGATAGTTTTCTACTTCGGTAGTGATGGTTAGTTGTCCCCCGGGTTGTATTCCCTGGTATAATACAGGATTCAGACCAGCGCGGCTGGCGTATATAGCAGCTGTATAACCGGCAGGGCCGGAACCAATAATCAGGCAGTGTACTTTTTCTGTGGCTTCCATTTTTGTTCTGTTACAAGTTAGAAATGATCAGTTGGCAAAGGTAGGGAAAAGTTGAAAAGGCCCTTCTAAGCAGATTATCGTATGAAGCGGAATTCGGCTGGAACCCTGAGTTTCTCTGAAGGCCTGTCATCTCACAACACACAACTCACATCTGCATCAGTTGAAAGGTTGAGAAGATGAGGCGTTGTGACGTTGAGACGTTTAGATGTTTAGATGTTTAGATGTTTAGGCGTTTAGTGGGCGGAATTCCGTTCGGCGGAAGCTTTTGTTTCTCAGAAGGCAGCTGAAAGCTGACACCTGACACCCGGCACCTGACACCTTACTGAGGAATAACAATCCGTCTGTACTGCGCTGCATAGCCACCAAAGTAACCCAATGCCCCCCCGCTGATATTGCTGAGCACTTTTGTGGGTGATGAGAAGGGGTTGCCAATACTGGAGTAAGAAAATTCCATCGTCCGCCAGAAGTCATAAGTAGCTTTATCAATATTGCAGAGTTTCAGGGTGACGGTATCCCCCCTGTCGAAGAAACTGTAATTTTCGCCAAGATCGTTAAACCGGGGCACGCCTCTTTCAACGGGTATTTCATACGTAGTGCCATCGATAACCTGATCGTCGAAGACAGAATTCAGTCCGGGATAAAAGGGATCACTGTTCTGACTGGTAAAATAGCGTATATAATCCCCGTAACCGGGTGCATCCGTGGCTTTAATCATCAGCACCACTTTATAAGGAATATTGCCGGCCGGTGCGGGTTTCCAGTACATGGAATCAATCTGCCGGGTGATAAAGGGGATCCGGGTGGCCGCATTATATTCTTTTCCCTGCCAGACAATGCGCAGGGTGTAATCTTTGTTCAGTTCCCCGGTTATAGCGGTCAGCAGGCTGGCTGAATCCGTGGAATAATAATATGCATTGTAACCTCCGATCCTGGCGCTGTATTCTTTCAGCTGATGGGTACGACTGCCGTTTGAAATAAAAACCTGTGCATCGCGGACGAAACTGGCCGCAATGGAATCCGGACTGAGTGATGAGAAATAACCCAGGCTTCTGGACAGGTAAACAAAGGGAGGCTGTCCATTTTCAATAGTGGCTTCCACCACCAGTTTGGGGGGCACATTATCCAGGTTGAAGCTCACTGTTTTCTCACAGGAAACCAGCAACAATACCAGGGCCATCAGGGATATCTGAATGCGCATATTCATATAACAGGAATAAAGATAGTTTGTTCTTAAAAAACAATTCCGGTCTCAGCAGGCTGAGGACCGGAATTATCTGTTAAATATCCAGGTTAATCTGATTAACCCAGGTAAGCTTTTAAGGCGCTGCTGTAGCGGGCTTTTTGCAGGCGCTTGATGGCTCTTTCCTTGATCTGACGGATACGTTCCTTTGTAAGGTCGTATTTCTGTCCGATCTGTTCGATCGTAACACCATTCTCCCCATCTAAACCAAAATAGGCATTAACTATTTCAGCTTCCCTGGGAGACAGCGACTTAAGTACCCTGCGGATTTCATTCCGGAGAGAATCTTTCATCACATCATCATCCGTGTCATCACTTCCTTCCAGCAGATCACCCATAGCCACATCTTCTGCTTCATGCACGGGGGCATCGAGCGAGGTGTGGCGGGTGTTGCTTTGGAAAATGTTGTTGATCTCGGTTTCGCTCATTTCAAGCAATTCGGCCAGCTCTTCGGTTGAAGGCTCGCGTTCGTGTTCCTGCTCAAAAGCCATATAGGCTTTGTTTGCTTTGTTGTAGGTGCCAATTTTGTTTTGAGGCAGGCGGACTAAACGGCCCTGCTCTGCCAACGCCTGCAGGATGGACTGGCGAATCCACCATACCGCGTAGGAAATGAATTTGAAACCTTTGGTTTCGTCGAAGCGTTGTGCCGCTTTAATTAAGCCGAAGTTACCCTCGTTAATAAGGTCACTGAGTGACAACCCCTGATGTTGGTATTGCTTAGCCACAGACACCACGAAACGCAGGTTGGCCTGTACCAGCTTATCAAGAGCTCGTTGAGAATCTACCGGATTCCGGTTAAACATCTTGATCCGCTGGGCAAGAGTGGTTTCCTCTTCCGGCGTGATCATAGAAATTTTGGAGATCTCCTGTAAATACTTCTCAACTGCCTGTGAGTCCCGGTTCGTAATCTGGGTAGCAATTTTGAGTTGCCGCATAGTTTAAGAAATTTTAGTTATCAACGAATAAGAGAAGGCCTTTGTTTGCAGCAAGCTGCAAATGGATAGTTAAAAGCAGAATAATGATTTTTTACCGTCCCAGACCGTCTGCAAAGATACCTATAAGTTACGGGATCACATAGCGTTCAGCGATGAAAAATTACTAACAGGATATGTGCAAACGATCCCGGAAAAACTGCATACCGGTTGAAACGCAATACAGGCAAGGGTTTTGGCGGAAAAAAGTAAATACGCTCAGATTTCAAATTCTTGACAAAAATCAAGGCTTTATCGGTCGGTTGGCCGTTTTTAATGACTTTGCCCGTCTGGTTAACCAGATAAATAAACTCAGTCCGGTAATAAACAGAAAACTTGAAATAATCTCGGCCTGTGTGGGATGAAAGCCCAGGAAATTCATCGGCACATTTACCCTGATTTTTTCAATAAGAAATCGTTCCATTCCATTAAACATCAGATAGATAGCAAATAATGTGCCCGGTACTTTCAGCCTTTTGCGGAGCATCCACAGCACCAGGAAAAGGAGAAAACAGAAAATAATTTCATATAAGGGAGTGGGAAATACGGCCACCGGCAACTGGTTACAGAACTTATCATCCGTACAACCGGGAATGGGTACTCCCACTTCGTTTACATTATGCGGATAAGTATAAGACCAGGCCCAGTCAGGCAGCCAGGAGAACGGGTTGGGTTTGGTATTTTCAATTCCCCAGTCACCATCTCCGGAAACCTGGCAACCGATACGGCCGATACTGTAGGCCAGCATCATGGTGGTTCCCATGGCGTCATTCAGGTGCCAGAAACCGATTTTATGTCGTTTTGCATACCACCACATGGCCAGGGCAGCACAAATAAGTCCCCCGTAAAAGGTCAGTCCTTTGGCGGAGAAGATATAATCACCAGGACGGGTCAGAAAATCGCTCCAGTTTTCAAAAATATCAAAGAGTTTGGCGCCTAATAAACCAAATACCAGTGCAATGATGGTCAGCTCTCCTACCCGGTCTTCCGGCCATATCCGGACGGTTCTGCGTTCCGGTTTCTCCAGTTTCTGTTTATTCTTTTCATACCATTTTAAACCGGCAAATAAAAGCCCCATGGCGATACCGGCTGGCCAGCTGCCCAGCGAAGAGAATATAAACGCCTGCGGGTCCACCGTAGCGGAATTATCCAGAATAAACAAGGCCACAATTTTGTACCCCATCAAAAAGCCCAACAGAAAGTTGAGGAGGAGGTCAGAAGCCGTTGCCGGCTGACCCACCATCACCTGCATTTCAGTTGGCTGGAATAATCCTCCCTTGCTTTTACGACGAAGTTCGGAGCTCAGCACAATGGCAGATATAATAAAAGATATCGCGACAAAGAAGCCGAAGGAATTGACAAACCGGAGAAATGTCCACTCTACCCCGAAAAGGTCCCTGAAAGCGTAATATAGATTAGGATACATGTTGTATATTAAGAGAGGCGAATATACAAAAAGAGCCTGCATCAAACGTCAAATCAGCTGCAGTTGGGTATAAACGGTAAATGGAACAGATGTGAGTTGTGAGATGTGAGATGTGAGTTGTGGGTTGTGAGTAAACAGCCCCTCCTCAGGAGGTTGTATCAAAAACATAATCCAGTTTATCATTTCCGGAATGCCTTTCGTACTTCGTACCTCGTACCTTGTACTTCGTACCTCGTACCTCGTACTTCGTACTTTATTCTTACTCCCCTTCCTTTAGCAAAAAGAGCTGTTTCATCTATGAAACAGCTCTTTAAAATCTATTTGATACGCTTAATTACAATGTTGCTGGAAGGCGCCGATCAGGTTCTGGGCAATCATTTGTGCCGGACGACCTTCGATCTGGTGTCTTTCGATAAAATGCACCAGCTGACCATTTTTAAACAAGGCAATAGCCGGAGAAGATGGAGGGTAAGGCATCAGGTGCTGGCGGAGCGTTTTAATGGCGTCTACATCAAAACCGGCAAAACTGGTTGTCAGGAAGTCGGGTTTCTTTTCCGTATTGGCAACGGCCAGCAGAACGCCGGGCCGGGCGGTTCCTGCAGAACAACCACAAACAGAATTGATCATGACCAGGGTGGTACCTTCTTTTGCCAACTGAGCTTCTACATCCGCGGGGGTCAGCAACTCGGAAAAGCCGTTATCGGTCAGTTCCTCTTTCATCGGAATAACTATTTCTTCTGGATACATATTTCTTTTTTTTATGAAACACAAAGCTAAAGAATTTGTTCAAGCCATACCCTATCCCGGCTTCCAATTGGAAAATCTGTCAGTAAAATTTCCCCTTTTCGGAAATTCTGTCGTCCCATCCGACCGGAATCTGCCGGTATTGACAGTAAAAATGGTACTGGTATATGCTTTGCGCAACAGTTGACGTAACCTGATTAAAAACAAAAAAAAACAAACAAGTATGGCATACGTACAATTCAACAGAAAACCCTTTGAGGGCCGCTTCAGCAATTTTGCAGACGATTTCTTTTCCGAACTGCCGGCTTTACTGAATACCGGCTTTAACAATTCCATAGGAAAGGATTTCATTCCGGTAAACGTCAAAGAATCAGAAAAGAGTTACGAACTGGAAGCAGTAGCTCCCGGCTTTGAAAAAACAGATTTTGCTGTAAAACTGGACCAACAGGTACTGACCATTTCTGCCGAGAAGAAAACGGCTGAAAAGGCGGAGACAGAAAAGTCCCTGCGCAGCGAATACAAATTCAGGTCTTTTAAGAGATCTTTCACAATCGACGACAAAATTGATGCAACGAATATCGACGCTTCTTACATCAATGGAGTATTGAGATTAAACCTTCCGAAGAAGGTGACAGTCCAAGCTTCAACAGCGATCGAAATAAAATAAGTTCTTACATACATTTTTTCTCATAAGCAGTTGGTTTTGGTTTACGCCCTTCGTTTCCACGAAGGGCTATTTTTTTTTAGTACGATGTACGAAGTACTAAAAGTAATTGGCAATACGAGTAACAGCTGCTTATATAGATTCATCCTCCATAGGATTGGCTGTTGGCTACTAACTACTAACTCCCGACTACTAACTAATCCCCGCATTCCGTTCTTCTTCTCGTATCAATCAGAAACTGGATCTTCCAGCCGGTGCTGAAACGCACCAGGTGGAAAGAGTTGACGCCGCAATGACTGAATTGTCCGTTATAATAAAACTCATAGGGAGTCCAGACCAACGCCAGCGGGCCATCGGTCAGTACGGTTCCGAATTTTATACGTTCATCGGCTGCACCCGGCTTGAGCGAACTGATGCTCTTAATAAAAGTAGCCGCCGTTTCATTTTTTACTTCTGCCCCGCCACTCTTACCCCTGACGATAGTTTGCAGCACCATACTGTCTGCAAAACAGGTTTTCAGTAATGCCGTATCGGCTTTTATCATGGCGGTAAAAAGATTGGTGACCACCGCTTTTACCGAGTCTTCTGTCGATTGGGCCTGGCCGTTGCTGCTGAAAACAAGGATTGTTAATACTATGAAAAAGTGCTTCATGCTAACATTTTTTAAGAGTTTATGGCAAATGAATTGGATGTAATTCAGAAAATGACCCGGCTAATATAAATGCCTTCTTCATGCAAATCACAAAAATTATACAGGCGGTTATGCTGATGATTCTGGTGGCACTGGCAGCCAGTTGTGTTATCGGGAAAGAATACAGCCAACGGGTTTTCGGCCGCCGGGTTGTGGTGGAAAAGGACAGCAGCCGGAGTGTCCGGTTCCTCCAGACTGACGATAGAACTGATTCAATTAACATGATATCTGCCGTTTCGAAACCGGTTTTGACCGACAGCAGTCTGTCGGACAAACCGGAAATCATTATAGAGAGACCGGCCACGCCGGTCCCGGAACCAGTTGTAAAAACCGGAAAACCCGGTGAGATCAGAACTAAACGAACCAGGCAATAACCATAAACCATCACCAATGCAGGCACCTCTTTCTTATTTCTTCACTAAAAAAACAGACGCATGAAAAGAACTTTTATCTTAACCTCAGCCGTAGCGCTTGCGGCCATCACCGTTTTTACCAGTTGCGGTCATAGCCGGGTATGGGCCAATAAGGAAAAAAATGAGGCGCCCAGGGAATCGGCCCGGCCTTCCAATGTATACCGGTCTGCTCCTGCACCCCGGTATGCAGCTGCCCCGCTGATCATCAGTCCATCACCCGGATTTAAAATGGCCCGTCACCAGAACGGTCAGTATTTCCACCAAAATCCGCAGGGGCTGATGTACTGGAAGGGGTTTGACAACCGGTTTTATCTGGATAAAAACCAGGTAGACCGGTCTCGTTACAGCAAATTCGAAATCAAAGAATGGAAACGATACGCCCGGCATAGCGGAAAATGAATAAAATGAGTAATGAGTGATGAGTAATCAGTAGCTGACTGAACACTCCTTAAAAGCAGAACCCTCCGTTTCCGGAGGGTTCTGCTTACTCATTACTCATTATTCATTATTTATATCCGAGAATTTTGAGCATGCTCTGTGCTGTTTGCTGCTTGGCATATACCCAGTCCACCAGCTTTCCGGTCTTATCATAACCCACAATTACGTGTTTGGGAGAAGGAATCAGGCAGTGTTTGATACCTCCGTATCCACTGATCTGATCCTGGTAGGCACCGGTATGAAAAAAGCCGACATATAGCGGTTCATTGGTGCCGTTGGTTTTGGGCAGGAATACTTCATTGATATGTTCTTCCGAGTCGTAGTAGTCATGACTGTCGCAGGTAATACCACCCAGCACCACCCGTTGGTAGTCCTGGTCCCATTTATTTACCGGAAGCATAAGAAATTTCTCACCGATACCCCAGGTGTCGGGTAACGTGGTGATGAAGGAAGAATCAATCATATACCAGGTTTCACGGTCATTCTGCACTTTTTCAGCGATTACGCTGTATATATGCGCCATACTCTCCCCTACTGTGTAACTGCCGAATTCCGTAAAAATATTCGGCATCGGTACTTTGGCTTTTTTACAGGCCACTTTGATATTGCGGACAATCTCATTGATCATAAACTGGTAATCATATTCAAAGCCGAGTGAGTGCTTGATAGGGAAACCGCCGCCGATATTGATTGAATCCAGTTCCGGGCAGATCTTTTTCAACTGGCAATAGAGGTTAATCACCTTATTCAGTTCACTCCAGTAGTAGATATCATCCTTGATTCCTTTATTGAGAAAGATATGGAGCATTTTCAACTGAAACTTGCTTTCATATCCTTCAATCCTGTCCACATAAAATTCCAGGATATCTTTTGCACGGATGCCGAGACGTGAGGTATAAAACGGAAAATTGGGTTCTTCCTCAGCCGCTACCCGGATTCCCAGTTTGAAAGGTACTTTTACCGAATGGGCATAATCTTTCAGCTCATTCATGTTGTCCAGTACGGGAATCACATTGGAAAAACCGGTATTCAGTAAGTTGGCGATCCGGCGGGTATACCCCTTTTGCTTAAAACCATTACAGATAATATGAATATCCTTGGTGATTTTCTTTTTGGCATACAGCTTTTTGATAATCTCAATATCATAGGCGTATGAAGTCTCCAGGTGTATCTCGTTTTTCAGCGCTTCCTCTACCACAAAGCTGAAATGGGAGCTCTTGGTACAGTAGCAATAAAAATATTTCCCTTCATACTTATGCTTTTTAAAGGCATTGGCGAACATGGTTTTTGCCTTTTTTATCTGCATCCCGATTTTAGGCAGGTAGGTCAGTTTCATCGGCGTGCCATGTTTGGCAATCAGGGCTTTCAGGTCAAGTCCGTTGAAATAGAGATTGCTGTCCTCCACTTCAATTCCTTCCTGGGGAAAATTAAATGTCTGCTTAACGAGGTCGTGATAAGAATTAGTCATTTTTTAATTAACGGGTTGAGCCAGAAATCGTAAAACCGTACAAAAGTATAGGTTTGGAGAAATTAGCGGCCAAAAAAATTCAGCGGTCAGGTACGGATCAGGCCGCTTTGGACAAAAGCAGGGGCAATCCGGTGATCCACTCCCCATCTATAAACAGGGCAAAGGAAAAACGGCCAGGGGCCTCAAACTGAAGCTGGTTAAAATTTATTACGATATTGGCTGCAGAAAACTGCCCGTTGGCCGGAGGACGAACAGTTATCGTTCCTGTTACCGGCTGGATGATCTCCTTTCCTTTTTCATCGGTCAGCTGTATCCGGAAATCATGATCCCCGGTTTCCTTGATAGAAAAACGAATCCGGCAGGCAATGGCACAACTGGTATGTACCACCGGGAAAACCGGTGAAAAAATACTGTCGAAAGTACCCACTATCGTGAGTTTGGACTGATTGTCCTGAGCAAAATCGCAAAGCGTGAAAATTTCTGTTTCCATATGTGTAGAATTGGGTGCAAGTTAAGGGCAATATCCCTGTACTTATTATCAATTAAGGCGTATATAAAATTATCTGATATCCTCCATGCGGTAAATGAGCCTGGCATTTTCCGGGAATATCACCAACAGCCGTTTTTCTTCCAGTTTTACAGCGGTGAGGTGCGTGCCCGTTTTCAGCTCTGTAAGATCCAGCACAACACCTGGTAGCCCGGTATAATCAGCGGGTCCAAAAGAACCGGGAAGCTCACGGGTAAACCAGGCCAAAACAGAATCGGTGCCCTGTTTAATTCCCAGTGCGGCTTCACAACGGAATCCGGCAATCCATTTCTCGCCTTGCCGGATTTCCCAGTGCATTGCCTGAACGGTGTCAGCCAGTAAATACCCGGGATTGATGTTTTTATGATTAAAAATAGCTACTACCGAATACAGCCATTTCGTTTTTAAGGAATAATACTGGCTATGATGCAGGGGTTCGCGACGGAATACGGAATCTTTGCGGTACGGATCTTTTTTACCCCTGAAAATGCAAAAGAAGGAAACAGAATCGGTAAACACGAGTTTGGCGTACTGTTCCTTCAGTTTGATGTGCTGACCATTTACAGAAAAAGGCATGTACCGGTCATCGTAACGGTATAATATACTAAACCCTGGTTGAAGTTGTGCAACAGATTGTTTTACCAGCAGGCAACAAGGAAGAAGTAATAATAAAAGGCCAGAAACTTTTTTCATTGCACGGATATCAGTTTGCTGTCCATTTTTTTAATCAGTGTTTTTAAGGAATTCTCCTGAAATAATGTCCTTTCCAGCAAGTCACTCATTTTTGGATCACTGTCGAAATTATAAAAGGTATGCATTTGCAAGCGGTACTCAAAATTAGCCATATACTTGGGTACCTGGGTTATGTAAAACATCTGCTCCCGGGGTGTCAGGTACCTGTAAGTCTGCACCAATTGAATAGTATTGCTGCCATCTGTTAAAAAGTAGTAATCGGGATAACCGCTATAAACCAGCAGGGCCAGCACTCTTCCTTTAAAAACCGGAGTAAGGGGCATTGTTTCAATACGCGAGCTGTCCTGCATCCTGATATTAAAGGTATGCGGATCTAAATAGTCGAGGGTTACTTTTAACGTGTGTATATACACTTCATCCTTGCCAGATCTGGATGCATAACGAATTTCCTTCCAGGCCATCGCCTTTCCGGGACTACCGGCTGATGACTGATAGTACAGACTATCCTGACTACCTGGGTTTTTCCGCCAAAAAAGGTTCCCGGTTAATGTATCACCGCTTATGGTAACCGCATAACCAGGTGTGTATCTGTGGTTTTGAGCAATAAGTATCTGACTAAACGAAAGCAGTAAAAAAAGGAATGCCACATAAAAAAAGCGCATGAAGAGTAAGGTTTTGACAAAAATAAAAAACCCGTAGAAACCAGTGCATGATTTTTCTCAACAGGCTTCAACAGCCGGCTCATATTTTTTATATACTGCATTCAGCCGGAGAATCAAAGAAAAAAAGCGGGTTTTAGGAAAAAACGGGTGTATTAATGGTAAAAATCAACATCCGGAAAAGTAAAGTTTCCTGTTTTAAAGGTGATTTTCTCTAGTAAATGTACCTTTTTCTAAGTATCCTTACTTATTCTTATACAAGAATAAACTACCGTATTTGCAGGTACACACTCAAAATCTTTGCAAAAGGACGGCTGAATCATTTGCTTTGTGACATCAATTCAATCCATCTCCACCGAAAGCCGTACCCGATTTCCGATTTAAAACAGACTGAACGCTGAGAACAGCACTGGTCACGCAGCCGAAAAAACCGTGAAGATGACCTTTTATGCCATAAAAAAGTTGATTCATACAAGATAAAAAACCCTAAAACCCTAAAGAAAAAACACATGAAAAAAATTGTACTCGTTGTCCTGATCAGCCTGACCGGCTTCGGCGTAAACGCACAAACCGGAAGCCTTTTATTGGCAGAAAATTTCAATTATACTGCCGGTAACCTGGGCACACAAGGAAGCTGGGTAAGTCCTGCCGGTACGAATGCGCAGGTGGTGAATGCAACCAATACCACAGGATTGGTTTATGCCGGATATACCAGCGGCACCAAATACCTGACAACCGCTTCTAACAGCAACCAATCAGATCCTTATAAAGCATTCAACGGTAGTGCCATCCCTACTAATGATCAGTCCGTCTTTTATATTTCTTTTGTAATGCAGGTGGATGCCGCCCGTAACAATGGAGGAAATGGCAACTATGTACTGACACTGTCTACTGTAAACGGAAGTGCCGGTACAGCAGTAAACGGCACAGCGGCCTCACTTTATATTCGCAGCACTTCTGTTGGTGCAACCACCTTTAATGTTGGTGTATCAACCAACACAGCTGTTCCCGGCACCTGGGGCACAACCAGCTATAACATGAATACCACTTATCTGGTGGTGATGAAATATGTAAACGGTGCCGCCGGCGATGACGATAATGTGTATGTATGGCTGAACCCGGCTTCTGTTAGCAGCGAACCTGCAATAGCCAGTGCTGCGGCTTCTGATACAGGAGCTGACAACTTTGTATCCGGTACTGATTATTTTAAATATTTCCAATTATACCAGCAGGCCAATGCAGCCGGGCTGAGTATTGACGGTATCAGAGTTGCCTATGCCAGAACAGGTTCTACAGGTTCCACCCAAACGGTTAACTCAGCAGCTGCCTGGACCAACCTGGCACCTGCAGGCGCTCCGCTCCCTGTTAAATTTGGCGCGATCAAAGCCACGGAAAAGCAAAAAGGCATTCAGCTGGACTGGACTTCTTATGACGAAGTGAACATGAACGACTATACGATCGAGCGTTCTTCCGATGGGATCAACTTCTCCGTTGTTGGTACAGTGAATGCCCTGAACAGCACTGCCGCACGCAATGACTATAGCTTTTTCGATGCCACACCGCTGGCCGGCGTAAACATCTACCGTATCCGTAATAACGATATTGATGGTAAATCCGGATACAGCAACATGGTAAAAGTAAACCTCGATAAAAGCGTAAAAGAAATCAGCCTTTACCCCAACCCTGTTCGTGGTGGTCAGGTATCCATTCAGGCTTCCGATCTGGCAAAAGGACTGTATCAGGTGAGAATCATTAACGCCAACGGACAGATCGTATACAGCCAGCCGCTGAATCATGCAGGCGGCGCGATCAACCAGACAATTGCACTTACAGACAACCTGAAATCAGGACTGTACAATCTGCAACTCGCCAGCCAGGGTACTACCGGCATTGTAAAACCCTTTGTCCTGGTAAAATAAAAAGTTTTCATGGTTTCATAAGGTTTGGAAAAACCATTGAGGGGGTGTTAGGGTCACCCCCTCTTTTTTTTTAACACAAAAAGAATTTGGAATCATCCTGCTGACGGCTGAATATTGCAACATGCAATATTCAGCCGTTATTTTTGATATGGACGGGGTGCTGATTGACAGTGAACCCCTGTGGCAGGAAGCCGGGAAAGAAACCCTGCAGCATTTTGGCATTTCGCTGACCGATGAACAATACCATACCAGTACGGGATTACGTACCGAAGAGTGGGTGGACCACTGGTTTGGGTATTTTGGGATTGACCGGGTTCATGCCCCTGAAGCCGTTCGTATCATTATCCGTACAGCCATTGAAAAAATCGGCCGGCATGGAACAGCCCTGCCGGGCGTCAATGAAATCCTGGATTATTTTGAAGCAAAACAATTCAGAATTGGACTCGCCACGTCTTCACCAATGGACCTGGTGGATGTAGTGGTGGATAAATTAGGTATCCGGAACCGGTTCAACGCCTTCTGTTCAGCTGAATTCCTGCCCTATGGAAAACCGCATCCGCAGGTTTTTCTGGATTGTGCGGCGGCTTTAAGCACAGCTCCTCCCTCCTGTATTGTATTTGAAGATTCCTTTAATGGTATGATAGCGGCCAAAGCAGCCCGGATGAACTGTGTGGTGGTACCTGCAGGAGCGCAATATGATCAGCCACGCTGGGGCGCCGCTGACCGCAAATTGAAAAACCTGGCTGCCTATATTCAGCCGGATAACTGATTACATCAATTGGTCTGAGTCATTTTGCCCGAACAAGAGGTAACAAAGGGCGGTGATGCAAATTCCAGGTTGCAGAAATTCACCTGCAGTTTGCCATTCACATGCGATACATATACTTTATTGCCTGGTCTGCAATGGAAGTAATTACTGGAATAGATAAAACTGATGGAAATCACATTGGGTTCCTGAAACAGGTCAAAAGTGGCCACATCCGTGGTTGTATACACGCCGTCTTTCGGTTCTACATTCCCGTTGTAAGAATTAAACAAAACTGTATAAGAAGGATAGCCGAATGAGGCCGCACTGCCATACAAACTCAGAGTATTCCAGGATCCGCCATAAGATTTCGTAACAGATCCGAATGTGGTACCCGGGATACTGGAAGCCGACACCGTATTATTCGTGATGGTGCATGGAGGCGTCTCTTGTTTCAACTGCACATCGATAACGATTGAATCACTAATGGAGGTATTACATTCACTGTTACCCAGGTTGCAATAGTATGTACCGCTTTGCGAGAGCTTAATATTATCCAGATTCAGCGAAGACGATTGGTTGGTCAGATTTGTCTGTGGGCCATTCCACTGAAACACCACATTTATCGTTCCCGGTTCGGGTGCCGAGATGATGACATCATCCCCAACAGTAGGACGGAGTGTATTGGCTCTCAGTTCAAGGCTGGAAGGACAAGTGGGCTTTTTTTCGCAGGCAGAAACCAGAAAAAGCGCCGCGATCGCTGTGTAAATAATTTTCATAAAAAAGATTGGGGACGAATATAAAAAAGGAATCCGGGAAAAACAATGAGCACAGGCGTAAAAAATATCCTGCCGGCAAAAACTGACCGGCAGGATATTAATTTTTTAGCTGAATAAACCGGAGGCTTTGTCTTTCAGGGAATCAATTACATTCCCAACGGATCCGGCATTGCCACTGATAAAAGACTCTACCTGGCCTCCAAGACCGCCCGGCATTTTATCCTTTATAAAGCCAACTACCGTTTCTACTGCTGATTTAGCCTGCGATTCCGAGATACCTGTTTTCTCTGTAACCAGTTTGATCAATTCCTGCATAAGTATATGTTTTAAGATTCCCGGCAAAAATAACAAAACCGGGCGACAGTCCTGAATGACTGTAAATCAAGCAATGACGTATTCTAAATAAAGCGATTAAAATATAAACCGGGTTGTGGGGTAAAAAACGTAGTTTCACCGGGTGAAATATGTTCTTCCTACATTCAGTCCTGAACGGTATTAATTATTACATCTTTTTGTAGCAATTCCTCTCCTCACTACTTCATGCAGCAGTCTCTTTCACAGTATTTCAATTTATTATTTAAAAACTAGTATTATGAACATGTACGTTTCCAATCTCAGTTTCCATACCGCTGAAACTGAAATCAGGACTTTATTTGAACAATTTGGCACTGTTTCTTCCGCAAAGGTGATCACCGACCGGGAAACCGGCCGCAGCCGTGGTTTCGGATTCGTGGAAATGCCTTCTGAAACTGAAGCAGCAGAAGCCATGAAGAACCTGCACAACAAAGAAATCGAAGGCAGAGCGCTCTCGGTTACAGTTGCCCGGGATAAAGCACCAAGATCTGACAATAAAAGATGGTAAGATAAGCGAACTAAAAGAGCCGGTCATCCGGCTCTTTTTCATTTTATCAGGCCGATTTCCTTACTTTAAAACAGCAGCATCATGGCAAAAATTTTAGACATTTCCGGCGGAGACAAAAACCTCAGCCATTTTATGAAAGGGATAAAAACAGCCGGACTGGAAGATCTGCTGAAAGAATCAGGGCCATTTACCCTGCTGGCTCCGGTCAATCTTGCTTTCGGGCAACTGACATCCCCTGCTTCTTTCGATGAATTACTGAAAAACAATCCTGTAAAGCTGGCTGAAATTCTTTCCGGGCATATCATAAAAGCCAAACGGATGAAATCCGATTTCAGGGAAGGACAAAAACTGCAAACACTCAGCGGCCGCGAACTGGTGGTTACGCAAAAAGAAGGTGAAATCCTGATTAATGGAGCCCGGATACTGGCCAAAGACCGTCAGGGTTTTAACGGGGTGGTTCACACCATTGACCGGATCTTCCTTTTTCCGGCACCACAACCCGTTTAATTGTGTCTGAAGAATCTGATTTTGACACATTGATAGACAGCTATGTCCAAACCAATACAGGCATTGACCCATTATTTATCAGTGACAGCCTGGCTACCGGACTCCGGGGACATATTCTCCACGCAATATCGGAAGGAAAATTAAAGGCAGCCGGCACCGGCAATCAGGAAGGCAATGCCGTACGTGCGGCCATCCGTAGTGATCAGATCTGCTGGCTGGATAAAACCAGTAAGAATCCCTTTGAACTGGAATTCCTGCAGCAGGTGGACGATTTTATCCGGATACTGAACAGTACCTGCTATACCGGCATCAATGCCTGTGAATTTCATTATGCCGTCTATGAAAAAGACAGCTTTTACAAACGCCACCTGGATCAGTTCCGGAATGACGACAGCCGTCGCTTCTCCCTGATCACCTACTTAAATAACGACTGGACAGAGGAAGACGGCGGGCAGTTACAGGTATTCACGGAGATGAATACACGGAAAATCCTTCCCCATTCCCGTACGGCCGTTTTTTTCAAAAGTGATGAACTGGAACATGAAGTAATGGTTACCCACCGGCAACGGCTGAGCGTGACGGGCTGGTTGAAAAGGGTCTGAAATATGTTGTTGGTTTACATGCCAACAAAAGAGCCCCGGCTTTCACCAGGGCTCTTCACGAATATCATACAACGTTTCTCTTTACTTTACTTCTTCGTACGGCACATCCGTTACATTATCCGCACTGGCATTGGCATCAGCGGTATGCGCATGAGCCGCCCCGTCTGGTCCGGGCTGAGCCCCGCCTTCCTGTGTGGATTTGTACATATCTTCACTGGCGGCCGTCCAGGCGGCATTGAGGGCGGCCATAGCCGTATCAATACCGGTAAGATCCATTGCTTTATGTGCTTCTTTCAGCTTCTCTGCAGCCTGCTCAATTGCCCCCTTCTTATCCGCCGGAATTTTATCGCCGTATTCCTTCAGTTGTTTTTCGGTCTGGAACACGAGACTGTCGGCCTGGTTCAGTTTGTCCACTTTTTCCTTTTCCGCCTTATCACTGGCTTCATTGGCGCGGGCTTCTGCCTTCATTTTTTCCACTTCGTCTTTGCTGAGACCGGAACCGGCTTCGATATGGATCTTTTGCTCCTTACCGGTGCCTTTATCTTTCGCGGTTACATGCAGGATACCGTTGGCATCAATGTCAAAAATCACCTCAATCTGGGGAACACCACGGGGAGCCGGGGGAATATCATCCAGGTTAAACATACCGAGGCTCTTATTGTCGCGGGCCATGCTGCGTTCACCCTGGAGTACATGAATCTGAACCCCGGGCTGGTTATCGCTGGCGGTTGAAAATACTTCTGATTTTTTGGTCGGGATCGTGGTATTACTGGGGATCAGCGGGGTCATCACCCCTCCCATTGTTTCGATTCCGAGGGAAAGCGGGGTAACGTCCAGTAACAGTACATCCTTCACTTCACCGGTTAATACAGCACCCTGGATGGCAGCACCTACGGCCACTACTTCATCCGGATTCACACCACGGTTGGGTTTCTTACCGAAGAATTTTTCTACGATCTCCTGCACTTTCGGGATACGGGTGGAACCACCTACCAGGATCACTTCATCAATCTGTGAAGTGTTCAGTCCGGCATCTTTCAATGCAGCTTCACATGGCTTCAGGCAACGGGCAAACAGGTTATCTGCTAATGCTTCAAATTTGGCCCGGGTCAGCTTTTTCACCAGGTGTTTGGGCACACCATCCACCGCAGTAATATAAGGCAGATTAATTTCAGTTTCTGAAGAAGAGGACAGTTCCACTTTGGCTTTCTCAGCGGCCTCTTTCAGACGTTGCAGGGCCATGGGATCTTTGCGGAGATCAATGGCTTCATCGGCTTTGAATTCATCAGCCAGCCAGTCCATTACCACTTTATCAAAGTCATCTCCGCCCAGGTGGGTATCACCGTTTGTGGATTTTACTTCAAATACCCCATCCCCCAGTTCGAGGACAGAAATATCGAATGTACCACCACCCAGGTCAAAAACAGCAATCTTCTGATCGTGTTTGGCTTTATCCAGGCCATAGGCCAGGGCGGCAGCGGTGGGTTCATTTACTATCCGGCGTACAGTCAGACCGGCAATTTCACCGGCTTCCTTGGTAGCCTGGCGCTGGGCATCATTAAAGTAGGCCGGAACGGTAATAACCGCCTCGGTCACTTCCTGGCCCAGGTAGTCTTCTGCCGTTTTTTTCATTTTCTGCAATACCATGGCACTTATTTCCTGGGGGGTGTAAAGTCTGCCATCTATGTCAATCCGAACGGTATTATTGTCACCTTTTGCCACTTTGTAACTCCAATGGCTGATTTCTTCCGTCACTTCGTCAAACTGACGGCCCATAAAACGCTTCACCGAAGCGATGGTATTTTGGGGGTTTGTGATGGCCTGACGTTTGGCCGGGTCTCCCACTTTACGTTCGCCATTTTTAAGAAAAGCCACGACAGACGGGGTTGTACGGCGTCCTTCATCGTTGGCAATCACCACAGGCTCGTTCCCTTCCATAACGGAAACACAGCTGTTTGTGGTACCTAAGTCGATTCCTATAATCTTTCCCATATTTCTGGATTTATTGTTCGCTGAACATTGTCAATCATTGTGCCGGGAGGGTAAAGGGTGAAAAAATGGCAGTCTTTCTCAGTCAGGAGTCGGGAGTCTAGAGATGGGAGTCAGGAGCCGGAAGTCTTAAACTGGCAGAAGACCTTGGGAGTAAATTGAGGAGAACAGTGAACAGACGAAATGGTACCGCCTGGGGCTTTTTTACTTTTTCCTTTTTACTTTTAACTTGTAAACCTGTCAGCTAACCCACCTTAATATTAGACATCATGCCCACCCCCCTCCCTGACAAGCTCCGCATCAAGCCTGGTTTCAGCCTGCTTACGTTGCATGCCCCCGTGGATTTTAAAAAGACCCTGGGGAAATTGCCGGCAGGAGTTAAAATCATGGATAAGGGCACAAAGGCAGATCAGTTGCACTGGTTTGTGACCAACCGGGCACAGCTGGAACAAGAATTGAGTACAGTGATGAAGCGGGTTCATCCGGGTGTTACCGTATGGGTTTATTATCCCAAAGGCAGTTCCGGGATACAGACCGATTTAACCCGTGACAAGGGTTGGGATTGCCTGCTGGCCGAAGGCGATAAACTGGCCTGGATCAACCTGATCTCTTTTGATGACACCTGGTCTGTTTTTGGTTTCAGGGGTAAAACCGACGCTGATAAAAAGAAGGAGGCCCGGCCCAGGCAAGAACGGGAAATTTTCAACTGGGTAAACCCGGCCACCAAAGAAGTAACATTGCCGCCGGATATAGCCACTGCGTTGAAAAAAAACAAAGCGGTGCAGACATATTTTGACCAGCTGGCATTTTCACATAAAAAGGAATACATCGAATGGGTGGTAACGGCGAAAAAGGAAGAAACCCGGATGAGGCGGGTGGAAAATATGATGGAGAAATTAACAGAGAAAGTACGAGGTACGAAGTAAGAAGTACGGCCCTATTGACTACTGACTTCTGACATCAGGCATCTCACAACTGAACTATCTTCACATTTTATTTTCCTTTCTTTATCTACTTTTGACAGTAATTAACCATGAAAGGCATCCTCTTCTTAATTACCGGGCTCGTAATAAGTACTTCTGTTTTAACTGCCCAGCGGATCGACCCGGCCAACCCCGATCTGTCGCCCGGAAACTTCAAACTGGATTCTTTACCCGATTCAGAATTGAATATACCTATACAGGTGGATT
>Ga0075152_10000294_pt1 | contig 38778 bp, 25 predicted proteins | sample JI61114C2DNA_FD_70964 | JGI IMG/M metagenome (GOLD analysis project Ga0075152, IMG submission 70964) | Wastewater effluent complex algal communities from Wisconsin, to seasonally profile nutrient transformation and Carbon sequestration -... | ecosystem: Engineered > WWTP > Effluent > Algae...
CCGCCAGCTCTTTGGCATCCACAAACTCATACTTGTACCCGTACTTTTTCTTCATAAACGCTTCAATCTTTCGCTGTTGTTTCCTGGGCCACTCTACCCGCTCTATCAATAAAATGCCTTGTGACGGCACAAACTCGGCAGGCCTCCAGCCATTTGAATTGGAGTTAAAGGTTTTGACGGAGGGCAAAAAACAGCCGGTCAGGAGGATGACTGAAACAAACAATGTGAGTGTAAGTACCTTTTTCATTTTGATAAAATATAAGATTTGATGATTAAACTTATGTATACCAGAGAACTAATAATGAGCTTATGTCACACTTCGCCGGCCTCCGGGGTCTGCGGCGGGTGACTACTATTGAACCGATACCGTGAACCGGTGCATTTTTCAACATTCTTCTGCGAGACCCCGGCGGGAACGAATATCCTTGCTTATTCAGTTAGTTTTCCACGCTTTCCGCCGGCTCTCTTCTTCCGTTATCAGTTTCAGCAATTCTTTTGATAAATAATAGTCCGGTGCATTTTCGGCTTTTATGGCCGGGTCGGGAATGTACCAGGTGAAATTCATAAATACTTTCTTCAGGGCTTCGTCCTTGAAATCGTACCCCATCCTGGCAAAATGCAGGTTGCGGTAAAGCCTTAATTCCAGGTCGGTCATGCGACTGAGCAGAACATCGGTGGAATCGCCCATCATCAACTCCATACTGTTTTCAAATACATGCGGTGTCTTTTTATCCGTCCAGAGGTTGACTTCATTGTGAAACTGAAAAACCGTCAACCCGAGGTCCTTTTGCGGTTTGAAATTCAGCTGTCGTAATTGCAGCTTCCCTTTGCGCAGGTAGACCATCCGCAGGGCACGCCCCCCGTCTTCATCCCCGTATGGGTTGAAGACACTCGTAGCCCCGATACGGCCCACGCCAACGAGTGTCCAGGCGGCCGCGGCACCGCCAAAAGAGGCCGGCACGGCAAAATAACAATCATCGCCCATGTTTATATTCAACTCAAAATCCCCGATGCTGCCCCCGGCCCAGGTAGCGCCTGTAGTAAGCCGGTAAAGAAAATCATGGGAGGCTTCCACCGAAGCACCTCCGCGGTACAGGTAACTGTGCCGGATAACCGTAATTCCTTTGGCGAAGCGGACCGTGAAATAATAGACAAAATCGAAGCCCTCCGCCAGTTTGCTGCTTACTTTAAACCCGGACTCCTCCATCCTTGCAACTTTATAGGGCAGGATCCGGTCGCCGGTCATGACCATAAAATTTTTTACCTGCGGATGCGTTTCCTCCGCTTCCGTAATATCCCCGAAGGCGGGCGGAGTTACGAACCCCACGGTGAGTTCCTTTTCCGGCCCCGAGTTGAAAAACTCAAAATAAATGTCCACCTGCATCCAGTCCCCTTTCCGGTCCAGGCTCAGGATCTCTTTTTTCATCTGAATAGTGGTTTCCTTCAGGGGAATCAGGGTATTGCCGGCCGCATAAAAGGAGCCGTCATTGGCCAGGGCGTTGGAGAAAGTGCCGCAGAGCAGCAGAAAGTATAAAATCCGCATAGAACCGGTTTTTTTACAATGTAAAGATTTTTCAAATTAACTGCGAAGGCCGGGGCATTAATCTGCCCTGAATGCAAAAAAATAATTTACCGGCTACCCAACCCTTTGCACCCCGGCCACAGTTACTATATTAGATGACCCAAGTATTATATAACACACCCTTATTGACAGACCCTGCCGCCATACTGATCGAAGGTTGCCAACGCCAAAACAGCCAGAGCCAGGAAGAACTGTACCGGTTCTGCTACCCGGATATGATCAGGATCTGTTTCCGCTATGCCGGAGATATGGATGGGGCCGGTATCATTTTCAACAACGCTATGCTCCGGGTATTCCGGCATCTTAAGCAATACAGGCACGAAGGAAAACTGATGGCCTGGATCAAAACGATCGTGGTGAACTGCTGTATCGATTATGCCCGGGAAAGGAGCCGGTTCCGCAATAACCAGTCACTGGAAACCAGTGAAGAAGAACAAGCGATCCCACCCGATGTGCTGGACCGGGTATCGGCCCGGGAGATTCAGCAAGCCATCCGGCAGCTGCCAAGGGCCACAGCCACGGTGTTTAACCTGTATATCTATGAAGGATTTACCCACCGGCAGATCAGCGAAAGCCTGGGCATAGCGGAAGGAACGTCCAAATGGCATGTGAACGAAGGACGCCGCTTACTGAAAGAAAGCCTGCGGGTATTTATTAACCATTGAATGTACTGTTATGCGTGAAGAGAATATGGATATGGACAAAAAACTGAGACAGCTGGAAGAGCAGTCGCTGCCGGATCTTTCGCGGCAGGACGAACACTGGCAAAAAATGCAGGGACTGATTGATCAATATCCGTCAACCGGCAAATCCATTGGACAACGGAAGGCATGGATCTGGCTGGTGGCCGCCATCGGTCTCAGTTTGCTGGTCTGGCTCGGCAATTTCTTATTCAATACAAAATCATCCGGTGCCGGCAACCTTACAACCGAAACGAAGATCAATACTACAGACACCAGCGGCCGGGACACAATAAAGATCTACAACCGTCAGCTCCAGATTTCCCATGACAGCCTCAAACTGTCTGCCCTGACCACCGTAACGGTTAAAGACAGCCTGATATTTGCGCAACCGCTTATACCCCAAAAAACAAATCGTTCTGCACAAACATTGCAAGGTGTGAAAAACATAGTTACGCCCCGGTTCATCCGGGTCAGAACCAGTACGAATAAGGATACCCTTTTATTGGTTATACCGGTCACCCAGCCCGCTGATACCACGCCGGCACGCAAAGGCATGACCCTTGAAGAATTTTTCAGCCAGCTCCGTAAACCGGAACAGCATTTCAGCATTGACAACCGCAGCGATACTTTTCTTACAGGCACTGACGGCACTGTGTTGTTTATACCGGCCGGAACGTTTGATACAAAAGAACGGGTACAGCTGAACCTGACTGAATTTTATTCCTATGCCGATATCATTACGCACCAGCTCAGCACCTGTTCAAACGGGGCACCGCTGGTCACCGGTGGTATGATTCATCTCACGGCAACCGCGAATGGTCAGGAATTAAACATCCGTCCCTCAAAAGCAATCCGCTGGTTTGTACCCGACAGCAGTGACGCACTCAGCCAGATGCAATTATTCAATGGGGTGATCTACACTAATCAACCCCGTCGTCAACTACTGGTAGAAAGAGAGGATTCAATGACCGTACGCAACAGCCAGGAGCTGATCAACTGGCTGCCGCAGGAAATGGTTTTTACCAACAATTACTTTACTACATCGGTGAAAGTACTGGACCTGCGAAATGAGCCCTACAAAGGCCACAGTACCCGCCGGGGGATGATAGGAAAATTCTATATCGACCCGAAGAGCAACCTCAGCCGCGAAGAGATCAGCCGGCAGATGAAGGACCGATTCGGTTATTACCGGGTGGTGGTCCGCAAACAACGGGAGGGGTATGGATTGTTGTACAAACTCACCCCCCGTTTTTTGCGGAGGACAAAGGAACGCCGTTCTGCACAACCCATCGGGGATTCCGCCTGGATAGATCCGGCTGTAGCCAGGGCCTACCGGCTGACTGCAACAGATACCCTGGTTTCAAGAAATACCACGGTGGGAATGAGCTACCGGGGCATCCGGATGGCCAGCCCGGTAAGAGGATTTGACACTTTACTGAGCAATACCAACCTGAATGCACTGGCCAAACGCTACAGTGTGGATATCCGTGAACTGGGCTGGATCAACTGTGACCGGTTTTACCGGGACAATGCACCCCGTATAGATTATATCGTGAACCTGGATGATACGGCCAGTAACTATTATACAATACTTGTATTTGACGACCTGAAATCCATGATAAACGGCAGCATTTCGGGAAACAATGTCCGATTTTCCGGCATGCCGGTGGGTACTAAGGCCCGGCTGATCAGCGTGGGTATCCGGGCAGGTAAACCCGTATCGGCCATGAAGCCCGTAACGATTAACCGGCAGGTACCGGAAGGGTTGAAATATGAGGAAACCACCGCCCCCGCCTTTAAAGAACAGGTGGCAACGCTTGATCGCTGACCGGTATTTACGGCCAGTTAGCTCAGTTTGGTTATTTTTGCACCTCAATTATTATTTGCGAAAATGACCACTCCCAAACGCTATTTAATTACTTCTGCCCTGCCCTATGCCAACGGACTGAAACACGTGGGACACCTGGCCGGCGCCTATATTCCGGCTGACATTTATGCCCGTTACCTGCGGGCCCAGAAAAGAGATGTGGTGTTTGTCTGCGGCAGTGATGAGCATGGCACGGCCATCCCGATTCAGGCCACAAAGGAAGGCACCACGCCCCGCGCGATCATTGACAAATACCATGAAGCCATGAAACAGGATTTTGAAGACCTGAGCATGAGCTTTGATATATACCACCGCACCAGTGAACCGATCCACCATGAAACGGCACAGGAATTTTTCACCTACCTGAATGACCGGGGTGAACTGGAAGTAAAAGAAACCGAGCAATATTTTGACGAGGAAGCCAACAGTTTCCTGGCCGACCGTTATATCAAGGGCACTTGTCCCAACTGCGGCAGCGACCGTGCATTTGGCGACCAGTGCGAAACCTGCGGACGCACATTAAGTCCCGATGAACTGATCAACCCGGTAAGTACCCTGAGCGGTAAAACACCGGTAAAGAAAAAAACGTCTCACTGGTACCTGCCGTTGGGAAAACATGAACCGTTTTTACGTGAATGGATACTGGAACAACATAAAGACGACTGGCGTCCGACTGTAATCGGTCAGTGCAAGAGCTGGATTGAGGGCGGTCTGCAATCAAGAGCGGTAACCCGTGACCTCGACTGGGGAATTAAAGTACCCGTGGCCGGTGCAGATGGCAAAATGCTCTATGTCTGGTTTGATGCGCCAATCGGTTATGTGAGCGCAACCAAACAATGGGCCATTGACAATAAAAAAGACTGGAAGCCCTACTGGTACGACCAGGACACCAAGCTGGTCCATTTTATCGGCAAGGACAATATCGTATTCCATTGTATCATCTTCCCGCTGATGCTCAAACTGCATGGCAATATTTTACCGGAGAATGTTCCCGCCAATGAATTCCTGAACCTGGAAGGCGACAAAATGAGTACCAGCCGCAACTGGAAACTCGATATGCGGGATTATATCAATGATTTTGTAAAGCAGGAAAACGGCGGCACCCAATGCGTGGATATGCTGCGGTATTACCTGACACAGATCGCCCCGGAAACCAAGGACAGTGAATTCATGTGGAAAGGATTCCAGGACGCGGTGAACAGTGAACTGGTTTCCATCTTCGGCAATTTTGTAAACCGCACCTGGGTACTGATGCATAAACTCTGCGGCGGTAAAGTACCCCGCATGCATGAAGAACTGCTGGACGACAATGACCGCGGGCTGGTGGAGGATATCCGGCTGGCAAAAACAAAGATTGAAAACCTGCTGGAAGAATACAAATTCCGGGAAGCCCTGTTTGAAGTGATTGACCTTTCCCGCAAAGGCAATCAGTATATGCAGAAAAAAGAACCCTGGATTGTGGCCAAACAACTTGCCACGAATCCCGATGCGCAGAAAAGCATTGACAACAGCCTGCATCTCTGTCTGCAACTGACGGCCAACCTTGCCATCCTGATCAACCCCTTCCTGCCCAATACAGCCCGGAAGATGTTGCACATGATGAAAGTGGTGGAAAAAATGCTGGACTGGGAAAATGCCGGCAAAGTGAACCTGCTGAGTGTGGGCTATGTATTACGCGAACCCCAGTTGCTGTTTCGTAAAATTGAGGATACAGAAATCACAGCACAGATTGAAAAACTAAAAAGCGGATTAAAGAAAATGGAAGAACCGAAAAAAGAGGAAGTAAAACCGGATGTACCGGCCAAAGCAGAAATTCAGTTCGACGATTTTGCAAAAATCGACCTGAAAGTGGGTACGATACTTACAGCTGAAAAAGTGGAAAAGGCGGATAAGCTGCTTAAATTATCCGTGGATCTGGGTACTGAGATCCGGACCATTGTCAGCGGCATAGCCCTGCATTTTGCGCCGGAAGATATTGTCGGCAGACAGGTTACCGTGGTCACTAACCTGGCGCCAAGGAAAATGAGAGGCATTGAAAGCAATGGAATGATCCTGATGGCGGAGGACAAGGCCGGCAAACTGCATTTTGTACAGCCCGGCAGCATGATTGACGCGGGATCTTCCGTGAGTTAACTGTTAAAATCACATTGCCCCCCCGTTCTGACCTGTGCTGAACGGGGGTTTTTCATTGTGCCAATTTATTATTCAGTAAATTCATCACCTGTAACTTAAATATCTTCCGCACCTTGTCAAGCAGCAGAAAGGCCATGAAACTTTTTAAATGGACAGGTATCATCACCGGTATCCTGCTGCTGCTGTTTATCGCCCTGCATATCTGGATTAATTATACCGCCAAACATATAGTACAGGATCTGGTGGAATCACGGTCCAATGGCCGGCTTAAAATGAAAATTCAGAAATTCCGTTTCAGCTGGTTCAGTAAACGGGTGGATCTCACCAATGCCGTTATCTATTCGGTTGACTCAGTCAACAGTGTTACGGCTTATCGTTTCCATGTAAAACATGTAAAATTATCGGTACAGGAAATTCTCCCCATCCTGCTGGAAAAAAAACTGCTGATAGATTCACTGAATCTCGACCAACCTGATTTTTCCGTAACACGGATTAAAGCACTTCCGGGGAAAGATACGGCCGGAAAAAAACAGGTATCCATTCCGGAAGAACTTGGTAAAATCTACACATCAATCCAGCAGGCACTGCAGGCTTTCCGGATCAACCGGTTTCAGATTGAGGGTGCCCGGTTTACGCTGGTTAATAAACTGCAACCGGAACAGTTGCCCATGACGATCGGAAATATCCATTTTCATATCGACAACCTGGCGGTTGGTAAACCGGCGGATGACGGGAAAGAAAAACTGTTGTTCAGCGACAACGTGGTACTCAGCAGTCACCACCAGGATATTGTATTTCCGGATAACCGTCACCGTTTGGCATTCAGTCGTTTCCGGATCAATCTGAAACAACAGGTGGTGGAATTTGACAGCTGTACCATTACGACCGAACAAAAGGGAACAGACAGCTCCCGCTTCCGCGTATTTGTGGATACACTACGGTTAAGCCGGATTGATTTCGACACACTATACCGGACTGAAGTGATCAAAGCCGATTCCGTTTTATGCCTCAATCCGCGTTTTGAGCTAGAAGTTAAAAACACCCGTCGTCAGCCGGGCGAAAAAAGGAAGGGCCCCCGGCTGGAAGAAATTGTGCAGCAACTGACTGGCGATTTACTGTTGGGAACCGTATTGGTGCGCAATGCCGATTTCCATATCAATACCAATACCGGGGACCGCCAGGCAACCTTTAATTTCACCAACAACAGTTTTGAATTACAGGGATTAAAAGTATCCCGCAAGGCCGCCAGACCCCTTACCGTTAAAAATGTCGCGCTGGCGATCCGTAATTATGAGAACTTTATCCGGGACAGTACATACAAACTGAGTTTTGACAGTATTCTGATCCGGGAAGACCGGGTATACCTGGACCGGTTTGTATTGGAAAAATTCACAGCAGGTACCGTGTCGAGCCGGTTCAGTATACCCCGGTTTGAACTCAATGGATTATCCTGGGACGATCTTGTATTTAACCAGCAGCTGATTGCGGAAGAAGCTACCCTTTATCATCCGGTTATTAACTATTTGGCTGCATCATCTCCGGTTGTCAATAAAGGAAAGAAAAGCATATTTACCATACTGGGCACCATCGGCCAGCAGATACAACTGGATAAAATGAATATCGTGCATGGCCGGATTGATATTGCATTAAAAAATAACAATGCGGTGCAGCTGGAAGATGCATCCATGACCATCAGCACGCGCACGTTATTTAAGGCCCGTAAAGCCCGGGCCATTGAGCCGGCGGTAGATTACCTGAATTTCAGTAAAGGCGTGATCAGGGCCGGTCACCTGGAAATCGGTTTACAGGATGTAACGTACAATGGTAAACAAAACGGTTTCCTGCTGGCTAAACGGGTAAGGGTAACTGATCAGCAAAAAGAAATGGATATCACGGCCGAAAATGCAGCCGTGGATGATATCCTTACTGATGAAGAGACCGGAGATATCAGTGCCACTGGTATCCGTTGGGATAAAGCCAGTGTGGAACTGCACCTGCCTGAACAATCAAAAAAAAGAGCAACGCCTCCCGCGATTGAACTGAAAGACCTGCGTGGTGGCGAAACCCGGATCGCCATTGTCCGGGGTGCAAAAAAAATCAGTACGCTGGTTCATTCCATTTCGGCAGATGAAATAAGACAGGAACCGGGGCAGCCTTTATACCTGCAACATCCGGTGCTGTCGGGCGAACAACTCGAATTTCTGGATAGCGGAATAAAACTGACTGTTGGCCAATATCAACTGGCCGATTCTGTATTGTCTGTACTGAAAAAGGTAGCGTATATCAATAATACAAATGGAAACAACCTTAGTTTCCAGGCGCCTGAAATTACAGGCATCACCATTATCCGGTCACTGCTTAGCCGGTCCATCCTGCTGGATGCAGTAACGATCGATGCGCCATATATAAACCTGGACCTGGCCGGTAATACGGGTAAAACAAACTGGCCGGAACTGCATATCGGGCGGTTGCAAATGAACCAACCTAACCTGGCACTTCAGGTCCCGGGGCCCGGTGGCTCCCTGCAGTTTAACTGGGATGGTCATACGAAAAAAAACAACTTCCTGCTATTCAAAAATGTAAAGGCCAGTCCGGCCCAACGCCTGCAGGTTGATTCAATTGACCTTCAGATGGATAATTTCAGTTACCTGAGTCCCGGGAAAAAACAATTCAACGCGGGCCAGGGAGAAATGGAAGCCACGCTGGAACAATTGAATTACCAGGCGCATCCGGATGAACCCGCTGAATGGTCTGTCCGTGTAAGACAGGTAGCGGCACGTCAGTTTATCATTGACAGTCTGGGCCGTAATAAAGGCCGGCTGCAGCTCGATGAAATCAGTATAGAGCAATTACAGATTTCAGATCACACACTGGCCAACCCTTACCGGTTAACAGAAGCGAATAACCGTTTCCGCCTTGAAAAATTTACCGGACAATACCAGGATGCTGTCAATCAGTTCCGTTGGAAAAATGCAGGATACAGTCAAGGCTCCGGCTATTGTACCGTGGATTCATTTCAATACAGTCCCACCCCGGTGCTGGACAGTTTTCTTGCCCGGTTACCTTTCCAGAAAGATTATATCAGTACCGGTTGTGCAGGAGTGGTAATTGGTCCCATTGATCAGAAAAGTTTTATACAGGACAGTGTTTTCCGGATCGGCAAAATCAGTATCGCGCAAACCTGGTTCACTGATTATAAAGACAAGCGGTTACCCTTTGCCGCGGGCACAATACGTCCGTTACCGGTAGAACTGATCAGCAAAATCCCGGTAGGGATCGCCGTGGATACCGTACAATTGCATACTGCCCGGGTGCTGTATACAGAAGTAAGTGATAAAACAAAAAAAGCAGGTACGATACCGGTAACCCGGATGCAGATAGAGTTGCTGCAGGTAAAGAACCGTTTTATAAAAGAGGGAGACAGCCTGCAGATTACCGCCACGGGATTTGTAATGGATTCCATCTGGACCCGTTTAAAAGTAAAAGCGGCATACCTGGATTCCTTGTCGGGCTTCCGGATGACCTTACGGGCCAAGGCCGGCGACATCCGTGTGTTGAATCCTGTTTTGATACCCCTGGTATCAGTCAAACTGAATTCCGGTGAACTGGATACCCTTTCCCTGCGTGCCACAGGCCGGGAATATCTTACGCTGGGCGAATTAAAAATGTATTACCGGAATCTCAGTATCCGGTTTCTGAAAGCGGGTAAAGATGAACGCCAGGCATTCCTGACGCGGCTCAAAAGTTTTATGGCCAACAGTTTTGTGATCCGGAAAAATAACAAGTCCCGGACCGGCGATGTATTTGCCCTCCGGAAAAGAGACCGCTCGGCCATCAATTACCTGTTGCGGATTGTAATCAGCGGAATGGGCAGCAGTACCGGGGCCAAAAGCAATAAAAAAATGATCCGCCGGTACCGGCAGGAACTGCAGGACAGAGGGCTTCCCGCTTTTGACCGGGAATAATATTTACACCCCTTTTTTCCGGTTCACAAAAAAACTTATCTTCGATTTCAAATTAGTTGCATAACTAACTATTTTTATCCAGCCTCAAAAATTGAACTATGAAGCGTGCCATTAAAAAAGTTGCTGTCCTTGGAAGCGGAGTCATGGGATCCCGTATTGCCTGTCATTTTGCCGGCGTGGGTGTGCAGGTACTCCTTTTAGATATTGCTCCACAAACTCCCGAGGGCGGGTTCACGAAGCCTGCAGATAAAAACAAAATCGTCAACGACGCATTGACGGCAGCGATCAAATCAAATCCTTCCCCGGTTTACCATAAGGATGTGGTAAAGAAAATCACTACCGGCAATTTTGAAGACAATATGAAAGATATTGCCGGATGTGACTGGATCATTGAAGTGGTGGTGGAGCGGCTGGATATAAAGCAAAAAGTATTTGAACAGGTAGAGCAATTCCGGAAGCCCGGCACCCTGATCACCTCCAATACTTCGGGAATCCCCATTCACATGATGGCAGAGGGACGCAGTGACGATTTTAAAAAGCATTTCTGCGGCACGCATTTTTTCAATCCGCCCCGTTATCTCCGGTTGCTGGAGATCATCCCTACCCCCTATACTGATCCGGCCATTGTGGATTTCCTGATGAACTATGGCGATCTGTACCTGGGCAAGACGACCGTATTATGCAAAGACACGCCTGCATTTATCGCCAACCGGATTGGGGTATTCGGCATGATGGCCATCATGAATGTAAAAGAGAAACTAAAACTCAGTATTGATGAAGTAGATGCATTAACCGGTCCGGTGATTGGCCGTCCCAAATCCGCCACTTTCCGAACGGCGGATGTGGTAGGTATTGATACATTAGTAAAAGTGGCAAAAGGTGTGGCCGATAATTGTCCTGCGGATGAAGCAAAGGATCAATTCGCTATTCCGGCCTGGCTGGATAAAATGGTCAGCAATAACTGGCTGGGTGATAAAACCGGACAGGGATTTTTTAAGAAAACAAAAGGAGCCGGTGGGGAGAAGGAAATTCTCACCCTGAACCTGGAAACAATGGAATATGCGCCCCGGGTGAAACCAAAATTTGCCACACTCGAAGCCGCCAAACCCGTTGATGATTTAAATACCCGCTTAAAAATGCTGGTAGCCGGGCAGGATAAAGCCGGGGAATTTTATCGTCATTTCCATTACAGCCTGTTCTCTTATATTTCTTTCCGGATACCTGAAATAAGTGATGAATTATACCGCGTGGATGATGCCATGATGGCCGGTTTTGGCTGGGAAATCGGGGCCTTTGAAAGCTGGGATGTACTGGGTGTGGCCAAAACCACTGAAGCCATGAAAGCTGCAGGATATAAAGTTGCCCCCTGGGTGGAAGAAATGCTGGCGGCTGGAAATAAGTCTTTCTTCAAAATCGAAGCCGGTAAAAAACTCAGTTATGACCCGGCCTCCAAAAACTATAATGCATTACCCGGTGGCGAGGCGTTTATCGTAATGAGCAATCAGACGGACAAACAGATCTGGAAAAACGGCAGCTGCCGGCTCTATGAACTGGGAGATGATGTACTCGGATTGCAATGGTTCACCAAGATGGGCAGCATTGGCAGTGATGTGTTAAGCGGAATTCAAACGGCAATAGACAAGGCCGAAAAAAATTACAAAGGACTGGTGATTGCCAATGAAGGAAGCAATTTCTCCGCCGGTGCCAATGTGGGCATGATCTTTATGTTTGCCATTGAACAGGATTATGATGAACTGAATATGGCCATCCGCTATTTCCAGCAGACCATGATGCGGGCCCGTTACTCTTCCGTACCTGTAGTGGTTGCACCACACGGATTAACGCTTGGCGGTGCCTGTGAACTGAACCTGCATGCGGATAAATGTTGCCCGGCAGCAGAAACGTATACCGGTCTGGTGGAACTGGGAGTTGGTTTAATCCCCGGTGGTGGCGGCACCAAGGAATTTGTATTGCGTGCCTCTGATGAGATGCATGAAGATGAGCCGGAAACCATCACATTGAAAAACCGCTTCCTCGCGATTGCCACGGCCAAAGTAGCCACGTCCGCGCATGAAGGTTTCAATATGGGCATTTACCGCAAAGGGCAGGATGAACTGGTAATGAATCAGGGTCGTCGTATTGCTGAAGCCAAAAAATCTGTGATTGAAATCTTTGATAGCGGCTATACCGCTCCCGTTCAGCGAAACGATATTAAAGTGCTGGGACAATCCGCACTTGGTGCTTTATATGCCGGTGTACATTCGATGAAAACGGCAAACTATGCCACTGAACATGATGCATTGGTCGCCAAAAAACTGGCCTATGTCATGTGTGGCGGCGACCTGAGTGAACCCACCCTGGTTTCCGAACAATACCTGCTCGACCTGGAACGTGAAGCATTTCTTTCCTTATGTGGCGAAAAGAAAACGCTGGAAAGGATACAGAGTGTGTTGAAAAGCGGACGACCAGTGAGGAATTAGTCGGGAGTTAGGAGTCGGAGGACGGTCGAATCTTCAGTTTTCTTCTTAGTGAGGATGTTGTATAAATGAAGAAGGGAGTTGGGAGTTAGGAGACGGAGGACGTGCGAATCGTCTGCATGCTTCAAAGTGGAGATGTTGTATAAATTACCATTGAATTTACGTCAGTCATCCGCCGGGGATAGCCCAAAGGGCTTAAACGATTAATAACCCCGGATGAAATCCGGGGAAAATGCACTCTTGCCTGCTAAAACCCCATAGGGGTTGAACAAAAAGGGCAGATACCTGTATCAAAAATATATTACAGGCACAAGGGGATCAGTGAACTATGTCCATTTAAATGAACGTGAAACAACCGGCAATAAAATCTTACTCACTTTCACTTAAAAGCTTCTTAATGATTTCTGCCATTTCTGTCGTTTGTTCATGAGAATAGCCGGATTTGGTAAAAACAACATACCCCTTTTTGTCAATTACTACTGTTCTGGGAATACCGGCTCCTTTATATTTATCCAATTTGCCATAAAATATTTCGGAATTTTTTATTGAGACTGGCTGGTCCAGGAGTATATACATCCAGTTCACAAATCTGTTCCTTTCTATGTACTTAATAAGCTGAGGAAAATCCGAATCATCTGTGTTTGAAACAGCCAGGATTTTAATTTTAAACCCAGTGCTTTTATTCAGGCTGTCAATAATCAGATTCTGTTTCAAACAAGGAATGCAATGTATACCCCAGAATTCAATGATTGTAGTTTGCCCATCTAAATTCAATGATCTAAAATCCATGGGTGAATCTATTGCGTTCCAAACCTGAAAATCGGGTGCCTTTTTGCCGATTTCGATGCGATCAAATGGGTATTCATCAGTTACGGATTTCCGATACATGTTAAAATATCTTACAAAATCATTGTCCAGATAACATCCCAGGTTCCGTTTGTCAATCTGCTGGTATAATAAATCAATGGAGTCAACTGAAATATAACCCACCAGTTCTCTCAAAACTGTAAATGCGGCATAGGAAGAAGGGTTCTTTTGAATAAACTCTATCTCAATATTGATCATTTGTTTCCCGATCCGTTCAGCTTCACCAACATTAACGTTCAAAATCGAATCGGCAACTGAATGAGCAATAGTGGCATTTTTCAGTTCTTTCCTGACAGAATCAATAACCTTGCTGTAAGCGATTCTTTGTAACGCGTAAGGTCTTTTTATTTTCCTCAAACTATCCCAATCCTGCTGAGCTTTTGAACCTGTATATACCACTTCATTCAGGTTCATTGAAGGAAAAAAAAGGATTGAATTTCCTGGCTCTACATATAAATACCTGTAAGTTTTAAAATCAGATCCGATTTTTGTTGAGTCAATCGAAAGGAGCACGTCGGCTATTTTATTTACACTACCTTCGAAATAAAATTTTCCTTTTTGTAACCTGCATACAGCTGTTTGTTTCTGATTGATCTCGTCATTATAGCGAAGAAGTATATAACCGGTATCCATCCCATTAACCGTACCGGTTAACTTAAAATGTTGGGCGTTTAATCCAACACACAAAAAAACCAAAAAAGAAAGGCTGCCGAAATGTTTCATAATAAATCGGGCAAATCTGAAACTAAATATACCGAATTACCAGGGATACTCAGCCATCCATTAAATCATGAAAAGATGAAAAATAAACACATTGCCGTCCCGAACACAAATTCCGGAATGACAAATCCCGGGACCCCATAAAAATCATTCCGTTAAAAATCAGGATTTAATACCTTTACTATGTTTAATTTCCTGCACATGAAGAAACTATATATTTTACCATTCCTTTTATTGTTAACATTAGCCGCTGCACAAGCCCAGCATAAACAACTCTCCCTCGAAGACGCTTTCATCCGGGCCCGTTCCACCCTGGCTCCGGAGAACCTGGCACAACTGCAGTTCCTTGAGAACTCCAATGATTATGTATTCCTGAAAAAACAAAATGGGCAGGATTTCTGGATGCGGGGCAATTATAAAATTGCCGGGCAGGAAACGCCATTTTTGTCCCTGACTACACTTAACAATAACATGCGGGAAGCCGGTGCCGACACGTTTAAAACGATGCCGGCTATCCGATTTTCCCCCGGCGCCATGCTGATGAATAATAATGGGAATAAAATAAGCTATAACCCTGTTACAAGAAAAGTAACCGTATTGCTCTCAAAAGAACTGGCTGTCAAAGAAAACGCGGAAGAAAGCAGTGCGGGATTTGTGGCCTATCTGAATCAGTATAATCTTTATGTCACCAAAGACAATCATACCAGCCAGGTAACCACGGATGGCAGTAAGGATATAGTATACGCCTCTTCCGTACACCGGGATGAGTTTGGTATCAGCAAGGGGATTTTCTGGAGCAATAAAGGAACGAAACTGGCTTTCTACCGGATGGACCAGAGTATGGTGAACGACTATCCCATTATCAGCTGGAACGAACGGCCGGCAAAAGCGGAATTAATCAAATATCCGATGGCCGGTGATAAAAGCCACCAGGTGCGCGTAGCCGTGTTCAATACGGAAACGGAGAGTACGATCTGGTTAAAGACCGGTCTGCCGGCAGACCAGTACCTCACGAATATCGCCTGGAGCCCGGATGATAAATTTGTTTTTATTGCAGTGGTGAACCGGGAGCAGAACCACATGAAGCTGAATCAGTATGATGCCAGCAGTGGGGAATTTATCAAAACCCTTTTTGAAGAAAAGGATGAAAAATATACGGAACCGCTGCATCCCGTACTGTTCCTGAAAAACAATCCTTCCCAGTTTATCTGGCAGAGCAACCGCGATGGCTGGAATCATCTCTACCTCTATGATATAAGCGGAAAACTGTTGCGCCCCCTAACCACCGGCACCTTAGAAGTACTGGAGGTAAAAGGATTTGACAGCAAAGGAGAAAACCTGTTCTTCGTATCCACGGTTGTTTCCCCGGTTGACAGAAGTCTTTCTGCAGTTAATATCAAATCCGGTAAAATCAGTGTACTGACCACTGGTCCCGGTGTACACAATGCACAGGTAAGTGCTGACGGAAGCACCCTGCTTGATCAATACAGTACAATTACTAACCCGAGAACCATCCTGGTGGCCGATCTGAAAAAACCGGCAAAGAACCCGGCAAAAATATTGCTGCAATCCGCCAATCCGCTGAAAGAATATGCGACCGGCGATCTTTCCGTATTCACGATAAAAAATAAAAACGGGGACAGCCTCTATTCCCGGTTATTCAAGCCTGTGAACTTTGACGCAGGAAAAAAATATCCGGTGATCGTATACTGGTATGGAGGTCCTCACGCGCAAATGATCCTGAACGGATGGAATGCGGGTGCCGGCGATTATTGGTTCCGCTATATGGCGGCACAGGGATATGTGGTGTTCACCCTGGATACCCGCGGCAGTGATAACCGGGGCAAGGCCTTTGAGCAATCCATTTTCCGCAAGCTGGGAGAAGCGCAGCTGGAAGACCTGATGGCCGGGGTTGAATTTTTAAACAAGCAGCCCTATGTGGACAAAAACCGGATGGGATTATTCGGTTGGAGTTTTGGCGGCTTTCTGACCACGGATTTCCTGTTGCAGCATCCCGGTATTTTTAAAGCCGGCGTGGCCGGTGGTCCGGTGATGGACTGGTCTTTATACGAAATCATGTATGGCGAACGGTATATGGATACCCCGCAGGAAAACCCGGAAGGGTATGCGGCCGGCAACCTGGTGCAACAGGCCGGGAAGCTGAAAGACAAATTACTCCTCATTCACGGTTTGCAGGATCCGGTAGTGGTACAACAACATTCTGTGAATTTCGTTAAAGCCTGTGTAGACAAGGGTGTACAGGTGGATTATATGATCTACCCGGGACATGAGCACAATGTGTCGGGAAAAGACCGGGTACACCTGTACCAGAAAGTAACTGATTATTTTATGCAACACCTGAAATAGGATTACGACCAATGGGAACAGCAGAACTCGAACAACAGGAACTTATCATCCGGTCCAGGATAATCACCTATGGAAATGCCAGCTCTGAAGCCCTTACCGGGCTGATGCGGGAAGAAATTGAAACCATGTGGAATGAACCGGATACCTGGATATTACTGGACGGCTATTATTTCCGGGTGGTATTCCGGATTGATGGTCTATACCAGCCTGAACTGACGGATATCGATATTTACCAGAACCTGGATCCGGCCAACAACTATTTCCGGATTGAGGAATTCGCACACGGAAATATTTCTTTTGTGGATGGGCTTGGCTGTAACAGCGGTTATTTTAAACTGGAGAATTTATATACGGGCTCCACTACCGCTGCTCATGAGTATGGCCATACACTCGGTCTACCCCATCCTGAAATACTGGATATCCGCGGACAGGGCGTACCCGGCATTATGTATCCGAGAGGTACGCTGGTAGATCCTGAATTTCAGTATGAGCCGGATAAACAACCCGGAACAAAGGGCGGCACACTCTACCCTATTTACAGACGGGTTAAAGAAGAAGATATTCTGCAATTAAACCTGCACCGGCTTGACTTCAGAAACGGCCATGCTGTTTTGGGTGAATTCAGCAATATCTGGCACCCGGATCATAAGGAAGTGGATAACCTGGGTTACCTGGCATGAGTTGTTTCGGCTACCATGGCTGTTTCAATATCCGGATAGGTAAAGTGGAAGCTGTTTTTTACTAATTTCTCCGCACTGACCGTTGCACTTTTCAATACTTCGATACTCATTTCGCCCATAACCAGTTTCAGTACAAAGGCCGGAACCGGCAGCAGTATATAAAAACGCTTTCTTGCTTTTGCCAATGCCAGTGTAAGCGCTTTATTGCTGACCGGATGTGGCGCCACCGCGTTATAAATACCATCCCATTGCGCATTTTCAATTCCTTCAATAAACAACCGTACCAGATCATCCCGGTGAATCCAGCTGACCACCTGGCGGCCATTACCCAACACAGCTCCCACACCGAACTGTAACGGCTTTAAAAATTCTTTTAGTGCCCCTCCTTCACGGCTGAGCACAATGCCAATCCGGAATGTTAACCGGCGGATACCCATTTCCGTTATACCGGACATGCTGGCTTCCCATTGCCGGCAGGTGTCCCCCAGAAACGCGATATCGGCCGGCAGGTCTTCAGTAAATGGACGTGGATTGGGTATTACCGGATCGGCTCCATACCAACCGATGGCGGAGGCCGACAAGACCGCTTTCACTTTATGCGGGTATTGCCGGAGGCTATTGACTATCACCTGACCGCTTTTCACCCGGCTATCCAGAATTTCTTTTTTGCGGGCAGCCGACCATCTTTTTTCAGCCACCCCGGCTCCGGCCAGATGTACTATATAATCGGCTTCCTGAATGGCCGACGGATCAATGGTGCCTGCAGCAGGATCCCATACCGCATAACGTATACCGTTTGTCCCATTCCGGGGTGAACGGGACAGTATGATACAGGAATAGCCTTTACTGATCAGCGCCGCCGTCAGCGCTTTTCCAACCAGACCGGTACCTCCGGTGATGAGTACTGATGCCATAGTCCCGAAATTAGTTGAATAAATAACATACCGTTCTCCATATTGTTGCGGACATTATCAAGGAATCTTCTATCTTCAAAGCCGAAAAAAACCAGCTATGAGTACTGTTTTATCCTTACAGAATATTGCCAAGTCCTATGGTCCTGTGCGGGCACTGGCCGGCGTATCATTTGATGTGCCGGAAGGAAGTGTGTTTGGGATCCTCGGTCCCAACGGCAGCGGCAAAACCACGCTGCTGGGGATTGTGATGGATGTATTAAAAGCCAATTCCGGCGATTTCCGCTGGTTTGGTCAGCCGGGCTCACCCGAACACCGTAAAAAAATCGGATCCCTCCTTGAAACACCGAATTTCTATACCTATCTGTCGGCCACGGATAACCTTAAAATCACACAATCCATCAGCGGACGTGGTGATGCGGCAGAGATAGAATCTGTATTAAAGAAAGTCAACCTGTTTGAACGGAGAAAATACCGTTTCAGTTCATATAGTCTGGGTATGAAACAACGGCTGGCCATTGCGGCGGCCTTACTGGGGAATCCCAAAGTACTGGTGCTGGATGAACCCACCAACGGACTGGATCCGGTAGGAATTGCAGAAATCAGGCAGCTGATTATGGATCTCAGCAAGCAGGGCCATACAATTATCATGGCCAGTCACCTGCTGGATGAAGTGGAAAAAGTCTGTACCCATGTAGCCATTCTGAAAACCGGTACATTGCTCACCACCGGTCATGTGGATGAAGTATTATCGGATGAAGACACCGTGGAACTGAGCGCGCCCAATCTGCAACAACTGGCGGCTTTTCTGCAAAATGCCGGTGAACAGGTCACCGTGGATGAAAAAGCCGGAACACTGATCCTGACTCTTCCCAAGGGCAGTTCCAACCTGGAAGATATCAACCGCCGTTGTTTTGAAAACGGTATTGTCCTCAATCATTTATTACTGAAGAAGAAAAGGCTCGAGGCCAAATTCTTTGAATTAACCAATAACTAACCTTATAACTTACCGATATGATACAGCTGATAAAAACGGAATGGCTGAAGATGAAAAAGTACAGTGCCTTTTGGTGGGTACTGGGACTAACGGCTCTTTCTTATCCCGGCATTAATTACATGTTCTTCAAGATATATGATCAGATGGCCTCCAATCAGACCACGGGGGGTAAACTGATCAAAGCCGCTATTGGCAATCCGTTCGCTTTCCCGGAATCCTGGCATACGGCTGCCTATTTTTCTTCCTGGTTTATTTTTATACCCGCTGTCGTGGTCATCATGCTGATCAGCAATGAATACAGTTTCCGGACCCATCGTCAGAATATCATTGACGGATGGAGCCGGAGTCAGTTCGTCAGCAGTAAGCTGATTGATGTGCTGATCATATCCATCATGATCACCTTATTGTATACTGCCGTGGCACTGGTTACCGGATTCACCAATATGGAAGATAGTACCGGGGATAATTTTAATAAGGCCTACTTCACCGGTTTGTTTTTCCTGCAGACTTTCTCTCAGTTATCCATTGCCTTTCTGATCGGTTTCCTGGTAAAGAAAGCCTTTATCGCACTGGGTATCTTTATCTTTTATTTTCTGATTCTGGAAAACATACTGGTGGGCGTGTTCAGATTAAAGCTGGGTGATGCCGGCCGGTTTCTCCCTTTCGAGATCTCCGACCGGATGGTGCCTCCTCCGGCTTTTCTGTCTAAACTGGACAGCCCGGAGAATTACCAGAAGGCTTTTGATAACATTCCGCTGCATATTGGATTGACCGTTGCCTTTACGGTGATTATCTGGGCCATCTGCTACCGGATCAACAATAAGCGCGACCTGAAATAATTTACCAGCGTTCCGCGTCAGGATAGTCCTTCACCCATTTTGAATCGTTGCCTCCCGTTTGGGGTTGCGCTTTCTGTACAGGTTGCTGCTGTTTCTGTATCACCGGGCGTTGTTGCACGGGTCGTTGTTGCTGCTGAACAGGACGCTGTTCTTGTTTCACAGGACGTTGCTGCTGTTGTGCAGGCCGTTGTTGTACCGGCCGTTGCTGTTTTGCCTGTGATTGCCCCTGCTGGTTTCCCTGTTGCGGCTTATGTGAAGGACGCTGTTGTAAACGGTGTTGAGTATGCTGATTCTTTTGCTGATGATGTTTTTCGGTTTGGTTGCGGAACCCGGGCCGTTGCCTTTCTTCCGGCGGAGGAGCGACACTTTGTGCATTGGCGGTATACGGATGATCCGCTACCACAATCAGGGTTTTCACAATCAGCTTCTGGATGGCTCTTAATTCATCTCTTTCTTCTGCAGCACAGAAAGAAATAGCGACACCTGAATTACCGGCTCTTCCGGTACGTCCGATACGGTGTACATAGGTTTCGGGCACATCGGGTAAATCGAAATTGATAACATGTGCCAGTTCATCAATATCAATTCCTCTTGCCGCAATATCGGTAGCGACCAGCACGCGGATAGAACCGTTTTTAAAACCGGCCAGTGCCGCCTGTCTGGCATTCTGTGATTTATTTCCGTGAATCGCGGCTGCGTTAATTTCGCTCTTGTGCAATAACCGGGCAACTTTATCAGCTCCGTGTTTGGTACGGGTAAAGACCAGGGTTGATTTTATTTCCGGATTCTTTAATAAATGCAGAAGCAGATCCGGCTTTTCCTTTTTAGAAACAAAATAAAGTCGTTGCTCAATTTTTTCCACGGTGGTAGCCGGTGGTGTTACTTCCACTTTGGCCGGATTGGTCAACAATACATCCGCCAGTTTCTGAATCTCCGGCGGCATGGTGGCCGAAAAGAACAGGGTTTGTCTTTTTGCGGGGAGTTTGGCGATCACTTTTTTTACATCATGGATAAAGCCCATATCGAGCATCCTGTCCGCTTCATCCAGTACAAATATCTGGAGTTGTTCAAGCCGGATAAATCCCTGTTGCATCAGGTCGAGCAAACGGCCAGGTGTAGCCACGAGTACGTCAATACCCTGGCGGAGCGCGTTTACCTGTGCATGCTGAGAAACCCCACCAAAGATGACGGTATGCCGGATACCGGTATAACGGCCATAGGAGGCAAAACTCTCATCAATCTGAATGGCGAGTTCACGCGTAGGTGTAAGGATCAGTACTTTGATTCCGGGGCCCAATGGTTTTTGTGCCTGTAATAATTCAAGAATCGGAATGGCAAATGCGGCCGTCTTACCGGTTCCGGTTTGTGCGCAACCCAGGAGATCTCTTTTCTGTAATACGAAAGGAATTGCCTGTTGCTGAATAGGGGTAGGTGTGGTATACCCTTCCTGCGCCAGTGCCTTCAGGACTGGTTCAGTCAATGCTAATTTGCTAAAAGCCATAGAGGTTTTTACAATTTTTTATGTAGCTGGCTAAGACGTTGTAGTTTCTGAAACAGCGAAAGTTATTTATGATACTCCCAGCATTTGCGTGGGAGCGGATCCACCGGCTTACAACCTGCCGTTACTAAAATGAAGTAGTACGTTGTGGAATGAAACGCAAAGGTAATCAATAAATACCAGATTGTCTGTTTTATTGGTTGTTAAAACCGTGAAGGACTGTTAATCAGTCACTGACACTCATTTTACAGCAACCTGTTTTTTATAGCATACCGGATTATCCAGGGTTTTAAAAAATCCTCCAGCAATTCTTTTGCCATTGGCGGGATGCGTTGCAGTTGTTTATAATGCGGCCAGCCCGTGTCTTCCACCCAGAATAATTCATAATAACGGGCAGGTACCAGTACGGTGGAAGTAGCCATTTGGATCAGTTCGGTCTTTTCCCTGTCGGAAAATATTTTTGGCGGCAATCCCGCTTCCTGTATACCTATATACAGGAGCACATCATCAGTGCCGGTACATTGCCCGGTTTTTTGCCTGATCAGGTTCTCCAGTTGCTCCCAGCGTAGGGACATATCTTCCTCCGGAATCATAGGGCGAAAGTAATGACCGGCGAAAAAAAGCAGTATGATTTTGGAAAGGGATTGAAATGAGGTTGATGATTTTATATGCCGGAGTCCTTTTGCTGCGCAATAAAGACATACATTATCCCGGCGTCCTTTTGCTGCGCAAAAGAGACACCGGGACAAAAAAAACCCTCCGGTAGAAACCGGAGGGAACAACTAAAAAACACTAGCTAAATGCTCGTGCCGCCCGGATTAGCCCGGGGCGGACGGGGCTTCATTGGAACGAACAACGGGTACCGGTTGGATACGGGTAATTCAGTCGGGTTTCTTCCCGTCTAAGAAGGTGTTTATTGTACTGATATGTCCTTGATTTTTTTCGTCAGACCTGACTTCGTAACTGCTGTAGAAACTCTCAATCTGGGTATTGCTGTTATACAATTCCATGTTGCGGCGGATATAAGCCGGCACAGTTTCAAACTCATTATTGGGGTCAGCAGCGTTAACATTGAAAGACAAGTTGCGTAACTTGTGCAGTCGCTCCGCTGCCCTACGTTTTTGTTCCTCAGCTTCGTCCTGCATAGCAGGATCCTCAACGTTGGTGGACAAAGGTGCTTGAGCCTGATGGGCCATCGGCATATCCGCCGCTGGAATGTCATCCCGTTCTACGAGCTGCATTTGCAGATCCAGGAGTTCCTCCTGTTCTTCACTGGCAACCTTTTTTGTAGCCGGGACCGGTTCTTCGGCAGAACTGATTGAGGTAGTCACCTCTTTTTTTGTTTCCGCGTAGATATTGGATGGTCTGGCCAGATATCCTCCCGATGCTGCAGACACCGGGGATGTACTACTAGTACTATCTTTAAAACTGAGAATCATCTCAGCATCAGTTTCTTTTATAATTACAGGGGGAACGGATGAGTGCGGTGAAACCGAAATTATCTCTTCATTGTTCTCCGCAGTTGACATTTTGCCAACAGTAGAATTACCCGCAGTTTCCACCGTAGTATTACTAAGGGAATTTACCCGGATATCCGTCACACTCATGGGTTCTTCAGGTTGTAACTCCCAATGTATCACCAGTGGTTCTTCAACATCCTTGATATCAGAAAGGTCGATTACCGGAGCGGCTTCGGGGAATTCCTCCACCAGTTTGGGCATCAGGTAATTCATCACTTCCTCATCACGGGGAGCCACCTGCAGGGGATTGGCTTTAACCTCGGGTAATACTTCCGTTACCTGTGAAGCAGGCTGCAATTCCACTTTCGGCGACATCGGAATTACCGGGGCCGGTTCTGTGGCACCCAGTACCATCACTATTTTTTCTTCCGGTTTGGGTTCTTCTTTCTTCGGTACCGGTTTGGCAAACGGATCTTTATGTTCAAATCCGGTAGCGATCAGGGTAATGCCGATTTTATCTCCCAATGTGCTGTCATACCCCATACCAAGAATCACATCGGTATCTTCGCCGGCCTGGCTGAGCAGGTAATTCTGGATCACTTCCACTTCATCCATGGTAAATTCATGTTCACCCTGTGCGGAGTTAATATTAATAAGTATCCATTTAGCCCCCTGAATTTCACTGTCATTCAGCAACGGTGAATTCAACGCTTCTTCAATAGCCCGCTGTGCCCTGTTTTCACCAGCGGCTTCCGCGTTTCCGAGTATGGCCACTCCCCCGTTGCGCATTACGGTGCACACGTCGGCAAAGTCCACATTGATCTGGCCGGTGCTGTTGATTACATCGGTGATACATTTGGAAGCCGTAGCCAGTACATTATCCGCTTTGGCAAATGCTTCGCGCATTTTCAGGTTGCCGTACTGATGACGCAGTTTATCGTTGCTGATCACCAGCAGCGTATCCACATATTGTTTCAGGGATTTGATGCCCTCTTCCGCCTGCAGTTGCCGTTTCTTTCCTTCGTAGGCAAACGGAGTGGTAACAATACCCACGGTCAGGATACCCAGATCTTTACAGATTTTGGCAATGATGGGTGCGCCACCGGTTCCTGTACCACCACCCATACCGGCAGTGATAAAAGCCATCTTGGTATTCACTTCCAGGATGCGTTTGATTTCTTCCAGGGATTCTTCCGTAGCCTGCCTGCCGATATCCGGATTGGCACCGGCTCCCAATCCTTGTGTCAGGTGCGGCCCGAGCTGAATACGGTTCGGGATATCGCTGCTGGCCAATGCCTGTGCATCGGTATTGCAAATCACAAAATTCACACCTTCTATCTGCTGGCTGAACATAAAGTTCACCGCATTGCCTCCGCCACCGCCCACTCCGATCACTTTCAGTATGGAGGATTTTTCTTTCGGCAGATCAAAATGTATCATAGTAAGAATTTATTAGTTGGATATTTGGTTTACGCAAAGTCAAAATTCAAACGTAAAAAAAGGGACAGGCTGCAAATTGAAATGCCTGTTCAGCTTTAGGGTTTTTTACTTTTTAATTTTGACTTTTTATTTTATAAATGTTTGTCTTCTTCTTCTTTAAACAGATCAATAATTCCGTCTTTGAATTTTCCCCAGAAATTGGGAAGACCTTTCCGGTTTTTCACGGCCACAGGCATTGTTGTATCCGGCACCGGTTCTGCTTCCGCTTCCTCTGCTTTTTTCAATGCATCGGGCACATCCACTTTACGGAAATCCTTATCAAACTCCTTACGGTTGTGCTCATAGTCATCATACCCTTTCAGGATAAGACCGATACAGGTGGAATACGTAGGCCTGGAAAGTTCTTCAATATGACCGCCGGCCAGGTGCTCGTTGGGAAAACCGATACGGGCATTCAGTCCGGTAACATATTCGGTCAGCTGGATCAGGTGTTTCAGTTGTGAGCCGCCACCGGTCAGGATGATACCTCCATTCAGCGCTTTGTTATCCAGTCCCACCTGTTTGAGGTGATAAGTAACAAAATCCATTATTTCACTCATCCGTGCCTGGATAATATTCGCCAGGTTCTTTACACTGATTTCCTTGGCGGGCATACCCCGCAGACCAGGAATGGTGATATAGGCATTGGCCTTAGCCTCATTGGCGAGGGCGCTGCCAAACTGCACTTTCATTTGCTCGGCCTGTGTTTTTAATACGCCCAATCCGGTTTTGATATCATTGGTAATATTCTCACCGGCAAAGGGAATCACCGCCGTATGTTTTAAGATGCCTTCATAGAACACGGCGAGGTCGGTAGTACCGCCACCTATGTCCACAATAGCTACGCCAGCTTCCATATCTTCCTGGCCCATAACGGCTGAAGATGAAGCCAGGGGTTGCAGTACCAGGTCTTTGGTACGGAGGTTGGCTTTTTCCACGCTGCGGTTGATATTGCGGATAGCATTCTTATCACCGGTGATGATATGGAAATTGGCCCCGATTTTCACCCCGCCATAGCCGATGGGGTTGGGGATGTTCTGAAAATTATCCACGGTAAACTCCTGCGGGATCACATCAATGATCTGGTCGCCGGCCGGGATATACGTTTTATACTGGTCATCAATGAGCTGATCAATTTCACGCTGGGTGATTTCCTCATCGGTACGTTGCCGTACGATATCGCCGCGTGTCTGCAGGCTTTTGATATGATGACCGGCAATACCTACATAGACTTCGCTGATATCGAGGTCGGGATTGGAGGCAAAGCAGTTGTCAAGGGCGGTACGGATGGCTTTGATCGTCTCGTCAATGTTAAGCACCTGTCCGTGCTTTACCCCATTGGAGTTGGCTTTTCCGAAACCAAGGATCTCGAGCTTCCCGTACTCGTTTTTACGGCCGGCAATAACCGCGATCTTGGTAGTACCAATATCAAGGCCGACAATAATGGGTTGTTCGTTGTTCATAGTTGCTGTTTTAGTTGTTGTTTTTATCGAAATCGTTGTTTTTTTTTTAATTATATCCTCCGTTCGCATCTTCCGCCCGGGGCGGTAGCTGCGCTTTGGGCTTTGCCGCAGCCGGTTTGCTGTTACCTGCCGGCTTTGGTGAAACAGGAATATTCAAAGGGTTGGGATTACGGTTCGTTGTCTGGTCTGTTGTACGGGCGGCTGCCGGTTCCTGTACGGGTGATTCATCGGCGGCATCTGTTTCCAATGGAATCTGCGGCTTAGGCAAAATCCTTGCCACAGTATCGGCTTCAGCTTCCCTTGATTGCTTCAGCAATTGTTCCACATTACGCCGCAGTTGCACTGAGTCCACTTTTGCATCACCGGCAAAACGGGAAGCCACCACCTGACCGGCATACTGCACATTGATTACTTTATACCGTTCAAATCCGGTTTTACTGATCACTTGTTTATAAAAGGCGAATAAGCGGTTAAACTGATTTTCTATTGGCGATTCAGCACCCATTTTAACCACATGATTACCGACGACCGGTATCATGTCAAAACCGCGATCAGGGGTGATATCCATTTGAGCCACCTGGGCCAGCCAGAATGAATCACGCAGAATAAAAGCCGCCACCTTTGTTACCCGTACCAGCAACACACTGTCTTCCCCGGACAGTTTCTTTTTTTCCGGGAAACCGGTAAACACCGGAACACGGGCACTGAGTTTATCAGAGAGTGGCATTTTCTTCCCGCTTTTATCAATATAAAAAGAGCTGCCTGCTGTGGTAAAAATCCGGGCAATGGGCTCCTTCTCTGAAATCGTCACATGCAGGTGATCCTGTTTGTCCACATATAATTCCGCATCACTGATCCAGGTATTGCGTTCCAGCGCGATTTCCAGTTCATGCAGGTTCAGCGTGGCCAGCATCTGTCCTTTCACAGATCCGCCGGCGGCCTTCCTCAGCAGTTCTTCCACATCTTTCTGATCAATGAAATAATTTTTTTCCACGTCATTGATCGTAATACTGTACCCGCTGCAGCGGCCTTTGTTCTTACTGCTGATGGCGGCCATCAGCAGGGTGAACATACCACCGGCAATACACAGCCAGAGGGTGATAAAAGCAATTTTCCGTATCGTTTTCTTCGCGCTCAATGTTATATTTCCTTCAACAGATTTTTTATTGGTTCCACCAGGGTATCAATATCACCGGCCCCGGCCGCAATCAGCAGTTCCCCGAATTCTTTATTTACAGAAGGTGCATACTGTTCTTTAATCCAGTGCAGCAGTGCGGCTTTTTCTTTCACTGACTTATGCGGTATCGTCATTTTGTCCAATACCATTTCACTGTTCACTCCTTCCACCGGCAACTCCCTGGCCGGGTATACCGGGAGCAACACCACTTCATCGGCCAGACTCAGCACTTCCGCAAAACCATCGGCCAGATCGCGGGTACGGCTGAACAGATGCGGCTGAAAAAGCACGGTGCATTTCCGTTGCCGGAACAATGTTTTCGCCCCGGTAATCAGTGCCCGCAGTTCTTCCGGATGATGGGCATAATCATCAATAAAAACCAGGCGTTCATTTTTGATGATATACTCAAATCTTCTTTTCACACCCCGGAAACTTTCAACCGCCGCTCTGATTTTCTCCGGATCAATACCCAGGGAAGCCGCAACGGACATAGCGGCTACCGCATTCTCCACATTGTGCATGCCGCCCATATTCAGTTTCACATTTTCCAGCAACAGACCGGGCATCTGCACGTCAAACTCATAGCTGCCATTCTTCATCCGGATATTGGTCGCATACAGATCGGCCGCTTCATTCTGCAGGCTGTACGTCAGGTGCTGATCTGCCTGCAGTTCCTTTCCGCGTTTCAGTCCGAACTGGCTGATCAGGATTCCACCGGGTTTCACAGCTTTGCTGAATCCGATGAATGCTTCTTCCATCGCTTCTGCTGTACCGTATATATCCAGGTGATCCGCATCCATAGCCGTAATCACGGCCACATCCGGACTCAGTTTCAAAAAGCTGCGGTCATACTCATCGGCTTCAATCACACATACGTTCTTTTCACTGCTCCAGAAATTGGTGCCGTAGTTTACCGCAATACCACCCAGGAAGGCATTGCATCCGAATCCGCTGTCGCGGAGTATATGCGCCGTCATGCTGGTAATGGTGGTCTTGCCATGTGTACCGGCTATACAAACATTAAAAGAACTTTCTGTGATCAGCTGGAGTACATCACTCCGCTTCACTACATTATATCCGTTTTCACGGTAGTACACCAGCTCCTGGTGTGTCGCAGGCACGGCCGGTGTGTACACTACCAGTCCGGCCTCTTTGGGTGCCAGGGCGAGGTTCTCTTCATAATGAACCGCAATACCACTGGCTTCCAGTTCACGGGTCAGTGCCGTGGGTGTTTTATCATACCCGCTCACCTGTACACCGCCGGCACGAAAGAAGCGGGCAATCGCACTCATCCCGATCCCCCCGATGCCGATGAAATAAACGGATCTCAGTTTGTCAATCCCCCGGAAGGGGGTATTCATAAGGACAGTATTGGCTTGTACGTTCATCGGATCAGTTTGAGCATTTCAGCGGCCACCACTTCATCGGCGTTTGTCACAGCCAGTGCCGCTATATTGTTCTTCAGTTCCTGTTGTTTTCTTTCATCATTCGCCAGCGCGATGGTTTCGCGGACCAGTTCATTTAAAACGTCACTGTCTCTGACCATCAGCGCTGCCTCTTTTTTTACCAGTTGCTGCGCATTCACTGTCTGGTGATCTTCCGCCGCAAAGGGATAGGGTACAAACAAAACGGGCTTCTTCGCCACACAGAGTTCCGCCACACTCATCGCCCCGGCACGTGATACCACGATATCGGCGGCCGCATAGGCATATTCCATCTGCGTGATAAATTCAAATACACGGACTGCTTCTTTGTTACCGGCTCTTTCTTTTGCTTTTGCCGCATAGGGCTTGCCGGTTTGCCAGATAACCTGTAATCCGGCATGCAGTAATTCATCCAGTCCTTTATCAATTGCTTCATTCACCGAACGGGCACCGAGACTGCCGCCTACCACGAAAACGGTTCTCCTGTTTTCCGCCAGCGAAAAATGTTTCAATCCCTCTTCCCGGCTGACAGCGGCCCGGGTAATCACCGCGCGCACAGGATTACCCGTAACCCGGATTTTATCGGCCGGAAAAAATTTCTCCATCCCATCCGTACCGGTGAAAATCAGGGTCGCTTTTTTTCCAAGCAGGATATTTGATTTTCCCGCGAAGGAGTTGGACTCATGGATAAAGTTTTTTATTCCTTTGGCCTGAGCCATCCGCAGCACGGGAAAGCTGGAATACCCTCCCACACCGATCACGGCGTCCGGGTTAAAACGTTTGAAAATGCGGCGTACCTGTAAAAAACTTTTCAGCAGTTTAAAGGGCAGCCCGATATTTTTAATCAAAGAACTTCTGTTAAACCCCGCTATATCCAGTCCCTCTATTTCATAACCGGCCTGCGGTACTTTTTCCATTTCCATTTTTCCCTTTGCCCCGATAAAAAGAAATACCGTGGCTGGAGCTATTTTTTTCAGTGCGTTGGCAATCGCAATAGCAGGAAAAATATGTCCGCCGGTACCCCCTCCCGCGATAATTATCCGCTTTCCGCTTCCGGTCACTTCCCCTGGTACTGTATGGATATTCGCGTCAGTCATTTTATTTTTATCCCCCTCAGGCAATGGCTTCTTTTTGTTGTGTCTTTCCTTCTGTCTGTTCCACGTTTCTGGCCACACTCAGTATAATCCCGATTGCCAGACAGGTAAAGATGAAACTGGTTCCTCCCATGCTGACCAGTGGCAATGTAACCCCGGTAACCGGAAAGAGATTTACCGTTACCGCCATATTGGCCACGGCCTGTATGGCCAGTGTAAAACTCAGTCCCAGTGCCAGGAAAGCACCGAAGGCAAAGGGACAGCGTTTGAAGATCCGGATACAGCGGTATAAAAACACCAGATAGATAAACATGATAAAGGCTCCGCCGGCTATTCCGTATTCTTCAATAATTATCGCATATATGAAATCGTTATAGGCCTGTGGCAGAAAATCCCTTGTGGTGCTGTTACCCGGTCCCACGCCGAAAAAACCTCCTTTCGCAATCGCAATCTTGGCCTGGCTGGTCTGATAGGCCCCGCCATCAATATCTTCCTTACTGCCATAAATAAAACTTTCCACCCGGCTGATCCACGTATCCACCCGGGCCGTCAGTGTACTGCCCGTTGATTTTTTCGCCACCACCACTTCCGCATCATCTTTGTGACGGAGAACCGCGGCGGAGATCAGCAACAGTACCGGGATCATCGCAATCCCGATTGTCATCAGGATATGTTTGGTATTCACCCGGCCGATAAACAATAAAAGCAGGCAGCTGGCACCGAGCAACAGGGCTGTGGACAGGTTCGCCGGAGCAATCAGCAAACAGGTAACGGCTACGGGGGCCATCACCGGCAGAAATCCTTTTTTAAAATCCTTGATCACATCCTGTTTCTTACTGAGCAGGCGAGCCAGGTACATAAACAGGGCCAGCTTGGCCAGGTCAGAGGTCTGCATGGTCATGTTGATGATCGGGAGTCTTATCCAGCGGCTGCCTTCATTCATTTTCACGCCGAAAAACAGGGTATAGATCAATAACGGAATGGAGAGCATGAACACAAACCGGGCGGCCTTGGAATAAAAAGTATAGTTGATCAGGTGGGCAAAATAGATCACCATAATCCCCACCCCGATAAAGGCCACCTGTTTGAACAGATAGATCTCGGTATTGCCTTTATAATTCTTATAGGCCAGTGAACCGGTGGCACTGTATACAGCCAGTAACGATACCAGGGTCAGCAATACCACCAGCGCCCAGATCACTTTGTCCCCTTTAGTCTTGCTGAACAGGTGCTGCGTATTGAAGGTATTCTTCAGATCATTAAACCGTATGTCCCGGGTTGCTTCCATTATTATAACTCTCTTACGGCCAGTTTAAATTGTGTGCCGCGATCTTCATAATTTTTAAACAGGTCAAAGCTGGCGCAGGCGGGGCTCAGTAATACCACATCCCCTTTCTGTGCGAAATGAAAAGCGGCATGAACGGCTTCCAGCGCGCTTTTGGTATCCACGATCGTGTTTACGATACCGCCAAACGCTTCGTGTATTTTGGCGTTATCCGTGCCGAGACAAATCACGGCTTTCACTTTCTCCTTTACCAGTTCCTCAATCAGGGAATAATCATTTCCTTTATCCACGCCACCCAGGATCAGTACGGTGGGTTTGGACATGCTTTCCAGCGCATACCAGGTAGAGTTGACGTTGGTTGCTTTACTGTCATTGATAAATTCAACGCCGCGTACGGTAGCCACCGGTTCCATCCGGTGTTCCAGGCTTTGAAAATTCTGTACCGCGTCACGGATTTTATCCTTCCGGATATCCATGGTTGTCGCTGCCACACATGCTGCCATAGTATTATACTGGTTATGTTTGCCTTTCAAGGCGAAATCAAACACGCTCATCCGTGTAAACTCCTGACCGGTTCTTACATACATATCCCCGTCCTTGATAAATGCGCCGTTTGGTAATTCTCTTTTCATACTGATTGGCAGTTGGTTTGATTTGATATTGTATTCGTTTAAAAATCTCATGGTTACTTCATCATCCGCGCAGTAGATGAAAAAATCATCCGGCTGCTGGTTCATGATGATCCGGAATTTGCTCCGGATATAATTTTCGAATTTGTATTCGTAACGGTCCAGGTGATCCTCGGTGATATTGGTCAGGATAGCCACATCCGGCCGGAACTCCTTACAATCATCGAGCTGAAAGCTGCTTACCTCCACCACATACAGCGGGCGGGGATCCAGGGCTACCTGTTTGGCAAATGACTCCCCGATATTCCCGACCAGTGCGGCATCAAGTCCTGCTTCCCGGCAGATATGATACGTAAGTGCCGTGGTGGTGGTTTTCCCATTGCTCCCGGTGATGGCGATGATTTTACTTTCGCCTTTAAACCGGTATGCCAGTTCCACTTCGCTGATCACCGCGATACCGGCGGCCCTGATTTTTTTTACCAGTTCCGCTTTTTCCGGTATACCGGGACTCTTCATCACTTCATCGGCGGTCAGGATTCTTTCTGTTGAATGCTGCCCTTCCTCAAATTCAATCCCGGCTGCCAGTAACTCGTTACGATACGCCTCCTTCAAAGAACTTCCGTCAGATACAAAAACTTCATACCCTTCTTTTTTCGCGAGCAGGGCGGCACCCACCCCGCTTTCTCCTCCACCCAGTATGACCATTTTTTTTTCCATAATCAGTAAACAGTGTACGGAACACGGTTCTTCACAAGTATTGGTTTTAAGTACAACTGCACCTCAATTCGTTTTCATCAGCCTTTCATTTTCACCAGGTCCGGTGCGGGGTTTTTCGGTTATTTTTTTTCCTGTCTGCCTCCCGCCGGCAGACCGGCTGTTTATCTCAGCTTCAATGTCACGATACTTAACACCACCAGTAATACCGTTACAATCCAGAACCGTGTCACAATTTTCACTTCGTGGTAATGCTTCATCTGGTAGTGGTGATGCAGGGGCGACTTCAGGAATATCCTTCTGCCTTCCCCGAATTTTCTTTTCGTGTATTTGAAATAACTCACCTGGATCATCACACTCAGGCTTTCCACGAAGAAGATGCCGCAGAATATAGGGATCAGCAGTTCTTTGTGTACGATAATCGCGATGGCGGCGATAATTCCGCCAAGGGTCAGGCTGCCGGTATCCCCCATGAACATCTGGGCCGGATATGAATTGTACCAGAGGAAACCCACACAACCCCCGATCATGGCCGCAATGAATATGGACAATTCACCCAGGTTCGGGATATACATGATGTTCAGGTAATCCGCAAATACCAGGTTGCCACTGGCATAGGCGAAAATGCCCAGTAGTGCGCCGATAAGGGCCGAGGTTCCCGTGGCGAGTCCGTCCAGTCCGTCGGTAAGATTTGACCCGTTGGATACCGCGGTGATGATGAAAATCACGATCAGGATATACAACACCCAGGTATAACCGCGCATGGATTCCGGCAGCAGTTTGGAATAGTTGAATTCATGATTCTTTACAAACGGGATCGTCGTGATCGGCTCTTTGGACTCGACGAAATAATGGGTTGAACCATTGTATTGTTTAGCCACCACGGTTGAGTCTGTCGGCGGAACTTTACCCACATATTCTCTCCAGATTTTCACATCACTATTAAAATACAGCGTGGCGCCCACCAGTATGCCCAATCCTACCTGTCCCAGTATTTTGAACCAGCCGGCCAATCCGTCCTTATTGGATTTCTTATAATCCTTTCCCATTTTCTGGGCCATTCGTTTGCTGCGGAGTTTCAGGTAATCATCAATAAATCCGATGATACCCAGCCACACGGTGCTGATCAGCAGCAGTTGCACGTACACATTCGTCAGGTCAGCCAGCAGCAGCGTCGGGATAATGATCGCCATGATGATGATGATCCCGCCCATGGTGGGTGTACCTTTTTTGCTTTCTTCCCCGGCCAGCCCTTCTTCCCGGATACTTTCGCTGATCTGCTTTTTCTGTAAAAAACGGATCAGTTTTTTACCATACACCAGGGTAATGAACAGCGACAGCAGTACTGCTGCCAGTACACGGAAAGTGATGAATCCGAACAGGCGGCTGCCCGGAACTTCAATTCCTTCCTGATTGAGCCATTCAAATAAATGATGTAACATAGCTGCCGGCGGTTATGGGTTTACTTATTCAACAGTTTAAAAAATTCAGTTACTATTTCTTTATCATCAAAGTGATTCCGTACTCCTTTTATTTCCTGGTATTTCTCGTGACCCTTTCCGGCCACCAGGATGATGTCTTCTTTTTGCGCCAGGCTGATCGCGGTTTTAATCGCTTCTTTCCTGTCGGTGATCGAGATATACTTTCTTCTGTAAGCGGCCGATAAGCCTTCTTCCATATCCCGGATAATCTGTTCCGGTTCTTCACTACGCGGGTTATCGCTGGTAAAAATCACCCGGTCACTGTGCTCACAGGCCGCGGCAGCCATTACCGGTCTTTTGGTTTTATCCCGGTCTCCACCGCAACCCACCACTGTAATGACCTGCTCATATCCTTTCTTCAGTTTTTTAATAGTGGCCAGTACATTCAGCAGCGCATCCGGTGTGTGCGCATAATCCACAATACCGATGATCCGTTCATTGGCGGAAACCTGGTAATCAAAGCGTCCTTCTGCCCCGGTCAGTACACTGAGTGCGGTCAGCACTTCCTGTTTGTCTTCGCCCAGGCAAATGGCGGCTCCATAAACGGCCAGCAGGTTATAGGCATTGAACTCCCCGATCAGCAGGAAATTCACTTCCACCTCATTCACCGTCATCAGCAACCCGTTCAGGCTGTTATCCAGGATCCGTCCTTTAAAATCAGCCACTGTCTTCAGGCTGTAGTAATATTTTTTTGCCCCGGTGTTCTGAAGCATCACGGTCCCTCTTTTATCATCTGCATTGCTGATAGCAAATGCAGTTGACGGCAGTGAGTCGAAGAAGGATTTTTTAACCCGGATGTATTCATCAAAGGTTTTATGGTAATCCAGGTGATCATGCGTGATATTGCTGAAGATTCCTCCGGCATACTGCAGTCCGGCGATGCGGTGCTGGTGCACGGCATGTGAACTGGTTTCCATAAACACATGTGAACAGCCGGCATCGGCCATTTGATTCAGCAGGCTGTTCAGGCTGACGGCATCCGGTGTGGTATGCGTGGCCGGAATAACCGTTTCTCCAATCCTGTTTTCCACGGTACTGATCAGACCACAGGTATATCCCAATCTGGTAAAGAGCTTATATAATAAAGTAGCAATGGTTGTTTTCCCATTGGTACCGGTCACTCCGGTCAGTTTCAGTCTTTCGGAAGGACGACCGTAAAAATTATGCGCCATATACCCGGCGGCCACCGCACTGTTTTCTGCCTGTACGTATACCACTTGTTCACGTATCACTGAAGGCCAAACCTCACAAACCACCACAGCGGCTCCATTTTCAATGGCTTTATCTATAAACAGGTGTCCGTCGGCCGCTGCACCTTTCACAGCAATAAAGGCGGCTCCGGGTTTTACTTTCCGGGAATCCAGCTGCAGGTCACTGACTTCCACTGCGGTGGAACCAGCTACTGTCCGGATCGGCACTTTATATAATACATCCTGTAAAATCACAACCGTTATTTATTTTTTTCTTTTCGTTTTTTCAGCTCAGTTCCAGCAACACAGTCACGCCTTTTGCCAGGGCGGTACCCGGTGCTATGGACTGTGCGGCAATTTTTCCTTTACCCGTAACCGTTACCTTTACGCCCATATTCTCCAGCAGGTAAAGCGCGTCTTTCAGCCCCATTCCGCGTACATTCGGCATCACTTTTTTATTTACAGCACTGGCTTTTACCACCGGCTGATAATTGGAAGCATATACCGTTGCCCAGTTCTGATTCAGGCAGGAATCCGCGTATTTAACCCTGAGGGTATTGTATACATTTTTTATATCCGGCGTATACCCTGCGTAATAAAAAGCGGAACTGTCTTTCTTTGCCGCGATCAGGGAAGGATCTTTCTTGTCCACATACATGGCATAGAGCTTGGTGGCAATCTCCCTGAAAACCGGCGCCGCCAGTGTACCGCCGAAGTGAGACGCCGCATGCGGTTTGGTACGTACCACCACGATACAGGTATATTGCGGGCGTTCAGCCGGAAAATACCCAACGAATGTGGCCTGGTATACCCCATCCCCGTATTTAATGGGACCATCAGAAACGTGTGCTGTTCCTGTTTTGCCGGCTACCGCGAAGGGCAGTTTCTCAAACGCCCGGCGGCCTGTACCTTCGGTCACCACCATTTCCATGGATTTACGTGCCACATTGATCACATCGGATTTGCAGATATTTTCAGAAAGGACTGTAGGTTCAAATTGTTTATACATCACCCCGTTGTTCTGGATACTGCTGACCAGGTAAGGTTTCATCATCCGCCCGTTATTAGCAATGGCATTATACAGCATCAGGGTGTGCAGGGGACTGACCTGGATGCCATAGCCGAAGCTCATCCACAACATGTTTCCTTCCGCGCTACCCTTCTGGTTCAGCGGTGCCATCGTGGGTTTGGGCACATTGGCCAGGTCTACAGGCACCCGTGTATCCAGATGAAAACGGTGCATGTACTCTTTCAGTTCAGCCGGTTTTTGCGCAAAAGCTTTATAAGCCAGTTTGCTCATGCCGATATTGGAGCTGTGTGCGAAACACTCTTTTACGGTCAGTACGGGTTTGGGCTGACGTTCCGCATCCGTTACTATTTTGTTTCCCACCTGCAGGCGGCCGGCTGTTCCCACTTCCACGAGATCATCGGGGCGGCTGGTTCCTTTTTCCAGCACGGATAATAAGGTTACCAGTTTGATGGTGGAACCCGGTTCGGTATTCCGCAGGGCATAGTTATCATCTTCCCAATAACTGCCATCCGGACGACGACCCAGGTTGGCCATGGCTTTGATTTTTCCGGTGGCGGTTTCCATCACGATGGCGGTACCATACGGACCCTCACATTGCTGCATCATGCGGAGCAGGGCGGTCTCGGTAATATCCTGGATCTGCACATCGAGTGTGGTATAGATATCTTTCCCATTTTCCGGATCGGTTTCAGAACCTTCGATGGGAATGGCGGTACCGCCGGCGATATAACGAACCAGTTTCTGTCCGCTTTTTCCGCTCAGCACACTGTCATAACTTCTTTCCAGTCCCACGTTCTGTTTTCTGATTTTGCCATCGCTGGCGATATGTTCGCGGGAGAGTCCGATTGTACGGCTGGCCAGTAAACCAAAAGGCGGCAGGCGTTTGCTGTTTGTTTCCACTATGATGCCGCTTTTATTACGACCCAGGCGGGCCAGCGGAAATTCACGAAAGGCCTTGTATTGCTCAAAGCTCAGTTTCTTTTTCAGGGAATAATAGCGTGCATTCTTTTTAAAAGCAGCTTTCAGTTCCGATTTATATTGCGCGACGGTCTTATCTCCAAAATACCCGGCCATGGCGATAGCGAAAGAATCGACATGCTCATAAAAACGGCGTCCTTTCTTTTCGCGGAGTCCGTCGGCGTTGAAGTCAATAAAGATGTCAAATGTGGGGATGGAAGCACTGAGCATCTGGCCGTCATCGCTGTAGATGGTGCCGCGCTGTGCATCCAGTTCAATAAAGCGTTGGTGAAGACTGTCGCTCATGCTGCGCCAGTGCTCCCCTTCCGCCTGCTGGATGTAGAAGGCTCTTCCGAGTACCAGTAAGCTCAGCACCACGATGCCAAGAAAACTGAGATATACTCTCCAAAGTATGTCACGTTTTACTTCCAATGCCCTTTGCTTGTGTCCGTTATTAGTTGTTTGTATCGATCACCGCCTGTCCGAAGCGGTCCGTCCTTTATTTAACCTGGCTGCTGTCACTGAGTACTACCGGCGATTCGGTCAGCTCTTTCAATCCCAGGGGTTCTACCGCTTTCACCAGTTCGCTTTGCTTGCTGCGTGAGATCAGTTCCCCTTTCACGGCCGTGTACTCGTACTGAAGTTCTTTCACTTCCTTCTCTGTGCGGTTAATACTGCGTATCGTTTTATCGGCCAGGTGCCCGTTGTAGATATACAGTACTGCCAGGAGCGCCAGGAATAAAAAGAAAGGGACCTGTTTCACGATGGACTGGTAATTCAGCCAGCGTTTCCAGCCGGGTTGCCCCGCTGTTGATTCCATTTCTTTTTTTTGTTCGTCCGGCATACGCAATTTTTCAGCAGTCGGTTTTTGGTTTTTTATCAACCGGCAAGGGTTGATTTCAAAGGATATAGCATTTCCAGAAGTTAGAATGCTCTTATATATAATTGTTCGTTGTCCGATATCAGGGTTCACTATCCGATCTTCTCTGCCACTCTCAGTTTCGCGCTTCGTGACCGCGGGTTTCTTTTCATCTCTTCATCCGAAGGCCCGATGGGTTTCTTCGTGATTATTTTCAGTTCACTTTCATTTACCGTATTTGTAAAAGGATTCTCTTCGGGTTCATCGAATGAACCGCGTTTAAAGAAATGCTTAACCAGTCTGTCCTCAAGTGAATGAAACGTGATGATGGCGATCCGGCCTCCGGGTTTCAACAGGTTGGGGATTTGTTCCAGCATTGCTTTCAATGCGCCTAACTCGTCGTTGACCTCTATCCGTAAAGCCTGGAAAACCTGGGCGAAATACTTGTTGGGATTTCCTTTTACGATATCCCGGACTGCATTCTTAAAACCGTCGATTGTTTTCAGGGAGGCGGTGTTCCGCACCTGTACAATTTTCCGGGCCAGTGTTTTGGAGTTGGTTACTTCCCCATACTGTTCAAACAGTTTATGCAACTGTTGTTCCGTATAGGTATTGACCACATCAAAAGCGGTCAGGGCCTGGCGCTGGTCCATCCGCATGTCCAGATCGGCATTGAAGCGGGTGGAGAACCCTCTTTCTGCCTCATCAAACTGGTGACTGCTGACGCCCAGATCGGCCATGATACCATCCACTGCGGTGATTTGTTCTAACCGGAGAAAACGCTGCAGGTGACGAAAGTTGTGTGAAACAAATACTAATCTTTCGTCATCGGGCAGGTTCTTTTTCGCATCATCATCCTGATCGAAGGCGACCAGTTTTCCATTTGCACCCAGCCTGGAGAGGATCGCCCTTGAGTGACCACCTCCGCCAAATGTGCAATCCACATAAAT
>Ga0075152_10000297_pt1 | contig 38525 bp, 31 predicted proteins | sample JI61114C2DNA_FD_70964 | JGI IMG/M metagenome (GOLD analysis project Ga0075152, IMG submission 70964) | Wastewater effluent complex algal communities from Wisconsin, to seasonally profile nutrient transformation and Carbon sequestration -... | ecosystem: Engineered > WWTP > Effluent > Algae...
AAACAATCTTTAGGATTGTTTCTAGTGTATATGGCTTACTATGTTCTTATCTCTTTTATTCCAGGATTATGGAGAATCGGCTCTCTTTTGGGTTTGGTTGTATTTGTATTTTGGATAATTGGGGTCGTAAATGCTGCAAATGAGGCTGAGAAGCCATTACCTTTGGTTGGTGAAATTTTCGAAAAAAACTTGACATTTATTAGCTAACCAAATTGATGTATTAAATATAAGAGGAATGGATTGTTAAGATTCATTCCTTTTTTTATGGGTAAGGAGTAATGGGTGATCGGGTGATTTGGTGATTGGGAAATCGTTTGATCGTGAAATCGGATGATGAGCTTCTATGTACAATCTCCAGCATCAAGCATATAGAATCTATCATTTATAATCTGACTTCTGTCCCACTGTCCCACTGACCGCTGACCTATTTCACCGATATTAAGATCTCAACGACTGAGTCATCTCCATTTTGAGACCTTTCATCATAAACTTCATAATCAGCGTTGTAAGCCCTATTTAGATCACTATTCCATATTTCAATCCACTTGCTGTAAACTGATCCGGTCTGAGGATCACCATGGGCAACATATTTCTTGAATCTTCCTCCAGGCAAAATGATTCCTTTCAATCCTTCAGGTACTTCATCCAATGAAGAAACTTTGCAACCTAAAATAGTGGTATAAGGATTAAGGTGATCACTTTCATACTCTGCATAAACACAATATATTTTATCATCAATTTTATTTGGTATAGTATTAATTAAGCCCTCAGACATAAATTTGTTCCAAAGCCTAGGTATATCAATTATCGACTTGCCATCTTGATTGGTAGTTCTCACATATGCACCGATTATGTAGAAACTTTCTAAAAACTCCATATTTAATTTATTGTATAATGGTAATTCCCCCTTTAAAAGTTAAGGACTCTCCATATATGTCATGGCATTTGACATAGTAAACATATACACCAGGATTGGATAATTTGCCGTTAAAATAACCGTTCCAACCTGTTGCTTCATCATTAGGTAAAAAATCTACTTTAGAAAATACTTCTGCCCCCCATCTGTTATAAATTTTAAATTCATCGATGAGTGGGATAGTATTAATTTCAGTAAATACCGTTACATTATCATTGATTCCATTGTGATCACCAGGGCTGAAGACATTTGGCACGAAAAGGTTTATATCTTTTTTAAAAACCCTTATTTCTATATCTTCTGTAGCGGGACAACCACTTTTGTCCTTAACCGACAATGTTAAATTTGAATTATATGTGGGCATAATAGTAGGGTAGAGGCAAGGATTACAATCGAGGTAATCTGCCCCTATCCATGCATCGTAAGTCATACCAATGGTATCAAATAAGAATTCAGGAATTATTTGATAAGGATGTCCGAATTCGATTGCTACTGATTCCGGAAGATTAAATGAGATGGCACCATCAGATGCAATAGTCCCTGCATAGTTGAACATACAGCCATTCTGATCTTCTCCCTCTATGTTATAATCTCCTGCTTTAAGTTGATCAAATAGAAGATTGTTATCACTTATACTGACTCCATTAATCTTAAATATGTATGGTCCCGATCCATTTTGAATAGATTCAAAGTAAATTGAACCATTTTCTCCAAAACAATTAGCATCGGTTATATGAGGTGAAACAAATTCTGGCTCCGTAATATTTTTAGACACATTGACTGTATCTGATGCGGTGCATTGATTTGCCAAGTTAATTACGGTGAGTACATAAATACCGCTTTGGTCTATTACAGGGTCTAAACTTGAAGCACCGCTAATAATATTACCACCACTGACCCCTGTCCAATTTACACCATAATTTGACACATTGTCAACTGAACCATGAAGCACCAACTGAGATATCTTACAATTAAGTATTCCCTCACTTCCAGCATCTACGATTGGATAATCACTAGATACCTCAACTTTCTGAGAATAAGTTGAACTACAGCCATTGTTTGTGTCCTTCACTAATAAATCATACGTACCCGCTGATCCGGCTTGAACACTGATTTGATTAGTTGGAGAAAGTATGGTACCATTCATAGTTGACCAGGAGTATTGATATGAATTGTCGTTATTGTCAAAAATAACAGAAACGTTCAGTTTACCGCAAGTGATATCATCAGGTACAAGTATAGTACCTGAAGGCTTTAAAATATCCTCATCTACATTAACCTGAATTACCGAAAGGCAATTATTTTGAGGATTTACTACTTGAAGTTGATAAATACCACCTGCATCTACGACAAGAGCCGAATCCTGTATTATTTTAACAATAGAACCATTCAACGTACTCCAGGAAATAATAGGATTGTTACCTGCATTTTGCCAGTTTGGAATAATTGTTTGGGTGATACTATCACAAGTAATTATAAACATATCCGAAACATTTAGAATTGGTTTGTCATTACTCTGAAAAACTTCAAGAGTGTCGCTGGCCTTGCAACCATTGATCAGATTAGTAACTTCGAATATGTAGTGACCAGGAGAGAGTACTTCTACACTTAAATTGTTAGTATTTCCATTAATGCTTCCATCATATGTTGACCATGAAAAATTGATAAAAGCAATGTCATCAGTTGATATGTAACTGCCTGTCACTATCGCCGAAAGTGCTGCACAGTCAAGTGTCTTATCAGGTCCGGCATCTGAAATTGGTTGATCAGGTGATCCATTTACATCAAAAACATGGTTTGTTTTACATCCATTTATAGGGTTAGTAACTGTCAATGAATAACTTCCCACACTTTTAGCTACGATGAAAGAATCATTTGCCTGTCCTGAAAATGTTCCATTAACTGTTTCCCATAAGTATATAGTTGAAGGTTGATAATTCATTAGTGAAGCCAAAAGCTTTATTGAGTCTAATGAACAGGTGATCATATCGGGCGTAGTAATTACAAGGTCCGGTAAATTTATATCCTTTAATACCGTGACTGTATCTATTGTAACGCAATGGCTCAAAGTATCCTCAACTTTTAAAATGTAAAAACCCGGATCAGATACTGCAATACTTAACTGCTCTGGATTACTGATTATATTTCCAGGACTATACCAAAGTGATATATAATCAGTAATTGGAGTTATCACAGATCCTTGCAAATTAATGATAGAATTAATGCAGTTTATAGTATCATTTAGCCCTGAATCAATAATTGGCTTAGTGACATTCTTTGATACTGTAATAGAATAATCTTTCGTGCAACCAGCACCGTCAGAAAGCGTAAATGTGTAAAGTCCAGGTTGATTGACCTTGATAGAATCTTTGGAAGGATCCGATAAAATATTACCATTCATCGTTGACCACATAGAACTCAGACCTCCTCCATTTGTCACAATTGGTGAAAGATCAATCGTTGTTTCTTGGCAATTTAGGTCAGAAGATTTTTGCAAAACAGCAGATGCATTAAAGGCAGTTTTTATTACCTTGATCGTACTGGTATCTTTACATCCGGTAAGAAAATTTTCTACAATCAGCGAATAGTCGCCTTCTTGATCAATTAGTAATATATTATCAAAATTATTGCCTATATAATTTCCATTTAAAGTAGTCCAAGTAAAAAGTAAGGGACCCGGATTAGATGCTGAGCCATCAAGTATAGCCTGTGTATTGGTGCAATCCAATGGTCCTTGTTGGACAATTATAGAAGTCGGAGGTTGTGAATTGTCATCAACCGAGATAGGAGCTGATGTGTAAGAGCAGGTGATTATATTATCAAGTGCATAAATTAACACCTGATACTGTCCCGGTTGATCAACGATGATCTGGTCAGTTCCTTGGCCTGACACAATGTTTCCTCCACTTGTAGTCCAGTAATATTCAAAATTGCCCATGAATGGATTGCTGGAATTATCTGTCAATGTAGCTTGTAAAGTAGTGGAATTGTTGATACAATCTAAATCGTTTGATTTGGAAATTATGATGTCAAAATCTATAATACTTAAATTAAGGTTTGCTATAGTATCACAAGGAATTCCAGGTAGAGTAACCGTGTACTGCCCTGCGGCAGTATATGAAGTGCCATTTAGGACATAGGATTCATCAGAACATATTATTTTATCTATTAATTTGATCTGCACAGGTATGATTTCAATATTGATTGTTCTAATGGAGTTACATCCATTGGATGCAGTAAACTCTTCCATAAACTCTCCTTCAGTAACATATGTGTTACCATTTGGTGAAGTATAACTTTCACCATCACATAAGAGCAAATCAACTGTTTCATTTATTGCCGAAGTATTGTCAATAGCAGTTTCAAAGCAAAATGATTGTTGATTGTTAGCGCCACCTGTAGATGCTGTCCAACCCCAAAATATTTCATTTTGACCCATAAACACATTATTTACTGCATCGTAACCAACTAGCTGAAGCACTTGTGCGCCATCCAAAAATATAGATAAAGTCTGCGTAATAGGATCCCATATAATTCTGGCAGGATGACTTTGCCCATCTTCAATATTACCCAAACCTACCGGACCGGCAATAGATGAAGTAAAGTCTCCATTAATATGTATTGAAGTATGATCTTCTGGGATATCATCATATCCCACCATTCCATTATCCCATGTATCGAATTCTATGATAATTGAATTAGGAATTCCACTGGCTCCGATACCTCCACCTGTTCCACCACAATTTTGATTAGTAGAAAAAACCAGACAGATTCCATCTGCCCCGGCATCATTATCTCCAAAATATAAATCAAACTCTAATTCAAAAGCTTCCTCGAAATCAAGAGGCGCATTATACCAAGAGCATCCTCTTTGAGTATTTGATGCTGCAGTAAGCTGAACACAATTGGGCGCCGTATTGAAAGCATTGAATTGGTTTGAAAAATTGGATTGATTAAGATTTAATATCCGCATTTTAAATTGTCCACCTCCGGCTACTTCATTCCAAACTCTGATATAGTAAGTAGCGCCAACAGCGAGGTCATTTAGTGATACACCCGGGTTGGGATTATCACCGCAATGTTGGTCATCATAACAACCTTCCAAAGCCACCGCACCGCAATTCCCTGAATATATTGCCATCGCAGGGTCATTGGCTGTGATCCCTTTTATTTCAATGGTCACACTACCACCTGCAGGTGCTATAAATGAAAACCACATATCTGGATCATTGTATGTCCCGCATGGTGGAGATTGAACGCCGCTGGCAGTTTGCCCGGTAAGATTATAGGTATTAAATAGCACCCCATTATTTGGAACGGCAATAGCTGTACAAGGATTATTAGCAAAAATATAGAGTGGATAGAAACAAAATTGAAATAAAAACAATCTAAAAAAAGTAATCATCTGTTGTGTGTGTGGCAATGCAATAAATGAAAATATATGTTGGCGAACTATGTCAAAGATAAGGCTAATATTTTAAATTTATAGAAAGTCAATATTATATAAATACCGATCTAAATTTATCTCAAAATTATATTCGTTAACTCTCTTTAAATTAAAGGCATAAAAAAACCCGACTAAAGAGCCGGGTTTTTAATCTTTTTAAAATGAAATTAATCTCTATACCATTTGGCAAGGTTGACACTAATCCCTAAACTGGAGAACTTAGATTCATATTTAAGATCTCCATCTGTAAGTTTACTTGCAAAGCCTAACTGTGCTTGTAATTTGATGAATTTATAACCAAATCTGGCAGTAATAGCCGGCTCTATAAACATCCATGTTTTATCTTCCACTGCGCTTTTATTCAAAAATTCAGTATCCAATTCAGACTGGGTATAACCTGAAGTGTTTAGATCATTGTATTTCACCGCCGAAAATCTTGGAGTAAATCCGAGATCAAAATATTTACCGACATATCCTAAAGCAGGTTGAATGAAGAACTTAGTGGCATTAACATCATAATATTTTCTAGAATTATCATTGCTAAAATCAATTTTGCCGAGTCCACCACCAGCATATGTTTCGAAAACAACATTGTCTGATATGTTAAAGAAATATCCTATTCCAACTTCATAAAGGTTGCCCTTATTAACGGTTTCAGATGTTATTCCATTTGATGTTGCATCGACTTTAAAGTTATTCCAGTAAGCGTTTCCTATGACACCAACATGATCAGTCAAACCAAATGCGGCTTGGAAATTGTTAAATCCAATACTAGCTTTCAATTCACCTTTTTCTTTTAATAGCGGTGCGTTGACCGCATTTGGCACATATAGTGTGGTGTTGCAAGAAGCAGCCATGAGGCAGACCATCAATATTGATGCAAAATTCACATACTTTTTCATAAATATAGTTTTTGTTTAAAATATAAAATTTTTCATTCTTCAAATAAAAAGGCGTCAATTATAATTTGTAGTATCGGGCATTTCTGAGATTATTTCGTAAATAGTCCCTTTATCTACCATTACTTGCTTCCAAAGTCCATTTGCATTAGACTTAAAAACATAGTTGGCATCACCATCGGATATAACCCAGGAGCCGCCTTTCAATTCTTCCTCCAATTGATCAGGAGACCATCCTGAATAACCTACATAAAATCTGATTTGAAATGGTTTAATGAGTTCAGACTTCACTAAGAATTTTAATTTATCAAAATCTCCGCCCCAATATACTCCCTCTGCTACCATTTTACTTCCTTCCAAAAGACTTCCAACATTATGAAGATAATGAATGGTATCTGTAGCAACCGGTCCACCAAAAAATACATCAGAATCAATTTTAGGAAAATTAGCCAATAAATCATTTACTTTCATATTGATCGGCTTGTTTAAAATAAACCCAATACTCCCTGTGGGATGATAGTCAGTCAATAAAATAGCAGCTTGTATAAAATTTGGATCCTGCATGAAAGGCTCCGCTAAAAGAATGTCACCTTGTTTTAATGTTTTTTTCTTTAACTCTTTCGGCATAAAAGATTCTTTAAGTTTTTCAATTTCTGATCATGCAGTTTCGGAAGTAATGCTCCTGTCAACTCTCCTTAATAACCCTCTTAACACAGAACCAGTTCCTCCGACTTCCATAGCAGATGTCATTCCATCAGCTATCATGTTCTGTATTGTTTGAGTCCAACGCACTGGTGCAGTAAGTTGAGCAATTAAATTTAGCTTTATTTGATCAACATCCATCCCAGGGATTCCTTTTACATTTTGATATACAGGACAAAGAGGCATTTTCATATTTGTATTGCGGATAGCCTCTTCCAATTGCTTGCGAGCATCCTCCATCAGTGGGGAATGGAATGCCCCACCCACCTGAAGAACAACTGTTTTAGTCGCCCCCCTGGCATTCAATTCAACACAAGCTTTATCTATACCTTCTATGGTCCCAGATATAACTAATTGTCCCGGACAATTATAATTAGCTGGTACTACAATATCATCGATAGAAGCACAAACTGATTCCACCACATCATCATTGAGACCTATAACAGCTGCCATAGTGCCGGGATTATTCTCACAAGCTGACTGCATGGCTCTAGCTCGCATAGAAACCAATCTCAATCCATCCTCAAAACTCATAGCTCCGCAAGCAGCTAGAGCTGAAAATTCACCTAGAGAATGTCCCGCTGCCATATCAGGCTTAAAACCATCTCCCATCATTTTGGATTTAACCAGTGAATGGATGTAAATAGCCGGTTGAGTTACATCTGTTCTTTTCAATGCTGCTTCATCATCTCCAAACATTATGCTCGTGATGCTAAAACCTAATATTTCATTAGCATTATCAAAAATTGCAGCTACTTCATCAGAACTTTCATACAGGTCTTTACCCATACCTAAAAACTGTGCACCTTGACCTGGAAATAAATATCCTTTCATCTATTAAATCTTTGTATTTAAAAAATTGAATTAATAACACCCATTCATAATTAAAGAACCTTGGTTATAAATTCTTTCTGATTCATAATATTATCAAAGCAAATATGCAATTTTTAATTTATTCTCCAACTTGTATGATAGAATTGTTTTAATTTAAAAATCTTTAATACCGTTATCTCTCATTAAAATATCATATACTTCTTTCATTCCTTCTGTAGCTGGTTTTTCAACAATTGTTAAATTTTCTCCAAGTCTCCTTGTCTCATAACTTTCCACTATTGCCACATCTATTAAAAATATCTTTTCTGCTCTGTGGGCGAATCCTACCAAAGATGCTGCAGGATATACCTGTAAGGAGGTCCCAACTATAATTAAAATGTCGCATTCTTTGATCAAATCCATTGCTGCACCCAGCAAGGGGACATCTTCTCCAAACCAAACTATAGCAGGCCTTATCTGGCCTCCGTCATCTGCTTTATCTGAAAGCGTCATATCGCCACTCCAATCAAAAATTACCCGATCATTCAATACACTTTTGGCTTTTAATAAGCTACCGTGCAAATGAAGAATATTTTTTGAACCGGCTCTTTCATGAAGATCATCGACGTTCTGAGTAATAACTTGGACATTAAAGTCCGTTTGTAATTCTGCACACAAGAGATGAGCTTTATTGGGTTTGACATTATTTAAATCCGCCCGACGCATATTATAGAAATTGAGCACCAACTCAGGATTACTATGCCAACCTTCAATACTTGCCACTTCCATTACATCATGATTCTCCCAAAGCCCATCAGCATCCCGAAAAGTACGTATTCCACTTTCTGCGCTGATGCCGGCCCCTGATAATATGACTATATTCTTCATTTTATTTTTTTTAATATCTCATTTAAATAAATTAATTTAAGTTTCGGTAGCCAAATTTTCCTTTTTGAAGAAGAATTTTTTTTTAATAAAATGCTAGAAGGTAGATTTTAGTCCCGCAACTGCGGGACCCATCAATCACATGGATATTTTTTTCTAATAAACCTATTAAAGAAAAAATATGAATCAATTGACTAAACTCCCCGCCGTCACTTTCTTTAGTCGGGCAACCATCTAACATCTAACATCTAACATTAGCCATCTACCCTTGTTTCTTAACTGCCAAAACTTGACTAAATTAATCCAGGGTAAGGTATGCCTGACCAATATTATCAATTATATCAGAAGCAATTAAAGACCTGAACCCAAATTTTTCCTTTGCAATATTCCCTGCTGTTCCATGCAAGAATACACCAATTATGGCTGCGTCGATTGTATCATATCCCTGTGCCAATAGTGAAACTATCATCCCTGTCAAAACATCACCAGACCCACCTGTAGCCATTCCACTGTTGGCAGTGTTATTAAAATAAATCTGCCCTGACGGTGCAGATATTACAGTATCAGCTCCTTTTAGTACAATTACAATCTTATTTTCAAAAGAAAATTCTTTCATAAAATTAATTCTCTCAATGTGGTTATTGAAAGTGCCAAATAATCTATCAAATTCACCTTGATGCGGAGTGATTATTGAGTTTAAAGGAATCAGTTTTTCCCAATGATCGAGTTGTGAAAATAAAGTAAGCGCATCCGCATCGATGACTTTGGGAACTTCTAATGTCTCTTTTAAAATATTTTTTAACATTTCAGATTGTACAAAAGTCAAGCCCATACCAGGACCGATAGCAATGGAGTTGATTTTCGGCGGAATGCTACATCTAGTAACTTCATTTGGATTTATATCAGGATCTATAAGTGCTTCCGGGAAAGCTCCTTGTATAAAATTGGCAGAACTGCCCGGAACGTGCAATGTAACTAGCCCACAACCAGTTCTAAGCGCTGCCTTACCTGCCAGTAAGATACATCCTGCTTTGCCAAATGTGCCACCAACTATAAAACAACTACCTGCATTATACTTATGATTAAGTCTATTATATGGTTTCAGTAGATTTCGAACGAATTCGGAATCTATATATTCAAAATCAGTTTGAATATCTTCTAAAAATCTATTAAAAGGCGCAATGGGTGCCAAAGACAGTTGACCTATCTTATTTTCTTTTAGATCAAGAAAATAAGCCATTTTCAAAGTGCCCAAAGCAACGGTGTGATCGCAAGCCATTGATACGCCTTTACTACCTGAGTCAGCGAATATTCCAGTTGGTATATCAATCGCAATTTTAATGGAAGAGAACTTATTTAATTGCAAAATAAGTATTTCAAGATTTTCTTCCAAATCTCTGTTAAGTCCTGTTCCAAATATTCCATCTATCAAAATTGTATGTTCAGGAATAATATGTTCTATTAATCCTATCCTTGAAACATGCTCAAAATCAATAGAAAGAGGTAATTCAGATGAACATATCATCATCTCTTGACTAGGTTTTGATGAAGTTTCAATAAGTATCAATTTAATATTGAATCCTTTAATTACCAATCTTTTAGCGATTTCTACAGCATCTGCTCCATTCCTTCCACTTCCAGCATATATAAGAATTTTATTATTTATATTATAATTATAATCAATGAAATATTTAACAAAAGCATCTGCGGCTAGTGATATTAAGTAAACAGAACTTATATCCAATTTATTTATTACTTCATTCTCTAGTTCTAAAACTTGTGACCTGGACAGTATCTTCACGTCTTCATTTTTTATTATTATTAATAGTCAAAACTACTTTTTTTGTTACTTATGAAAAAAAAGAAGTATTTTTGACGAAGATAATTAGTAAACCCATAAACATATTCGCTTTGGAAAAAAAACGTTTACTCAAATGTATAGGTATTTTTTTGATGTTTTGCTATGTAAATATTGGACATAGTCAAAATGAAATACACTATTCCCAATTTTATAATGCCACCTTAAATCTTAACCCGGGTCTCACCGGTATATTCAATGGAGACAAGAGGATATCAGGCAATTATCGAAGTCAATGGAGATCTGTTCCGGTGGACTATTTTACAGTTAGTGCCAATTATGACCAAAAGATTTATTCTCAAAAAAATGATAAAATCTTCTTTGGTGTCGGTGGCAATTTTAATTTTGATCAAGCTGGTGACGGAAAATTAGGCTTGCTAAATTTGAATTTGCAAGGATCATTTACTTATATGGTTAATCAACATTTCTTTCTGACTCCAGGTATTGGTGTCGGATTTGGTCAGAGAACTATCAACAGCAAAGGATTAAATTTTGCTGATCAATGGGATGGAACTCAAGTAATTTACAATCCAACAACAGGCGAAAAAGTAGATTTGGATACAAAGTCATTCGTATATCCGGAGACTTCTGCTGGTTTAAATATTAGATTACAAAATAGTTCGCGAACAAAGATTGATGTTGGAGCTGGTTTTTGCCACTTAAATTCTCCTAGAATGAGATTTTATTCAGGTTATGATTCAAAATTACCTGTAACAATGTCAGTTTATGGTCTTGGGTCGCTTTACCTGGCTCAACCTTTTGATTTGTTGCTAAATGCTGCTTATCGTAAGTCTGATGAATATAATGAAACTTTGCTCGGCGCAGGTCTTAAAGTATATCTTAGTTCGAGAAGAGGTAAAGAATTTGCTATTGTAGGAGGTGTTAACTTTAGAACTGATGATGCATGGATTCCGACAGTAGAACTCCATATTAATCAGATTAGAGCCGGAATAAGTTATGATATCAATAATTCTGATTTCAAGATAGCTACTGAAAAGAAGGGTGGTCTTGAAGTTTCTCTCCAATATATCATTACTGAAGTTAAACCTTTGAAAGATTACAGATCTTGTCCTGTTTATTAAATATAGCAGAAATCCCAAAGTTAAAAACATGATGAAAAATATACTTATAATTATAGTTTGCTTTTTTGCACTAAATCAAGTGCAGTCCCAAACTAAAAAACAATATCTTAAGGCAGCCGAAAAAAGTCTTGCTATTAAAGATTACAAAAGTGCAATGGTTAATTTTCAGATTGCCGCAGAATTCGATCCAGGTGATCCTGAATTGTTATTCAAAATAGCAGAATCTGCCAGAAATTTCCATGCTTACACTAAGGCAGAACAATATTATACATTGCTCCAGCTATCTGAAAGAAAGAATGAGCCTCAGTTCAAAGAATCTCTCTTTTGGCTGGGTGAAGTTCAAACGATTCAAGGTAAATATACTGAAGCTCAGGATAATTACAATCTGTACATATCTCAGAATGAAGGTGCAGAGAACGAAAACGTAACAGTTGCAAAGCAAAGACTTGAATCTTTAGATTGGGCTATAAAAAATGCCAGTGATTCTGTTGAATTTTACAAAGTGGAACAATTGGGTAGTGATATTAACTCTCCCTACAATGATTTTGCTCCATTTGCTAAGAATGATTCATTCTTTTATGCTTCAAATCGATTCACCAATCCTAAAAACAAATGGTTAATTGGAAAGACATTATTGAAAGACTCAATCAGCAATGGTGAGTTAAGCAATGCATTCAATGAGGACACTAAGCACAATGTAAATCTTACATTTACTCCTGATGGAAACAGAGTGTATTTCTCTAATTGCGATAATGCAAACTTTTCCGAAATCAGATGTGAATTATACTACAGAGATGTGATGCCTGATGGCACACTTGGAGCTGCAGTCAGGGTTCCCGACCCGGTTAATATCTCAGGATATACTTCAACTCAACCAACTATTGGTCGGGTCGATGGACTTAATAAAACGATTCTATTTTTTACATCTGACCGTCCGGGTGGAGTAGGGAAGGAAGATATATGGTATGTAGAAGTGAATGGTAACAGCTATGGCACTCCTATCAATGCAAAAGACTTGAACACTATTGATGCTGAAGCAACTCCATTTTTTCACCAAAACTCTCAGACATTATATTTCAGCTCTTTTGGACTGAAGGGATTCGGAGGATATGATATTTATAAGACTTCCTTCACTGATGGCAAATGGTCAGATCCGGAACAAGAACCGGCTCCACTAAACAGTAGCTACAATGATATATATTATACATTGTCTGACAATTCAAAAACAGGTTATTTTGCTTCAAACAGAGCAGGTTCCTTATATTTAGATCCAACAGAGGAAGCATGCTGTAATGATATTTATAAAGTTGATGTATTGAAAGTCAACTTATTGGCTTATGTTTTTGACGCCAATACACGCGATTCTTTACCAGGTGCTAAAGTTGCTTTATACAAGAGAAGTGGTCCTGAATTAGCTAGTCAACAAATTGAAACAAGATCTTCTTATTTATTCCCATTAGATCCTGGTTATGAATTTATGGCAGTAGCTTCCAAACCAGGCTATTATCCTGATACAGTATACTTTTCCACTAAAGATTTAAAGGACAATTCTGATATAGTTAAATTGTTCTACTTAAAATCTAAAGAATTAGATTTGGATGTATTGACATTTGCCAAAAAAACAGGTTTACCATTAAATGGCACTACTATAAGAATTATAGATACTAATGATCCAAGTAAAGAGCAAATCATTCAATTGACAGAATCAACTAACAGACATATATTCCCAGTAGAAAGAGGTAAAAGATATCTTGTAATTGCTACTAAAAAGGGATTTGCTCCTGACTCTGCTTATGTAGATACAAGAAATGTACCTGATAATGTAAGCAAAATTGAACAGAAACTATACCTTGGCAAAGGTAACCTTGAAGATTATCTGCCTATAGAGCTATTCTTTGATAATGATGAACCTGGTAGACGTTCAAGAACCTTAACTACAACTAAGACTTTCCCAGAAACATTTGATCCTTATTACAATAAGAAATGGTTATATAGAGATAAATATGTACAACCACTCAAAGGAGACGAAAGAACTCAGGCAGAGAAAATCATGAACAACTTCTTTGAAAATAAAGTCAAGAAAGGAAATGATGATCTTATCGCATTTACAGAAGCATTAGAAGAAGTTTTAGATAGGGGAGAAGCTGTAGGAATAGTTATCCAAGGATTTACTTCACCATTGGCTTCAAGTGCTTACAATGAAAAACTTGGATCCAGAAGGGTTAATAGTATTATCAACTATCTTAATAGAGCAAGTAAAGGCGCTATCGCTCCTTATCTGAAAAACGGTAAACTTAAGGTTTCTGAAGTCTCATTTGGTGAATCAAGGTCTCCGGCTGATGTAGTATCAAGCTATAGTGATCTTAGAAACTCTGTATACAGCGTAGCTGCTTCTAGAGAAAGAAGAGTAGAAATAGTTAATTTAAGTAGAACAAAATAATCCATATTTAGTCAAACTAGATAAAGTAATATCCATGAACTCATTTTTAAAAAGGTATATACAAATTGGCTTTAACAGCAATAAGTTAAGCAAGGTAGTGAAGCAATTATGCTTCTTTGCGTTGTTTATATTTGTTGGATTTCAAGCACAGGCAACGCATATAGTAGGTGGTGAAATGACTTACAGATGTCTTGGAAATAATAAATATGAAATTATTCTAACAGTCTACAGAGACTGTTATTATGGTGACCCATCAGTAGGTTTCGATGACCCTGCATGGATTGGTTTTTATAGAAATTCTAATAATACTCCTGTTCAGACTATCGGAATTCAAGGTGTATTATTCGTGCCTTATGATGCCACTGATACATTAGATGAGCAGTTAACTTCAGAATGTAATATTATTGGTCAGGATGTATGTGTGCACAGGGCTGTTTACAGAACAGTTGTTACTTTGCCTCAGATACCTGGGGGCTATACAGTAGTATATCAGAGATGTTGCAGAAATGAAACTTTACAGAACATTGAAGTTCCATTAAATACTGGAGCTGTATTTTCAGTAAAAATTGAAGGCCCTGCTTTGACGAGCTGTAATTCTTCTCCAAGATATGAAGACTGGCCTCCGATCTATGTTTGTGCCAATAAACCATTAAATTATGATCATAGTGCCATTGATGATGATGGTGATGAACTAATATACACTTTGTGTAATCCTTTTGAATCAGGTGATACGGCAGAAGGTAGAGTTTATCCTCCACCGCCGCCACCATTCACTGAAATTCAATGGGGTCCTGGATATAGCCTTAATAATCTGCTTGGGGGTCCTGATCCCTTACAGATTAATAGTTCCACCGGATTTATAACCGGTACACCTATCACCGTAGGTCAATTCCTAGTTGGTGTTTGTGTTACTGAAAGAAGAAATGGTGAAACACTATCAGTTATCAGAAGAGATTTCCAGTATAATGTAAGAGATTGTTCAAATCCTACAGATGCTTGTTTTGCCATACCTGATACCTTATGTAATACAAAAGAAATACATTTTAAAAACTGCTCTGTCAGTACCTTTGAATATAAATGGACTTTCTATGATGCTCAAGGAGGTATATTTGCCACTTCGACAGATTTTGAACCAACTATTACATATCCTGATTATGGAACCTATAGGGTTATGTTGATTTCTTCTGATGGCCCTGCTTGTGTAGATACAATGGATAGAAATATTGTGATCAGTCCGACTAGTATTAAAGCTGGATTTAGTTTAACAGTGCCTAATTGTAACAATGACATCACTATCAAAACAACTAATACATCAGCGGGTGCTTCTAATTATCAATGGTTCGTAATTAAAGGCGGAAACACAGTTGCCACAAGTAATGATTTCCAACCGGAATTTGTAGTTACCGAGGAAGGACTATACAATGTAGTATTGATAGCATATGCACAAAATGGATGTAGTGATACTATACAAAAATCAATAACTGTTAAAACACTTGGAGACGAAATTATCCCAAATGAATATACTTTATGTCTTGGTGAATCTGTGGATTTAAATCCAAATGGTGATCCAAATTTATTGTACACCTGGACACCACCTACTTATCTGACTCCTGGACCAAATGTACCTAACCCCACATCTACACCGCTGTCCAGCATCACTTATTTTGTAGATGTACTGGATCCAATTTCTGGTTGTGTTCTAAGAGATACTGTGGACGTAAAGTTAAGGACAGAACCAAATCTTGATTTTGATTGGACCAATGCCTGTGGTGTTTTAGTAGTTGACTTTATAAATAAAACAAATCCACCTGAAACTTATTTTTGGGATTTTGGTGATGGCATAGGCACTTCAACTGATGTGAATCCTTCTTATACTTATTTGACACCCGGAAGCTATTGGGTGAAATTAAGTAATATTGGAGGATGTGAAAGGGTTGATTCTCAATTAATTAAAGTTAATTATATCGATCTTCCATCGATTAATGATTCTATATATTTATGTGGAACCAACACAACTCCATTAAACGCTAATGGAAATCCAAATTACAATTATGTTTGGTCACCTGCTGATAAAATACTAGGTCCTAACAATATTCCCAATCCGATTGCCGTGATTGATGGTTATACTGTCTTTACTGCTACTGTTAGCGATCCTACCTTTAACGATTGTACTGTTGAAGCCAGAGTTGCTGTAGATTTGGCTGTATTAAATATGGTTAGCGAGAATGTTTTCGTTTGTGAAGGCGACAATACAACTTTGGGAGTCACGTTGAATGGTGGTGTTGGTACACCAACTATTGTATGGTCACCTGATGTAAATATAGTGGCAGGGCAGGGGACTACTCAAATAACTGTTCTAGGAGTAGAAGATCAAATTTATACAGTTACTGTAACATATCCTGAACCAGCTCCTGAAGGATGTACAATTAGCGGTTCCGTTACATTAGACGTTGGTACTTATGGGGGGGCAGTAACTGCAACAATTGCAGAAGTAGAAATTTTTGATGTAGAAAAAGTTCAATTATTTGCAAAACCTGATGGGTTACAATATTCATGGACTCCAACTGCCGGTCTAGACAATCCTAATGCACAAAATCCTATATATACACCACCACTAGGAACACTAGGACCAATAACTTTTACAGTTACAGTGACACAACCTGATGGTTGTAATAGAACTGCATCTGTAGATTTAACAGTCAATCCAACACTGTGTGACAAAGACCATGTATTCTTGCCGAATGCATTTTCTCCAAATGGTAAGGGTGATGTAGTAAATGAAACATTACGATTGTTGCAACAAGGCCAGGTTAATAAACTCAACAAATTGGTTATATACAATAGATTTGGACAAGAAGTATTTACTACTACCAATATCAATTTTGTTTGGGATGGAACATTCCAGGGAAAAGTACTTGATCCTGATGTTTATGGTTTTTATATTGATGTAGAGTGTATTGGAGGAGCTCAGTTTAAAAACCAAGGTAATATTACGATTGTAAAATAATATTGCTTTTAAAATTAAAAAAGCCGGTGTCGTTCAACATCGGCTTTTTTTATTATCTTAAAAGGCGACTTTGATATTATACGAAGGAATTTTGGATTGTTAATCAATTTCATTTAGTATTGGATGATAGTAAGATAATACTAAACGATCTAATTTCAATCAAGTTAAACCAAATAGAATTGACTAAAATTATTACAACAAACTGGTCAAGCAAAAATATGAATTTTGCAGTACTATTTTATTTCAATTGGAATGAGGAATAAATCAAGGTAGGAGGAATACTCTTTTAATTATTCTATTTAACATAATATTAATTATAGGAATATTATATCGTAAGATTAATTATACTGCAAGTTAACATGTGATGCTAATCCTTTGTTAAGAATAAAGTTTATTCCGGTTAGTAATCAAATAGTAAAAGTTGCGTAACATCAACATCCAGTTCAACTAGAATGGAACTTACTATCCATAAACTTGAGTATTTAAAGTTTACCAGAATTTATGTGCTGAATCATTAACATAAGCCTAAATTATTGGTCTTTTTGTTTTTGCAAAATTTTGTGCTTTATAATCTAGTCTAATTACTACCCTTCTTAATTTCTACAAATTAGTACATATTGAAATTTCTAATATATTTGTTTATTTCCATTTGTTGTCAGCTGCATATTTACCGGGTCCAAAAACATAAATTGTTCCATAGCTAAATAAAAATAAAATTGCTGATTCTTTTTCAAAAATCGGATCATTCAATTTGACAATAAATATCACCACTAACATTGTAATAATTAGCGGTATTGTAGCCAATCTGGTTTTAAAGCCAATAATTATCAGCACTGAACAAACCACTTCAGCGAAAACTGCAAGAATTAGGGAAGCATTTGAACCTATTCCAATTGGGTCAGCAAATTTTATTGCTTCAGAATTAGTAAATTTCATCAGTTTTGGCCAACCGTGCTGAAGCATCAAAAGACTCACAGACACTCTGAATAAAAATAAATAAATCATACTAAGGCCTGGTATTGCTACATTTTTACTCATTATTTTAAATGTTTTTGTTATTTAATTTGGAAATATACAAAAAATATTACCTTTGGAGCTTGGAAGTCATTCAACATGCTCCTTGTGAACTCCCCCAGGGCAGAAATGCAGCAAGGGTAACAAGTTGAGCGGTTGGTTTGGCTTCCATTTTTTTTAAAGGCAACTTTTTCCCTATCCACTCATTATATATAAAAACATAAGAGATGAAATTTTTTATCGATACAGCAAACATTGATCAAATCAAAGAGGCTATTGACCTTGGTATACTAGATGGTGTAACTACGAATCCTTCATTAATGGCGAAGGAAGGTATCGTTGGTGAAGACAATATCCGTAAACATTACCTTGCCATAGCTGAGCTTGTTGACGGAGATGTATCAGCTGAAGTGATTTCAACTGATTTTAAAGGAATGGTTCGGGAAGGTGAGATACTTGCAGATTTAGCTGAGAACATCATCGTTAAAATTCCTATGATAAAGGATGGAGTAAAGGCAATTTCGTATTTTGCAAATAAAGGAATTGAAACCAACTGTACTTTAGTCTTTTCTTCCGGCCAAGCAATCCTTGCAGCAAAAGCCGGAGCTAAATACGTTTCCCCTTTTGTAGGTAGATTGGATGATATTTCTTTTGATGGTATGGAATTGGTTGAACAAATCACCAATATTTATGATATTCAGGGATATGCAACAGAAGTTCTTGTTGCATCTGTAAGAAACTCATTACATATTATAAAGGCTGCAGAAATGGGAGCCGATGTAGTTACCTGTCCCTTGAGTGCGATCCTAGGCTTGCTCAATCACCCATTAACGGATATTGGACTTAAGAAATTTCTTGAAGACCATCAGAAATCTCAAGGTAAATAATTGAAATCGGAACTTCCATTTCTTTTAAATAATCTTAAAATACTTCATCATCGATCTCCCATGAAAATTGGGACTGATGCCTTATTGTTAGGTGCCTATCCCAAAATTATTAAAAAAACTGGCACCATCCTTGAAATTGGTTCAGGATGTGGTATTATTACGATGATGGCAGCACTTCAGCATCCAGAGTCGCGTTTCCTTGGAATAGATATTGATGAGTCATCTGTGGAGGAATTTAAAGAAAATCTTTGCAATAACCAACTTGATGGAAGGTGCAATGCAAGGTGTATTGGTTTAACAGAATACTCAAAAGTTGTGTCGAATCAGTACGATGTTATCATTTCAAATCCTCCATTTTTTACTTCTGATATGTTACCAAAGGATCATAAGTCTCGAATTTCCAAGCACACCACTACCCTATCATTGCAAGAAATTGTAAATTCTGTAAATATCCTTTTGAAGGAAGGCGGATTGTTTTATGTTATTCTACCCGTTCCTGAGTCAGAAGCAATAAGCCATTCTTTCAAAGCAGTTGGTTTTGAACATATAGAGTCTATGGACATTAGAAGCCTTGCTAGTAGCCCATTTTTCAGACGAATTCAGGTTTTTTCAAAAGGTAATTTTGATCAAAAATTAATCCTGAAGCAACTTACCATATACAAATCCCAAGAAAGAAATGATTGGACGGATGAATACAAAAAATTGCTTCAGGAGTTTAAAAACTTTTAATTATTTGAAATACCACCAATTATTTTCCGAGCTGCCTCGATTATTCTGGTATCCTCAACATTTACAATCCCTCCACTTGGGCCTGGTTCTATGTGAAGATCAACTACATCTCCATTGTTGTAATGATCCCCACCGAAATAATTTCGTACTGTTTGCTCATCTATTTCTAAGTCTTGAGCTATTTTACTAATACTTCCGGTAGGTAAACTGTGTTTAATTTGTCTCAATTCATCAAATGTAATGTTCATACTCCAATTTGTTTTATTAGGAAACTATTAATTTAAATAAACACGTTAAATTAATACTTTGTTTTGAGTTTTCAAAGATTTGTGCAATAATATAATTTGATAATTTATGAATCATAAATTATTAAAAATTAAATCCTAGGTAATTTTAATTTTGAGGATAAAAATATTGTATGATTACAGAATGTATGGTGTTGAATGAAATTCATCAACCACTAGAATTTTCGGAGATTGAATTATTGGCAAAGGATCGCCAGGTATTAGTTGAAAATAAAGCTTCAGCGCTCAATCACAGAGACCTGTGGATCACGAAAGGTCAATATGCAAATATACAACTACCATGCATACTTGGGTCTGATGGAAGTGGAATTTATGAAGGGAAAGATATACTCTACTTACCAGCCACTGACTGGGGAAATAATCCTAATTTTCAAGGCAAAGGTTATAACATTCTTGGAATGCCTTCAAATGGTACATTTTCCAAAAATTGTTTTATTTATCCTGACCAAATGTATCATAAACCTGAGCATCTTTCATATGTAGAAGCAGCAGCATTACCACTGGCTGGTTTGACTGCGTGGCGCGCATTAAAGACGAAAGGACAGGCAAAGCCCGGTGAGAATATATTAATTTCGGGAACAGGCGGAGGTGTGGCTATTTTCGTCCTTCAATTCGCTGTGGCGATGGGTTTAAATGTCTATGTAACAAGTAGTAGTGAAGAAAAATTACACAGTGCATATGAGCTGGGGGCGAAGGGTGGCATAAATTATAAAGAGGAGAATCTGTCAAAGAAATTGCTTGCCATCTCAGAAGGTTTTGATATAGTAGTAGATAGTGCTGGAGGGCCAAATTCCGGACAATTACTTAAAGCATGCAGATCGGGAGCTCGTATGGTCATGTATGGAGGAACAAAAGGTGATATCCAAAATTTTAGCCCTCAGATTTTGTTTTGGAAACAAATATCTTTATTGGGAACTACTATGGGCACTCCTCAAGAATTTAGGGAGATGCTAGACTTCGTATCAAAACATAAAATAAAACCAGTCATAGATTCTATTTATGAGTTGAGAGATGTAAATGAAGCATTAAAAAGAATGGAAAGTGGCATGCATTTTGGTAAAATTGTCCTTAACACAAGCCGCTAAATATGAGAATAGGTTTATTATCTGATACACATTCTTACATTGACCAGGATTGGGCTCAGTATTTTGAATCATGCGATGAGATATGGCACGCAGGAGATTTTGGCAGTATTGAAGTCCTCGATTATCTTCGGACATTAAAAAAGGTCCGTGCTGTCTATGGAAATATTGATGGAAAAGAAATAAGAAGCGAAATACCTGAAATATTAAATTTTTCAATAAATGGTGTAAAAGTCTTAATGATCCACATCGGTGGATATCCCGGCAAATACGACAAATTGGCAAAGCAACTTATTGAGGAGCATCACCCTACCCTATTCATATGTGGTCATTCACATATACTTCGAGTTATATATGACACTAAATATAAAATGTTAACAATGAATCCTGGAGCAGCCGGATTACATGGCTTTCATAAGATTAAAACACTTATTAGATTTACATTGCTTGATTCCAAAATCAGTGATGCTGAGATCATAGAATTAGGACCAAAAAGAATTTAATCTTTCCATTTTGCTACGAAGACATTTGTATCTCTTGTGCCTCCATTATTTCTGTTTGAACTAAAAGCAATTTTCTTTCCATCAAATGAGAACATTGGAAAAGAGTCAAAAGCATTATCAAAAGTGATTTGCTCCAACCCTGTGCCATCCACATTGATCATAAATATGTTAAATGGAAAACCTCTAGGACTCATATGATTTGAAGAAAAGAGTATTTTATTACCGGATGGATGCATAAATGGCGCCCAATTTGCTCCTCCAAGTTTTGTAATCTGTTTTAAATCGCTGCCATCAACGTTACACATAAATAGCTCCATTTTTGTAGGTTGAACCATATCTTGTGCTATTAATGATTTGTATTCTGTTATCTCGTCAGAAGTGGTAGGTCTGCTTGCCCTGAAAATTAATTTGGTACCATCAGGAGAGAAAAAGGCACCTCCATCATAACCCAATTCCTTTGTAACCTGACGTACATCTGATCCATCTAGATTCATAGTAAATAACTCAGGATCACCTGTGCGCATGCTTGTAAATACTATTTTGTCACCTTTAGGAGAAACTGTAGCCTCAGCATCATAATGTGGTGTTTCTGTTAATTGCTTTAAGACATTTCCTTTAAGGTCTGCCTGAAAAATGTCAAATTCAGGATAAAGCATCCATACATATTTGCCATTTTTTGGCGGTTCAGGCGGACATTCTTTTCCTTTTAAGTGCGTAGAAGCATAGATAACACTCTTACCATCCGGCATATAATAAGAACAAGTAGTCCTTCCTTTTCCGGTACTCAATAAGTTAGGAGTATTTCTGATACCTTGTTTATTTGGCTTTTGCTCTTTAGCTACCATAGTAAATATTTGATCACAAGACAACCCCCATCCTGGATTATTAGATTGAAAAACTAAGTTTTTACTATCAAAAGACCAATAGGCCTCTGCATTATCTCCTCCATAAGTCAATTGCTGAACTTTCTTAAGATGTTTTTCTTTTTTATAATGTTTTGTTTGCTTTGCAGGGGCAGGTTTATTCTGAGCTTGAAGGAAGGATGAAAGTGAGAAAACCAAACTTAAAACCGTTATGTACTTAAAAAACATAGAGAATATTTTTATTAAAATGAAATGTGTACTTTTGTAACTATTAAACACATAAATATTGCAAATATCGTAATTCTGAACAGATTTAACATGAAAAAAAAATTAATATTTATAATTTTTACCTTTTTATATTTTGTTACACCTCCAGTATTTTGTCAGCAAAGCCGAGCTATTGCGCAGATGAAGGCTGATGTAGGTTTTCTATCATCAGATGCTATGAAAGGTAGATTAACAGGAAGTATTTTTCAAGATATAGCTGCCGAGTACATTGCATCGAGATTTAGTGAAATTGGGTTGAAAACTAAAGGTGATAAGAATACCTATATGCAAACTTTTTACTTTTCTCCAGCTGCAGACCCACACTCTACTAGTCCTACCTTGGCAACAGGACAGGATTCACTAAAAATCATTAATGTTGCGGGATATATTGACAACAATGCCGCACAAACCCTTATTATAGGTGCTCATTATGACCATTTAGGTGATGGCCATAGTGGATTTAGTCTTTCTACAGAAGGTGGAATACATAATGGAGCAGATGATAATGCATCTGGGGTAAGTGTTATGCTTTATCTCGCAGAAACACTTGTTAAAACAAAGTCAAAATATAACTATCTTTTTCTTGCATTCTCAGGTGAAGAATATGGATTATGGGGTTCGAATTATTTTGTAAAACATCCAACAGTAGATCTTACCAAAGTGGCAGCTATGATCAATTTGGATATGGTAGGACGATTAAAAGATGATAATTCACTTCTTATAGGTGGTGTTGGCACTTCCCCAATTTGGAAATCAAAAATAGAGGCAAGCAATGTATCTAAACTTAAACTAATCTATGAAGAATCAGGATCAGGACCATCAGATCATACTTCATTTTATTTTAAAGATCTGCCTGTTCTTTTCTTTTTTACCGGGCAACATAGTGATTACCACAAACCATCTGATGATTTCGATAAGATCAACTTTAAGGGTATGAATCTGATCATCGAGAACATTTACACTCTAATTAAGAGTCTTGAAAAAGTGCCTTCGATTCCATTCACTAAAACTAAGGATGAAAAACAAGAAAAGATGGAAATGAAAGTCACATTGGGAATCATGCCGGATTATATGTATAATGAAGGCGGACTTCGCGTTGATGGTGTAAAAGAGGACAGACCTGCTCAAAAGGCTGGTTTACAGGTAGGTGATATCATCATGGAATTGGGGAAATTTAAAATTGCTGAAATTCAATCATATATGGAAGCACTGAACGGAATTAGTCCAGGTGAAAAAGTAATTGTTAAATTTAGACGTAATAATCAGATGATGAGTAGTGATGTTCAATTTTAGACTTATGAAAATTCAGCATCTATTCTTCTTTCTAATATTTGGATTTTTGTCTTGTGATAAAACTAAAGTTACTGTCGATATCCCGGAAAAAAATTATGAAGGGGTATGGATTGTAAGATCTGTAACAGGCAAGGTAAAAGACGATCCAGCTTTAGTTAGTATGGATAAATTCTATAAAGGAAGATGGATAAAATATAATAATGACAGCTCCTACACTACTAATATAAATGGTCAGTATGATTATGGTAAATACAAGGTTAAGGCTGATGAACCGAAGGTAGTATTTTTAAATAGCTTTAGAGGCGATACATACAATATAAATGCTGTTTATGATAATGCAGGAAGAGGTACTATCAATCATAGAATAAGTATTCCTGAGATGACTGGTACACAAGAATATGAAATATTGTGTACAGTTAAAGATTTTAATTACGGAGATCCTGCCTACGATACTTATTCGGCAGAGAATAATTATTGGCGCTTACCGGCCGAATCAAGTGAAAACGATTCCTTGTTAACGAAACGGTTAATAAATCATATTGATTTCTGGATCGCTTATCTCAATACAGCAGATAAACTTGAGCTTAGCAGTTTTGAGTATTCAAATTTGAATACATGCTTTATCTTTTCCAATTATGGTGTTCAGGCTTTAAAGTATGAGAAATGGGAAAATAGTTTTAAAAGTTTGTTCTATACAAGGGAAGAGGCAGAAAGGGCATTTAAATTGCTGAGTAAAGCTTTTTACAAATGTACTTTCGAAAAGAATGAAAATGCTTACACCCAAGGAATTAATCTCTTCACTCAGATAAAATATCAGCTTAATCAAGCTATAAAGAGCGGAGAATAGAAATTAATTTTTCGAAAAAATGGTCGGAACTACTGGATTCGAACCAGTGACCTCTTCCTTGTCGAGGAAGCGCTCTAAACCAACTGAGCTAAGCTCCGGATAAAGAAAAAGGTCATCAAATAAATTTGATAACCTTTTTCCTAATTTGAAACAGAAAATTACTTCTTGATAGTATCAGTAGTAACTGTAGAATCAGTAGTAACAGTAGTTTCAGTAACTACTGAATCAGAAGGAGTTTCAACAGCCATTGTATCAACAACAGTAGTTTCAGTTTCAGTAGAAGTTGTTTCACTCTTGCAAGAAGTCATACCGACAGATAGTGCACCTGCAACAACAAAAGATAGAATTAATTTTTTCATTTCGAAATAAAATTATAAAGTTATGTTAAATTTAAACACAAAGATAAGTCAGTTTTTAATATGTACTAATTTTTTCTAATATTTTTTTTTCATTAAAAACATTGTACTACAAAGGTTTTCGTAAAAAGCAAAAATTAATTTTTTTAATTGTATACTTTTTTGCCTTAAAAAACCGCAATTTTCCTTAACACTATTTTAACACAAACGTTAAAATATGGCATAATTCCTTAAAGAAAATCAACATCCTGAACATAAGGATACCGCATGAGGAATTTTATTGCAGTATGAAGGTTATATCCTTCGAAGACAACTTTATGTAGAAGTGTAATAATAGGGGCATTGACTTTATAATGATTAATAAGGCCATTTGTTATTTTTAGTACTCTAACTCCTTCCGCAAGACCAGACATACTTTTGGCAATATCTTCTTTAGTCTCTCCCCTTGCTAATCTTTGTCCAAATGTATAATTTCTGCTTGAAGAGCTGGTTGCAGTGGCGATGAGGTCACCAATACCTGCAGTTCCTAAAAATGCTCTTGTAGGCACATCCATAGCCTTTCCGATGAAAATTAACTCTCTGAGTCCTCTGGTGATAAGCAGTGCTTCTATGTTCTTGCCCATTCCGAGCCCATTTAACATCCCGGTACAAAGTGCAATTATATTCTTTAACGCTCCTGCCAACTCCGCTCCTAGTAATTCTCGAGAACCAAAAACAGCAAAATTTGGTCCATCCAGTATTTTTTGACAAATTTTAATAACTTCATCGTACTTACTTGCCACTACAGTTGCAGCAGGTTGACCGTCAAGAATCTCTCTGTAAAGATTTGGACCTGAAAGTGCGCCTATTCTAAGAACAGAAGTTTCTTCAAGAATAACTTCGCTCATGGTGCGAATATCCTTTCTTGATAATGTCGCATCTTCGTAATTAACCTGATTGATTATATCGAACCCTTTTGTCCCGTGGATCATTATGTGCTTCGGAGAAACAAATTCTGCCACCTGGCGAATTGCGCTTCGAAAAAACTCAGAAGGAATAATTGGAAAAATGATTGAACATTTTAACCCAATTTCACTGATATCATTTGTCGCAGATATTCTAGGATGCAAGTCATGATCAAACATTCTATGTTTAACGTTGATCTCATCCACTATTTCTTGCCTGCGACTATATATAAGCACATTCACGTTATGAGAAAGCAGGTGCGCTATGGTTATAGCAAATGAACCTGACCCAATGACCCCAACCGGTTCCTTATAAACTAATGGCGAGACAGGCATTTTTAAATTCTAATGATTGCGTAAAAATAGATTATTTTTTAGCATTCTTTGCTTCGGCTAATTTTTGCTGTTCTTTTAACATATTTCCCAGTTTCTCTGAGAAACCACCTTTCTTCTTTGGCTTCAATTTATAATCATCAAGTTCCTTTTGGATCTTATCCGAATTGATCATATAGTTTTTAGTCACAATAGTTTGTACAATGTTGATGATATTACTAAAAACCAGGTAACACGTCAGTCCTGAAGCAAAACTATTAAAGAAGAACATGAAAATTAGTGGCATAATATATTGCATATACTTTAAAGCCGGATTAGCAGCAGTAGATGTAGTATCTATGTTTTTGAAGTTATACCATGTATAAAGCAAAGTTGTTATAGTCCAAAGTACTGTGAACAAACTTAAATGGTGTCCTAATAATGGTACATTACCAGAAAAAGTTATAAAAACGTCGTAACTGGATAAATCTGTGGCCCACAGGAAGCTTTCTTGTCTGAATTCAATAGCCGCTGGAAAGAATCGATATAATGCAAACCAAATCGGCATCTGTAGCAGCATGGGGAGACATCCACCCAGAGGATTGACGCCAAATTCCCGATACATGGCCATTGTTTCCATCTGGATCTTTTGAGCATCATCTTTATGCTTTTCCTTTAATTTATCTAATTGTGGTTTAAGTGAAGACATTTTTGATTGTGAGTAAATCATTTTGTATGTCAAAGGCCACAAAACCAATTTCACCAAAAGAGTTAGTAATAAAATTACTAAACCTTGATTATTAAAGAATGTGCCCAGAAAATTAAATATTGGTCGCACCACCCATTTGTTGATTGAACCAAGAATACTGCTCCCAAATTGTATTACATCTTCGAGGTTATTGCCATAGGCGCGTAAACGATTGAATTCATTTGGTCCTGCATAGATTTTCATCTTAAATGCTCCTCCATTAGAAAACTCTGCAGGAACAGATACAATCGCTTCAGTTTTTTTTAATTGAACATCATTCTCCCCTCCTTGTACTATTGAAAAGTCAGCGGTTTCAAAAGGTTTTTCAGGAATCCACGAGCTATTAAAAAACTGATTGACAGTTGAAAACCATTGAATTTTTTTGTCTGAACCTAATTTTACTGTTGCATCCTTTGTGTATGAAACATAGTCACTTGATTGTTCAGGTGACTTATAATATAAAGTAGAATATGTTTTTTCGTATTTAAAGTTTTTTTCAAGCTTACTTAGATTATTTACCCATTTTATCATAATAGGCTTTCCGGAAGCCAATCCAGGATTGCCGATAATTTTTGATTCGTAATTAATCAGGTAATCAGATGTATCAAGGTTATATCTTTGTTCAAGAACTGAATTGTTGGGAAGTTGTGTCCTACTAATGAGTACATCACCTTCTTTAAGAGTTTGCGTTGGAAGAATTCCTGTGCTTAGCGTGGTTCCATTAGCTAGAGGAATTTGGTATTCCATGCTATTTGAGGGAGATTCCTGCAATTTTAAAGGATTGCGTATTTCTTTACCTTTATTGTCTTCAGCACTGGTTTTAAAATTTTTGAGTAGAATTTCTTTAATTTTTGCTCCTTTATTGGTCACAGTAAGTGACATAACGTCATTACTTATGGTCTCTGTCATTTCAGGTGTTCCTGACGGAATGTTTGCGACAACTGAATCATTTTTCACGATAGAAGCAGAATCTTTAGTATTAGCAATTAATTGCAAAGCCTTAATAGAATCCGCAATAAATTTATTCTTACTATCAATTGCCAGGGAATCCTGGTGCATTTTTTCTTTTTCTACCTTTTTTTTCTGGCTAGTGTTCACTTGCATCCAAACAGTAAATAGTGCCGCTAAAAGTAAAAAACCGATTATATTATTTCTATCCATTTTATTCTTGAATTGTTATGATGCTTTGGGGTAAGAACTTTAAAAATTGTTTTTCCACATCATGCTTTCAGTTGGTTTATCAGACCTAACATTATATTTTGCACTTTGTTTTTTGTTGTAATAGTTATCAATATCGCCATCAACTTTAAAATAAATTAATTGGCCGATGGGCATGCCTTTGTAAATTCTTACTAGATGCGAAACGCTAATCTCCAAGGTCCAGTGATTACAAAAGCCTACATCGCCTTTGCCTGCTGTTGCATGTATATCGATACCCAATCTACCAACAGAAGATTTTCCTTCCAGAAAGGGCACAGTTGCATGGGTCTCTGTATATTCTTCAGTGATGCCAAGATACAAAACACCTGGTTCTAATACAAAACCTTCTTCCGGAATTTCAAAAGTATTTATTTTATTATGCTTTTTGGCATCGAGTATTTCATCACAATAAGTGGCAAGATATTTGCCTAGATGAACATCATAAGAATTAGTTCCTAATGCAGATGGTCTAAATGGCTCAACCACAATAGTTCCATCATTAATGCCTTGTAATATTTGCTTGTCTGAAAGTATCATATCTTAATAAAAAAGGAGATCAACGTTAGTCGATCTCCCAGTATTCAATTAGTTGATAATGAGATTACTCTTCAATTATTTCGAAAGCTACAGATGTCTGAACATCTTTGTGTAAGTTCAGTTTAGCACTATAAGTACCAATTGATTTTACTTCTTCTTCTAAAACAATTTTCTTTCTTTCAATCTCGATACCAGCTTGTTCTTTCAATGCGTTAGCGATTTGGACATTTGTCACAGATCCGAAGATTTTACCACTTGTACCGGCTTTAGCACCGATTTTAAGTGTAACACCATCCAATTTGGCTGCCATTTCTTTGTATTCATCCAATCTCTTGGATTCTTTTTTGTCCTCTTGCTTAACCAATTCGTTTAGCATTTTTCTGTTACCTGCGTTTGCAACGATTGCAAGGCCTTGAGGAATAAGGAAGTTTCTACCGTAACCGTCTTTAACTTTTACGATTTCGTGTTTACCACCTACCTTATCTAATTCTTTTAATAGTATAATATCCATGTTATTTCTATCTTTTTAATAAGTTATTTCAATAAATCCGCTACATAAGGAAGCATGCCTAAATGTCTAGCTCTCTTGATCGCTGTAGCCATCTTTCTTTGATATTTCAAAGAGTTACCGGTAATACGACGAGGAAGAATCTTACCTTGTTCATTAATGAATTGTAATAGAAAATCTGGATCTTTAAAATCAATATGTTTGATACCGAATTTACGGAATCTGCAATATTTCTTTCTATTTTGACCTAAGCTTGGATTACTCAGGAATTTTATATCGTCTCTTGAAGCCATGTTCAATGAATAATTTAGTTAGTTAATAAGATTAGTTTGATTCAGGTGCATCGTTAACAGCAACCTCTTCAGCAGCTACATCTGTAGTAGCTTCCTGAACTGGTTCAGGACGTGGCTTGTGAGCAGGTCTTGCTGGTGGAGAATACGGCTTTGGCTCTTCAGGCTTTACCTTTTCTTTAACCTTACCTATCTTACCTTCTCTCTTATCAGCATTGTATTTGATGCCAAATTTGTCAAGGCTGACAGTAAGGAACCGCATGATGCGTTCATCACGTCTAAGAGCCAACTCCAATTTGTCGATGACAAGACCGTTTTCAGACTGGAACTCAACAGTATAGTATATACCTGTTGATCTTTTTTTGATATCATAAGCCAATTGTTTAAGGCCTAATTCATCAATAGCTATTATCTTACAACCTTCATTTTTGATCATGTCGGTATAAGTGCTTACTGTCGATTTTAAATCATCGCCCGACAGTACAGGATCTACGATGAAAGTTACTTCGAATTGCTTCATTCTTAAAGAAGTATAGTTTAATTAATTAAAAATTTTAAAATAGGGTGCAAAGGTAGCATTTATATTATATATGACCAAACTATTATAATAATAAATTGAAGAAGAGTGATCTGGTGATGAGTAATCAGTAGTCAGTAGTCAGTAGTCAGTAGTCTGTGATCAGTAATCAGTAATAAGTAATCAGTAATCAGTGATCAGTAATTAGTGATCAGTGATCAGTATTAGAATGTAGTTGACAAAAAAGGTATATCTAATTTAAAAATGGCAACTTTAGGGACAGGTCGCGACCTGTCCCTAAAGTTGCCATTTTTAAATTAAAGTATACATCCTTACCTTTTCATCTTCTCACTTCTACACAAAAAAAAGCCCGTTCAAAAATTGAACAGGCCATTTTTTATAAAGACTTTACGCTTAGTTGTAAGAGTTATTGTCTTCTCTGCTTCTGTAACCACCTCTGTTGAAGTCGCCACCACGGTCTCTGTTACGATCACCGCCTCCACCTGAAAAGCCACCAGGTCTGCTGAATTTGTTTCCACCACCAGAACCGCCGCCGAAGCCGCCTCTGCTTCCACCACCACCACCTGGTCTTCCACCAGTTTTAGGTGCAGATTCTTTAACAACGATAACACTACCGTCTAATTCAGAATCGTTAAGTTCTGCGATGGCATTCTGACCATCTGATCCGTTAGCCATTTCTACGAAACCATAACCTTTAGACATTCCTGTCTCACGGTCCATAATTACTTTCGCTTCTTTGACTTCACCGAATTGTTGAAAAATTTCAATTAAGCCTTCGCTTGTTGTACTGTTGCTTAATTTAGCTACAAAAATGTTCATTAGAAAAAATTAAAAAATTAAAAAAAAAATTGTGAGTGTGACATAGATCCGAAATGATTTTGAATAACTATAAAGTTGATTCTATTCCAACCCGGTGCTTAATCCATTACAAAGATAATCGTATTAATCAATTATTAGTTTTTATTTTATATTACTATTTTGTTAAATTTTATCAAATCTGATTTTTTTAAATTTAATATCCAAATTCTATTGCTTTGAGTGACTGGTTGGCCAGATTAAATAACTAATTTTTTTATATCTAACAATGCTTCGTCAAGGCCTTCTACCCTATCTCCTCCAGCTGTTGCATATCCTGCTTGACCTCCTCCGCCACCATTTATCCTAGTAGCTACACTTTTAATCAATTCACCGGCACTAAGTGCTCTTGATTGAATTAGATCTTCTGATATGTTTATTTGTATTGTTGCTTTACCATTGGTTTCATTTCCTAACACAACTACTCCACTGCCCATTTCTCTAATGAGATTAAAACCAAGATTTTTCAATAATTTACCATCTGAAATGTTTGTCCTTGAAGTAATCATATTGACAGCTCCTATCATCTGAACGTTGTTTAATAAATCTTTTTGAATCTGACTAACCTTTTCAAGAGAGAATTGATCCAATTGTTTGCCAAGTGCTACATTTTCTAGTTGCAACTCCTCAACTTTGATTTTTAAATCTTTAGGATTATTCAATAATGATTTCAATGCCTTGACTTCATCCTGAAATTCATTTAAGTACGATAAGGCAGCACTGCCAGTCATTGCAACAACTCTTCTTACTCCTGCCGCTACAGCAGATTCAGTTGATATCTTGAATATCCCAATTTCCCCTGTAGAGGCGACATGTGTCCCACCACATAACTCTACTGAATAGTTTGGATCAATAATAACTACCCTTACTTCATTTCCATATTTTTCTCCAAATAACGCCATAGCGCCTGTCTTCATAGCCTCATCCTTTGGCATGGTAGTAATGACTACAGGGATATTTTGTCTAATTCTTTCATTTACAAGTGCTTCAACCGACTTTATTTCTTGATCCGTCAACTTTGCAAAGTGAGAAAAATCAAATCTTAACATCACCTCATTAACCAGACTTCCCTTTTGAACGACATGCTTACCAAGTATTGCTCTCAATGCTGCATGCATTAGGTGCGTGGCTGTATGATTCAGTGTGATGAGATGTCTGCGAGTGGCATCCACCTCTGCATATAAATCTAATGCAGGATTTGACGGCAAATTATCAGTAGTGTGTATGATCAGGTCATTTTCCTTTCTTGTATTTATGACGTTGATAATTTCTTTGCCAGAAGTCAATTGGCCTAAATCTCCAACTTGTCCACCGCTTTCAGCATAGAATGGGGTCTCTTTTAGTACGATTTGATATCCTTTTTGCTCCTTTTGTCTAAAAGCCCGATATTTTATAATAGAAGTCTCTGTACTTAATTTATCATAACCAATGAACTTGACTTCAACATCCTCTTTGAGTATAACCCAATCTTCATTTTCAACAACTGAGGATGCCCTACTTCGATCCTTTTGAAGTTTAAGTGCTCGATCAAATCCAGCGACATCCACTTCTTTTCCTTTCTCGTGTGCCATAAGAATTGAAAGGTCGATCGGAAAACCAAAGGTATCCATAAGTTCAAAAACCTTATCTCCTGGCAAAACATCACTTGATTCAGAAACTATTTGCTCAAATCGCTTAATACCGGAGTCTAGTGTCTTAAGGAAAGAAATCTCTTCTTCATGTATTGCTCTTTGGACAAAATCCATTTGCTGATATAGTTCGGGGAATACATTCTTAAATTGCAGGGCAAGGACAGGAACAAGTTGTGACATCAATGGCTCCTTAAAATTAAGAAAGGAAAAATAATATCGAATTGCTCTTCTCAATATCCTCCTGATCACATAGCCTGCTCCCGTATTCGAAGGAAGTTGACCATCTGCTATCGTAAAGCATATTGCTCTGATATGGTCTGATAGCACTCTAAAAGCAATATCTGCTTTAGACATTGTCCTACCGTAATGCATGCCAGTAATTTCCTCGATTTTTTGCAATGTAGGGGTAAATAAATCTGTATCGTAGTTTGATTGTTTATTCTGAAGAACACGCACAAGTCTTTCAAACCCCATTCCTGTATCAACATGTTTAGCAGGCAACTGGCTTAAACTCCCATCTTTTAGCCGGTTAAATTGAATAAATACATTATTCCAAATTTCTATGACTTGAGGATGATCGTTATTGACAAGGGAGGCACCATCAACAAGTAATTTTTCTTCTTCTGTTCTGCAATCAACATGGATCTCGGTACAAGGTCCACAGGGACCTGTATCTCCCATCTCCCAAAAATTATCCTTTTTATTACCTAAAAGAATTCTTTCCTTGGGTAAATATTTAGACCATTCATCAAAGGCTTCCTGGTCCATAGGTATGTTTTGTTCTTTATCACCTTCGAAAACAGTCGCATAAATTTTATCTAAAGGAATACCAAATTTATCATGTAACAATTCCCATGACCATTGAATTGCCTCTTTTTTAAAATATCCGGCTGTAGGATTTTTAGGATCACCAAATGACCAATTACCAAGCATCTCAAACATGGTATGGTGATATGTATCCACCCCAACTTCTTCAAGATCATTATGCTTACCACTTACTCTAAGGCACTTTTGAGTATCTGCTACTCTATGATATTCAATAGAACTATTACCTAGAAAAAGATCCTTAAATTGGTTCATTCCGGCATTTGTAAACATCAAAGTTGGATCATTTTTAACCACTATTGGTGCAGAAGAAACGATTTGGTGCCCCCTTTCTTGAAAATATTTTAAAAATATGTCGCGAATTTCATCAGAAGTAAAGTTGCTCACAGGTTATTTTATTTTAATAGTTATGCTTTTATGTATGCAATATAAATAACATATATATAAAATATATATAATAATTTGTTTAATCCTTGGGTAATTGGACATCAGGATGTATTTTTGCGCATCCCGTGTTCATTTAACCTAAATTTTACTTATTGCTGCGCAAAAGTAAATAAACCATTATTAGGAAAATGCAGAAAAAAGAAAAAATTGTTTTTAATAAAGAGACTTTACAGTTTGAAACCGTAAAGTCAGGTAGTTATCTCAAAGGTATTTTCTTTACCTCTATTCTCTTGATCTCAGGATTGACTTTTGGATATTTCGAATACAATACGTCAATTAGAACCAATACGGATAACGATTTCGCAGCTTATGAACTTAAAAAGCTCGAAGACAAATATGCCTTGATCGATCAGAAGCTCAATAAATTTTCAACTAGCCTTGACAAACTGCACAAAAAAGATGCTCAGATCTATAGTGTAGTAATGGGCGTTACACCTGTAGATGAGGATATTTGGCAAGGTGGTACCGGTGGTAAACAATCTAACAACTCTTTCGCCAACTTATTCAACTTGAATATTAATAAAATAGAAGATAAAGCCGACAAACTTAACCACCAGATTAGTTTGCAAACTAAATCTTTAGACAAAATGTATAGAGAAGCACTCGAGCATGAGGATTATCTTGAATGTGTCCCAAGCATTAAGCCGGTTAAAGAAGGTGCTTTAAACAGAGATATAACCTTGTTATCTGGTTTTGGTAGAAGATTACATCCTGTTTTTAAGATATGGAAAAAACACACCGGGATAGATTTTTCATGCCCAAGAGGCACACAAATAGTCTCCTCCGGGAAAGGAGTTGTTCTTAAAATCAATGGTAATGGCAGAGGCTTTGGAAAACACGTGCTAGTTGATCATGGATATGGACTGCAAACCTTATATGCACACATGTCTGAGATCGATGTTCATGTCGGACAAAAAGTAGAAAGAGGATCACCACTTGGCAAAGTTGGTGCAACAGGAACTGCTACCGCTCCGCACCTTCATTATGAGGTGCATAAGAATGGCGAACCTATTGACCCAATTGACTTTGTTTTAGATGGTCTGAACCCTGCAGAATATAATGCTTTATTAAAGCAAGCTGCAATCGAAGGAAAATCTATGGATTAATGCCAAAAATTAATCCTTCAAATTAATTCAAATATCTGTTTGTATATCAATTACTTAGGCTTACCTATATTTATTTCCCTTTAAATGAAAGTGATTAAAAATTTTATTGGAGGCCAATTTTATGATGCAGTTTCCAATAATTTCCTAGACAATGTGACCCCGTCCTCAGGCTTGGTTTATGGAACAATCCCAGATTCAGATGAAGAAGATGTAGCATTAGCAGTCACTGCTGCCAAAAATGCTTTCCCTTTATGGTCTCAAACATCTTTGGATTTAAAGTTTCAAATTTTAAATCGTATCTCCGACTTGATCAATGAGAATCTTGAAGCGTTGGCTTTAGCAGAGTCTATTGATAATGGAAAACCTCTTTGGCTTGCGAGAAGAGTAGACATACCTAGAGCAGCATCAAATTTTCAATTTTTTGCAACAGCTCTAAAGCATTATGCATCAGAATCTTATCTAAACCCACCTAATGTAATATCTACTACCCTGCGCCAGCCTATAGGCATAGTTGGATGTATTTCACCATGGAACTTGCCATTGTATTTATTTACATGGAAAATAGCTCCGGCAATTGCTGCAGGAAATTGTGTGATTGCAAAACCATCAGAAGTCACTCCCATGACAGCTTTCTTGTTAGCTCAAATTTGTAAAGACGCCGGACTGCCTGATGGAGTTCTGAATATTTTACACGGAACAGGCCCCAAGGTTGGTTCAGCTATTGTAGAACATCCAATGATCAAAGCAATTTCTTTTACCGGTGGAACTGCTACAGGCCAGCAAATAATTCGGACTGCCGGTCCAATGTTTAAAAAATTATCACTTGAATTAGGCGGAAAGAATGCTTCCATCATCATGGATGATTGTGATTATGGGTTAATGATGAAAGAAACAGTTAGATCAAGTTTTGCCAATCAAGGCCAAATATGCCTCTGTACTAGTAGATTGCTAATTCACGAAAGCATATATGACAAGTTTAAAGCAGATTTCACATCTATTGTTGGTAAGATGACTGTGGGCAATCCGTTGGATGAATCAATAAAGATCGATCAAGGTGCTATTGTTTCAGAAATGCACTATAATAAGGTTCTTAATGCAATTCAGCGTGCACGAGATGAAGGGGGAACCATTCTATCCGGAGGGGCAAAAGTAGTTCTGGACGGAGAATTGGAAAATGGATTTTACATTCGTCCTACCATTATCGAAGGATTAGGTCCTGAAACACGCACTAATCAGGAGGAGATATTCGGTCCTGTGGTAACCTTACAGAAATTCTCGACAAAGGAAGAAGCGCTGGCCCTTGCGAATGCCAGCAAATATGGCTTGGCATCAGTTATTTGGTCACGAAATACTGATCACATACATTTTCTAAGCCAAGGCCTAGAATCCGGTATAGTATGGATAAATTGCTGGTTAGTCAGAGACCTAAGAACCCCATTTGGAGGAATAAAACAATCAGGTATTGGCCGAGAAGGTGGTTGGGATGCCATGAAGTTTTTTACTGAGGTAAAAAGTATTACGCAGGTGATTCCAAAATCCTAGATGCTTCAATCAATTGTAGAGGTTCCAATTGCTCTCAAAAACGTATTAAAAGTTAGAAATCAGAAATTAGAAATTAGAATGAGGCTTCGATAGTAGTGTCCAGCAGCTAGATACTTCTTACAGAATGCGATTTGCTTTTATTTGCATTCTTTCGAAGTATGGGTCTAATCTTCTAGCCAATTCTTTCCAATTTTTATGTGGAACCATTGGATATAGATGATGTTCCAAATGATAAAGGTGCTCTAAAGAAATTATAGAGTAAAATTTCCCCCTAAAAAGCCTTGTTTGCAATAATTCATTTGAACCTTCAGGTGCGTGTACCAAGTAAGATGTGAAAAATGGAATAATCCAACTGCCCATGATACTTAGCAAAATGTATAATATTAGAAATATTGAAATTTGAATAAAAAATATTTCACCTAAAATTATGAGTATAATAATGCCTAACTCAAGAAAAAACAGCAGCCATTCCTTCTTACTGCCATTATTAAGTACTCACTAGCATTATCAATTCTCATTGCCGTTATATGTTTAAATATGGATACTTAAGGCTTAACTCGCTCCGCTTCGTTTCAATAGTATTTTGAAGTTGAGCTGACTCCTCTGAATCGGGAAATAATGGCCGATGAGCACTAAGGCTATTAAAAGCCTCTATTTCTTTTAAAACCTTTTGATCAGTGGCAGTGAAATATGTTTTTTGGAAATATTGCCAGACTAAATCCACAGCTACTTGACTGGGATGTATCATATCACTTTTGTAAAAGCGATAATCCCTCAACTCATCCATAATGATCTCATAAGCAGGAAAGTACTCAATATTCTCGGGATATAATTCAATCAGCTTATTAAGTGCAACGAATAGGATTGATTTACTTAATTGATTCTCAACAAAACCGTCTTTAGCGTACCTCACTGGACTTACAGTTATGATCACCCTGAATCCGGGTTCAATCGGCAACATTTTTTCTATAAAAATGACATATTGATTTACTAACTCGTCTACAGTTAGCATTTTTCTATGAAATATAGAGCTGGGCTGTTTATGACAGTTGGCCACAACTTGACCGGTTTCTTTGATGCGATATATAATAGCGCTTCCCCATGTAATAATTCTTACAGGATGCTCAACATTGTAGTGGATACTCTGCTGAACTAAAGAATTTATTTTATTTAATAAAATTTCTCTATCCTGATGCTTAAATGACCCATGATGTTCCCAGGAAAAGAATTGATTATTATGAATTTGAAGTTCACTTTGGATGTATAATTGTTCTTTCCGTATTCTTTCTAAAATATTAAGAATGGAAAGCGGATTAAAAAGTATACCAGCAGGGTTGTTAATCACAGAAAGCCCGGATTGGATTAACTTTTCACTTATTTCTTCAGAAAAACACGATCCAATCATCATGCATTTACTTGCCAGTGAAATAGGGCGAGATGGTGGAATGCGTATTATTGTCCTGAAAAGTGGATCCATGCAGTTTTGAGTTAAGTGTCAAAAGTAAAAAAAGATTATACTTTCTGTACATTTAGCATTAATATATAGATATTTAACAAGTGTTATATATTGTATAAATGAACACATAGTAGTGTATTATCGTAATGAAATCATAAAACGCAAAATTTAATATTGAAAATTTTAACTTTAAAATGAAATTTTAACATGCTTCATATTCAAAATATTTATACCTTTACTTCTATTGTTTTTAAGCTAAATATATATTTCAAATGCAGAAATCTTTACTATTAGTAATTCTTATGACTTGCGCAGCTTTAGTCACGCGTGCTCAGGACATTCATTTTTCTCAATTTTACGCTTCACCCCTTAACTTAAACCCAGCACTTAC